>Ga0164241_10000683_pt1 | contig 54447 bp, 45 predicted proteins | sample OricomyardsoilBY_FD_108780 | JGI IMG/M metagenome (GOLD analysis project Ga0164241, IMG submission 108780) | Backyard soil microbial communities from Emeryville, California, USA - Original compost - Back yard soil (BY) | ecosystem: Environmental > Terrestrial > Soil > Unclassified | place: USA... | reverse complement strand
GTGCGACGATAGCGTCGAGTTGCGAGCGCTGCCGCGCCTTCAGAACGATCATGCCGAGTCGGGCCATGATGCCTCAACCCGGGGCATCGCGAGTTGATTCCAGCTCGACGGCGGTGCACTAGGGAACCCATTGCCGAATGCACTCCCCAAAGAACGTGATGAATCCGGCTCCACGGGTGACCGATGACAAGCCGCCACCGATCACCCATTGATGTCGGCGAACGCTCCGTTCCTGCTCGATGAGCGTCTTCAGCTCCTGGAATTGTGTGCTCGTGTCGATCTTGCCAGGATGCATTCTTCGCCACACGAAAGCCAAGATGCCGGCGCACTCGCCAACAGACGCCTCAACCAGGTCGCCTTCCTCGTCGCCCTTAGTGGTCGGGTAGCGAAGCTCAGCCGTCCCCGGTGAAGCGAACACCCCGGTGGACGCCGTCAAGCTGCCGCTCGGCGCATTCTTGGGACTCGCGGCGAACTCGAGCGGAGCCCAGTGTGTGCAAGTTGGCGGCTCGGTGAGACCGGCAGCGTAGGGGGAGTTTCGCGCGGTGTAGTGCGAGAGCGACGGGGGAAGGAGGCGTACCTGAGCCGGGCGAGCGATAGCGGCGCGAAACACGTCGAGGCGCTCCCAGTGATCGCCGCCGATCAGCCGGACTTGCCGCTCCGCCCTCTCGTCGAGCCATGCCTTGAGCCAAGCAGCCTCTGCGGCGTCCGTCCGCGGCACGTCGAACCAGAAGAAGCCGGAGAAGCGCGCGCTGTTGCGTGTCAGCGCTAGGTAGGCTGGCTGCGCACCGGCGCTGAAGCCCCCGAGCGCGGCCTGCACGTCCAGCGAGCGGAAGCTGACCGGCCAGTGTGTGGCAAAGGCGTGGAGCGCGATGCGGAGGGACTCCAGATAGGTAGTAAGTCGACCGTCGCTCGTGAGAAGCGAGCCCCACGCGGCGCCGCCGGTCCCGTTCGGTACCGGGAGCGCGAGCACCGCCTGCTTGCCGGATTCGGTGAGCTGGTCGACGAACGCGCCGGAAATGTTCGGATCCTTGTGGTCGAACTCCGATGCGAGCGGACGTCCAGGCGCGATCTCGGGCTGAGCGAGGTCGACTGGGTTGGCGGTTTGAACGAGCGGATTGTTGATGGGCGCGGAGACGAAGAAGGGGGCACTGCGTGGGGCAGTGAGTAGATACCGCTTGAGGCTGAGGAAGCCGCACTCTCCAGGGGTCGAATACGCGGAGCCCTTCGGCATGAAGAACACGATGAAGTGAAACAACGCGTCGAGCTGCATGCTCTTGCGCCACGCCACGGCCCACAACCTCGTGGCGTCACCGGTCGTCAACGCGAACAACTCGACCACACTGTCCACGCTGCGGTAGCGCGACATTTGAGCCGACATGTCATTGAAGGCCGGGTCAAGCGCGCCGAGGACCTCGGACTCTTGCGAGCCGTCGCGCTTTGCGCGTGCCCGCAAGAACGGGTCGCCCTTGTGAAAGTACGCCGTGACGCGCAGGAAGCGGATATCGATGGTGAGTCGAATGACCGTGCGCTTGTCCGCGCCTGTCGTTGCCGTGGTCACGATCAACCTGGGCTGCGGAGGGGACGGAACGTACATGTGCGGGTCCACTTGGGACACGAGCGCGCGAATGGATTCGGTTTCGTCCGGTACACCCGCCTCGGGGCCCGTTCGCGCCCAATGGGGCCGCGGCACCTGGAGCTCGACCTCGAAGCTCGCCGGGTCGTCTTCGAGCTCGAAGTCTCTGTCTTCGTCTGGGTTGAGCGAGACTGCGGCTCCACTTCGAAGCCGAAAGCCGAGCGGCGCAAATCCCTCTCCACCAAGCAGGCGAACGCGAAGGATGCGCTTGCTCACGCGGTGGTGCTCCCGTAAGCGAGGGTGCTGGCGAGGCTGCCACCGTCGACGCGCAGCGCTCTGCGGAGTGCCGAGAGGGAGGTGAGCTCGACCACCGTCGACTCGGTCCAGCCCGAGACCCAGACGAGTGTGACCGGATCGGGAAGCGCCTCGGGCTCCACTTGGAAAAGCAGGACGCCGGGAGACGATTCGAGCGCGACCGTCGCGGGCCACCTGTGGACCGTCGCGTGACCGCTGTCGCGCGCGGCCAGGTAGGCGCCTTCGCGATCGACGTCGCAGCAAGAGATGGAAACGAAGAGCGGATGGGTGGCGCCCTCACACGGAGAGCGTTGCGCGAAGCGATCGTAGAACCGGCACGCCATGGTCCGGCGATCCTCTCGGTAGCGGCGGAGCTCCGGCCTCGGGCGTCTCCTTGCGTCGCCGTCCGGCCAGAACTGCGCGCGACATCCAGCCGACGGCTCGTCCCATCGGGGACATGGCCAGCTCGACAAGTCGTGCTCTGGAGAGGACGGGAAAACGAAGGCGAGGACGCGGCGGTTCAGGCGCTGCGAGGACGCGGTCAGTTGTGTCCCCGGAAGCCAGACCGGATTGAATTCGCCGCAACCCTGAACGGCGACAGCGTCGCCACTCAGCCCCCCTCCCAGGAATCGAGAACGCGGCAGGCTGAACTGTTCGCCGGGACGAATGCAAATGGAGTCCATGTACGCGCGGTACAGCGACCGAAGCGTGGGCTCGTCCCGTAGCCCGGTGGGCGGTGCCCCGTGAGTCACCTGATACGCACGCGTCGCATCCGCCAGCGCTGTCGCGGAATCATCGGGCGACAGGTACGGCGCCCCGGCGGGTCCGGTGAGGTGTCGCAAGATGATGCGCGGGGCGTTGTAGGTCCAGTCGTCGGTGGAATCCCGCGCGAGATTCAGCCACGCGTCGACATCGCGGGTGAGCAGAGCGTGAATGGCCTTGGCTCGCCGACCGGAGAGCGCCTTGTTCGGCTCGTCTGCGCCGGTCGGGTCGGCGTGACCAAACAGAGCGAGGAGTCCCGAGCTGCCCGCCAGGTCTCGCAGGGCGGGGAGGTCTTGTTGGAGACTCGGTAGGGGAATCGACGAAGCGGTCTCGAATCGAGCGCGGTGCGTACGCCAGCACGCAATGGGCGCGAGTGGCGGTCGGATGACGTTGCCTCGGTCGGTCTGCGTCGCGGCGACCCGATAGGGATCTGGGCGCGCCTCTCGATGCGGGGCTGCCATGACACTGCCCTCATCGTCAAGCTCATGGGTCGGCAAGTCGGACATCGTCAGCTTCCGTGCTCCTCGAACAAGACAGCGAGCGTGGAAGCCTCGGCCTTTCCCGTCACCGCGATGCCGGCGTCGGCCTGAAAGTCCTGCAGGGCGAACCACAGCTCACGGTCATCGTCGTCGTCGTCGACGCGTCCAAGGAGGTACCCGAGATTCGCGAGCCGCGCCCGGACGCCGGCGAGCGTCTCGACGGGTTCGAGGTGCCCCACGCGAAGGCCGAGAGCGTCCCCGCGGAGCGTCACTCGTACGACCTCTTCGAGAGGATGGATGCGTGCGCTCACCGTTCCGTGTTCGTCGGTGTCAACCGAGCTGGGGAGGGCAGCGACGCCCTCGACGTGGATCGGCTCGCTCGCGAAGCCGCGGCGATCCCACTGACGAAGCGTGACGTAGAGCAGGAGCGTGCCGAGTCTGGTCCGAAACGTGTGGCGTGCAGACGTGGCCGCAGGCTCGGTCTTGCCCTCGTGCTCCGGGACGAAGAGCTCGTCGGTACGCGCCAAGACTTCGGGGTTGGTTCTGCGCTCGCGAAGCGCTGAGTTCGCGCCGTCGTTCCAAACGGAGTCGGGATGCCGGAAACCTGCCCGGAAGGCGACCCGAGATGTGGGCCTACCGAGACCTACGATCCGCCGCGACCTGGCCGACCCGGAAAGCCGGGTCCGGCACGCGCCCGCGATGGAGCGCAAGGGTCGCGGCGATGATGTCGACGCCGGTCCGGTTCTGATGGATCCGGCGTCCGTAGGCCTGGGAGAGCAGCCAAAGCGGTGGCGCGATCGTGAGCTCGTAGTGCGAGGTGCCGCCGCCTGCAGTCACGACGCTGGTCTTCTGTCGCATGCGTCGAACCAGCCCGCGGACCTCACGCACAAGAGGCTCGTCGTCGAGGTGCAGCGTGACGTCCTGCCCGACGACCGCGCGCGGGTCGACCGCGGGGTCGGCGGACCCCACCTCGACGACCAGCGAGAACGGCGCGTTCAGGGCGTCCGTGTACTCGATGCGACGCAGGCGCATTTCCGGGAAAGGCTCGTCGCCCGAAACGAACGATAGAGAGAGCGAATCGGCCATCGACGCGAGAGGCTATCAGTCGGCACACTAAATCCGAGTACCGAAACCACCAGAGATGTTACCGTGTAAGCCGTGGGGCGCCCCGCTGCCAGAGTGTCGGATCTCCATATGTGCATGGCGCAGTCGCCTGCGCCGCACGCTGGCGGCGCCCTGATAGGACCGGGCGAGCCGACCGTGCTCATCGAGGGCCTGCCTGCGGCGCGGGTCGGGGACGCAGGCGTGTGTACCGGCGCCCCCAGTATCCCGAACGCCGTGGCCGTCGGGTCGAGCACGGTGCAGATCGGAGGGCTCGGTGGCGCGCGCGCCGGGACGCGACCACGCACGGCGGCGCGATTACGCTGGGGGCTCCTACCGTGACGATCGGCGATTGATGGATTCCGCGCACGTCGCCCAGCTCGGTCGCGTCGCGGGCGGTCTCGCGTCGCCCTTCGGAGATCGCGCAGAGATACTTCGGCGCAACGGGCTCGACGAAGAGGGGTGGCACCAGGCGAAGGCGTCGCTCGGCGCCGCACTCGCAGCTGACCCGGCGCTCCGCGACACCTTTCGGCAGGCGTTTGCGTCACCCGAAGGCGGGTCGATCTCAATCCCGAGGAGCGCGCCGTCCGAGCGCGGATCGGCGACGACGTCGGCGCCGGCTCCGCTCATTGTGGCAGAGACGACGGCGGCGCCATTGGCGGAGCCTGCCGGGTCGCCGAAGTTCGTGCCGTCGTACCTTCGCCAGCCTCGGGTCGAGGCCGTGGCGAACCCAGCACCGGCTTGGCCCGCGGCGCCCGCTGCGCCGCCCGCGCAGACTCCGCTCGGAGCGGCGGCCCTCCCGGCGCACGCCCTCGGGCCGGCGACCGGGACCGAGGACATGGATATGTCTTTCTTTCGTGCGCCGGCATCGACGCCGTTCGCGCCCGCTTCGTCGCAGCTCACATCCGCGCGAAGGGACGCGCAAATTGCGTCGGATCACATCCTCGCAGGCCGAGCGCGGGGCTCGGCCGAAGGAGCCGTTCCCGCCGCGGACTGTGACGAGACGGTGCTCGGTGCGCCGCTCGGCGCCGCACGACCGCTGCCCTTCGACAAGCGGACCCGCTACGCGCCGACCAGCACTCCAGCCGGCCCCGCGACGCCGTTTCAACCGACACTTGACCATGGTGCGCCGCCTCCCGCTGCGCAGCCCGTGAAGCCCTCCTCGATGAGCGGCCGCACCGTCGCGGCGACATCGCTCAAGCGTCAGAGTCTCCCATTCCGAAAGTCCAGCGGCGCCGCTGCCACGCCGCCGATCGCCGGGTGGGACGTCGTTCGGTATGGGCGACTGTGCATCGACCTCGTCCGGAACGGCAAGGAAGAGGACGTCGTGCTTGCCAATTACGGTATCACTCGCGACCAGCGCCGCGCGCTCGACCGCTACTGGGAAGAGCGCATGCTCGGTGAGCCGGAGCAGCGCCTCGAATGGAAGCGCGCGTGCGATGCTCGGGTAGCAGAGCTGCCCGGCGGACGCTGAGCGAGGAACCGACGTCTCGGTGCGCTCTCGAACGCTGGCCTCCGGGTGCCTCGGCGACTCCAGACCGGCGTCGAGCGCGCCTGGATGGTCTCAGCAATAATGCCGACCAGGGCCAGCATCGTGAGCGCGCCCACGATGAAGGCGACCGACCGTCAGCTCCACGCGATCGCCCCGGACAAGAAGCCCATGCTCGAGAGGCGCCAGAGGCCCGCGAAGAGGAGGAGAGCGAGCGCAATCCACGCAGCGCGTTGCGCGAACGAAAGGCCCTGATCTCTGACGCCCTTCCATAGCGATCGGATCCCCAACACCGGGGAAGCGGCATAGAGCCAGAGCCCGACGAGCACGAAGAACCATTGCGACGGCGGCCGGTAGTTCCCATTGCCGCCGCTCTCGATCCACTTGTGGTACCCGCCGATCGGATCGTTCAGCGCGCGGTTCGCGATCTCGGCTGCGGCATGAGCGGCGAAGGTGATGAGCGCCCAGCCGACGAGTCGTCGGCCCGATTCGTCGGTGGTCCCTTCGTCGCTCTGCAAGGTCTCATGGTCGCTCGCGACGACGATGCGGTGCAACCATCCGCGCATCGAACGGCACATGCGCTTCGCCGCGTGGGCCAAGGGCCGACCGCAATGAGTCACGAGCGAGCGTGGGGACGGTCGACGCGAGACACCGCTTGCGACGCCGCATCAGGAACTGCGCGCGCCGCTCTGCCGAACTTCGTGCTCCCATGTTCGCTCGCCATGGAAGAGAGACGCCCCGGCATCGCCAAGTGGAAGATGGTTTCGCTGATCATCGGGGGCGTAGTGGCCCTGGGGCTTGGCGGCATCGTCGTGCGGTTTCAGTCCTTGCGAAGCGAGAGGGACAAGCTGTCGGAGCGCTTGGATGCGGCGATCGCCTCGCATGAAGAGCGCTTGCACAGCGGCAAGGTTTGGTCGCCACACGCGCTGCGCGGCGAATCGGTAGACGGCAATGGGGCCACGCTGCAGCGCGCCGCCTTGTCGGCGCTGGACGCGCCAGAGGCGCTCTTCGGTAAGAAGGGTCGCTGCGAGGAACCCACCGCCGACGCGATCGCTTGGACCGTAGAGCACCGCGAGGCGCTCGAGACGCTGCGCGCAGCTTCGAGGGCAAAGACCGCGTTTGCGTCCTTCAACTTGGCGCAAGGCGAGACCGCGCCTCTTCCCAACCTTCGCGGCTTGAGCTCGGCGCACGAGGCGCTCTTGGTGATGGCGGCGAGCTCGCCGCCCGAGGAGTGCCTCGCCATTGCGGCGGATGCGGTTCGCCTCGCGCAGCAGTGGGCACCCGGTGCCGGGCTGGTCGGGACGATGCTTGCGGCGCTTCGTCAAAGCGAAGCCGCCCGCGCCATGGTGGGTTGCAGCGTGGGAGCCCCGCCGGCGGCGCTCATTCGCTCCGCACACGAGCTGGCCGTGCTGGCCGAAGACGCGCCGAACGCCGGCGCGGGCGACACCTTGGAAGTCGAGTATCTGTGGCTCGCCGCTGCCACGCGCTCGAGCCTTCTGCTGAGCGATGGGTTTCCCCGGACGCGCCTCGATTGGGAGGCGATCGCGACGGGCGACACGGTGATCGAGGCCTGGGGCGTGACGCTCGACCACGTCGAGGCTGCCCAGCGAATTGGTTCATTGGGTTATCCGGAAGCAGCGACGACCTGGACCGCCCTGAGCGACAGTGATCACCAATCCAAGAACCTGCTCGTGTCGCTGGCTCCCGGAAACGATGTCTATTCGAAAAGGGACAGGGAGAGCCTGGCCACACTGCGAGCGGCCGCGACCTTGATGGCTGAGCTTGCCTGGCGCGTGCGCGACGGCTCCGACGCCTCGCCGCCCCCCGCGGCCCTGGCCGATCCTTTCGTCAAAGGATCGCTCTCGGTTCAGCGCGAGGACGGCAAGGCCCTCCGAGTGTGGTCGGTCGGCGCGAACGGGACGGACGATGGCGGCAGCGGTGACGACGTCGTCATCGAGAACCCGGAGAAACGCTCGCTGTGCCCGCCGCCGCGTTGAAGTCGGGCGGCGAGGTCTTGCGCTCCGCAGCCCTTCGACCAAGGACGCTCAGAGCCTCCAACACCAAGAAGTCGACGAGCTGGGGCTCGAGACCGGCCGTGGAGATGCGCTCGACGAGAGCTCTTGCGTCAGCGTGCTTCGCGTCCTGTTCGTAGAGCAGCGCGACGATGACGTTGGCGTCGAGAACGACACACTCAGCCATCGTAGAGCGCTCGCTCGTCATCCATCGCGTCGGCCGGCGAGCCTTTCATCGTGCCAACGGCCTGGCGCAGAGCCTCGAGAGCCCCGCGCTTCGGACGCGAACCGGCCTGGCTCAGCCGCTGCTGCTGCCGCGCGAGCTGACTACGAGCAGATGCGAGGGCCGCCAGGACTGGACCCGGCTCGCGGCCGCGAAGGCCGGCGCCGGCTTCTACCAAGCCCTGCACGTACTCCGCTTCCGCCTCCACCGAACGGGCGAACATCGTCAACAGCTGGAGCAACCGTGGCTCGTACGGCTCGTCAGCGGAGCCCAGAAGGTCGGCGAGGGCCTGCGCCGCCTCTCTCACATGCTCGACGAACGCCGCCGCGTCCCCGCTTTCATCGGGAAGACCGGGTCGAAACATCAGCGGTTGCAACGCGACCGCCGGCAAGCTGGAAAGTAGCTTCTCGCCTGTCTGCACCGACGAAGCGTAGCACCGCAACGAGCCGCCTGGTTGCCTCGGCCCGCTGCAAAACAGAGCCCGACCGCCAGCGGTCTTCGCTGGTCTCATCAACGAACGCCTGCACCCGGGTGCTCATCGGCGGGCCCCATAGCCGACGCACCTCACCGCCCGATACCCTCGCGACGTGCGCTTCGTGGTGCCTCTCTCGATCTTGGCAACGGTGACGTGCGCGGGCACGTCGTTCGCCGACGATGAAGTGCAGCCGCATCGCAGGTTCGGCTTGGGCAGCTACGGCGGTGGCGGCTACGTCCAAGGGGTGACGACGCTCGAGCCGCCTACGACGGAATGCGAGTGCATGTCCTATGGGTTTGGCGCGCAGTTCGAGCTGCCGACGCTGCTCGTGCAGGGCTTCCCGCTCGACGACGACGACCTCTCGATCGACGTGAACGAGCCGCTGACCGAGACGATCATCTTTGCGGCCGGCGGGACGTTCTTGTGGCGGTCGGACGTGTTTCTCAATTTCAATGCGGGCTCGGGTATCCCGCGCCTCATCGTGGGCCCGGGGCTCGGGTTCTCCGTGATCGCGACCGCCGGCAAGTCGACGCTGTGGTCCATTCGCCTGCCCGCACAGATCGGGCTCGAGCTCCTCACCACCGACGAGGCCTTCGGGTTCAAGATCGTGGCGCAACCGGTCTTCGCCGTCGGAGGCAGTCGGACGGACGGCGTGTACGCCGGCGGCGGTGGCGTCCTCGAGCTCGGTATGTCGGGCTACAAGCGCGACACGCCCGACGACGATGGATCCGTGTGGCCCGCCGCGCCGAACGGACCCATGTGAGCCACGACTCCCCGCCGTTCGATCGCAATTGCGCGACCCCGGTCGCGCGTCGGATCACGCGAGTGGCAGATAGAGATCGGTGCGAAGATCCTCGGGCGCGGCGTTGCCGGGGTTGTTGCGATACACCTCGTACGCCGAGCCGTCCCCGACGCGGTGCCCGCTCTTCGGCAACCATTCGCCCATCAAGCGACCCCACACGTCACCGAGGCGCGTGTAGGGACCAACGTGCGTCGTCTTCGCGTAGCGCCCGGCGGGCAGCCGCCTCTCGACCATGCCCGAGGGCAGCGCCAGCCCCTCTGGCACGGTGACGCCCGCATCGGACTCCAGCTGATCTGCGGGCTTCGTTTCCGGATCATCGTAATAGATGGCGAGCATCTGGGATTCGTCCGTCCACATCAGGCCCGCTGCCGTTGCGAGCTTGCCCAGCCTGGCAAAGGCTTCGGAGATGTTCTGGTATGGCCCGACGTGGCGCACGGTCGCGACGCGGATCTCGCGCTTCGTCTCGATGTCGACAGTCACGATTTGACCTCCTTCATTGAATCGAATGGTCCCGTCGCGAGATGCTTCGGGATTGAAATGGATCCCGGACCGAGCGGGCAGCTCGATCTGGGAAGGCCGGCAGTTGAGCGGCTCCGCTTGACGAAAGGCCGACGGCGGCGCTCCGTAGGCGGCTCGAAACGCACGCGTGAAGGCCTCGTGGGTCTCGTAGCCTGCGTCGAACGCGACGGTGGTGACGGGGGCGGCACTCTGCAAGAGCTGGTGAGCCGCGCGCTCGAGCCGCAGCCGGCGATGCAGCTCGAGCGGTGTTTCACCCAGCATCCCGCGAAAGACACGATGGAAGTGAAACGGAGAAAGCGCGGCCCCCTTCGCCAGCGCAGAGAGGTCGAGCGCTTCGTCGAGCGCGCCCACGATCGCCGTGACCGTGCGCTCGACGGCCGCCTCGTAGAAGCTGCGTGTGTCCGACCTCACGAGCCCACCCTAGCGCCGTCGACCCTCGTGAGCTTGACCGTGCTTGCTAACTTCCGCACGAGCGGGGACGGACGCCGAATGACGTCAAACGCCCGTCCCCTCGCGGTGCAACGACGTCGAGCGCGCCGCGAGGGACGCGGCGAACACGGTCCAGGTCACGCCGACCTCCGCCCGTGAACAGGTGCCGGCGGCGGTCCATCAAGGCTCAGTCGCAAGGAATGTCGAAAACGGCCTGACCTAGTTGGAAGCGCACGTCTTTCGTCACGATGACGTGCTTGCACTTCCCTTCCCCATCGACGTACTTCCAGTACGCGAAGGGAACCTGACTGCTCGCGGCTTGCTGGTCGAAGCCATCCATCAGCACCGCAATCGCCTCATCGCCGAAAGCCTGCCCCTTCACCGAGGTCATGAGCTTCGAGGCCTGTTCCCTCGTAGTTTTCCTGTCCTTGCAAACCTCGCCAGAGGGAGCTCCCTCTATGAAGAAGACCCCGCCGGTCGGGCTCTCGACCGCGTCGACGCTAGAGCAGGAGTAGCCCCGCCCGAATGGAGTCGATGCGTAGAGCCAGCTGACTCGAAGGGTCGTTCCTGACTTCGTCGGCTTGCCGAGATCCTGTTCGACCGCTGCGATGTCCGGATACTCGGCTTTCAGGCTCGGCATTGCGCGTAGAGCTGTCTCGGTCAGCTCACCGCCTTTCGCGGGAGGATCGGCGCTGGCACTGACCTCGTCCGGCTTCTCTGCGCGCGAGCTCGGCGTAGGCGCCGAGGCATCGAGGGGGGCCGCAGACCCACAAGCCGCGGCCATCGTCAGCGCCGCGATGGATGCGCCAGTGTGGATTATGCATCTCATGAAATAGGCTCTCATCGTGTCCTCGTCTTTCGTCGAACTTCGAGCTCGCACGGCGGCCCCGTACGCCAGCGGCGCACACCGGGGGGCTATTCGTTAATCTGGCTGCGTAGGGCGCAGCCGGCACGAACACACCGGACCCGAGCGGCTCGTCGTCCTCGGGCCTCATCAATTCGGCTGGCACCCTAGCGTCCGGGAGCGACTCCGGAAACTCCGCGGAGCTAGTCCGCAAGTGTTCGATCTAGAGGCGCATTCTGCTGCCTTGAAGGTTTCGTCTCCGCGGCCCGGCGGCGCCGCCTGTCCGAGGCCGCGCCCAGCGGCGCCGCGTGCGTCGCGCATCGTCCCCAACGCGCCGGCCGCGAAGCCCGGTAGCGGTCGTGACCGCCGGCCCCAAACGAATTGATCCGGACCATCGCCGGTTCGGCGCAGAGCGCAGACGACCGACTGCAGATCAGCGATGCGGTGGCGGCGCGCTGCTCGGTGCAGGGGCGCTGCCCGAGGGGGTCGCGCTGGCAGGAGCCGAGGGCGCTTCGCTCTCGGCCGGCGCGGACGCGCTCGGCGCGGCTTGCGCACCCGCGCCGGGACGCGACTCGATCTTGGCGCCACCGACAAAGTAGACCGGCCTCGCGCGCTCGGTCTTCGTGGCCTTCGCCAGCGTGATCGGCTCTTCGGGGGCGTCGATCGTGAACCAATAGCTGAGCAGCGAGTCGATGTAGATCGTCGCGAACAGGCTGGGCACCGCGAAGATGACGTCGAGTGCGATGACTGCGCCCGAGACCGATGGGAATACGTCGATGACACGATCGGCGTAGCCAGGCGCCCTCACCAGCACGACGTGTGGGCGGTCATTGGGCACTTCGATGGGCGCTTTGGTCGCGTCGAAACCGTCGACGTAGACTTTGGCACCTGGGGTCGGCGATTGTGCGGTCAGCGAATCGCTGAAACCGTTGATCACCATTCCGCAGCCCGTCGACGTGACGACGGGCAGGGCGACCACCAGGACGCTTCGCGCCCAGCGACACCTCACTGCGGAACCTTGGCAGGCGCGCAGATGGGCCCGGACGCGTCGTTGTGGCATCGATAGACCGTCTCTTTGTACTCGTTGCCGTTGCCCTCTGATTTGACGAGCCAGACCACGTCCGCATCCTGGTCCGCGCTGACCCGCAGCGTGTGACTGCCGAGCGGGACGAACGCGACGGTAGCCGGTGCGCAGCCCGAGGTCGCGATGGCGGCGATGAGGCCCACTCCGAGAACCATCGCCCGTGGAAGAGCGCGTCGCTTGTTCGAGACAGACATCATTCGATCTCCTTCGCCTTTACGCAGGTCGGCTTGCCGGCGCGACCCTCACACCGAAACACCCCTTGATCGAGCGGAACGTTCACCCCGCCGAACATGCCTCCAACGAAGTTCGAGCCGGCGTGGAGCCACAGCACCGGCACGCGTTCGCCCTTTTCTTCCAGTACGAACGACGCGAGCAAGCTGTTCGACTGCACCGAAAGCGCAGTGCAAACAGGAACGCCGTCCGTGACGGCGCATAGAAACACCGGTTGAGTCCCGAGGAGCGCCGTCGCGCCGGCGGTGATCCAAATCATCTGATCGCGACTGAACGGTACGGGCTCGGGCTTTCGGCTGGCGACTGCGCCGATGATCGCCGCGCCGTTGTCCGAGCTGACGAGCCACTGAGCTCCCCGCGCGAGGTTCGTCGGGTCGACGATGGTCGGCAGAAACGTCAACAGCGGCGGCGCGGAAAAGCCCTCGTATGTCGCGAGCCGGCAGTCGTCCGCGCCATCGTCTGCCCAATGACAGAACTGCAGCATTCCGCCGCGGACGCGCCAGAGGGCGTCGCCCTCTTCGTGCTCGGACGGGCCGTCTGGATCGCTCGAAGCGGACACCACGACCGAGCTGGCGATGACCGCGACGCGACCACCGGCGGCGTTCGCGCCGCGGCCGAACGCGGTTTGCCCGGGGTCGGCGTGCGCGGGGTCGGTGACGACGGTCGAGACGACGCCGGCACTACACCCCGTCGCCGTGAACGCCGCCGTGGCAGCGAGCAGAGCCAACGTGGCGACCTCGGTGTGCGTGGAGACTGTGCGTAGCAATCGTGCCCCCTCGGAAATCGCTGGTCGACCGCGAGCGACGGAGCCTACGCAGGCCCGCAAAAACCTCCATAGGCATTTCTTGCGCAGTCTGCGTGCCTGGGCAGGCGGCGCCGACGCGCCACGCGCGCCATCCGACTCAGGCCTTCGCCAGGCTGCCTATCAGCCAATCAGCCAATCGCAGGACGACATCCCATTCGTGGGTGGGGACGCGCTCGAAGATCGGGGCGGCCTCGCGGCGCGCTCGTTCGACGACGTCACTTCGTGGCTCCCCATTGAAGATCGCGGCGAAGCCTCTACCGGCGATCTCGCACACGGCGAGCATTCTGCCCTCGAGGGACTCGGGAGACGGATGGGAGAGTCGAGTCCGCGCTGCGGCGAGGTCGCGCGCGCCCTCTTTCCCGCGGCCGCACGCGAACGACGCCATGGCGCGGTCGGCGAGGCTCGCCGCCGCGATGGTGACGGCGCCGCGCGCTTCGTTCTTTCGGATCGCCGTCTCGAAGTCGTCCCACGCGCGATCGGGCGCGCCGCGCGCCAGGTGAAGGAGCCCGCGCTTGCCGAGCAGGGTGCAATAAGAACGCGCCGCGTTCGTCTCCTCGGCGAGGCGGAGGCCCTCGTCGATCGATCGCGCGGCCGCGTCGATGTCGCCACGAAGCAGCTGAATGCAGCCGATCGCCTCGTGGACGGTGGACAAGCCCACCGAGCCCTCGGTGGACACCGCGCGATGTACCCGGTTCGCCGCCTCGAGCGCGCGATCGAGCTCGCCGAGGCCCACGAGGGTCTCGGCGACGTGAAGGTCGAGAAACGCCCGCTCTCGAGAGAGCCCGACGCTCTCGTAGAGCGCGGCGGCTTCGTCGAGCGCGGCGGTGGCGCCCGCCTGGTCCCCGATGCGAGTTCGATGCTGGCCTAAATCGGTGAGCACGCGCGCGCGAACCCGCGGCTCACCGAGCGCGTTCGCGGCGGCCTCTGCCCGCGCGAGGAGCTCGTTCGCAGCGCCGCCGCCCGTCTCGAGCCGATCGACGTGCGCGAGCAGCGCCGAGGTCCGCGCGATGGCCCGGCCGTCGCCGACCGCGTCGTGAATGCCGAGCGCCTCGTGGAGACGCTCGCTCGCGCCTCGCACCAGCCCGCGCGCCCAATACACCTCTCCGAGCCGGGCCAAGATGCGTCCCGCGAGCGCGCTTTGCGTCGGCGCGAGACCGCGCGCCTCTTCGAGCGTCTCTTCGGCGAGCGCGAGCGACGAGAGCGCGAGACGCTCGCCGATCGCGAGAAGGATCTCTGCCCTGATCACCGGGCTCTCTGCGCGGCGCTTCGCTTCTTCGAGCAGCTCGCCCGGTGCGCCTTCGATTCGACCCTCTGCCAGCAGGAGCTCGACCTCGAGCGCGCGCGCTTCGTCGCCGTCGACCGCGCCGAGCGCACGCCTCGCCTCGGCGAGCCGCTCGCGGCGCGACGATGACTTCTCGGCTTGGAGACCGAGCGCCCGATCGAACGTCAGCGCGAGACGGCCCCGATCGACGGGCTCTGTCAGCGCCGCATAGGCTGCGCGTAGCTCGGCGAGATCGGCGCGCAAAGTGTCCGCTCCCTCGCGATGACGCGGCCCATCGAGGAGACGAGCGGCGGCTTCGCTCGCGTCGCGATAGTGGAGCGCGTGACGCGCCTGCGCATTTGCCGTTTCGCTAGCTCGCTCTCGCGCGAGCTCGCGCACAGCGGCGTAGAGCGTGAACCGATCGCCGTCCCGTCGAAGCTGGCAGCGTCGCGTGAGGTGACCGAGCACGAGGACGGCGTCCTCGCCTTGGACCACGGCGCGCGCCGCGTCGATCGAGAACGCGCCCTCGAAGACCGCGAGCTCGCACAGCACTTGGCGCTCGCGCTCGGCGAGCAGCGTCCACGACCACTCGACCGCCGCCCGAAGCGTCGCGTGGCGCGCGGGCGAGTCGCGGGCGCCGACGACGAGCGTGGCGAGCTGCGTGTCGAGACTCTCGAACAGTGCTTCGCCGCCGAGCTCTGGCACCTGCGCTGCCGCGAGCTCGATCGCGAGTGGGAGTCGGTCGACGCGCTCGACGATCCGCGTCTGCAGCTCGACGGTTCCCGGATCGCCGCCCGCAGTCGCCACGCGATCGGCGAAGAGCTTCACCGCCTCGCCGGCGTCGAGCGGTCCAATCGGAACGACGTGCTCGCCACGCACCCGAAGAGGTTCACGCGAGGTCGCGAGGAGTCTGGGCGCGTACGCGATCCACGCCGCGGCGAGCGTCGCGATCTCGTCGATGACGCCCTCGCAGTTGTCGAGGATGAGCACGCGATCGCCGGCGGCCGCGAGCGCACGACCGACGTTCACGACGCGCTCGCCCGTGCTCGATCCGTCGAGCGGAACCTCGAGCGCCGCTGCGACAAGCCCCACCACGGATGCGGGGCTCTCGAGCGACGCGGTCGCCGACGACATGTCGCAGAACACGTGCGGTAACGCCCGTGCGGCCTCGAGCGAGCAGCGCGTCTTGCCGGCTCCACCGGGGCCGACGAGGGTCACGAGCCGCGCGCCCGACGCGAACGCACGCTCGATCGCGGTCAGCTCTGCGTCTCGACCGAAGAACCGTGTCACCACCGCTGGCGTGTTCGCTCGCGGCACGAACGAGCCGCGTAGGGGGATGTGGGGGTGGCTCCCCTTCGGCGGTGCCCATCGATACCCGTCGCCGTGGACGCTGACGATGTGGTGGTGTCCACCTCGGTCGATCTTGCCGCGGAGGCGCTTCACCGCGCTGTAGATCGGCTCGTCGGACGCGGTCGGGGCGACGCCCCACACCTGGGTGAGGAGCTCGGCGCGCGTGATCGTGCGGTCGGGGTTGTGGGCCAAGTAGGCGAGCAAATCCCGCTCTTTGGTGGTGAGTCGGATGCGCTCCTCGCCCATCACCAGGATCTGCTGAGAGAGATCGGCGCTGCCACCCTCGAGCCGAACCCACTCCGTCATGCCGCGGCCGATGATCTCAGACTTCGGAGAGGCGAGCAGACCAAACTTGCCCGAGCTTGACCGAAGCGTTCCGCGCGCGCCGTGTCATGGTCGTCGGCATGCCTACTCGATCCTTTCGCGTCCGAAGCTCACTCACCTTTGCGATCTCGATGGGCGTGGCTCTCGGCTTGGTCGCCGGCTGCGGTGACGACAGCACCACCACCGGGCCGTCGAGCTCGTCTTCGAGCGCGGGCGGTGCGGGCGGCGCGGGCGGCTCGGGCGGCGCGACGTCCTCGGGTGGCGGCGGGGCGGCGGGGACTACGGAGATCCAGATCGTCGATCTCGGGATGCCGATCGATCTAACGCCCGACGGCTCGGTCGCGCTCATCCAAGACGCCACGTCGTTCGAGGGCGACGTGTACTTCTACGACACCGCGAGCCAGGAGAAGACCCTGAAGACGCAGGTCGGCGATCCATCGAAAGACATCTCCACGGGGATCTCGAGCACGCTGCGCGTGAGCGCGATTCACGGCGTGCCGGCCCTCGCGGGGATCTTCTCGGACCCCGGCGGCTGGCTCGACTTGACGAGCCCCTACCCCACCAATTGCGATCCGGATGTCTCGGGTGCGTTCGACATCAGCGCCGACGGCAAGGTGGCCGTGGGGCTTCTGTGGAACGGGTGCAACGCGGAAGCCTTTCGATGGTCCGACACCGGCGGAGCAGGAACGGTCACGCCGCTCGAGCTCATCGGCGATTCCCCTTCAGGCACCCCGGCCAACCGAGCGAGCGTGGTCTCGGACGACGGAAAGGTCGCCGCCGGCTTTGCCCAACACGGCAACGTCGATCGCTCGCCGGCAATCTGGGCGGAGAACGGCACGGGGACGCTGCTCGATCCGACGAACACGGACACGCCAGGAGAGATCCTCTCGATCACCGCCGACGGCGCAGCGCTCGGGGGAATCACCGGTTACGACGGCTTCCGGTGGACGCAGGCAGACGGCATCGTGCCGCTCGCGCGACTCGAGACGTCTCTGCCGAGCGACCCGACCTTCACCAACGCGATCGCCGCCCATGGCGAGCTGATCTTCGGCGCCGTGGGAGACGCCTTCAACGGCATCCCGGTCGCGTTCGTGTGGACTCAAGCGGGTGGATCGAAGTCGCTCCAAGACATCGCCCTTGCCAACGGGCTCATGATTCCGGAGGGCTTTTCGATGACGAACGTGCTCGCGGCCTCTGACGACGGGTCGGTCGTGCTCGGCACGCTGACCTCGGAGAACCTCGAGATCAAAACCTTCGTCTTGAAGCTGCCTGTCTCGGCGTACGGCTTGTAGCCGAGCGGATCCTCGAGGGCCGACTCACCCGGTTTTCCTCGCGTAGACGCGGCGCGCTTCAGCCATCGCGGCGCGATGCTCCAGGGACCAGTCGAGGAGACTCCGGAGCGGCTCTATGAGCGTGCGCCCCATGGGCGTGAGCTCGTAGTCGACGCGTGGCGGGACGGTCGCGAAGATCGTCCGCTTCACGAGACCGTTCTCTTCGAGCCTCTTCAGGGTCAGCGTGAGCATGCGCTGAGAGATGCCAGTGACGGCGCGCGTGAGCTCGTTGTAGCGGAGCGACGGGCTCCGTCGGAGCGCGCCGAGGACGAGGATGGTCCACTTGTCGCGGATGAGCGCGAGCGCTTCGCTCGCGGCGACGCATTGGGTTTGCCCGTGCTCTTCCATGCGAAGGATTTTGTTCGTGGCGCTCACGAATGTGCCTCCTTGTGCGCGATTCCGCGCGTGAGAACGATAACGCCCATGGCGAAGCCGCTACGGATCGGGATCGTTCTCGGCAGTACACGTACCGGACGCTTCGCGGACAGGCCAGCCGATTGGTTGCATGAGCTCGCCGCGAAAGTCGATGGGGTGGCAGTCGAACTGGTCGACTTGCGCGACTATCCACTGCCCTTCTTCGACGAACCGAAGTCGCCATTCCGCGAGCCATCGAAGAACGAGGTGGCACAGCGGTGGGGGAAGAAGGTGGCCGAGCTCGACGCGTTCGTGTTCGTCACCGGCGAGTACAACCACAGCATCCCCGCGTCGTTGAAGAACGCGCTCGACTACCTCTACGCGGAGTGGAACCGCAAGCCGGCCGCGTTCGTCGGCTATGGGAACGCCGGTGGAGCGCGCGCGATCGAGCAGCTGCGACTCATGCTCGTGGAGCTTCAGATCGCCCCGCTTCGCTCTGCCGTGCACGTGGGTCGCGACGAGTTCATGGGCATGCTCATGCACGGAAAGACGTTCGCCGACTTTCCACAGCTCGCGCAGGCCGCAGACCTCATGCTGAAGGATCTGATCTGGTGGGCGTGGACGCTCCGCGAGGGTCGCTTGACCGCCGAACCACGGAACCCTTCTTGACGGCGACGTGGCCTCGTCCCGCCGGGCTCCCCTATCGCTTCACGGAGCGAGGATGCGCCCGGGCGCGTTGCTTGCGCCCTCTTCGGTGTGACAGGAGTTGCAATCTCCGTCCGACTGAGTCGCTGTCATCGCGTTCTCGCCGCCGGGACCGACGACCTTCGCGGTGAACGGCTTCGCCAGGTTGCCGCGCCACGAGAAGTTGCCGACCGAGTTCGTCGGGATCTCGACCGTCGCGCCGTCGGCCCCGGTCACGACCACGGTGAGACTGTCGACGCCGGTGCAGACATCGCCGTCGTGAGACGCCCCGAGCACGGTGCCTGCGATCGTGAACGTCGGCCCCTCGCCGCGCGAGTGGCATTCGATGCACGGGAGACCCGGCGCCATGCGGTCGCCCTCGTCGATGTTGTCGGCGCGTCCGAGCGAGCACGTGCCGGTCGGCGTGATGGAGTCGCCGCCGTCCTCGCCGCCCCCGCTGTCGCAACCGACGAGCGCCGCGATCAGTGTGGACGAGACGATGGCGAGTCCGAGGAAGGCGACGGAAGAAGGAAGGCTCATCGTGGAGCGTAGAGCCAGGAATGTGCCAGCGCGGGCTGCGGCACCTGGCCCGCGATCCTTCGCGATTCGAGGCACGAGTTGCGGTCTCGCGACCGCTAACACGACCAGGACTGCGGCCTCGCCGCCGCGCTTTGCTACGGTGCTCGGATGCAGCACTGGTCCTGGCTCTTCGCGCTCGCGGCGATGCCCGCGTGCGGATGCGGCTCGACCGCAGAACCACCCGACGGCGGTCAGCCTTCGTCCACCACCAGCGCGTCGCCGGGGCCGACCGACAGCGCCGCAGAGGGCTCGACGCTCGCGCTTGCGTCGCCATTCGTGAAAGAGGACCTGGTCGATCTCGGGCAACGTCGAGTCTCGCGCTTCGCCTACGTAGAGTCGACGAACACGCTCTTCGCTTCGTTTGGTGATCCTCCGACTCTCGAGGGCAAGCCGCCTCCGGCCGAGCACGAGAACGAGATCGAGGAGTGGGATCTGTCGGCGGGGCGTCGCAGGTTCGTCTACTCGCTCCCGCCGAGCTGGATGCCCGACGACGTATATCCATCACCGGACGGCTCGCTGCTCGGGGTGCTGCTCTACGGCAAGACTGCACCCGCGTGGTGCCGCGTCTCTGTCTTCGACACGACTTCGCATGCGCGCGTCCACAGCAGCGCCTGCGCCTTCCTCGATCGTCACACGAAGATTCTCTATGACGCCGGTTCGCACTTTGCCATCGAGTCACGCAACGCGATCGAGAACACCGCGCCGCCATCTTTTCGAACCTTCGATCACGCGGGTCATTCGGTGGCGATCGATGCGAAGCAGTTCGCCGCGAAGCCGAATTGCCCGGGCTGCGAGGAGATCGAGCAGGTTCAGGGTCGGAACGACCACGGGCTCTACTTCACGGACGCGTCCGGGACGCGGTCGCTCGTGGAGAAGAACCCGGAGCATGGCGGTTTTGGGCTGACGAACGACGGCAAGTGGCTCGTCGTCGCGACCTCGAACGGCGAGCTCGTGATCTGGTCGACCGAGGCGCGCCGCGAGGTCTCGCGAGAGAAGTCGACCGAGTCGAATGGCCACCTCGTCTACGACTCGATGCGGGACCGCTTTCTCTTCGCGGTCGCGGCCGACTCCGGCTCGTCCTTGGTACGCGTGCTGCGGCGCCGCTGAAAGCGGCCGATGGGCGGCGCCGCGCCGTTCGCGCCCCCGCTCCGAAAAAACCCGCTACCCTCGCGGTTCGCCATGTTTTCCGACCAAACTCGCGACGCGCTCGAGGGACTCACGAACACCTTCGCTGCCGAGCCCGAGCTCGAGTCGAGCGTCGGCTCCCGCTGGCGAACCGGTGGGCGTCGGGCGATCGATCTCGAGCTGGCGCCCATCCCGGACGCCGTGCGCGCGCACGCGGATCAGCTCGCGACGAGCCTCCCCGAGCTGACGCAGAGCGACGAGGAGACCGACGCCCTTGGCGAGCTCTTCAACGGCCCGTTCGGTCGCGTGCTCTTTCTCTGGTGCACCGCGAGTACGTGGCGCCGCGACATTCGCCTCGCGCGGTTGCTCGATATTGCCGCGCGCTCGGGCTACGGCGAGCACGTCGCGATCGCCGCACGCGGCCGCGTCGTAGAGGGACCGCTTCTCGACGCGCTCAGCTGCGTGCCTCTGCTCGGCGACGGCGAGCAGCTGGTCTCGCCCGAGAACGGCGAGGCGGTCGCGCGGCTCGAGATCTTGATCTGGGAGGCCGGATCGAGCGCGCTCGAGGTCCCCGCGCTGGGCGCGTGGCTCTGGAGTCAGCCGTCGACATTCGAGGTGCTGGTCGAGCATGCGGCGCACGGCACGTTGATGGGTCGCGTGCTCGCGGCGCGCTGCCTCGAGGTGTGTGCGCGCGGGATGCCACCCGCCACAGATCCAGGTCTCGTCGGCCGCACGCTCCAGGTGTTGCAACCGCTCCTGCTCCACCCCGAGCCCCTGGTATGGGTGCACGCCGCACGCGCGCTCGGTCGGCTCACCGCGGCGTTCGAGCCGCTCGAAAACACGATCCTCGACTGGGTCCTGGGCGATTCGAAGGTCCTGCGCCAGCGCGCGATGACCGCGTTCGCGTCGCTACCTGGCGATCGACTGCGCTTCCTCTCGAGTCAGCTCATCGCGATCCTCGACAACCGCGACGAAGAAGCGTGGGTCCTGGCGGCGGTCGCCGCCGCGACGCCGTACCTCTTCTTCGAGAGCCGCCGATTGTGGGATCGCCTCGCGAAGCGAGTCCTCGTCGGAGAGGGCGGCGCCATCGCGGCGCGCGCATTGTCGCGCGGCCTCGCGACGATCTGGCGACGCGGAAGCCGCGATCCAGAGGTCGAAAAGCCTCTGCGCGCCCTGCGCGAGCTCGCGCGCGCTGCGCGACCGACGACGCTCGACGATCTGCGCCGCTGGATCGAGGTCGTCGCGGTCACCGACGGCGTCGAGGCCGCCGAGCGCGATCCGCTCGACCTCGAGCTCGGCCTCGAGAACCTGGTCCGCGTCGCCGCGCAGTACGACGACGCCGAGGCGGACGCCCGCGCTGCACGCTTCGCGAGCTCGCTCGGGCCGACGTTCCAAGAAGCACGGCGCATCGTCGTCGACTCGGGCCGACTGCGGCCTCGCGCCGCCGCCATCAACGCGCTCGAGGGTTGTGCGCGCGCGTTCGCGCTGCGCCTCTGGGTGCCGCTCCTCGAGACGTGCCCCTCCGACGAGCCGATCGAGGCGCCGGATCTCGAGTCGACGTGGGAGCTGATGTCGAAGGCCCCCGCCGAGATGCTCGACCTCTTGAAGGAACGTCGCGCCGACGAAGAGCGCGATCTCCCGATGGAGCTCGCGCTCGAGGTGCTCGCGGTGAAGCTCGGCGGCTACGCGCTCGACGCGTGCAGCACCGACGGCGATCGCGGCAAGACGGCGCACGACACCTGCCTCTGGCTGCGCAAGATCGAGGGCCTGGCCGACGGCTCTCGAGAGATCCCGCCTGCGCTGAAGACGGCGCTCTCGGCGCTCTTCTGGCGGCTCGTCGACACGACGCGCGGGACGGCGCTCGGCGAGGTCGACGACGTCCAATGGCTCGGGCCGTTCGCCGCGTGGTGGGCGCTCGTCATCGATCGCCCCGCGATGCTGCAGCAGCTCGCGACGGCCCTGCCGCTCATGGCGGCGGGCGCGCTCTCGACATGCTGCGAGCGCGCCGAAGAGCTGCGCACCTGCGTCTCGCTCAACCAACCGAACGGCGAGTGGTTCGGCCCGGCGAAGGCCGCCCTCGCGACGCTTCACGCAGAGGAGAGCGAGCTCGGGCAAGCGCTCGCGGCGTTCTCGCAAGCGCTCGCGTCGTTCTCGACCGCCGCGGGCCCGAAGAAGGAGCTCGAAGCGATGTGCCTCGAGCTCGTCATGGCGGGCGACCGCCTCTACGGCGCCCTGTCGAACCCGGTGAAGGCGCTTCATAAGGCGTCCGCCGACACCAAGGAAGATTCTCTGTCTCGCACCGCGACCGAGAACGCACCGCGCGTAGCAGCTTTGGTCGCGCGAGCCATTCGCGCACGCGAACTGTCGATGCTCGACGTCTGGCTCGCGTCGCTCGGCCCGATCGCCTCGACGTTGCTCGAGGCCGCGGTGGAGAGCGCGATCAAGCGCACGCCGCCACCGCCGCCCATCAAGAAGAAGGAGCCGACGACCATCCACGGCTACGAGCTGGTGAAGCCGCTCGGCGAGGGTGGCATCGGCTCGGTGTGGCTCGTGCGGAAGCCTGGCGCCGACCGCCTCTTTGTCCTGAAGATCCCGAAGAGCGACGCGCTCGCGAGCGCGACGGACGAAGAACGAGAGGGCATCCTCGCGTCGTTCGTGGAAGAGGCGAAGGCGCTCGCCGGTCTCTATCACCCGAACGTCGCGAACATCATCGATCGCGGCGTCTCGGACGGCGTGCCGTTCCTCGTGCTCGAATATCTCATCGGCGCGGATCTCAAGGAGTACGCGTGGGCCAAGCCCATGACGCTCTTCGAGCTGCGCCAGGTCGTCACCGAGTCGTGCGCCGGCCTCGCCGCGCTCCACAGCGCCGGCCTCGTTCATCGCGACATCAAGCCCGCGAACATCTGGCTTCGCCTCCCGCTCGCGGGCGGCGAGCGGTTCGACGGGAAGAAGCACCGCGATCCGGCGCACACGCCGCCGCTCGCGACCGTCGTCATCGACTTCGGCATGGTGCGCGCGACGCGCGTCTCTCCGGACACGTGCGGACGCTTCGTCGCAGGCACCGCGGGCTACATCGCGCCCGAGCAGGTGCTCGATCCGGTCGAGCTCGATCCGCGCTCGGACGTCTATGCGCTCGCGGCGACGGTCTACAACTGCGCAACGCATCGGGCGTTCTTCGACGAGATCGAGAACCCGCGCGATCGCATCATCGCGCACATGCGACGCGATCCGTTCGAAGACCCTGAGCGCTTGAAGCCGTTCTCTGCCGCGATGGTAAAGGTCTTGCGCGCCGCAACCGCGATGCAGCCCGCCGATCGACCCCAGCCGCTCGAGTTCGGGCGCGCGTTCGTCGCCGCGTTGTGAGGACGCGACGCATGCGCGCCTTCGCTCTGCTCCTCGCCGTCGTCGTCGCAGCCTGCGCCGACGGCGGAGGCACCGAGCACGCGCCGCCGCCAGCAGGATCGAACGTCGCGACGGAGTTGCCGTCGACACCGGGCTCGACGGCCTCGCAGAGCGTCGCCGCAGCTTCGCCCTCGACCGCCTCCGCCTCCGCCGGCGTCATCGGTCTCCCGCTCAAATTCGAGCACGACAGCCTCGCTCGCCCGCCCGGGATCCCCGCCAGCGGGAAGCATCCGGTGGTGCTCTTCCTGCACGGGCTCGGCGCGACGGGATCGGGCCTCGTCCGCTCCTTTGACGTCCCCGTGCTCGCTCAGAAGCTCGGCTTCGAGTTCGTCGCACCCGACGGCCCCAAGGACCAAGAAGGTCGACGTTTCTGGAACACGGGGCACGCGTGCTGCGACTTCGACGGAGCGAATCCGCCCCACGTCGCGATGCTCGGCTCACTCCTCGACTCTTTCGAAAAGAGCGGCGCGGACAGCTTCGACGACGTGGTCGTCGTCGGCTTCTCGAATGGCGCGTTCATGGCGCACCGCCTCGCGTGTGATCTGCCGCGCGTGACCGCGATCGTCGCGTTCGCCGGCGCCGAGCCGCGGGACGACGATAGACCCTGTCACCCCGAGCACCCGGTTCGCGTGATCATGATCCACGGCGAAGCGGACCACACGGTGCCGTACGCCGGCGGCGCGGTCCTGGGCGATCCCGCGCACGTCATTCCGTCGGCCTGGAAGGGCGCGGCCGATTGGGCACTACGCAACGGATGCTCGGATTCGAAACCGAAGGACGTGCGACTGGATCTGACGAAGAAGCTCCCCGGGACCGAGACGCGCATCGAGACGTTCATTGGCTGCAAGGCGGGCGTCGAGCTCTGGAGCATCGCGGACGCCGATCACCTCGACGTCCTCGACGCCGATCTCCTCGACGCAGCGCTGACGCGCGTCCTGGCGAAGCCCTGATCAGCGACGGAATCGGATTTCGAGCGCGCGATCCGGAGCCCCCCCGGCCGCAGTGAAGCGCGCCACGTCGGCGACGCCGCTCGCCAGTGCGACCACGCCAGGCCCCGTCACGTACGCCACGAGCTCGCCATTCGAGTCGGTGAAGCACGGCGCGACCGGCGTCGCCGCGCACGCGTCGAGCGAAGTCGCGACACCGCCCTCCGGCACGAACGTCGGCGTCAGCGCGCCCGACCCGACGTCGCTCACCGCCTCGAGCGAATACGCCAGGCCATCGACTTCGGTAAATTCACCATCTGCGCCGAGAAACACGTAAACCACCCGATCGTCACCGACGCTGCTCGCGTCGGGCACGGCGGCGGAGCCCCGCACGAGCGTCATCACGCCGGGCGGATACATCGGCACGATCGCGCCGCCGCTCGCGAACACAGGGATCTCTCCGACCGCGGCGTCCGCGGTGATCGTCGTCGGCCCGGTCGTCGCCGCGCCGCCGCTCCACGGATACCAACGACCCTCTGGCAGATAGACCTCTCGAGACGTGGCGCCCTCGGTCACGATGGGGGCCACGAGCACGCGACTACCCAAGAGGACTTGATCGGTAATCGGCCAGACGCCCGCGTCGTCCGGATATTCGAGCGCGAGGCCCCTCCAAATGGGCATGCCCGTGTCGGACGCTTCTTTCGCGAGGCCCATCAACGTCGGGACCAGCGCGATGTGAAGCTCTGCGTAGCGCTTGAAATGGGCGATCGTCTCGGCGTCCTTCTCCCAATTCCAATCTTTGTCCGGTTGACCGCCGTGGTGCGTGCGCATGACCGGCGACCACGCCCCGAGCTCGGTCCACCGGAAATACAACTCCTTCGTCGTGCCCGGGCCGGCGGCCGATTGATAGCCACCGATGTCGTGGCCAAACGTCGAGACGCCGACGACGCCCATGCCGATTCCGAGCGGAACGACGGTCGGGAAGCCGTCGTCGCGATTGAAGTTCGTCCCCTGATCGCCAGCCCAAAAGACGTCCGCGAGCGCAGGGGTCCCGAGCCAACCGCTCCTCGCGAAGAACAACCGCTCTCCGCCGTCCTTCTCGCCATCAATCGCGGCTCGAGCGACCTCTTGCCACGCCACCGGCCAGCGATTGTGCGCTTCGTAGGATGGGCCCGCAGCCGTCGCGCCGTCGGTCGGCAGCCACTCGGCGAAGTCGTTCATCCAGCCATCTGCGCCGAGCGCGATCGCGTCCTGCATCTTGCCGACGGCCCACGCGCGCGCGTCGGGGTTGTCCAGATCGAGCAGACCCGTATCGGTGAACTTCGCGCCCGTGAACACGTAGTCCGAGCCGTCCTTCGTCTTCACCAGGTATCCGAGCGGCTCGATCTCGGCCCACGCCTTCGAGCTCTTGTAGACGAACGGGTTGAAGTAGACGTGAAAGTCGAAGCCGTTCGCGTGAAGGTCGTCGGCGACGGCCTCGATGTCGGGATAGAGCGTGCGATCGACCTCCCACTCCTCTTTCAGGGCGTAGGTATCCCCACTCCATTCGCCGCCGCGCCAATCTTCCGTCCAGATGACGCTGCTCGGGATCCCCTCGGTGCGCAGCTTCTCTGCGACGCGCCGGACGTTGTCACTGCCGAAGATGGCGTCGAGCCACGGCGCGAACGCGACCTTTGGCGGCATCCTCGGACGACCGAACGTGGCGCTCGCGCGGCCGAGCGCGTCTCTCGGCGTCGGGCCGTCGAAGACGTGAATCTTCGCGGGCAGGTCGACCTCTATGCGGGCCTTCGCCGGATCTTCCGAGCAGAGCGCGAACACGCTTCGGCGATCGGTCTCGGCGACGAGCGCGTACCCGCGTCGAGATAGGTATTCCGGGATCGGCGCCTGGCTCGAGTGGCGTTGCCCTTGGAGCATCCAGAGCCCGATGTAGTCGTCGGTCTCGGATTTTCCGATCCCCTCTTCGGTGACGAACGTCGGCACCGTCTGCCCGAGGTGGTCGGTGTCCCAAGTCTGCGCGCCGAAGCCGGCGAAATGGTCGTCGCCGTCGCAGGCGAAGCCCCAAGAGAGCTTCGCGCGGCGCTCCGGGTTCTCGGCGTCGGCCGCATCGGCGTCGATCGGCTCGAGCGCGACGACGAGGTGTCCGTCTTCCGGCGTCGTCAGCGTGAGGCGAGCGATCTCTTTCGCGTCGGCGTCCTTCAGCGAGAGGGCGTCGCCTGATTTTTCGATCGTGCGCGCGACGCGCCAAGATCCCTCCGGGACGATCGTCGGCTTGAAGGCGCCGAACTGCATCTCGTACGTCGTCGTGAACGTCCGCGTGGCGAAGCCGACCAGCGGAGGCGCGTCGTCGGACGCGGCGCCGGGGGCCAACCCATCGAGGAGCACACGTCCGTCGCTCGACTTGATGACGAGCCGGTTTCCGGTCGCGAGCTCTCCGTCGAATCCGCCTCCCAACCCGAGATCGACGGTCGGCCGCGTCTCGGCGGTGTCGTCGCCGCATGCGAAAGGAAGCGGCAGCAGCGAGACGCACGCGAGAGTGAAGAGGCGGGATCGGGGCGACGAGAACACGAAGCTAGGGTAGGCCAAAGCGAGGAGGTCCACGCGTGTCGCCGTTCGCCATCGCCATCGTTTTCTGCGTCGCTGCTGCGATTGGGTACCTCGCGTGGCGCGCGACGATCGTGTTCGAGCTCGTGACCCAGGCCGGAACCGTCACTTCGGCGCGTGGCCGCATGCCTCCGGAGATGTATCGCGACATGGTCGACGTCCTGCGCCGGGCGCGCGCGACCGGCCGCGTCCGAGGGCGTCTTCGAAGCGGTGAGGTCGGCATCGAGGTCACCGACGGCCTCGGCGAGGACGTCGCGCAGCGCCTGCGAAACGTCGCGGGGCGGTTCCGCGCGGCCCAGATCAAGACAGGCCGCTCGATCAGAAAATGACCTGCTCGACCTGTCGGCCATGACGCAGAGAGTCGAAGGCTCGTGGCCCCTGCCGGTGAAATCTCACGGTGTCGGCCCCGTGACGATCGACTCCGAGAGGCGTTCCCGGCTTGCAACCCGCGTAAATCAACGCGAATGCATCTCTCAAGGTCGCACCATGAAGAACTCTCGTCCGCGTCTTTCCTTCTTTCCGATCGTCACCCTCCTCGCGAGCCTCGCCTTCACGGCAGGATGCGGGGACGACACCACCACCACGCCCGATTGCGGAAACGGCACCGTAGATTCCGGCGAACAGTGTGACGACAGCAACACCGTCTCGGGCGATGGCTGCTCGGCCACCTGCCAGAACGAGACGAACCCGAACTGCGGCAACGGCGACGTCGACCCGGGCGAGGACTGTGACGACGGCAACACGACGGCCGGCGACGGTTGTTCGGCGACCTGCCAGCTCGAGAACCCGGAAGACTGCGGCAACGGCGACGTCGATCCTGGCGAGCAGTGCGATGACGGGAACAAGGTCGCGGGCGACGGCTGCTCGGCCACCTGCCAGAACGAGACGATGTGTGGCGACGGCGTCACCGACCCCGGAGAGGACTGCGACGACGGGAACGTCATGAGCGGCGACGGGTGCTCGGCCATGTGCAAGACCGAGCAGACGGTCGTGCAATGCGCGACGCTCACGCCCCTCTCGGGCGGCGAGACCTGCGCGGTGACCCCAGGCGACGGCGGACGCCTCATCTCGGGAGAGGTGCTCGCGCCGACTGCGATCTTCCAGGGCGGCCAGGTCCTCGTCGACTCGAACGGGCTCATCGTCTACGTCGGCTGCGACGCTGCAACCGACGACACGTGCGACGCTGCATGCAAGGCAAAGGCGGCGAGCGCGACCCAGGTCGTCTGCCCGACCGGCGTCGTCTCTCCGGCGCTCATCAACACGCACGACCACATCACGTACGCGCAGAACCCACCCTACACGAACACGGGCGAGCGCTACGAGCACCGCCACGAGTGGCGCAAGGGCCTCGACGGTCACACGAAGATCCCCGCCCCCGGCTCCGCGAGCGCGAACCAGATCCGTTGGGCAGAGCTGCGCTTCCTGTTCGGGGGCGCGACCTCGACGGTCGGCTCGGGCGGACAGACCGGCATCCTGCGCAACCTCGACAAGACCACGCAAGAGGGCCTGGGCCAGCCGCCGGTCAACTACGACACGTTTCCGCTCAACGACTCGAGCCCGCCTTCCGGCTTCCCCGGCGCCGTGGCCTGCTCCGCGTTCACGGGCCTCTTCACGGAGAGCAGCATCGCGAACGACGACGCCTACCTTCCGCACGTCGCAGAGGGTGTCGACGCCTACGCAGAGAACGAGTTCGTCTGTCTGAGCTCGGCGAACCCCGGCCACAACGCCGTCGGCCCGAAGAGCGCCTTCATCCACGGCATCGGCCTCACGCCTCCCGATTTCGCCGACATGGCGGCGAACGGCACGGCGCTCATCTGGTCGCCCCGCTCGAACATCACGCTCTACGGCGACACCGCCGTCGTGACAGAGGCGGCGCGCGTCGGCGTGCTCATCGCGCTCGGCACCGACTGGATGCCCAGCGGCTCGATGAACGTGCTCCGCGAGCTTCAATGCGCGGACTCGCTCAACACGAAGTACTTCAATCACTTCTTCAGCGACCGCGATCTGTGGACGATGTCGACCTCGAGCGCGGCCGCCGCGACCGCGACCGACGACGTCATCGGCGCCCTCGTGAACGGCAAGGTCGCCGACATCACGATCTTCAACGGTGCCACCAACAAGGACTACCGCGCGGTCATCGACGCGACGCCCGGCGACGTCGTCCTCGTCCTGCGCGGTGGCAAGGTCCTCTTCGGCGACAAGTCGGTCGTCTCGGCCGTCCCGAACGTCGGTGCATGCGACGACGTGACCGACTCGACGAACCCCGACGTCTGCGGCGTACAGAAGAAGGTCTGCATCCAGGCCGAAATCGGCATGACCTACGACGCGCTCCGGGCCTCGGTCACCGGCATCTACCCCTCGTTCTTCTGCTCGACGCCGATGAACGAGCCGAGCTGCACGCCCTCGCGGCCGGCGTCGGTCATGGGCTCGACGACGTACGACGGCACGACGAGCACGGCAGACAGCGACGGCGACGGCATCCCGAACGCGAGCGACGACTGCCCGAACGTCTTCAACCCCATCCGCCCGATGGACATGGGCTCGCAAGCGGACTTCGACAACGACGGCGTCGGCGACGCCTGCGACGTCTGTCCTCTCGACGCGAACACCACCGTCTGCACGTCGTTCGATCCAAACGACACGGACGGCGACGGCGTCCCGAACGCCACCGACAACTGCCCGTCGGACACGAACACGGACCAGCTCGACACGGACGGCGACGGCAAGGGCGACATCTGCGACGCCTGCCCGATGGCGAGCAACCCCGGCTCGGCGGCGTGTCCGGTCACCATCTACGCGATCAAGAACGGCACGGTCGCTCCCGGAGCGACGGTCGCCATCTCGAACGGCCTGGTCACGGGAAAGAACGCCTCTGGCTTCTTCATGCAGACCAAGATGGGCGACGCCGGGTACGCAGGCGCCGACTTCTCCGGCATCTTCGTCTTCGCTCCGAACAGCACGGTCCTGGTCGGCGATCGCGTCAACGTGACGTCGGCGACGGTCCAATCGTTTGCGCCCACCGGCTGCAGCGTCCCGCAAATTCAGCTCTCGAGCGCGACGGTCGCGGTGGTCGCCTCGTTGAACGAGACGCTTCCGGCGGCCGTCGCCGTCGCGACGCCTTCGACGATCGCCACCGGCGGTGCAGATCTCGCGAAGCGCGAGGGCACGATCGTGAAGGTCTCCGACGTCGACGTCACGAGCATCACACCCACGCCCGGAACGGGCGACATCGCTCCGACGAACGAGTTCGAGGTCGACGGCTCGCTCCGCGTGAACGACTACCTCTACCTTATTTCGCCGTTCCCCGCGGTGAACGACAACTACGCATCCCTCACCGGTGTCCTCGAGATCCGCAACTGCAACTCGAAGCTCGAGCTCCGGGGCCCCGGCGACATCGTCGCGGGCACGGCGAACCTGATCGGGTTCGCCCCCTCGCCGGCGTTCGTCCACCAGGGTCAGATGGGCGTAGCGACCATCCCGACGCCGCTCACGGTCTCGATCTCGAGCGCCGTCGCGACCGACACGTTCATCGGCATCACCTCGGGTGATCCCGCCTCGCTCACGGTCGTCGGCGGCGGCGTCACGATCCCGGCAGGCCAGGCGAGCGGGCAGGTGCTCGTCAACGGTCTCCTTCAGTCCGCAGGCGTCACGCTCACCGCGACGCTCAACGCCACGAGCTTGAACGCCACCGTGCGCGTCATCGGCGCGGCAGAGCAGCCCGTCATCTCATCCCTCACGCCGTCGAATCCGACGATCGGGATGGGCGGCAGCCAGCTGCTCACCGTCACGCTCGACTTCCCGCCCGCTGTCGACACCGACGTCGCCGTCACGCTCAGCCCGCCGACAGCGGGCACCGTGCCCTCGGTCGTCACGGTCATGGCGAACACCAAGAGCGCGACGTTCTCTTACGTCGACAACGGCTCTGCCTCGACCGCGACCGTCACCACGACGCTCGGTGCCTCGAACGCCAGCTCGACCATCAACATCGTCGCGATGCTCGGCGGCCTGGTCATCAACGAGATCGACTACGACCAAATCAACAGCGACACGGCGGAGTACATCGAGATCTACAACGGCGGCGTCGCTCCCGTGAACCTCGCCGGCTACGTGATCTACCTGACGAACGGCGTGGCCATGGGCAACGGCGTCCTCTACAAGACGATCGATCTGACCCCGGTCGGCACGATCGCTGCTGGCCAGTACCTGGTCATCGGCTCGGACGCCGCTCTGATGAACGTCGCGTCCGGCGCCCTGCAGCTGAGCCTCGGCGGCGGCAGCGACTACATCCAGAACGGCACCGCGGACGGCATCGCGCTCGTCGACTCGAACACGGCCACGGTCATCGACAAGCTCTCCTACGAGGGCACGAGCACCTGCGACCTTCCCGGCGTCGGAAACGACGTCGAGATGTTCGAAGGTATGGCGCTCCTCGCGAGCGTCGCCGACTCGAACAGCGCCCCCGGCTCGCTCGGCCGCATCCCGAACGGGGCCGACACCGACAGCAACAACGCGGACTGGAAGTTCTCTTCGACGCCGACCCCCGGCGCCGCGAACGTCCCCTGACCGCATCGTGAACCGCGAGACGCCCCGCCTCTCCTCCGCGAGACGGCGGGGCTTTTCGTTTCGGGACCACGATCGCGAGCCGTTGCCCACGCCCAGGCTGACGCGGCGCTACGGCGGTCGACCCACCGTCATTCGCAGTCGGCGAACACCTTCGCGGCGAGCTCTTTTCCGACGACGTCGTGGCCCTTCGCGGCCCAGTGCAGTTGGTCCGGCCAGGCGTAGTCGCGGCAGAGCTTGTTCGCGTCGCCGCACGACAGCAGCGGGAAGATGTCGACGACGACGTCGGCGTCCGCCGGTCCCTTGCGCAGCCAGTCATTCACGTCGAGCGTCATCTGGTGTCGCGCGCCGTCGTACGACTTGAACGCGCCCCACGGCGGGAGCGTCAGCGCGACGACCTTCATGCCACGCGCCTTCGCCATGGCGTACATCTCCGACAGATCCGACTCGATCTTCTTCGCGGTGCGATGCGCCGTCTCGTTCGAGAGGATGTCGCCGATGCCGCCGAGGACGATGACGTGCGTGTACTTCGGCTTCGGCCCGTCGGCGCCATCGCCCAGGACGTCTCGCGCGAAGCGCTTTCGCATCATGTTCACCATGTTGCCGCCGACTCCATACGAGTCGAAGCGACTCTTCGGACATCGCGCGGCCAGGTATTCGAGATATTTGCCGCCGTGCGACTTTGGATCGGAGAGCGAATCTCCCATCGCCGCGACGACATAGGTGTGCTTCACGGTCGGCTTCGGCGAGGGCGCAGCCGAGCTCGCCGGCGGCTCGGCCGACGCGGGTGAGGTGGGTCGTGCACACGCCGCCGCCACGAAGGCGCCGGCGATCGCGAGCGCGCGGAGCCGTAGACGTCGCATCGCGTCGATCGTGCGCGATCTCGAAGCGACGTGCACGCTGGTTGTTCTCGACGAATGCTCTCGACCCCATCCAGAGGCCGGCCGCGCACACGGACTCGCACCTCGCCCATGGTACGTTCGCCGGTCGCATGCACCGATGGAAGGCGTTCACACGACCGACGGTGCTCTTCCTTCTCGCGCTCGTGCCACTCGTCGCTGCGCTCTGGGTCGCGCCGTTCCTGCCGACGCACGACGGACCGAAGACGCTCTACGCGTCGCACGTCTTCTGGCACGCGGGAGACCCGGCGTTCGCGCATGAATTCACTCGGAGCTATCCGCTCACGTCGATGGGCTTCACGCTCCTCTATGGCCCACTCGAGCGTCTCTTCGGATGGCGCATCGCCTACGGCCTGACTTGGACGTTCGCGGTCCTGACGCTCCCGCTCGGCCTCGCGCGCCTCGCGCAGGCGATGCATCGAGACCGAAGCGCGCTCGGTCTCGTCGGCGTCGCGGGCGCGGTGCACTGGTCGGTGCACATGGGCTTCGCAAACTACGTCGCGAGCATCGGCATCGGTCTCTTCGTGCTCGCGTTGGGCCTCGAGCAAGGGACGTGGTCCGTCCGTCGAGAGCTGTCGATCTATGCGCTGATGCTCTTCGGCTGCACGTTCCACCCCGTCGGGGCGCAGCTCGCCGCGGTCTCGCTATTTGCCTATCGCGCGCTGGGCACGACCCGCGAGCGTCTCGTTCGAGAGCTGGGCGCGACCGCGCTCGGCTGCGTCCCGGCGCTCGTCATCACCATCATCTCCCGCGACACGCTCGAGGACCTGCGCCTCAAGGGGAAATTCATCGGACGCGTCGTGGATCTGACCTGGACCGAGCGACTCGACACGTTTCTTCACGACTTCATGAGCGGACCGCTCTGGCGCGTGGTGCCGTTCCTCGCGCTGGGAGCAGTGGGCCTCCTCGCCAGCGTGAAGGCCTGGCTTCATCCTAGGGTCGAGCGCCGAACCGTCGCGCTCTGCACGGTCGGCCTGATTGGTCTCTTGGGCGTCGTGCTCGCGCCGATGGACAGCGCGTCTTGGCAATTCATGCAGCCGCGGTTCTTGCCGCTCATGATCTTCCCGGCGTGCGTGCTCGTGCCGGTCGAGCGCCTACCCGCGCGAGCGAAGCCCTGGCTCGCGGGCGCGCTGTTCGTATTCGCGATCGCATCGAATGTATGGGTCTATCGCGAGCACGCGCGCTTCGCCGAAGACAACCGAGTCGCCTACTCGGCGCTCGGACTCCCGGCCGAGAAGGGTCGAACGCTGCTCCCGATCCTGGCGACGGAAGAGAACTCCTGGACCTACCAACACGACAGCCACCGGCCTATCGCGTCGGCGGCGCGGAACCTGAACCTCGGCCAGGTCTACGGCGTCGATCGCTCGGCCATCGTGCCCTATGCGTTCGCGTTCTTGCCGAACATCCACCCGATCGTCGCGCGCGGCACGACCATGGCGCACGTCCCCGTCCGCGATTACGGGGGGTTCTTTGCGCCGGGCGCCGATCCGGCGGTGCGGCAGAGCGAGCTCGTCCGCCTCGGAACGTTCGGGACGACGTTCGACGACGTCCTCTTCGTCGGCGCCGAGTCTGATGCCGCAGCGTTCCAAGCGCTCGGCTACGAAACCGAAGCTCGCGGCGAAGGCTTTCTTCTCGGCCATCTCGTGGGTTGTCCCTTCGACATCCACGTAGCGGGCGACGTCAGTGAGGGCGCGCTCTTCGTCGGCTGGTCTCCCGCCGATCGTGTCGTCGAGACGCTGGCGGTGGGAGGCGATGCGACGCGCGATGTTCACATCGCGAAGGGCTCCTGCGGCAGCATGTGGGTGCGTCTCGGCGCCGGCGCCGGCGAGCGTTGCCGCGGCGCGAACGACGCCGGCGTGCTCAGCGCGCCGGCGGACGCTCGATCGCTCTCCTGCGTTGTCGAGCGCTGACTCCACAGGTCGACCCGCCCGCGCCCGGCCGACGCGCTCGACGAGTCGCGTCGAGTGCGCTACCCATTCGGCTGCGCGGACAGCCGCGCAATGCATGACCCACTGAGCCCGTCACGTGCCGCGTGTCCTCCGGTCCCCAAGGGCCGGGCGCGCTTTCTTTCCTGCACGAGGAGGCTCCATGCACATCCGTTTCGACGACGTCGCGTTCCATCGCGCGGACAGCCCCATTTTCTCCAACGTTCGGCTCGAGCTCGGCCCCGGATGGACCGGCGTCGTCGGCCCCAACGGCGCGGGCAAGTCGACGTTCCTATCCCTCGTCGCGGGCGACCTCGCTGCGACAGAGGGTCGGATCCATCACGCGCCGACCGGCCTTCGCGTGGCCCACGTCCCGCAGGGCCTGGACGCTCCAGGCACCGTCGACCACGCCTTCGCAGAGGCGGACGATCGGGACGCGCAGCGTCTTCGCGCGTCGCTCCGCACGGCCTCGAACGCGATCGTACGATGGCCGACGTTGTCGCCCGGAGAGCGTCGCCGGACCGCGCTCGCCGCGGTGCTTTGGGACGCGCCCGACGTGCTCCTGCTCGACGAGCCCGAGGCGCACCTCGACGTCGAAGCGCGCGCGGCGCTCGCAGATTCGCTGCGTCGCTTCCGCGGCGTCGGCGTCTTGGTGTCGCACGCGCGCTGGTTGCTCGACGCGCTGACGAAGAGAATTCTCTGGGTCGAAGGCGGCGCGGTCCGCGCGTACGACGGGACCTACGAGGTCGCGCGCGCGACGCGAGAGGCCGACGACCTCGCGCGTCGAGACCAGCGCGACGAGCTCGGTCGCCGTGCCCGCGCCTTGGCCTCTGAAGAAGCCGACCTGGCGCGTCGACGCGTCTCTGCCGACCGAGGCATCAAGAACAGCCAGCGCATCAAGGGCCCGAAAGACAGCGACGGGCGCGAGGCGGGGCGAAAGGGGCGCGCCGAGATGGCGGCGTCCTCGATCAGTCGCCGCCAAGGCTCGCTCGGAGCGCGCGTCGCTCGCGCGGAGTCGGCTCGAGACGCCGTCACCGTCGACAAGCGCCTCGGCCGCGACATTCGGTTCGCCGTCACGTGCGCGCCGCGCGATCGCCTCGCGGTGCTCGAGGGCCATGATCTGCGTCCCGCGAGCGACGCCGCGATTCTCCTCGAGAGGCCTTCGCTCGTCGTGCGAGCGAAGGCGCGCCTTCGACTCGCGGGGCCGAACGGCGCGGGCAAGTCGACGCTGCTGCGCGCCCTCTTCGCCTCGGCCACCGGCGTCGGCGCGTTTTACCTGCCTCAACACCTCTCGCCCGACGAACGAAGCGCCCTCGCGCGCGAGCTCCGCGCGACTCCCGCCAAGGATCGAGGCGCGTGGCTATCGGCGGCCGGGGCGCTCGGCACCGATCCGGCGCAAATACTCGCCTCCCCAGAGCCGTCTCCGGGCGAAGCGAAGAAGCTGCTCATCGCGCGCGCACTCCTACGCGGGTCACCGGTGCTCTTTCTCGACGAGCCCGAGACCGATCTCGACGTCCCGAGCATCGAGCGACTCGAGGCGGCGCTCGTGGCGTACGACGGCGCGCTCCTGCTCGTCACGCACGACGACGAGCTCGCCGACGCGACCATCGACGAGGCGTGGGAGATCGACCCGCAGGCGCGCACGATCCGTTTCGAAACCCGAGGATCGAGGGCGGCCGAAGGACGCGCGCATCGGCTAAAGTGACGGGGTGAAGCGTCTTATCCTCGGCTCTCTCCTCGGCCTCGGGCTCGTCGCGTGTGGGGACGACACCACCACCTCCGGCGCCGGAGGCGGCGGCCACGGAGGGAGCGGAGGGAGCGGCGGCGCGCCGGACTGCGGTGTCGAGAAGACGGCTGCAGACGACGCGGCGCCGCCTCCGATCTCGACGCCGCGCTGGGCGTTTCACCCGTGGATCTCGAAGGACATCTCGACCGGAGACGACTCTCGCGACTACGTGCAGGGCTTCCTCGACCGCGACATCCCCGTCGGCGTGCTCGTCCTCGATAGCCCATGGGAGACCAGTTACAACACGTTCGAGCCGAACCCGAGCCGCTATCCCGAGTTCGGAAAGATGGTCTCCGACTTCCGGGCGCTCGGCGTGCGCACGGTCGTGTGGACCACGCAAATGGTCAATACGGGCAGCTACGATCTCGAGCCCGGCGGCGACCTCTACGACGGCCCATCTCCTGATTGGGATCCGATGCAGAGGTGCAACTGGTTCATCAGCGACAACCACGTCTACGGCTGGTGGAAGGGCCAGGGCTCTGCCGTCGATTTCTTCAATCCCGACGCGCGCGTCTACTGGCATCGCATGCAAGATCGCGTGCTCGATCTAGGCATCTCGGGCTTCAAGCTCGACTTCGGCGAGAACTACATCGACGAGATCCCGATGCGCACCGCCGACGGCGACAAGACTCGGCAGGAATACTCAGAAGAGTATTACAAAGACTTCTATGCCTACGGCTCGGCAAAGGTCGGCCACGACGAGTTCGTCACGATGGTTCGGCCGTACGACGAGAGCTACATCTTCGAGGGCCGCTTCTTTGCCAGGCCCGAGAACGCGCCCGTCGCGTGGGTCGGCGACAATCGCCGCGACTACGTCGGGATGCAGGACGCGCTCGACGAGATCATGCGCTCTGCGGTAGCCGGCTACGTCGTCGTCGGCAGCGATCTAGGCGGCTATCTCGATCGCGACGACAAGGATCTGACGGTGAAGATCCCGTTCGACATCGGCACGTTCGAGCGCTGGACCGCCCTAAGCGCGATGACGCCGTTCATGCAGCTCCACAGCCGCTCGAACCTCACGCCATGGACGACGCCGACCGATGCAGACGAGTCCACCGTGACATATCGCTTCTGGGCGACGCTGCACGAGCAGCTCGTCCCATTCTTCGATTCGATCGCGACGCAGGCGTACGCCGGCAGCTCGGTCAAGATGATCGAGCCGCTCGGCGAGCAAGCCGACTGGCCCGACGACTATCGGTACATCCTCGGCGGCGCGTTCTTCGTGGTTCCGGTCGTCGACGGCTCCGGCGTCCGTGACATCCAATTTCCAGACGACGCCGACTATTTCGACATGCTCGATCCGGCAGGCACCGCGATCCCGGCGAGCACGCTGCAAACCTCCGTCGACGTCTCGGACCGCACCCACATCCCTGTCTTCATCAGGGATGGTGCCATCGTCCCGCTCGAGGTCACGAACGACGTGACGCCGTTCGGCAACGCCGCGTCCGCCGGTGCCCGCACGCTATTGGTCTATCCGTCGACGACGGCGTCTTCGTTCGCGGTCGTCGCGGAAGACGACTCGACCGAGCTCACGGTCGACGCCGTCCGCGCTGGGGCGATGACGACCATCGGCCTCGGCGCGCACGATCGAACGGTCATCCTTCGCGTACGCGTCGACGCAGCGCCGACCTCCGTGAAGCTCGGCGCGGCCACGCTGACAGTCGCCGCCGATCGCGCGACGTTCGACGCCGCCACGAGCGCATTCTTCGTCGACGGCGGCTTCGTGTGGATTCGCGTGCCGAGCGGCGCGGCCGGTGCGCTCACGATCGAGTGAGTGAACTCAGCAGTGCGGTTGTGACCAGCGCCGGTGCGCGCTCGGCTCACTTCGCCTTGCCTCTTGTGGATTGCCGCCCTTTCGAGCGCCCTAAAATCGAAGGTCGAAGCTCACGCTCGTCGGGCCGACGCGCAGCGCCGCCGCGGGGGCGGTCTTCGCATCGTCCGACGTCGCGGGGCCGAGCGTCGCGATGTCGATGATGCCCCAGGTCGTCCCGCCTGCGGCGATGACGCCGCCCGCGATGAAGGCGATCGTCGAGCCCAAGGCGAGCCCGGTCGCGCTGTCGTGCAGGTCGACGGCGTCGCGCTGCGAGCTGGCCGTCTGGGCGTCGGAGTCCTTCGACAGCGCGACCGCACCGAGACCGGCGCCGACGCCGATGCCCGCGACGCCGACGCCCGCGATGATCCATGGGATCGGGCTCGGCGACGCCGTCTCGACGGGCTTCGACGCAGCGGCCTGATTGTTCGCCGCGCTCGCGGCGGCCCTCGCTTGCGCTTCGTCGCGTTCGCGCGCGAGCTTCTCGCGATCGGCGATCGTGCTCTTCAGCGTGGCGATGCGTTGCTCGATGGCGCCGCGATCGGGGACGTCCTTCGCCGTCGACAAATAGGACTCGTACGTCGCGAGCGCGTTCTCGAAGTCGCCCAGTCCCTCATACGCGCGCGCGAGGTTGTAGAGGAGCAGAGGCTCTTTCTCGAGCTCGTACGCCTTCTTGAGGAGGTCGACCGAGTCTTGAAACCGGCCCTCTTTGTAGGCGGCGCCGCCTTGTTCGAAGAGCTTCAGTGCTTGCTCGTGCTGCGTCGGCGCCGCGGTCGGCGCCGCGGCCGCCGAGTGCGTCGCAGTCGTCGCGCCGACCACGAGGGCGATCGAGAGAAGGAGTGTTCGCAGCCGAGTGCCTCGCGTGCCGATCATGAAGCTCCTGGGAAGGACGATGTTGCGACCGGAGAGGGCGGTCTGAGCTGGGGCAGGTCGAGACTAATCGAAACGAGTGAAGCCACCGGTCTTTGCGGGTGGCGGCGGTTTGGCCGTTTGTACCGGAGCCACGTGTGGAACCACGGGCAGCGCGGTCTTCGCCGCCAGCGCGGCGCTGGCACTCGCTGCCGCAGCGGCGCTCGCGGACGTCGCCGCTTCGCTACTCGGGGTGGCGGAAGCGTCGGCCGTCGCGGTCGGCTGCATCTCTGCCGGCGTCAGCGCGTTAGCGTGGGCGGTCGACGTGCCCGCGAGGGAGGCGCCAGCGTCGCCGGACTCCGGGGCTCGGCTTTCCCAGGGCCGCGCGACGGCGACCACGCCGATCGTGAAGGCCGCGACCGCCGCTGCGGCGAACGCGATCGGCGCGCGACGCGTCTTCTTCTCGAGGGGGATCGGCAGCGACGCGGCGATGACGGCGCCGGTGCCCGACGGCGCCGGGTTCGTCGCAGGTGCGCTCGCTTCTTCTTCGGAGTCGGCGGACGGAACGCGCGTGATCGTCTGCCCGCTCTTGAAGCGACGCATCAGATCCATGTGCTCGGAGAGTCGATCTTCGAACTGCACCTTCAAGAGGTTAGAGAGCGACTCCTCGGGCAGCTCGTCGCCCGAGAGCTGACGCTCGACCGTGAGAAGGTCGCGTCGCATGAGCGCCGCGGTCTGATAGCGGTCGGAGATCTTCCGCGTGAGCGCGCGCATCACGATGTCGTCGAGCGCCTTGGGGATGTCGGGACGCTTCTCGCTCGGGCGAGGGATCGGATCTTCGACGATCGCCTTCAACATGAGCAGATCGTGGCTGCGTTGGAAGAGCTTGTCCCCCGTCAACAGCTCGTAGAGCACGACGCCCATGGCGAAGATATCGGCGCGTCGGTCGACGTCTTGCCCAGCGATTTGCTCGGGCGCCATATAGGCGAACTTGCCCTTTACCTGGCCCGTCTCGGTCTTGCCGCCGAGCCGATCGATCGCCTTGGCGATGCCGAAGTCGATGACCTTCGTGTGGCCGCTGTAGAGGACGAACAGGTTGTGCGGAGAGACGTCGCGGTGCACCACGCCGAGCTCGACGCCGTTTGGATCGGCGAGCTCGTGCGCCGCGTGTAGACCGCCGCACGCCTCGGCGGCGAGGTGCGTCGCGATGTGGAGAGGCAGCTGCTCCTTCCGCGAGCGGACCCGTCGCATCAGCGTCGCGAGGCTCTCTCCCTCGAGGTACTCCATGACGAGGAAGAGCTCGCTCTGGTCGTCGCCGAGCTCGTGCACCGCGACCACGTTCGGGTGGTGGATGCGCGAGACGATGCGCGCCTCGTCGAGAAACATGTCTCGGAAGACGCGCTGCCTAGCGAGGTGCGGCAGCACCCGCTTCACCACCACCGGCCGCTCGAACCCCTGCGGCCCCTCTTGGCGCGCGAGAAAGATCTCTGCCATGCCGCCCGTCGCGAGCAGCGCGAGGAGCTCGTAACGGCCGATCCGCGTCACGCTGAGAGCGGGCGCTTGGGGCATGAACGGTCATGGTATCGAGCTACTCGCGGCAAGTCACCCAAGCGGGGAGAAGCGGCCGCCGCGGAGAGCGCGCGCAATTCTGGCGCGCCGCGTCGAATGGACAAAAGGAGAAAGGCCGACGGGGTTTGCCCCGCCGGCCTCTCGATCCGGGTGTGCGACTAGGTCAGGGCGTAACGCAGAACGCGAGGTCCCACGCGACGCTCGAGACCGCCGTCAGTTGATCTTGAACGTGAGCCCAAACGCCCCGGTGGGAACGGTGGTGCTGAAGTTCTCGTCGACGACGAACACGTCCACCGGCGCCGCCGTGTTGTTCGTAAAGGTGACAGGACCGTCGTCGGGGTCGTCGACCGCAGAGGTGCACGCCGTGGTGTTGTTGCAGGCGGGCAGCAGGTTGCGGACAGTGTCGAGCCCACCGGAGCCAGTGGCGGTGAGCGTCTTCCCCGCGGGGACGGTGACCTGGAAGATCACGTCGCGCCCAGCGCCGCTTGACGTCGCTGCACACGACGGAGTTTGCGGGACGATGTCGTTCGTGAACTGATTGAAGTTCGCGTTCGAGTACGCGGTCGGGAACGCCGTCACGAGGAGCGGCGCTGCGCACGTGTCGCCAAGGCTCATGATGTTCGTGCATACGCTCGGCGAGCCGCTGCACATGAACGGCGACTCGATCGCGCAGGTCGCGTTGCAGCCATCCCCCGCCATCGTGTTCCCGTCGTCGCAGGTCTCACCTGCCTCGACGGTGCCGTTCCCGCAAGCGGTGACGGCAAACCGAATATCGAACGTGCCTGTTGCAGAAGGGTTGTCGTAATAGCTCTCGACGACGACGTAATACGTCCCCGCGGTGCTGGCCGTGAACTGCAGGCCTGTCGTCTGCTCGTCGCTACCCACTCCTGGGCTGCCGTCGAACTTCTTGAGGCATGCTTGAGCGCCCGCTGCGCACGGGGTCGTCAGATCGAACGTTAGGTCGAGCGACCCGAAGTTCTTGACTGTGACTTTTTCATTCGCCTGAAGAGCGATCTGGAACACGAGATCCGGGTGATTCGTGCCGGTACCGGTGCCCTGACACGTAACCGTGTCCGTGAACGTGAGGTCGTCCCCGAAGGCGTTCATGTTGCTACCAACGTACGCAAACCCGTTCGTGGCCACGATGGGGTCGGCACAGCTCGCGTTCGGGATGTTGGAGCATGACGACGGCGAACCCGTGCATGTGTAGCCCGGCTCGACCGTACAAGCCACCGAGCAACCATCGTTCGGGTTGGCGTTCCCGTCGTCACAGGGCTCGCCGAGCTCGACCACGCCGTCGCCGCACGTCGCGACCTGAAACCGGATGTCGAACGTCGACGATGCCGACGGCGTCGCGGAGTAGCTCTCGACGACCACGTAGTAGGTGCCCGTCGTCGCCGCCGTATAGTTCAGACCGGTCGTCTGCTCCGAGCTCCCCACGCCGGGGAACCCGTCGAAATTCGCGAGGCAGGCGCCGACGCCGCAGGTCGGCGAGACCACCTGCCACACGACGTCGAGCGTGCCGAAGTTCTTCACGTTGAGGCGCTGGCCGGCGGTCAGCGCGATCGAGAACACCATTTCGGGTGATGCGTTCGGCGTCCCGACGACATCCCCACACGATGCGTCGGTGAAGTTGTAGTCGTCACCATATGCCGCGAGGTTGCTGCCGGTGTAGGTGAAGCTGTCGGACGCAACGATCGGGTTCGAGCAATCGACACCGGGGAGCGGCGTGCAAACCGACGGAGTGCCGTTGCACTGGTACCCGAGCTCGGTCGCGCAGGTCGCCGAGCAGCCGTCGCCGGCCATCGCGTTGCCATCGTCGCAGGTCTCTCCAACCCCGATCGCGCCATCGCCACAGACGATCGGCGTGACCGTAATCGTGAGATCGTAGTCGAAGATGTTGTTCGCCCCGGCTCCGGTCGAAGCGTCGACCACGACGTAGTAGGTGCCCGGGGGCAGCGCGCCCGTCGTGGCGAGCGAGCAGTAGTCGGTGACCGTATCGTCGTTCGTGACGAGGGCCGTCATGCTCGACGAGTTGAAGATGCGGATGCGGGAGTCGATGCCGGCGACGCCAGTCTTGGCGCAGACGGTTCCGAGAATACCGTCCGACGTCTCGGCGCTGATGACGCCGTTCCCGCCCGCAGGGATCGTCACCGCGAAATAGTCGGTGTCGCCGCTGGGGTCGATGAAGCCGTGGACCACGCTCGTGATCGAGACGGCGGAGAAGTCGTTCGCGGTCGCGAGCGTGTTGTTCGCCTCGATCTCGCAGCCTGCTTCGACCTGGCAGGTCGAGGAGCAGCAGTCACCGCCGTCCGTGTTGCCGTCGTCACACTGTTCGCCAGCGACCGCGGTGCCGTCGCCGCACACCGGGGCGCAGACCGTGGGCGCGGTGCCCGTGCAGTCGAAGCCGGTCTCGATCTGGCAACCCATGCTGCAGCCGTCGCCGTCGGTCATGTTGCCGTCGTCGCAGGCTTCCATCCCGACCATGAGGCCGTCGCCACAACCGGTCTCCATGCAGGTCGTCGGCTCGCCCGAGCAGGTCCAACCCGGCTCGATGACGCAGCCATCGTCGCAGCCGTCACCGGCCACGAGCCCGCCGTCGTCGCAGCCTTCGTCCGAAGCCACCGTGCCGTCACCGCAGGTGCTCGCGCACGCGCTCGGCTCGCCGGCGCAGGCGAAACCCGGCTCGATCGCGCACATCATGTCGCAACCGTCGCCCGCGACGTCGTTCTGATCGTCGCACTCTTCAAGCCCAGCGAGGATGCCGTCGCCGCAGTCGGTCGCGCACGCGCTCGGCTCGCCGGCGCATACGTAGCCGGTCTCGATCGCGCAGTTCGGGTCGCAACCGTCGCCGCTCGCCGTGTTGGCGTCATCGCAGGCTTCGAAGCCGGAGATCTGGCCGTCGCCGCAGACGTCCATGTTCGACGTCGTCGAGCCGCCCTCGCCACCGCCGCCGGAGTTCGACGTCGTGGTCGTGGTGGTCATCATCGACGTGGTCGAGCCGCCGGTGTTGCCACCGCCCGTATCGCCGCCGCCGGTCCCGGTCGTCCCGCTGTCTCCGCAGCCCGTCGAGGCGACCGACGCCACGGCGAGCAAGAGCCAAAGCTTGCGCATAGATCCTCTTTCCTTCGCGGCGAGAGTCGCCTGCGAGCAAGTGAGGTGATTCGCCCCGGAATGCTGGGGCGGCAAGCAAAAATGAAACTGTTTTGAGCGCAGTTGCTGCAGCAAAGGTGCTCCGCGCGATCCACGCGCGCGGTCTCCATTCGCGTGGATCGCGCGAGGGTCACTCGCACTCAGAAGAGCTCGGACCGCGTCGCGCGACGACCGGTCCTCGACGCGGCGGCGGCCAAAGAGGCTGTATCTTCGGCTGCATGCGGACCCGCGCGTGCAGAACGATGGCTGGGCTGGTGATCGCTTCCGTCATGCTCGGCGGTTGCGACGTATGGGAGCGCTTTGCGGACGGCGTCGCGCGGCTCGTCGCGACCGCGTTTCTCATTGCCCTGGCGGCGACCGCGCTCGGCGGCGGCGCAGGCCTGTTCGCGTCGGTCCGTCGACCGCCGACGAACGCCTCGGTCGTGCTGGCCTGGGCGGTGGCGATCACGACGGGGTTCGTCGTCTTCGCGCTCGATCAGTTCATCCCCGATCTCCGAAGGCACGCCCCCTGGGTCGCCTTCCTGCCCGCGCTCGGGTTGCCGGCGGGGGCGTTCGCGATCGTCGGCTCTGCGCGTCTCGCGCGGGCGCGCGGTCTGCACCTCGGTGTCGTCGCTGCGCTCGGAGTCGTCGGGGCGGGCTACGTGGCCTGGCTTGCGCTCGTCGCGAGTCACGGGCTCGGCTGAGCCGAGCGGTTCGATCCATGGGCCCGCGTCCGCGCCTCTCCGCCCAGGACGCGTCGCTGCGACGATTGCTGCGCCAGCAACTCGAGCTGCGATGCGCCTCCCCGCCCGGGACGCGTCGCTGCGACGGTTGCTGCGCCAGCAACTCGAGCTGCGATACGCCTCCCCGCCCAGGACGCGTCGCTGCGACGTCCCCGCCTCCCGCGTCCCCGCCCCGACAAAGACCCTGCGTCGACGATCGCTTGATCCCACTGCGCGTTGGCGGCACTGCAATCTCCGATGAACGACGCCAAGACCTCCGAGCCGGCGGCCCCCGCGCGCTCGACGACCGCACCGCGGCGTCAGCCTGGCTCGGCCCAGTGTTTCGTCTGCGGCACGAGGAACCCGCACGGCCTCGGCGCGGAGTTCTTCGATGACGGCGAGCTCGTGTGGACCGAGCTGACTCCGGCGGAGCATCACCAGGGCTGGCCGGGGGTCCTTCATGGCGGCATCACGTCGGCGCTGCTCGACGAGACGATCGGGCGCGTCGCGTTCCTTCACGATCGGTGGGCCCAGACTGGCAAGCTCGCGCTCCGGTTCTTGCGCCCCGCGCCGCTCGGCCAGCGTCTTCGCGTGACCGGAAGGCTCGTCCGCAATCATCGACGGCTGATGGAGATGAGCGGACAGCTCACGTTGGCGTCGTCCGGAGAGGTCCTCGCAGAGGCGTCCGGCATGTTCGTCCCTCTCTCCGACGCAGCGCGGGATGCGCTGGCAGCGCAGCTCGGCGGCGATTTCGAGGCTTGGGAGCAGTGGCTCTCGAGCGCGCGCGGCAGCGAACGCTGATGCTCGGCGGCGACGCAGCGCGGCGGCTCGCGACGACGCATTTCGTGACGCCGCCTTTCGCCTCTCGACGCGCCCGCGGAGGCTTGCGACGTTCACGGCCATGAACGCTTCGACTCTCCTCTACGAGGTCACCGGCCGCGTCGCGCGCATCACGTTGAACCGCCCCGAGCGCGGTAACGGCATCACGCTCGACATGCCTCGCGAGATCACCGCGGCCGTCGAGGCGGCGAACCTCGATCCCAGCGTCCACGTCATCGCGCTCTCCGGAAACGGCAAGGGCTTCTGCGGTGGGTACGATCTGGTCGCGAGCGCAGAGGGCGACATGTCCGGGATGGAGCACGCGTCGACCGGCGCCTCGGGCTCGCCCATCGATCCGAGCGTGATGACCCGGAATCACGATCCGAGCTCGGTGTGGGATCCGATCGTCGATTACCAAATGATGAGCCGCAACGTGCGCGGCTTCATGAGCCTCTTCTTCAGCGACAAGCCCGTCGTCTGCAAGGCGCACGGCTTCTGCGTCGCCGGCGGCACCGACATGGCGCTCTGCTCCGACCTCTTGATCGTGGACGACGACGCGAAGATTGGCTATCCGCCCGCGCGCGTCTGGGGCGTCCCGACGACGGCGCTCTGGACACACCGCATCGGCGCGCAACGCGCGAAGCGCCTACTCTTGACGGGCGATTGCCTCTCCGGGAAGGAAGCCGTCGAGTGGGGCCTCGCGATCGAGTCGGCGCCGAGGCATGCGCTCGACGAGCGCTTCGAGAACCTGCTGTCTCGCATCGCTCGTCTCCCGGTGAACCAGCTCGTCATGCACAAGCTCTTGGTCAATCAGACCGTGCTGTCGCAGGGCGTGCATGCGACGCAGGCGCTCGGCACCATGTTCGACGGCGTCGCCAGGCACACCGTCGAGGGCTACTCGTTTCAGATGCGCGCGATGAAGGACGGCTTCAAGGCCGCCGTGCGCGAGCGCGACGAGCCGTTCGGCGACGCTGGACCGAGCACGTTCAAAGGCTGAGCCGGCTTCGGGGCCGCGACGACGGGTCGATTCGGCTCAGGTTGTCGGCGTTTTTCGGACCGCGTGTACCGCGCGATCCACGCCGCCAAGAATGTCGCGCGCGTGCTCGAGCAGCGTCTCTCCCGCGGGCAAGAGCCGCACGCCGCGCGCGGTACGCAGGAAGAGCGTCGCGCCCAGCTCGTCTTCGAGCGCGCGGATCTGTCGGCTGAGCGGCGGCTGCGAGACCGCGAGCCGCTTCGCTGCGCGCGTCACGTTGCCCTCTTCTGCGACGGCGACGAAATACTGAAGCTGGACGAAGCTCATGGAACGCATTCGAGCTTACCAGAGCCGCGAGTCGGGTCCGACCCGGCGAAGCGCGCGAGCCAGATCGAAGAGGTATTGGACGAAAAACGTGCGCCGAGGCTCGATCAGCGAATGTCCATCACGATCCATACGCCGCTCGCTCGAGACAGGCTCCGCCGCGCCGGGCAGGTCGCCGCCATGACCCTCCAAACCGTCACGCGCAAGGTTCGGCCGGGGACGACGACCGCCGACATCGACGCTTGGGTTCGCGAGGACACCGCGGCGCGGGGTGGAAAGCCCAGTCAGCTCGGCTACCAAGGTTTCCCAGCCAGCGTCTGCACGAGTCGCAACCACGTGGTGTGTCACGGCATCCCGAGCCCGAACGACGTGCTCACCGAAGGAGACATCGTCAACGTCGACGTGACGACCGAGCTCGACGGCTACCACGGCGATACCTCCACGATGGTGTTCGTCGGCGAGCCCTCGAAAGACGCCGCGCACGTCGTCGAGATCGCGCGTCGGTGCCGCGCCGCAGGGATCTCTGTCGTGCGCGAAGGAGCGCGCATCGTCGACATCGGCGCCGCGATCGTCGAGGTGGCGCGGGCCGGTGGCTGCAGCGTCGTCAGCGACTTCGGCGGACACGGGATCGGTCGCAAAATGCACGAAGCCCCGCACGTCGGGTACGTCGGCGTCCGAGGACAAGGGACGCGCTTGAAGGCGGGGATGGCGATCACGATCGAGCCCATGGTGAACCTGGGTGGCGCGGCCGTGCGCCTGGCCGCCGACGGGTGGACGGTCGTGACCGCGGACGGCTCGCTCTCGGCGCAGTTCGAGCACACGGTGTTCGTCACGAAGGACGGCTGCGAGATCATGACCGAGCTCGTCACGCCGCTCCGACACGCTCTGGACGAAGCTTCTGCGTGACGGCTCGCGAGAGGAGGAGACTGCCGAGCGCCTTGTCCTCGAGCACGAGCGTCAGACGGCGCATCGTCTCGGCCGACGGCGCGCGAACCGCTTCATTGTCGATGTACGCGTCCAGCTCGTCCGCGGACACGCTCGCGCCGCGGGGGAGGGTCGGCGTGCGCAAGACGAACTCGAGCGGACGCGACCGCTTCGCCTCGCGCGCGCTATCGCCGAACACGAGCACGGACAGCTCGAGCTCGCGCTGAAAAAACTGCACGTGCCAGAGGCCGAGCGTGAGCCAACGGCAGCCGTGCGCACAGTGTCCTGGCGCGCTCCTCACCTCCCAATCGCCGCGCTCGAGGACCAGCGAGCGGAGCTCGGGCGCGTGCAACGCGCGAGACGATTCGTCTACCGAGCTCGGGGTTTCTGAAGAAAACAGACGTCGGTCGAACAAGGCGCCTCCACGGGGTCGAGCAACTAACGCAAATGAATATTACTTTCATTATCTACAATCAAGCGCAAACTCGGGTTCGTGATCGGGGACGGCGCGTGCCAGTGTGACTTGTGAGGTCCTGTCGCTTCGTGGCCGAGACGTTGACGGACAGGCCATGGGCCGCGATCATCGATGAATGTCGCAGGATCCTGTCTCACGCCGCGGGTTCATGACGGTCATCTCGGGGGCCGTGCTCCTGCCGCTGGCGTCGAACGCGCAGGCCGAGACGGTCGCATCGCCCGAAACGCAGTCCTTCGCTGGCTTGTCGGTCGAGAGCCGGTTCGGTCGATGGGAGATCGCCCACATCGCGCCGCTCGATCTCGGTGGCCGCGTGCTCACGGCGATGCCGATCGGCGCGTCGAGCACCGACACCGCGTCGTTGTTCGAGCTCGAGGTCCTGGCGAAGGACGAGAGCGGGGGCGCGCGACCTCCGGCAGAGAGCGCGCGCTTCTCCGTGTTCGTCCGGAACTCGGGACGGGGAGCGACCTCGACCGTCGAGGATCACGGGCTCGCTGCAATGGCGCTCGCGCGCTACCTCGAGGGCGTCGAAGAAGGCGTCGACGCGAGCGGCTTCATGACGCACGCCGCGCGCTCGCAGACGTTCCACCAAGATCTGCGAGCCGACCTGCGCCTGTCGCCGCCGAGGCTCCTCCGCTGAGCGGGGGAGATCCCTCGATGCGCGTCGGTGTCGTCTTTGCCCCGCTCGAGGTCTCCCGCGACTTCATCGACTACCCGTACTTCGCCGATCTCGGCGCCGTGCAGGTCGCGGGCGAGCTGCGTCGCCTGGGCCACGAGGTCGCGCTCTTCGACGCGCTCGCGATGGCCGGATCCACGGCCGCACCGACAGAGACCGATCGCGTTCGCCTCGGCGTCGACGTCGACACCCTGACGCGCGCCATCGCGGAAGCGGCGCCCTTCGATGCGCTCGTCGTCGCGCTCTCGCCGTTCCAGAGGCCTCCGGCGCGTGACGAGCTTCTCGGCGCGGTCCTCGCGTCCATCCGGAGCGCGTTCCCCGAGACGCCCGTGGTGCTCGCCGACATGCATCAGGGTGGTCAGCACGTCGTCGACGCGGCGAGCTCGGCGATCCTCGCCTCGTATCCAGAGGTGGACGTCCACCTCAAACACGAAGCCGAGGCGTCCCTGCCCGCGCTCTTGGTCTCGCTCACCGAGAGCGGCCGCTGCGCGACGCCACGTGGAGAGGTCGGCGAGGATCCCCCAAACCTCGACGCGCTCGCCCTGCCCGCGTGGGATCTGGTCGACACGGCCGCGTACTTCCAGCTGCATCGAAGCCTCGTCGGCGTCCTCGGACGCGGCGCGTGGGCGTTTCCGATCTCGGAGCCGAGCCTCCCGCTCCTCACGACGCGGGGCTGCCCGTTTCGCTGCGCACACTGCTCGAGCAATCCGAGCGCACGCGTCGACGGCGCGCTCGTCCGCCCGAAGACGCAGCGGCGCCTCTCGATCGAACGCATCGGCGAGCTCGTGTCGCTCCTCGTGCGCTGCGGCGCATCGACGCTCCACGCGATCGACGAGCTCGTGAACGTCCATGAGGCGCATTTCGACGCGTTCCTCGAGCTAATCGTCGCTCGCGACCTGCGGCTCGAGATCCCGAACGGTGTGCGCGCCGACTACGTCCGGCCGTCCCACCTCGAGAAGCTGCGCGGTCGAACGACCACGCTCTCGATCAGCGCCGAGAGCGGCGTCCAGCGCGTCGTCGACGAGGTCGTGAAGAAGCAGCTCGATCTCGACGCGATCCGTCGTGCCGCCGCGTTCGCGCAGGGCGCCGGCGTCCCGTGCCTCGTCCATTTCATCATCGGCCAGCCCGGCGAGACGAAGGCGGAGATCAACGCGACGCTGGCGTTCGCGGTCGAGCTCTACGAAGAGACCGGCGCCGAGCCGAGCGTGCAGTTCGCGACGCCGCTCCCGGGGACACCGCTCGACCACGAGGTTCGGCGTCGCGGGATCTCGCTGCCCGTCGTCTCGGACTGGGGCCCGCACTTCCAGAAGAGCCCGACGATCGAGACCGCGGACTTCTCACGAGACGATCTGACGCGCTTCAAGCAGACCTTCGACAGCCGCATCGAAGCGTCGCGTGGGCCGAAGAAGATCATCATGAACGTGACCTACCGGTGCAACAACCGGTGCACGTTCTGCGCGACGGGGACGCGCACGCAGCTCGACGGGGATTACGTGCGTCAACGCGAGCTGCTCGTGAAGTACCGGAAGCTCGGCGTGAAGCTGCTCGACATCGACGGCGGCGAGCCGACGCTGAACACCAGCCTCTTCCGACTCATCCGGTTCGCTCGAAAGATCGGCTACGAGCGCGTCAACGTCACGACGAACGCCCGCATGGCAAGCTACCGCGAATACGCCGAGCGCCTCACCCGGAGCGGCGTCACGTCGGTGCTCGTCTCGATCCATGGGCCCGACGCGCAGACGCACGCGCAGAACGTCGGCGTCGCCGAGGCGTTCGACCAGACCATCGCCGGTGCGCGCAACCTGGTCGCGGTCGCGCCGAAGGGCGTCGAGCTCGGCGCGAACATCACGCTCACGAAGTCGAACTTCGACAAGCTCCCGGCTGTCGCAGAGCTCGTGCACGATCTCGGTTTGCGATGGCTCAACGTGCAGTTCCTGACTCCGTTCGGGCGCGCGACGAAGTACGTCGCGCCCGACACGCAGGCCGCGGCGGACATCACGATGCAGACGATCGACGCGTGGAAGTCCAAGATGCGCTTCCAGGTCATCAACCTGCCGTTCTGTTTCATGCCCGGCTACGAAGAACACCTGCTCGGAGACCTCTTGAAGCTCGAGCGGCACATGCTCTTCGTGAACAACGAAGAGGTGAACCTGTTCTCGTATCTACGCGACCGTCGCAAGAAGCGAGAGGTGTGCGAGACTTGTCCTCACGCCGTCTTCTGCGGCGGATTCTTCGAGCTCGAAGACGTCCCGGAGCCCACGTGGCTCGTCCGCGCCGAAGACCTCGTCCGCCCCATTCACCGCGACATCCCCGAGCGCCCCCTGCCCTGAGCCTTCGATGACCGACGACACGAAGACAGCCCTCTCTATTGGAAGGTCGGGCGGGGACCTGGCCGACGGAAGGTCGGACGGGGAAATGTCGCCGTCCGACCGCCGGTCGGACGTCGCGATCGAGCGCGTGGACAGCCAGATCGTCGCGCATGTCGACACGAAGGCGTTCGATCGGCGGGCGATCCTCACTGCGGCGTTCGGCTTCGTCGACCGCGCGTTCGTGTCCCTCCGACGCGCGGACGAGCAGATCGACATCGTCCTCGCGCCGAAAGGAGACGCGCCTCTCGGGACCGCCCTCGAAGCAGAGCTCGCCGACGCGCTCTGGGAGGCGCGCCTGAGCGGCGCCCTCTTCGCGAACGGCAGGGACTTCGTCGAGCGCCTTACGCTCCGCGCGCTCGGGACTCCCGACGCCGAGATCGACGCGCCGTCGGCAGAGCTGCCGCCGCTCACCGAAGAGGACCTGGCGGCCTTCGAAGATCCGCTCGGGATCGCCCAGAGCTGGGAAGACAAATACCTGAAGAAGGATCCCCCAAAGGACAGCGGATGAAGGCGCTGATCAAGGTGGGCTATGGCTGCAACGAGAACTGCACGTTCTGCCATACCGCCGACATCCGCGACCTCGAGGACACGGCCGAGCGAGTCGACTTCAAGATCGATCGCGCCAAGGCGCTCGGCTACTCGATGGTGGTCCTCTCCGGCGGCGAGCCGACGATTCGCCCCGAGCTTCGCCGTTGGGCGCACAGAATCGCCGATCGCGGTCTCGCGCTCGGCCTCGTGACGAATGGCCTGGTCCTGTCTTACCGCGACCTGGCCGACGAGCTGATCCGAGAGTGCCGGCTCGAGTACGTGTACATGTCGCTCCACGGCGGGACCTCGCGGGTGCATCGCTCGGTCGTGCGCGCCGACACATTCGACCAGGCGCTGCGGGCGCTCGACAACCTCGAGGGCCGCGTCCCCGATCTCACCATCAACACGGTCGTCACGACCGCGAACGTCGACGCATTGAACGACGTCGTCGATCTCCTCGCAGGGCGGCGCGACATGACGCTGAAGTTCTCGATGACGCAGCCGAAGGGCGGCGGCGCGCACACCTTCGACGTCATCGTTCCGGACGTCGGGCGATGCGCGGACGCGATCGCCGCGGCGATACGACGTGGCCAATCAGCGGCGGCTCCTGGGGGCCTGCGCTTCGCCCACGACGGCGTCCCGCTCTGTCTCTTGCCTGGCCTCGAGTCGCTGTACGACGATCTGAAGACGCACGACTACGCCACCATGATCGAGGCCGACGAGGACGACTTCGTCCCGGTCGACGACGTCGCGAAGGTGCACCCGCCTGTCTGCGACGACTGCGCGCTGCGCGGCCCCTGCCCCGGTCTCTATCGAGGCTACGAGGAGTCTCGCGGGCACGCGATGCTCCGGCCGGTGATGGATCGACCGCGCGCGAACTCGTTCAACTTCGTCCCCGAGAAGGACATCGCGCGCGCGCCCGGCGCGCCCTGTCCGGTGCGAACAGACGGTGTGACGCCTTACGACAGAGACCGAACTCTCTTCGTCCGCCTGAAAGATCGCATGCGGCTCTTCCGGACGAAGACGCGTGACTTCTCGGATCGAGAGATCGCCCACACGAAGCGAGAGACCGAGCAGCTCTATCTCGACCACTCGTCGAAGCTCTTCCCCGACGACTTTTCGAAAGATTTGCTCAAGCTGGTTCGCTCGAGCGAATGCGAGCGATGCCCAGAGGGACACCGCTGCACGGGTTGCTATGTGCCCTCTCCGGTCGAGGTGTTCGCGCGAGACGACGCGCGCGTGCTCGAGATCCTCGCCACCCTGACGGGGCGTGTCCTCGACGTCGGCTGCGGCGAAGCGCGCTATCTATCCGCGCTCGCGCCCGCGATCGAGCGCGGAGCCGTCGAGTACATCGGAATCGATCCGGACGCGGAGCGCATCGCTCGGTTGGCGAGAGAGGTCCCGAAGGCGACGTTCCTCGCGGTCGCCGCCGAGGACCTCCCGACGTCGATCGCCGGCCTCGATCACGTGCTCGTCCTGCGCAGCTTCAATCACCTGCGCGATCCCGCGGCGACGCTCGGCGCCCTGGCGACGCGGCTTCGCCCAGGCGGGACGATGCTCGTGGTCGACAACGTCGCGTTCGGTCTCGTTCGTTCTCGCGAGCACGCCTCCCGCGCAGAGGGCTCGTCTCGCGGCGCGTTCGAGCATTACCGAAACGCCATGTCCGAGGACGCGATCGCGCGCCTCGACGGGCTCGGACTCGTCGTCCTCGAGCGGCGCGACATCGACCGAACCGCTTCGAACCAATGGCTCGTGCGCTTCGAAGCGCCTGCCACAGCCGCCGAGGCTCGCTCATGAGTCAGGATCATCCCGAGGGCAAGAGCGTCGATGCACGGCGGCGGCTCCCCATGGCCGCGCCCGAGACGGACTTCGCCGACTTTCAGAACGACGCGCTCGCCGGCGACAAGGCCGGCGCCCACGAAGAGGCGGCGCACGAGCAACGCAATTGGGTGCGGCTCTCGTACGACTGCAACAACCACTGCACTTTCTGCCTCGACTCGAACGCGCACGACGGGACGATGCGCGCGACCGACGAGATCAAGGTGCAGATCGTCTCGGGTCGAAAGCGCGGCGCGACGCGGCTCATCCTCTCCGGGGGCGAGCCGACGATGCACCCGAACTTCCTCGACTTCGTCACGCTCGGTAAACGCGCGGGCTACCCGAAGGTCCAGACCGTCACGAACGGCCGCATGTTTCGCTACCCGGAGTTCCTCGAGCGCGCGGCCAACAACGGGCTCGACGAGATCACTTTCTCTCTCCACGGGCACACGGCGAAGCTCCACGACATGTTGGTCGGCGTCCCGGGCGCCTTCGAAGAAGAGTCCGCCGGACTGAAGGCGGCGCTCGCGTCAGCGCGCTTCATCGTCAACGTCGACATCGTCATCAACAAGCGAAACGTCGCCGTCCTCCCGGAGATGCTCGAGACGTTCATCGGCTGGGGCGTCCGCGAGTTCGATCTTCTCCACGTCATCCCCTTCGGCAACGCCTGGACAGAGGCGCGGCATCACCTCTTCTACGATCTCGAAGAGAACCTGCCGCACCTGAAGAGGACGTTCGCGTACGCGCGGCGTCCCGACATCCACGTCTGGCTCAACCGGTTTCCGCCGCCCTACACAGAGGGTTTCGAAGACCTCATTCAGGATCCCTACAAGCTCAACGACGAAGTGCGCGGGCGTCGCGAAGAGTTCGACCGCTATTTGTCGCTCGGCGAAAAGCTCAGCTGCCGCGAGCCGGAGCGGTGCAAGCACTGCTACCTCGAGCCGCTCTGCGACGGCCTCGATGCAGTGCTCGAGACGACGCGCTCACCCGAGATCGAGCGACTTCGTGTCGCGGGTCCATTGCCTCGCGCCGAGAGCCTTCCCCAGTCGCGCGCCGCGCTCGTCGTGGCAAAGGATCTCGAGGCCGCGGCCGTGCTCGTTCGACAACTGCCGAAGTCCGTGACGGAGCTCGAGCTCGAGCTCGAGAGCTATGAAGGATTGACCGCGGCGCTCGCTCCAGGGGACGTCGTCTTTGGCCTCCACCTTCGGGCGGCTCGCGCGAGCGCTGCTGCCG
>Ga0164241_10000682_pt1 | contig 54460 bp, 39 predicted proteins | sample OricomyardsoilBY_FD_108780 | JGI IMG/M metagenome (GOLD analysis project Ga0164241, IMG submission 108780) | Backyard soil microbial communities from Emeryville, California, USA - Original compost - Back yard soil (BY) | ecosystem: Environmental > Terrestrial > Soil > Unclassified | place: USA... | reverse complement strand
GTAGATGATCCCCGCGCCGATCGGACTGAAATCGGGGAGCGCCTCACCGACGGGAGCACCATCTCCACCAGAGGATAGATCGCCGGCACCGGACGGGGATGGCGCGAGGATATAGAGCGTCGGGCGGCTGTAGCGCTCCGGGCGGATATGATGCGTGTGACGGTGAAGGCGTCCGGCGCGCTGCAGCAGCAGATCGATCGGCGCCAGATCGCTCAGCAGCAGATCGACGTCCAGGTCGAGGCTCTGCTCGGCGACCTGCGTGGCGACCAGCACCGCCGGACGTCCCGATGGCCGCGCCGTGCCGAAGCGCTCCAGCACCCGAGCCTCGATCTCCTGGCGGAGCCCGAACGGAAAGCGCGCGTGGAACAGATGGCAGTCACCGGCCATATCGGGGAGCCGCTCGCGGATTGCCTGAAAGACATTCTGCGCGCGCGCCACCATATTGACGATCACCGCCACGGTGGCGCCGGCCGCCACCGCCTCGGCCACTGCGTCGGCGATCTCCTCCGGCTCATGCCCCATCCATCCCAGATATGCCTCCTGCCTCCGGCTCGCCTCGAACGTCGTCGCGGCACAGACGCCCCCGGCGACCGACCAGACGATCGGATAATCGGCGCCGCTCCCTCCGGAGTCCTCCGGCACTACGCCCCATGCCGCGATGAATCGCTCGCGCATCACGCTCGGCAGCGTCGCCGAGAGGATGATCACATCGGAGCCGAGCTCCCGCAGCCACGCGAGCAGACGCTGGAACAGCTCCCCCATGTAGTCATCGTATGCGTGCACCTCATCGAAGATCACGGTCTTTCCGGCAAGCCCGAACAGCCTGAGGAAGAAGTGCTTCGAGAAGAGGGTCGCCAGCAGCGCCTGATCGACCGTGCCGACGCCGTAGGGGGCCAGCAGCGACCGTTTTTTCGGGAGGAACCAGGATGCGGCGAGGATGCGGGCATGCTCCTCTCCCTTCCGCCTGTTTCCGGCATTTCCATCGTCGTCGCCGAAGATCTGCGCGCGCTCGGCGAGCGTCGCGGCCGGATCGTCGAGCTGCGCCTGCCGGTCGAGATGGAGCAGGCTGTTGCCATGCACCAGCAGCAGATTGATATCGCCGGCGGCGCCGTGATGCGTATGGGCCAGGAACTCCCTGAACCGGGGATAAAGCCCGTTGCTGGTGGCCTGCGATGGCATCGCCACATAGATCCCCGCCCCGCGGCCGCGCGACTGCTGGCGGGCGGCCAGATAAAGCGCCGCCTCGGTTTTCCCCTCTCCGGTCGGCGCCTCGACGATCGTCAGCGTGGGCGAGCCATCCTCCGGCAGCGGAAGATCGATGAGCACGTTCTGCAGGTCGCGCGGCTCGTCGATCCGGCCATTGCCGAACACTTCGAGAAAGCCCGGCAGCGTCAGCGCGCAGCGCATGTTCAGCCCCGCGCTCCTGACAGCCCGCTCGGCAGCAGCGCGGCTCGTCTCGATATACGATACGATATCGTCGTTGGCATCCACCTCCGGGTAGAACTCCGCCATCGAGCCGACCCAGTCGGCGAGGGTCACCCAGCCGGCGAACCCGAGCAGCCACGACGGCCAGGCCGACGGGGCCTCGGTCGCGCGCGGCCAGACCGGGCGCCACGCCTCGATCACCGCGTCGGTCAGCGCAAGCTGCGGCTCGCGCCAGGAGGAGGATTTGCCGAGATAGCCGCCGTCGACAATAGCGGCCTCGCGCCAGGCCCTGCGCTGCCAGAGCTTCCCATGATGAAATCCGACGAACGCCGCCATGCTCTCCATCAGCTCGGCCATCGCCGGGGAGAAGCGTCCGTCGCGCGCAATCCAGCGGCAGAGGATCGAGATGCTGGCGTGACCATGATGGAGGCTGTTGCGGCGGTTGTAGCCGTTGTTGGCGGGGAAATCGAAGCCGGCGTCCCAGAGGATCGTCTTCGATATTCTGTGCTGGTGCTGGAACGACGGGATGGCTTTGCCGAGGTCGTGCAGGCCGATCATCAGGCTCAGCATATGGCCGGCATCGCGGTCGTCGAGCCCCATCGCATCGGCGAGCCGCGCGCGGAGCGATGCGGGAATATAGCCATCCCAGAGGATGGAGGCTGCATTGCCGACGTCGATCAGATGCGCCCACAGAGGTCGCGTCGGCAGCCCGTCGGGAGACTGCCGGTTCGTTTTGGCCCAAAAGAGGCGCCAGAGTTCATCTGCCATAGGATCCGCGGTGATAGATCGTGTTGAAAGTGGCGCGACGGCGCATGCTCCAGACGGAGCGCATCCGATATGCTATCGGATTGTATATCGCCGTGTTGCTGACAATGGCTGTGAACGGAGAGCTGTGGGGCCGCAAATATACAGTCCCATCACCGGTTCCAGCTCCAGCCTGCGCAAGATTACGACGTGGGCATTCCGGGGCGCGACATTCGATGTCGTATGTGCGCGATGCAGGGATGGATCGCCGCCCGCCGTGGTGCCCCCTCATCGGGGATCACCCGTGCAAAGGTCTCACCGCGATGCGATTATGTAGGTACGTATGGGGTACATATGGTCCGGGGCGACAGTCCGGCCGGAGTTGAACTCCGGCCGAACAGGAAGGAGATAGCCACCGGCGCACGAACCGCATGAATGGCCGGATATGCAAAAGCCCCGGCATGATGCCGAGGCTGTATTTCCTGCCTTCGATGAAGAGTCTATGAGAAGTCTCCGCAGGCTCCGGCCCCGCACCATATCATCGCACGATGTTCACCACCAGAGCTTTGCCGAGACTCGTCACGAAGTATGTTCCCCCCGGCTGGCCCGCCATATCGACCGTCGTCTCCCCCGCCACATCCCCCTGCCAGACGATCCGGCCGTCGGACGCCACGATCACGGCGCGACCGGCAAACGGCGGCAGGATCGGGGCGATGGCGAGCGTCTGGCCGTTGGCCGGCGACGGATACGCGCGGATCACCATCGCCGAGCGGTTGTCCTCGATCAGGCGGTGACCCCGGCCGAGCTCGCCGGGATGTGCATCCTGTTCCTCGTCGGTCCGATAGACCGCATTGAAATACTCCACCCATGTGCCATGCATCAGGTTGACCGTGGCATAATCAGTCGGGCGGACATTCGACTGCACCGGAGGCATTCCCCCAATATCCCGCAGGAAATTCGCGCGCGCCTGCAGCTCTGCGGCCTCGACGGCATCGTACGGGTTGCGCCCCCGATAGACATTGCCGTCGGCATCGGTGAAATGGATCGGCAACGCCGCGCCGTAGGCAGTGATGGTGGCAGCGTCGGCGATATCCTTTCGCCAGTCGTCCGGCAGATCGATCGGCATGGCTGGCGGCTGGATGCGTCCGTCACTCTGTACCGGGCCGGTAAATGGGGTCAAGCATGACTTGCCGGAACAATCGACGACCAGAAGGTAGACCGCGCCCCCCTTCCCCTCATCGCTGAACCACTGTGCAAACCCGATATCCGGGCACTCCTTGAACGTCTCATGGCGCAGGATTCTTGCGAAGAGCCCCGATGATGCCACGAGCATCAGCACCACAGCTATAAGCGTAAGCCGTCTCATTATAGCCCCTCCTGTTGTGAGATGAATGTATTGGTCATCGGAACGCTCAGTTCATCGTCGGGGCGGCGAGGGGCCCGAGCCCGCCATTCAGGGCGGCCACCTCACCGGGATACGGGTTGCGGAGCGGATACTTCGTACCCGCGGCGTCGATGTAGTACATGCCATTGGCCGCGCCCGGCGTCTCGAAATCGGCGGACGCTTCGAGCGCATCCCATTCGGGTGGGAAAAACCACCCGCCGCTCGGCGGCCGCGTCATCCAGAACTCGACGCTGACGGTACAGTCGCATTTGTACTTGATATCGTAATACTGCTGGGGATTGCAATCATCCTGGTAGGTATCGGTTCGGGCCGTCGAAGCGCATGGTGAGCCCTTCGGGCAACTGCGCGGTTTCGAGCTGAGACGTTCGGCGAGTGCATCGGACGCAATGAACGGAACGCCAAGCATCACACCGATGATTCCCAGCATCGCAACGCGCCGAGGAAAGTGAAGGATGGGCATAGTTGGACAGATATGGATATGCCGGAGAGTGCCGTGCGGGGGATGCGCGGGGAAAGGACCACGATGAAAGTAGCTCTCCCGTCAGCAACCGGAAAGTACATCTTTGTGTACCCCCTTCATCCGCCGGCAACCCATCGCCGATAGCAGACGGACCGATGCCATCGCAGGCGCAACATCCTGCAGACGCCGCCATTGCGGGGCTTCGGCCATCGGAGCGTTTCCCTGTCTGCATTGCATCGATCACCCCCGTATTCTTCTTTTCCACTGCAATATACTTAAGTATATAATCGGAAATACGTACCGCAGGGATACCTCGATGCATGACGGGGCCATGGCTATCGCTTCGCCGCCTCGGGTAGCAGGCTCACCATCGCGCTCCCCTCTCCGGAACATTCCCTTACCGTATCCATCGCCTCGGCGATCCAGTGTTTACGCGGGCGAGGGAGATAGGGGGGCATGAAGTGGCTCTCCGGCATCATCGGCCCGAACCCGATATTCACCACTGGATGTGCATTTCCGGCCCCCCGGAGCATCTTACGGAGATCGTGCATCCCGATGCCGGCCGGAAGCCATCATGACGGGTACCGCTGTATATCGTCCGGCATCCTTCTACCATCAACTTCATAGCAGAGAGATTATCATGAGGGCTATCCGCAGATCCGCAGCACTGTTTTTCATCACCACGCTCGTGGCGCTTGCGGCGTTGTTCGATGCCGGGAGGGCGTCGGCCTGCTCGACCATCACGATCAACAATACCACCGGGGCGGTGCTCAGGCTCTGCCTGATCGATGTGGCCGGGGTGCGCAAATGCTTCAGCGTGATGCCGGGAAGCTCGTCGGGCTACCAGATCACCGATCCTCAGGGTGCGGTCAGCGCGGCATGGAACAACTATTATTTCAGCCCCACCTGCACCCCCTGCCTGACGATCACCGGGCCGACGCCGGTCTGCGCGACGCTCTGCTACAACGCGCTCACCTGCACGCTCACGATCAGCCCATGCCCATCCCCCTGCCTCCCGTAGAAGCGGCGGGCGGAGGAAACATACGCCAGCATCGCGGCCGGCCGAAGAGCGACCGGCCGCGACGATGGCACCATCACCAAACCGGCTCGGAGGAGAGAACACCATGACCGCCATCCGCAGATCCGCAGCACTGCTCGCTGCCACCATCATCATCGCGCTTGCGGCGTTGTTCGATGCGGGAACCGCTTCGGCGCAGTGCCCCACAATCACCGTGGTCAACAACACCAACAGAACGATCTGGCCCTGCCTGCTCGAAGCCGGCGGATCGTGGCGCTGCCTCAGCTTCCCGGCCGGCACCACCACGGGAGTGGCCGTGGCGAACCCAACGTCGGTGATGACCAGAGCCGGAACCGCGTTCCTGTTCGTACCCTGCACCCCCTGCATCAGCATCCCGGGGCCGGTGCCGGTCTGCGCCACCGTCTGCTACGACAGGGTCAACTGCATTCTGACGTTCAATTCATGTTCGGCCCCCTGCATCTCCTGAACCATCAAAGAGAGAGCAGGACCGACAGAGTCCCGCGCCCCATGCCATGGGCCGCGCCCGGCAGGAGCACCACGTTTTCCCGTGCTTCCGTATATGGACCGGATAACCGGCATATGATCGCGGGCGTGAACAACATCGTACCGCGATATACGGCATCCGGCGAACGGAACGCACGCATCGCCATCATCAACATCATACAGGAGAGAGCATCATGACAGCCATTCGCAGATCCGCAGCACTGTTCTTTGCCACCGCGATCATCGCGCTTGCGGCGTTGTTCGACGCGGGGACCGCTTCGGCGCAGTGCCCGACCGTCACGTTGATCAACAACACCGGCTCGACCATCAGGCTCTGCCTGGTCGATCCCGCCGGGGCCAGACGTTGCTTCAGCTTCCCCGCCGGCATCACGACGAGCGTTCCGGTGATGAACCCGGTGGCGGTTCTGAGTAACGCGGGGACCACATTCCCGCTCACCCCCTGCAGCCCCTGCATCAGAATCCCGGGGCCGGGAGTGATCTGTGGCACCGTCTGCTACAATTCGGGAACCTGCACGGTCACGGTCAATCCATGTCCGACCCCCTGTATTCCCTGAGCGGGCGTAAAGGCAGCGTAAGAAGCTGAGGATAATCGTTCGTTATACGACAGCGGGAGAATGGGATGACTGGAGCATCCCGTTCTCCCGCGCTGGTATCGTGTCGAACGGATGTATGCATGATACGCTCGTATCCATTACCCCGACCGCCGGAAGGCGGGCACGGAGCTGTCACCGCAGTACCCATCGAAGGACATACACAACGGAGAGCACCGACAATATCAGGAAGTCCGCGATCAGCATCCTATAAACATATCTGCTCGAATGCCCGAGCCTGAACAGCCTGTTCGACAGGCGATATAACGGCAGCAGAACCAGAAGGGCCAGCACCACGGCGGCGAGATCGAACAGAATGCGATAAAGGGTAAAGCTGATGAAATGATCGCGTATCAGTTCCTCGCGCTTCTCCGGCAAGCCTATCCAGAAGCCGCTCAGGAAGAACAGACAGAACGCGATAACCAGGATGGCAATGGAATTGATGATCGGCAAAACGAGGTGGCGATCGTGCATCGCTCCCGTGGAGGACAGGGCATCACTTTTCTCGGTCATCATGATATTTGATCGTCGTGATACGCGGGCCGGAGTTGAACTCCGGTCCAACATTCTGGCAACCTGAGGCACTACCCGATTTTCCCGGTCATCATGGTAGTGGGCGCCGGCGAGGGAGCGAATCGCCCGGAACAGGATTGAGCAGACATATACTATCGGCGACGATTGGGATAGAGACGACGCCCCCGATATGGCAAAGAATATATGGGGAAATGATCCGGCCCCGAAAGCGGTTCCCCCATCCCCTCGACGAATGGCACGAGCCCGCATCGCCTAGTTGGGCCGGAGTTCAACTCCGGCCCAGCCCTCTCAGCGCTCGTCGATCAAACTGAGACACTACCCCCCCCATCCCCTCGACGAATGGCACGAGCCCGCATCGCCTACCCATAGCGTTCGGCGAGCCCCAGGCTCTCCTGACGCATCCTCGCCACAAGCTCCGGCGGCTCGATCACCGTCACGCCGACGCCCCACGACTGCACGAACGAGCGGATCTCCTCGAGGCCCGTCACCTCGAAGCGCACCATGATCCTCTCATCGTCGAGCGTCCGCTCGATGCACTGCGTGGGATGGTACTGCTTGCGCTGGAAGTATGGGGCGCGATCGGCCTCCACCAGCAGCCGTACGCAGACACGCATTCCACCGGCGAGCGCGTTGAAACGGGGACGGAAATATTCCTCGAGGCTGAACTCCTCGGGCGGGTGAAAATAGTCCTCATCGACCTTCAGGGATTTGATGCCGGCAAGCGAGAAGTCCCGCATCTCTCTCCGGCGTAGACAGCGCGCCACCAGCAGCCAGGAGCCGCTGCGGACTCCCATGCCGTATGGCTCGACCACGCGATCGAGCGACATCGTCCTGCTGCTGGCCGCATAATAATCGATCCGCACACGCTGCTGGTTCTGGATCGCCCGGGTCAGATCACCGAAGATCGCCGGATCGATCGCCACCGACGGCGCCCCGCCGAAATGCCAGTGCGCTCCCTCGTGTTCCGACTCGAACGAGAACAGATCGGTGCTCAGCCCCTTCAGAAGCGCATCGAACGCCGCGCGCAGCGGCTCGCCGAGGGGGGTGGGAGCCAGCGCGGCCCGCGACGCCTCGGCCGCCACCGCGAGCGCCAGGATCTGTCCCTCGCTCAGCGCCACCATCGGCCGCGGCGCCACCCGCTCGCGCTCATCGAAGAAGAAAATTTTCGTGCGCCCCCTCAGCTCCTCGCGCAACGGAGGAGCTGCACGCGCCCGGATATCGCCGAGCCAGCGCTGGACCTGCCGTATCGATATCGGGCCGAGCTGCTGCTGTATGTCCTGCTGGGAGAGGAGATGGCCGTTATGAAACAGCGCGGTCAGCCTCTCGATCGGGTCATCGTGACGTGCCATTGCCAAGGGTTGAACGTGCGCTGAGCGCGCGAGATGGATGAATACGGGCGGGGCGGATAAATATCCTCAAGTAGATCCCCCCGGCGAATATACCACGCGGCGGAATAGATACAATACACGGAGCGATCGGCCGGCGAGGCAGCACGGTCCGGTGCTTGGGAGTGTATATGGCATACCATAATCAGAAGTCGGATGCTCCAATGGCACGACGCTATATGAGCGAATCGCTCATATACGATTCGACACCATGCGGCGGTCGGGGCAGGTCAGGCACACTGCAATAGAGTGTAGGAGAGTCGTCGCTCCACATACCACCGAAAACGGCGAGATGGTACGCGACGTACGCCTGCCCGCGGGCATGGTAGCCTCAGCAGTTGCACTTGCTCCGGTCGACGTAGGTCTTCTTCTTGCTGCTGTTATAATAGTAGCAGCCCCCCTTGTGTCCGGCATACAGCGTATGCCCATCATAGGTGCCGCAGGGCCACTCGGTGCTGTCGATCTTCCTGCTCGCGGCTCCCGTGCTGTCGCTCCCGGAGATTGAGGGGCTGTTGGTCGAGTCGATGGCGGAGGAATTCTTTTTGTACGAGGCCGACGACGAGAACATCACGCCGGAGCATCCAAGGCAGATGAGGGAAAGACGAAGGATACGAAGCATGGATAATCGATAGTAGAAAACATGGTGGATTAATCATGGCCGGCAGTGACCATGACGAAGGGACGGCGCGAAAATAGAGCGGGGTGGAACAGCGAAGCAAGGCTCCGGAAATCGAGCATGAAATTATTTACATCCCTGCGGGGCGGGACAGGCCGAAAATGGTCGTGCGCGACCAGAGTAAAAATTCAGCCACCCCCAGAGAGACCTGGTATGACCTGCCCCACTGGAGCGAGCCATGCGGGCGAGTTGCAGCCACGACCGGTATCCAGCCGACACGGCGGGCTCATCCATACATATCCCGACTCCCTCTTCAACCCAGACTCGATCGCGTCTGATTTAGTTCCCCGGAGGACCGGATGGGATATGGCGCATCCATCATCAACGATCGGTATCGTGCATTCGGTATCGTGTATATCGCCGGGATGACAGCATCGCATCGGGAACATGATCCATCAGAAGCGCGAGATCCATCAGCATCCCGTATCGATGCCCCGCAGGCGCGCCCCATCCCGGAGATACGATAATCCGCCCCTCCACGCACAATCGATTATCGGATACGATCGCCATCGATTTCAGATATGATTAATCCGGCGGAATAGCGATAGATACTTAATCTTGCAATAACGGCTTACAGCATATGAAAATTGCCAGACGAATATCTCGCACCGCTCTACACCCAATGGCCGCATTTCCGCACCAGATCGATATATCCACGGACAGTCCAACCATCCATAGCCGACATATTCATTTATATTATTTGCTTCGCTTTTTATGTAGCAATTATCCATCCATAGTACTGAGCAATATGGAAGAAGAATACCATGTCCCGCCGGTCTATTATTGCAGCGGCTCGTTACCATAGCGAGCCTGGAGCGCCCCTTCTCCATGTATCTGCCTGAGGATCTGCATCTGAGCATGAAACCCTAGCATACATATCACTTAATACAATCGGAGAGGGATGATGAAGAAAGCGATTACACTTGCGGTGTTTGCATTCGGTGCCGCGCTGGCGTTCAATGCCACCGCGCTGGCGCAGGGATATACCTGCGAAATTATCGACGGCAGAAAATGCTATGTCTACCCGGATGGCTCCACCGTCTGTGACCAGGGCTCCACCGGAGAGGGAACATTCGAGAGCACGACGGGACCGATTCCCGAGAAGGGCCCCGTCAAGACGGAGCTGGCGGTGGTTGACGTGACCGCCTCGATCAAGGACCCGAAGTTTGGCGCGATCACCACGACCGCTGTTCGGAACGCTGATACGCCGCCGACGACGATCACCTCCTACAGCTCCGACCGTTATCCGCTCGATGTGAACATCAACTTCTACGCCGACGCAACGGTTGAATCACTGCCGGGCGTCGTGTTCAAAAGCAGGACTCCTCTTTCGTTCGCCAGCAAGAAGGTCACGTCGGTCAATCCGTTCGTCAAAGAGACGCTCACCCTGGCGAATGATGTGGAGTTTTACGACGAGAGGGAGCCCGACAAAACCGTATTCACGCTCCAGGCAAAATCAACCAACGTCACGCTCGGCAGCTCGAACCACCTGGAGTAATGGCTCCCGATGGGGCTTATATCCGGCGGTGAATTTCCGCGGGATAATTCAGGCCGGATAATCTGCCGATCTCCAGAATTGTTCGTGTATCAGGATGGAACATACAGCGGCATGTCGCACAGATGGCAAGGTGTGGCATGCCGCTGCTTTTTTCGGCCGGATCAGTAATGAGGTTTATCCCCACTCGCGTGGGGAACACGGATTCGCCGACGACATCCTTGTTCCTTCCCACGGTCCATCCCCACTCGCGTGGGGAACACTGTTCAAGGCGGCACTGCCGGCATTCAAGCAGCGGTCCATCCCCACTCGCGTGGGGAACACCCAGAGACGAACGGCGCGGCGAACTCCAGCGCCGGTCCATCCCCACTCGCGTGGGGAACACATCGCCTTGAATATGGCGACCAGCTTCCCCCACGGTCCATCCCCACTCGCGTGGGGAACACAAACATATCATGCGGGATTCCGGGAATCGACGCGGTCCATCCCCACTCGCGTGGGGAACACGCTTCGGCGCATCTTTCGAGCTTTTTCATATCCGGTCCATCCCCACTCGCGTGGGGAACACTCGGATTCTACTTCTCGTAGCGCGGCAATCAGCGGTCCATCCCCACTCGCGTGGGGAACACTGGTCTTTCCCTCCGGCCCCGGTATTGGCGGGCGGTCCATCCCCACTCGCGTGGGGAACACATCTCCTCCGGGCTGGCATCGTCCTCCGTCACCGGTCCATCCCCACTCGCGTGGGGAACACTCGCCCCGGCCTCTATGACCGGGGCGCGATAGCGGTCCATCCCCACTCGCGTGGGGAACACATACCCCGCCGCCATTCTCTCCCGCAAACGCTCGGTCCATCCCCACTCGCGTGGGGAACACAGCCCGATTTCGACGGCCTTGGCGTGCGGGATCGGTCCATCCCCACTCGCGTGGGGAACACAATTGATTGCTCCATTGCGATAGCTGCCACCTCGGTCCATCCCCACTCGCGTGGGGAACACATCGCGTCAACAGCTTCCCGAAATACAGTGACCGGTCCATCCCCACTCGCGTGGGGAACACACTACGATTCCAGCCTGAATGCAAAGATAATGGCTTATATGAGGAAGCGAAGTCTCTCCGACTCTACAGTCCGATGCGCGCCCCTGCTTCCGGTGAAGAAGAGGCGCGCACTGATCGGCGCGGCGAGCTGCCCGGAAGGCGATGCTACCGTCCTTCGAGCTTCATCAGACGGCGCGTGAAGGTGGACCCGGCCGCGTCGGTCACCACAAGCAGGTACGCCCCCTGCGCATAACCGCTCATATCGATCGTGGTCACGGCGCCATCGGCCTTCGCCACCACCTCGCCACGATCGTTGATCAGCCTCACGCTGCGCGCGGCGACGCCGCTGATGGTGACCATATCCCGGCATGGGTTCGGGTAGAGGGACAGCGGAGAATTCTCCCCCTCCTCCTCCTCGGCCGACGCGATCAGGCTGAACGACTGATCGGAGATCAGAGTCTTGTTGCGATAGACTATCTGGCGGCAGTCATCGCAGAGAACGCGCTTGAACGCATGCGAGATCCTTTTGTAGATAAAATTCTCCTCCCCGTCGTAGACATCGCCATGGCCGGCATCGGGATCGAAACACAACTCGAAGCATCCCCCGAGCTGTCTCAGCCGGTTGGCGATATCGAACGAGCCGGAAATCTCGGGGAACTCCGTGCATCCGTAGGGATGATCGGTTCTGTAGGGAACCACGACATCCTGGACTCCATGAAACATCTGCAATGGGATCATATTCTGCGACGTGATGCTCGACAGATCGAACAGACCACCGGAGACGGTCGCGATCCCCTTGATCGAGAATGGCGTGGTCAGTGCGTTGGTCGAGGTGTTGAGTCCCCCCAGCGAGTCGGCGATACCGGGGAGGATCGCGTCGAAGTCGGCCTCGGTCGCAAAATGCATCACAAGGGAATTGACCGCGCCGGCGCTCTTGCCGAACAGGAATACCTTGCTGGTGTCGATCTTGTAGGCCGACGCATGGGCCATCATATAGCGCATGGCCGCCCGGCCATCCTGATTGGCGCGATAGACAGCCTTGACGTTGGATGTATTATTCGGAACGCACACCTGGTTCCATCCGAGACGATAATCGATCGTGAACGCCACGAACCCTTTGCGCGCGAAGTACAGAGCATTGCTCCGCATGCCCCCCAGATTTCCGTTGACGAATCCTCCACCGTGGGTCAGCATGATCACCGGGCGGCGCGCCAGCGGGTCGACCGAATTTTTCGGATAGAACACCTCCAGCTTGAGGCTGTCACCATGCCCCTGCCAGTCGATATTATAGCCGTAGACCACCGTATCGATGGCGATCTGCCCCTTGGTAAAGACGTCGGTTGTATCGAAGCGCGACGTATTACAGTAATCCTGCGCATGGGCCACGACGCAGCTCAGAACAATGAACAAAGCGATAGCGATTTTCTTCATCGTTGCACCTTTGATAGTTGCATGACAGATATCCGCCGCAGCTCGCGGCGCGACAGAATCGATGCGGGAAATACTATGGCTCGGTGGTAGAATCGCTCGATAGCCTCACGGCTCTCCCCCCACCATCCGCATGATGCACGTGAGGGATCGACGTGTCGGAGAATATACGGCGGGCATGAATACAGAGGCAATAAAAGCCACAGAAAAAATATCGGATACGACGATATCGAGCCGCGGATATCGCGATGCGAAGCCCGCAGCGCCGAACAGGAATCGATCCGGCGAGCTCTACCGGCGGCGAAGGCCACACCATCTCTCACCCGGCCGAACGATGGCTTCACGCAATAGCCGCGGGGATAAACTGATACATACTGCTTCCGGAGATACGAACCGTCGATACGTTCGAGCGCCACATAATGCGCTGTTGTCACCGCCGCTTCCGCCCGCTCAGATGGAATGAGACAATGGCGACAGCGGCGATGACAATCGCGCGTATTCATCATCGGGGTATGACGATTCGGACGGATTATCCGAACGTCACGGTGATCGATATATAGCTCTCGGTGCTGATATTTCCATAATTGCAGACCGATGTATCGCCCGACTCGCTTACGTAATTTCCATCGTACAGGTTTTTACCGCTTTTCACCGCATCCTGTTTCCACCAGACCGCGCAGAGCTGCGGCACCACCTTCCCCGGAACGGCGGTATTATAATTGAATATATATCCAAGCACCCACACCTCCTGGGTGCTGACACTGGTGGCGGTGGTCAATTCGACGACTTCGCTCCCCGGCTGTGCATATGCCCGCACGCCGGTTCCGCTTGCATCGCCATTCAGGACGAAATCGTCCGAGATCATATCGACGCTCCAATCGATGGTCGCCGCGGAGCTTGCCCAGACGAGATCGAACTCGGCGCTCGTTACGAGCGGCGTCGAGAAGGATGTGTCGCGCAACGTAAGGCTCACGGTTCCCGGGTCCGACTGCTGGTCGCGCGGGGGAGTGGAGCTGCTTTCGGCGCCGGTGATATCGAAGGAAATCGAATCGCCCGCCTTCCAGGGATAATCGGACTGCAGGGTCAGCGTCAATTTGCTTCCCTCGGTGGTCATGGTCCAGTTCGAATAGTCGATAGCCATATTTGCCACATCATCATCCGAGAAATACGTGGGCAGCACGATCGTCATGGTCGCTCCCGCGCTTAATGTCACCGGATTGCCGGAAGTATTTTTGAGCGTCACCGTCAGCGTCGCCGATTCCTCAACGGCGATGGTGTTTATTCCGGTCGCTTTATTGACGACATCGAGCGTGGCACGCTTGGATTTCGCCCACGCGCTCTGCTTGGCGAGGAACGTCGCGGCCAGCCCTGTTTTTCTATCCTTCTTTCTCCGCAGCGGGAACCCGAGTCCGAACGGCAATTGCAGCGATACGCCGCTGAAGGTGAAACCGACCGCGCCCGCTTCCCGCTCTTTGATATGCATAAAACGGATAAAGAGACCGGGGAGCAGATCGGTCGTATCCAGATCGATCAGCCATCCGGCTATTACTCCGGTCGTGGGCTTATCGAACCAGAAGCTGAGCTCGAGTCCGGCGCTGGCCGATATTCCGGATTTCAGGGAGCCGCCGACCCACGTTCTGGGGCTGACCTGCGCCTTATTCTGAAAATCGAAGACGATATCCGCTCCGGCAAGAACTCCGGCAAATGCGCTTGCGCCGGCCGAGACGCCGATGCCGAATCCCTGCATCCCCTGGGCCCGTCCGACAGAGCGCGTGGATTCAAATTCGCTGCTGCCGAATATCTCGGAGGCGAGCGTGACGCTGAGCGGATTGGGCTCCGCGCTCTCGAACGATCCCTCAAGCGCCTTCACCTGGGCAACGCCATGGGGTCCGTCGAGGTATTTCAGAGCGCCCTGAATCGCGGCATCCATGACGCTCTGATTCTCGTTGTAGAACTTCAGACACGCCGTCACCAGCTCCGTGTTGGTTGGTTGATGGCCTGCGAACAGATCATCGTAATCGTCCGGCATACTTCCCTGACGATCGAGCGTGGCGGCTTCCAGCAATGCATTATCGAATGCTTTGCCGAGAATTCCGGTGGAATCTGACATGATTTTCTCCCTCGTTGAATGTGATTAAATAAAATTCTTCGTTGTGTATGATTCAGGTTGGTGTGGACATAAGCAATCGGCCCGGATAGCGCGAACGGCGCATGCCTCCGGCTTCCCAGGCTATATCACGCGGTTTGTTGCTGTCGTGCATGACAGCGCACAGCCCACGCGCCGGCCCGGCGATGGTAGATATACGATCGAATCGGCATCGGCCGGAGCACCGGCCAGGTATGTGTATGGAATGATTTAGTTATTGCGGGGAGCAGTGTAAAAATTACTGCTTTAATTCGCCCGGCACCAGTACATCTTTGTGTACCCCCTTGCGCCGATCATCGTTATGAGAGCGCCGCGACCATTTCGCCGAGTCTATCGCGTCACGATATGAATAACCGGAGCCGCGCGAATCCGGAGCGGTACGGAGATCGACAACTCCGCGCATTATTATATATCGTGGATATCATGATGGATATATCCATGAGGGAGTAGTTATGCGGAACAGCCGGTGAATAATATTGTGATGAAGCGGGATGGCCGAATATGATGTACGATACAGTGAAGGGATGCGGCGGGGCGGTGGCGGGCGCAACGCCCCCCTTCCCGGCACGGGAAGAGGGGCGTCTATCATCTACTTGCTGTTGAACTTCGACTTCAGATCATCGAGCGTGAAGGAGCGCTCCGACGGACGCTGGTCGGGCCTGCCGGACGGACGGCCATTGCCCCGCCCCCCGGGACGCTCCCCCGACTTCATCGACAGGCTGATTCGCTTGAGCTTCTCGTTGACCTCCAGCACCCTGACGCGCACCACCTGGCCGACCTTCACCACGGTCTTCGGATCGTCGACGAAGCGGTCGGCGAGCTGCGAGATATGCACAAGCCCATCCTGATGGACGCCGATATCGACGAAGGCGCCGAAGTTCGCGACGTTGGTCACCACTCCCTCCAGCTCCATCCCTTCCTTCAGATCCCTGATCTCCTTGATCCCCTCCTTGAAGGTCGCGTAGGTGAACTGCGCGCGGGGATCGCGCCCCGGCTTCTCCAGCTCGGCGAGGATATCGCGAAGCGTCGGCTCCCCCACCTTGTCGGTCACATACTTCCGCAGATCGACCGTCCTGAGGCGATCGCCCGACTGCGTGATGCGCGAGGGCTCCACCGCCAGATCGTTGGCGATCGTCTCGACCACGCCGTAGCTCTCCGGGTGGACGGCGGTATTGTCGAGCGGGTTCTCGCCGTCGCGGATGCGGAGAAATCCCGCCGACTGCTCGAAGGTCTTCGGACCGAACTTGGCGACCTTCAAAAGCTCCCTGCGGCTGCGGAACGGGCCGTTGTCGTTGCGATGGGCGACGATATTCCTGGCGACCGTCGAGGTGATCCCCGCCACGTAGCCGAGCAGCTCCTTCGAGGCGGTGTTCAGATCGACGCCCACATAGTTGACGCAGCTCTCGACCGTCTCCTCGAGCTTCTTTTTCAGCAGCCGCTGATCGACGTCGTGCTGGTACTGTCCGACGCCGATCGACTTCGGATCGATCTTCACCAGCTCGGCCAATGGGTCCTGCAGACGCCGGGCGATGCTGATGGCGCCCCGCACGGTCAGGTCGAGCTCCGGAAATTCGTCGATGGCGACCTCGCTCGCCGAGTAGATCGAGGCGCCCGACTCGTTGACCATCACCTTGACGGGACGGCGGTCGAGCGTGGCGATCACCTCGGCCACGAACTCGTCGGTCTCACGGCCGGCGGTCCCGTTGCCGACGGCGATCAGCTGGATGTCGTGCTTCAGGATCATCCCGGCGAGCGTTCTGGCGGCGCGCTCGCGCTCCCCGGCCGACTGGTGCGGGAACACCGTCTGGTACTCGAGGAACTTCCCGGTGCCATCGATGGCGGCGACCTTGCAGCCGGTGCGGAACCCGGGGTCGACGCCGAGGGTCGGCTTCATCCCGGCGGGGCTGGAGAGGAGCAGCTCCCGGAGGTTCGTCTCGAAGGTCTTGATCGACTCGACGTCGGCATGGAGCTTCTTGTCGAAGCGGACCTCGCCGATCAGCGAGAACTTCATCAGCCGGTCGAACGCATCGCGGAGCATCTGGCGGTAGAACTCCCTGACGCGGGGGGACGCGGCGTGCAGCTCCCTCGACTCCAGATAGCTCATCACATGATCGGCGTCGAACGACAGCTCGAAGTAGAGCACGCCGTCGGCCTCGCCGCGCCGGAGCGCCAGCATATTGTGCGGAGCGATATCCTTGACGCGCACCTTGAAATCGCGGTACATCTCGAACTTGGTGCTCCCCTCCGGGTGCTCCTCCTTGACGCGCGAGATGAACATCCCATCGGTGGCGAGGTAGTCGCGCAGATAGGAGCGAAGCTCGGCCTTCTCGGAGATCTCCTCGGCGAGGATATCGGAGGCGCCGGCCAGCGCGTCGGCGGCGGTGCGGACTTCGAGTTCCTCGTTGATATAGCGCCCGGCCTCCTCATCGATCGGCCCGGCGGCGGGGGCATCGGCGGCGTTGAGCGCGCGGATATAGTCGGCGAGGGGTGCCAGGCCACGCTCCTTGGCGATGGTGGCGCGGGTGCGGCGCTTCGGCTTGTAGGGGAGATAGAGATCCTCCAGCTCGGTCTTCTGCAGGCAGCCCTCGATCTTCGCCTTCAGCTCGTCGGTGAGCTTTCCCTGCTCGGCGATCGATTCGAGGATGGCTTTCTTGCGCTCCTCCAGCTCGGTGAGATAGGCGAAGCGATCGAACAGATCGCGCAGCACGATCTCGTTCATCTCTCCGGTCTGCTCCTTGCGGTAGCGGGCGATGAAGGGAAGGGTTCCCCCCTCGGCCTGCAGCGCCAGCGCGTTATGGACCTGAAAGGGTTGAAGGCCGAGCTCCTGTATCAGCAGTGCGGGTATATCCAGCATGGTTCGTGCGTTGAACGTTTACGTCAGCGTTGGTTCTGTTTGTGGTTCAGGCGGGATCGTATCGACCGGCGGGGGGACCCGGTTCGTGTCGAGGACGAATCGCGATTGAAAGGGTGCGAAGATAACCAATCGTCCCGTGATAGATGCCGGGGAAGATGGGGGCGTCGGCGGATAAGCGCTGCCCCGGAGACCGGCCCGAAGGCCCCGCCGATGTGCATTTTCGGGGGGTCCGGGCATCTTATCGGTAGATGGAGACGACAGGGGCCGGAGATGCTGTATGGGCTGCCGGCTCCGGCCACCCGCGTGGCCGCGGCCCCATCGCATAAACCGATCCTCTCACGAATCGATGGAGTCAACCATGACACGCATTACCATGCTGGCCGCAGCAGCAGTCATCGCCCTCCTGTCGCTGCTGGCCCCGTCGGGGGCACGCGCGCAGTGCACGAGTCTCACCTTCACCAACAACACATCCTGCACGCTCGATGTCACCCTGTACGACGCCTCGATGGGGACCTATACCTTCACGAACATCCCTCCCGGCGGCTCGATGAAACCATTTCCGGCGGGATTTACCGCGGTGGGGCTGCTGACCGTCAAGGGGAACATGGTCACCAACCCGGTGAGCTGCCAGAACTGCGTCACGCTTCATGTAACCGGCGCTCCCGCGGGGGTCTATTGCTGCGCCACGCTCTGCTTCCGTCCGAACTGCCAGGTGCTGATCAATCCTGTGACCCCCTGCACGGATGACTGTCTGTAACATCAGGCATCGGCCCGATATGACGGCCGGGGCACTCGACGACGATGTCGGGCGCCCCGGCGTTCGTCCGGAAGCATCGGCGCAATCCCGGGATAAGGCGGCCCCGCCCAGGCGCAACCGATTGCGAGACAGCCTCCGATCTATTCCACCGCAACCACCGCCTCGACCACGGACGCCGCCGCGTCGGCGCTCACCCGCACCGGAAGGATCACCCGGGGCTCGGCGATCAGGCAGAGCCCGGCATCTCCCCCCTGACAGTGATAGATCGTCATATCGATCCTCACCAGGGCCCGCCCGGCGATAAAGCGGGCCGGAATCCTGATCGGAAGCCCGGTGCTCTCGATGGTCCCCATCCCCCCCTCCACCGTCACCATATCGGGACACGAGCTGCTGACGCTATAGCGGAGCGGGGCCTCATGGTTCAGCTCGTGCCCCTCGGGAAGGCGCACCAGAAGCTCGATCGCTCCCTCCCCCGGCGCCACCGCCGCCTCCGCCAGTGCCGGCGGACTCCCGGCATCAACCGGGGAAGCCGTCAGCGACGGGGCTTCCGAGGCGGCGCGGATCGGAAGCGTCGAGAGCGTGCCGAACGACGGATCGAACACGCGGACCGCATGGTTGTTGGTATCGGCGATGTAGAGCAGGCCGTTCCCCCAGTCGAGCCCCGATGGCTCGTTGAGCCGGGCACCGGCCGCATCGCCGTCATCGAAGCCCCGCTCGCCGCTTCCTACAAGTGCCACGGCGCGGCGCGTCGCCGGGTCGAGCACCTTGATCCTGTTGTTGTAGCTGTCGGCGATGTAGAGGAGTCCATCATGGTGAGCGATGCCGAGCGGATGCTGCAGCCGCACCTCCTCCCCGACGCCATCGGCGTCGCCGAACTCGAACAGCCCCTCCCCCACGATCGTCCTGACCTCGCCGGCGGGATCGAGATCGACCGCGCGGATGGCGCTCACCTCGCTGTCGGCGACGTAGAGCCACTCCCCGCCGACGGCGAGCCCGCTCGGCTGGGCGAGCGCCGCGGACCGCAGCGATCCGTCGATCAGTTCCTCCCGTCCGGAGCCGGCGTACGGACACGCATCGAGCGTATCGGGGTCGAGCCGCCAGATCTGGTGCGAGCCCGCCATCGCGATGTAGATGATTCCGTCGCGCACGGCGAGATCCCACGGCGAGTTGAGTGCGACGTCGCGGCCCCGTCCCGGCACGTTGAACTCCCGCGCCTGCTCTCCCGTCCCGGCGATCGTGCTCACGGTCCGCCCCCGCAGATCCACCCGCCGTATCGCATGGTTCCCGGTATCGGCGACGTAGAGGATGTTATCATCCAGCGCCACCCCCTGCGGCCGGTTGAAATGGGCCGACCGATAGCCGCCATCGCTCAGCCCCTCCCCTCCCTCGCCGATCACATCGACGATCACCCCGCTCGCCAGCGCCACGATCACGATCCGGTTGTGGTTCGAGTCGGCGATATACAGCGTGTGACCGCCCGGATCGAGCGCCAGCTTGCCGGGGAACGCCAGAAGCCGATCGTCGGCGAGGGGTGCTTCCGGCATGCCGGCCGGAGCCCCGCGCAGCAGCTTCCCCTTGGCGTCGAACTCCTCGATCATCCCGGCGATGACGCCGTCGAAGATCTCGTAGGCATTCTCCCCCGAGTGCGTCGCGACGACCTTCCCGTCAGGATCGATCAGCATGAAGCTCGGCCATGCGCGGACCGCATAGCCATCCCAGATCGTGAAGTCGCGATCGTTGACCACCGGATGCCCGATCCCGTAGCGAAGGATCGCCTCGCGGATGCCGGCGGATTCGCGCTCGGCGCCGAACTTCGCCGAATGGACGCCGATCACCACAAGCTCGTCGGGATACTTTGCCTCGAGCCTCTTCAGATCGGGGACGACATGCATGCAGTTGATGCAGCAGTAGGTCCAGAAGTCGAGCAGCACGATGCGTCCGCGCAGATCGCGCAGCGAGATGGGACGGTCGGTGTTGAACCAATCGAGCCCCGGGGGGAAATCGGGGGCGTTGACCTTGCCGGCATAGGAGGTGGTCGCCATTGTTCGATCATTTGATTGATGATGCCCGTCGTTGACATTACCAGTTCACAAGATATCACAATCTCCCCGCCCCCTCCCCGAGCCTCCCCTCCGGCAGTGTCCCAGCCTGCCGGAATGCCGGGCCGGAGGTCAGCGCCGGCCCAGGGAATCACCGCTCGACAATCGATGTTACAGCCGCCCTCCGGAGGAATCGTGGCGTGTGGTTTGATTGGCTCACAGGCCTGAGAGTGCGATCAACGTGATGGGTGAAAGAAGCATATGCAGGAACATCAGAAGTGGCCCGATATACTCTGGATCGTCAGACATGGCGAGAGCGCCGGCAATGTGGCGCGCGATCGCGCCGAGGCGGCGCAGAGCCTGAGGATCGATATCGCGCAGCGTGATATCGACGTCCCCCTGTCGGAGCTCGGGGAGCGGCAGGCCAGGGCGCTCGGCACATGGCTGGCGGAGCTTCCCGCGGCGGCGCGGCCGACGGTGATCTATACATCCCCCTATCTCCGCGCCAGGACCACGGCCGAGCTGGCGCTGGCGGCATCCGCCATCCCGACCGAGACGATCACGATGCTCACCGACGAGCGGCTGCGCGAGCGGGAGTTCGGCGTGCTCGACGGCCTGACGCGGTACGGCATCGAGAAGAACTACCCGGAGCAGGCGGCCATCAGAAGCGCCATCGGAAAATTCTATCACCGCCCTCCCGGCGGCGAGAGCTGGTGCGATGTGATCCTCAGGCTGCGCAGCATCATCGACACCATCACCCGCGATTACCGGGGGGAACGGGTGATGATCGTCTGCCACCAGGTGATCGTCCTCTGCTTCCGCTATCTCCTCGAACGGATGAGCGAGGAGGAGATCCTGGCGATCGACAGGGCACAGGAGGTCGCCAACTGCTCGATCACTTCCTATCAGTTCGATCCTGCCATCGGCAAGCATGGCAAGCTCGCGCTCCGCCTGTTCAACTTCGTGGCGCCGCTGGAGGAGACCGGAACGCCCGTGACCACGGAGCCCGACCGGCCGGCGGGACCGAAATAACATGACCGGACATATCCCATGACAAAGAGCCCACGCACGACGCCGGGGGGCGCATCGCGGCACGCCGCGAAGACAAAGCCGGTGGAGCTTACCGCGAGCATCCTTGCCCGCTGGCCGCTTCCGATGCCCGATGAGGAAGGAGACAAGGAGGAGCGGGGAAGGATTCTGGTGGTGGGGGGCGCCCCGGAGATGCCGGGGGGGGTGATCCTGGCAGCCACTGCCGCGCTTCGCGCCGGGGCCGGAAAGCTCCAGATAGCCACATGCAGAAGCATCGCGGGGCTCGTGGCCGCCGCGGTCCCCGAGGCACGGGTCTTTGCGCTGCCGGAGACGAGCGGCGGGGCAATCGCGGCATCGGCCGCCGGGGAGATCGCCGAGCGCGCCGGACGGGTCAACGCGGTGCTGATAGGTCCGGGGATGATCGACGAGCGGGCGGTGGAACGGCTGCTGCTGAAGCTTCTGCCGGCGATACGGGAGACGCCGACGATCCTCGATGCAGCGGCGCTCTCCCCTCTTGCGCGCCATCGCGATCTGCTCCGGCATCTGGACGGGAAGGCGATCATCACACCGCATGCGGGGGAGCTTGCCGGGCTGCTCGGCAGGGAGAAATCGGAGATCGAACGGGAGAGCCTGGCGCATGCGGTCGCAACCGCCGTGGAGCTGAACGCCGTGACGGCGCTGAAGGGGGCCGGCACCTATATCGCCGATCCCGGCGGGAGCATCTATCGGAGCAATGCCGGCAACGTGGGGCTGGCGACGTCGGGATCGGGAGATACGCTCTCGGGAATCGTGGCGGGGCTGCTGGCGCGCGGTGCCGACCCGGCCCAGGCGACGGCATGGGGAGTCTATCTGCATGGACGTGCCGGCGACCGCCTCGCGCGACGGATGGGGCCGCTCGGCTTTCTGGCGCGGGAGCTGCTGGCGGAGATCCCGATGCTGATGTGGGAGCTCGGCCGGAAAAAGCCCTCGCGCTGATGGTGACGCCAGGATTCTCGCCGCGCTGATGTTGGGACTGTTCCAATCCGATCCCTTACGTCAACCATCGCGATCATCCATATATCGCGGTACGACATATCTGGCGGCGGGCGACTCCCGATGCGGCGGGATACAAAACCAGACCGCCGCTCCCTCTCCCGATGGGGAAGGAAGCGGCGGAAGATGGTTACGACGGGAGCAAGGCCCCGTTACTTGCGGGAGGCCGCGCCCGCGGGGGTTTTCCCCGGCGTCACGGCGCCGGCGGCCTGCGGGTTGACCTCGATGCTCTTCGGAATGGCCCCGGCCTCGGCGGAGGACTTCGGCGTGGCGTTGATCGTCAGCGGCACCTTCACCACCGGGATCGCCTTGTTTGAAGTGTTGATCGTCACTTCCCCCGACACCACCGATGCGGTGAGCGCCTTGGCATAGACGACGATCTTCAGCGAGTCACCCGGCTGCATCGTCTGTGGCGACTTCATCGCGAAGCGGGCCGCGAGCGATCCGGGGTTGGTCACCAGCGGCGGCTGCACGATCACCGGCTCGGCCGACTTGTTGATGATAAACACTGCCGACGAATCCTCTTTCCCCACCTTCGCGTCCTCGATCACCGGGAACACCTCCGGGATAACCGCCACCTCGCGAACGATGTCGGCAACCAGCTCCACCTGGAGCGTCGGGCGGAGCGAATCGTTGGTGGTGATGGTGATCGTCTTATGCTGCGGCCCGGTGCGCGAGTTCATATCGATCGACACATCGACCATCGCGGTATCGCCGAAGGCGAGCGCCTTCTTGTCGAGAGGGGCGGTGGTGCAGCCACACGACGGGTGAACGTCGGTGATGCGGAGGGTATCGCCGCCGGTGTTGACGATCTTCAGCGTGCGCTTCAGCGTCCCCGGAGGCTGCTTCCCCCAGTCGATCGTCTCCCCTCCGACGATCTCGATCTTCGGCTTACCCGACCCTCCGGCCGGGGTATCGGGGCCTCCCTTCGGCGGCTCGCATGCCGCCACAAGCATCGACAGACCAAGAACCCCGGCCAGATAGAGGCCCGAGTTCCGTATGACGCCACGATCTGGAACTATCATGAATGATTTCTCCGAATGAAATACTGATGTACAGAATATGCGCGTGGAGCACCGGATGATGATGGGGCGACCTGGTGGCCGAGGGCACGGCACGCGTTCACGCGAACGACGCAAAGTACAACGGAGCGGACAAACCTGTGAAATGTTATGGCGATTCGGCGTTGTCAGCGTGCCGGAATTGGGCCCGGCGGCGATCGAACAAAAAGAGAACGCCGACCCCATCCCCTGAGTCGGCGTTCATGATTCGTTCCTAGATAGGAAGGTCATCCGTATATCAACACGGCAAATCGATAACCGATGCAGAGCGTATTGACGGATGCAAAGTTAGAGGGGGAAAATGAAAGGAATATGAAGATGCTCTCTCCCCGTTCCGAACGGCGCCTCCCCCACAGGCGGAGCCGGGTAACTCCCCCTCACTCGGTCTCCGGCCGGCTCCCGTCATACGTATGCCCGCATGCGGAGCACTGGCCTGGATCATCGATGATCATCAATCGAGAGCAGGCGCGGAGCTGTGCTCCATGCCTCCATCGCCCGGTGCAGCACAGTGAGCGAGAGGATACAGCAGGGGCCGGAGTTTCACTCCGGCCCGGCATATGGATGCGACCCGATCACAGCGGCATCGCTCAGCTTACATCGTGCGCGAGAAGCGCGCCGACTGCTCACGCGCCACATCGGCGAAGCGAACCGCGACGCTCGCCACGGCGCTCGACGGAGCCACCGATGCGTTGATGTAGTGCTCCATCCGGATCTCACCGGTGCGCTCGTCGAGACGGAGCGTGCCGACCGGCGAGCTGACATTGAAATCGCTGATCTGCTCGGCGACGCGCTCCAGCTGCTTCTGCGAGCCAAGCGGAAGCCTGGCGATCGAGGCGCTCAGCGTCACCGTCTGTGGGTCGGCCTGGCGAATCGTGCAGGAGGCCATGCCGGATGCGATATGGGTGAGCACGATCGCGCTCCCCTCGACCTCGACGCTGTAGATCGGCTGCTGGCCGAGCGCGCCATGAAGGCTGTCGAGCAGGGAGTTGATCGCCAGATACGACGCTGCCGCAGGAATCCATGCGCAGAATACGATCGCGACGACCGGAAGAATTACTTTTCTCATCACTGTTGTTTCGATCACGAAATAAATTCAGGTGAACGGTGCATCATGTCGGACCATCTTGACTTCTCTCTAGACGTCACCACCGTTGTGTTGATTACGGGGGCAAATCTACGGCGTCAAACCACGCGAGATGTCAACGAATCGTAAATACGACGTTAAGATATGTAGCAACGAGGCGGGTTGGCGGGGATACAGGTAGTTACGTCTCCCATTATCGAAGCGGATTCATCCGGCATAAAAAAGCCGCGTCCGCCGCGATATCATTATCACGACGGACGCTTATCGAGACATTCTACATGAATGAATAATTCATGTATTGCTGCATATATCGGCCATAAAAATCATCGTGCGATACATATCGCAATACGATATGATAATTATGCGCCGTCGAATCTGCGGAAGATCACGCTCGCGTTGTGTCCGCCGAATCCGAAGCCGTTGTTGAGCGCATAGGTGATATCGCGCCGCTGCGCCACGTTCGGCGTGACGTTCAGATCGATCGCCGGGTCCTGGTTGAAGACGTTGATCGTCGGCGGCACCACGCCGTTGCGGAGCGCCAGCAGACAGATGATCGACTCGACCGCGCCGGCCGCGCCGAGCAGATGCCCGGTCATCGACTTGGTGGAGCTGAGGCTGAGATTGGCGGCGTGCTCGCCGAACACCTTTTTGATCGCCCCCACCTCGGCGATATCGCCGAGCGTGGTGGAGGTGCCGTGGGTGTTGACGTAGTCGATCACATCCGCCGTCAGCCCGGCCGTATCGATCGCCATCTTCATCGATCGGTAGGCGCCATCCCCCTCAGGATGGGGCGCGGTGATATGGTAGGCATCCCCCGACATCCCGGCCCCGACAAGCTCGCCGTAGATCGTCGCGCCGCGCGCCACCGCCGACTCCAGACGCTCCAGCACCATCGCCCCGGCCCCCTCGCCGAGCACGAAGCCGTCGCGGTCGATATCGTACGGCCGCGATGCCGTTGCCGGATCATCGTTGCGCGTGGAGAGCGCCTTGGCGGAGTTGAAGCCGGCGAGCGCCATCGGCGTGATCGCCGCCTCGGCGCCGCCGCAGATCATGTAATCGGCGTAGCCGCTGCGCAGGATCATGAAGGCGTCGACCAGCGCGTTGATCGATGTGGCGCAGGCGGAGACCGTGGCGTAGTTCGGGCCGCGCAGATTGTTGCGGATCGAGATAAGGCCGGCGGCCATATCGGGGATCATCTGCGGCACGAAGAAGGGGCTCACCCTGCGGGGCCCTCCCTCGATGTAGTTGCGGAACTGCGTATCGTAGGAGATCAGGCCGCCGATGCCGGAGCCGAACACCACGCCGAAGCGGGCGGTGTCGATCTCCTTGAGGTCGATCCCCGAATCCTTCATCGCCATCTCGGCCACCACCACGCCGTACTGCGCGTAGCGGTCCATCCGGTTGGCCGATTTTCTATCGAGGAAATCCTCCACGGCGAACCCCTTCACCTCGCAGGCGAACTTCGTATCGAACTCGCTCGGGTCGAAGTAGGTGATGGGCCCTGCGCCGCTGGTGCCCTGTATCAATGCCTCCCAGAGCGTGTCGCGCCCGACGCCGAACGGCGTCAGCGCCCCCACCCCGGTGATTACAATCCGGTTGCTTGTATTCATATCGAATATGTTGATCGCTGAAAAAAGAGGGCCGAACAAGGCCGGGCCCGCGATTGCGGCCGGATCACGGCATCGGAGGCGCCCCGGTGCTCCGCTGATGCCACGGCTCCGGTGCCGCCCGGCGCGATTGACAACCCTGAATATCGGGGAGCGGCCCCGATATATCGGCGCTAATTTATTACAACCGTTCGATTATCAACGCCGACGCCCCGCCGCCGCCGTTGCAGATTCCAGCCGCCCCCATCCTCCCCCCATGCCCGCCGAGGGCCGCCACGAGCGAGACGACGATGCGCGCGCCGGAGCAGCCGAGCGGATGGCCGAGCGCCACGGCGCCTCCGTGGATGTTGACGATAGCGGGATCGATCCCCAGAATCTCGCTGTTGACGATCGGCACCACCGCGTATGCCTCGTTGATCTCGAACAGGTCGATCTCACCGATCGCAAGGCCCGTCCTGGCAAGAGCCACCGGGATCGCCTTCGACGGCGATGTGGTGAACCACTCGGGAGCCTGCGCCGCGTCCCCCTGCGCAACGATCCTCGCAAGTGGCGCCAGCCCGCGCTCCTCGGCCGCGCGGCGGCTCATCAACACCACCGCGGCCGCGCCGTCGTTGATGTTCGATGCGTTGGCGGCGGTGATCGTCCCCCCTTCCTCGAAGACCGGCTTCAGCGTCGGTATCTTCTCATAGATCACGCGGCCGGGCTCGTCATCGCGGGTCACGGCGACCGGCTCCCCCTTCCGCTGCGGGACCATCACCGGGGCGATCTGGCCGTCGAACGCGCCGGAGGCGATGGCTGTGTTGGCGCGCCGGTACGACTCGATCGCATATGCATCCTGACGCTCCCGGCTCACGCCGTAGGTGCGGGCACAGAGCTCGGCGGCGTTTCCCATATGGTAGTCGTGGTAGACATCCCAGAGGCCATCCCTGATCACGCCATCGATCAGGCTTCCATGCCCGAGCTTGTTTCCCCACCGCGCCGCGTCGATATAGTGGGGCACGTTCGACATGCTCTCCATCCCCCCGGCGACGACGATATCGCGATCGCCGAGCATGATCGACTGCGCGCCGAGCATGATCGATTTCATCCCCGATGCGCAGACCTTGTTGATCGTCGTGCAGACGGTCGTATCCGAGAGGCCGGCGAAGAGAGCTGCCTGCCGGGCGGGGGCCTGTCCCTCGTTGGCGGAGAGGACGTTCCCCATGAATACTTCCTCGACCGAGGCGGGATCGAGCCCCGCGCGCTCAACGGCGGCGGCAATGGCGGTGGCGCCGAGGCGCGTTGCGGGTATCCCCGCCAGCGATCCACCCAGGCTTCCGATCGGCGTCCTGACGGCCGCCATAATATAGACTTCGCGTTCCATGGGATAGAATGATATTGGAGTGAACGTGAGGATATGGTTCGATCACAGAAGCTCAGGGGCGCTCGTAGACGACGGCGATCCCCTGCCCCACGCCGATGCACATCGCGGCCATGCCGAAGCGCGCATCGGGACGCCGCCGCAGCTCATGAAGCAGCGTGGTGGAGATACGCGCGCCGGAGCAGCCGAGCGGGTGTCCGATGGCGATCGCCCCGCCGTTGACGTTCACCCGCGCCGGATCGAGCCCCAGCTCGTCGATGCAGACCAGCGCCTGCGATGCGAACGCCTCGTTGAGCTCCACCAGATCGAGATCGCCGGCGCCGATCCCGGCCATCGCCAGGGCTTTGCGGGCGGCGGGAACAGGCCCCACCCCCATGTAGTCGGGATGGACGCCCGCGACGCCGATCCCCGCCACCCTCGCAAGCGGCTTCAGGCCATGCCGATGCATCCACTGGCCGGAGACGATCATCAGCGCCGAGGCGCCATCGTTGAGGCCCGCGGCGTTGCCGGCCGTCACCGTCCCGTCCGCGCTGAAGGGAGTTCCCAGCCGGGCGAGCTTCTCGAGCGTGGTGTCGGGCCGGGGAGGCTCATCGCGATCGACCGTGACCGACGCTCCCTTCTCCGCGGGAGCCTCCACCGGGACGATCTCATCGAGGAAGGCTCCGGCGGCGAGCGCGCGGGCGTACTTCATATGCGACTCGTATGCGAAGAGGTCCTGCCGCTCGCGCGACACGCCCCACTTCCTGGCGACGTTCTCCGCGGTCTCCCCCATCTCGTAGGGATGGTAGCGCTCGGCGAGACGTTGATTGGTCATCCTCCAGCCGAGCGTCGTATCGTAGATCTCCGGAGCGCGGCCATATGCCCTGGCCGGCTTGGGCATCACATAGGGGGCGCGGCTCATGCTCTCGACTCCGCCGGCGATGAACAGATCTCCCATCCCCCCGGCGATCCCGGCGGCGGCGCAGGCGATCGCCTGCAGTCCCGATCCGCACAGGCGGTTGACCGTCACCCCCGGCACCTCGACGGGAAGCCCGGCCAGCAGCAGCGCCATACGCGCCACGTCGCGGTTGTCCTCGCCGCTCTGGTTGGCGCAGCCGAATATCACATCGTCGATCATGCCGGCGGGGATCTCCGGCAACCGCTCCAGAAGCGCCGCGATCACCAGCGCCGCCAGATCATCCGGACGCACACCGCTCAGCGCACCGCCATACTTTCCGATCGGCGTACGCACCGCATCGACCACATATGCTCCGTTCATACCCTGCTCCACGATTGGATAATGTCTGTCATCGCACAAAAAAGACCGATCGGTCTTTTTACAGGCAAAAAGAGCGCGGTCCGTTGACAGACCGCGTTCGCGGCGAAGATCAGCCCTCGATGGCGCTCAGCTCATTATCGACGACCGCGTGAAGATGTTTCAGCGCGATTCTGAGCTTTCCCTGATCGCCGTAGGCTTTCGCCATCATGATCCCCCCGGAGATCGTCGCGAAGATCAGCGCGGCATACTCCGACGGCGAGGCGCCGCTCCGGATCTCCCCCCTCTTTTTGCCGTCGGTGATGATCCGCGCAACCGCGCGCTGCCATCCGTCGAGCGCCGCCACCACACGCTGGCGAAGCGCCGGGTGGGCGTCGTCCGCCTCGATCGAGGTATTCATGATCATGCAGCCGCCGGGGACGGGGGGATCGAAGACGAAGCGCTCATAGAAGCGCAGAAGCGCGTGCAGCTTTCCCGGCGCCGTCGTCTGGCCCGCGAACACCTCGCGAATGGCGCGCGTCATGATCTCCGACGCATGATCGAACGCGGCAAGCTCCAGATCTTCCTTGCTCTCGAAGTTGCCGTAGATCCCTCCCTTGGCAAGCCCCGTCGCGTCCATGATATCGCGGATGTGGGTGCCGGCATATCCCTTCTGGTTGAAGAGCTTCGCGGCCTCGTCGAGTATCCGCTGCTGTGTCCGTTCAGCCTTTGTGAGCATCGACCGTTTCCGATGAAATGAAAAATAGACCGATCGGTCTTAAACTTACTTCCTCTCCCGGAAGTTTCCAAACCCGCCCCCGGGCCGGCAGTGTCTCAGTTTGATCTCTACGCTGGGCCGCAGTTGAACTCCGGCCCAACATTCCGGCACACTGAGACACGACCCGCGGGCCGCGCGCCCGAAGCGATCAGCCGAGTTCCTTCATATGCCCCGGCAAAGCTGAACTCCGCCCCGGCAAGCTTTGAAAGAGGGCCGGAGTGGAACTCCGACCCAACATTGCCATCACTCAATGCATATCATCCTGCGCACCGATGTCGGAGCCGCACGGCTTAGAGGACCGTCATCACCTTCGACTGCCGGAATTCACCGGCGCTGTTCTCCACCGTAAGCTGATAGATATAGGTTCCGGCCGGAAGCCTCCGGTCGGCGGAGCCTCTGGTCCAGTCGACCTTGTGCTCGCCGGCGCCCATCCGCTCGTCGAGGAGCCGGGCGATCTCGCGCCCCGTCACATCGAAGACCGCCAGCTCGACCTTCGACGACTGCGCCAGCGCGAACGTTATCGTCGTGGCGTTGCCGAAGGGGTTCGGGAAGTTCTGCTCGAGCGTGAACTGCCCGGCCGTCTCCGACTCGACCGAGGCCACTGCCACCGCGTTGATGCCGATCGTCAGGGTGCCGAGATAGCCGTCCCCCTCGGGCGCCACCTCCATCAGCAGATGATCGAGCACGCTGCTCTCCCGGAAGACCATGTCGGTGGAGTTCTTCTGCGGGTTCTGTCCGCGCGCCGAGTAGAGCGCGGTGGTATAGATGGCGGTGTTGGTGCTCTCCGGAAAAGCGAACTGCGAGGTGACGTAGGTCTTCGCGTTCAGATGCACCTTGAAGTGGATATGGGTCGCCCTGCCGGGATACCAGCCCGGATAGATCGTGGTGAACTCGGCGTTCCCGGCGGCATCGGTCATCTGAATCCCCCGGATGAACGTCTGCCCGACGGTGCTGGTCTGCTGGTTGTCCCCCTGCCCCGCGTAGCCCGAATAGAGGCCGTCCTTATCGCAGTGCCAGACGTCGACCATGGCGTTCGGTATCGGCACGCACTCCTGATTGACGACACTCAGCACCATGCGCAGCGGCGTGCCGGTCTTTCCCTCGGTGATATCCCGGCGGATGAGATTCGCGTTGAAGTAATAGGGTCCCTCGGTCTCGGCCGGCGTGAGGAAGCAGGAGGGCGCCGCGACCGTTGCGGCGGCGGCCCGCGGTGATTTCGCTATCGGAAGGATCGATCCGATCCCGATTGTTCCAAGCCCCTGAAGCAGCGTGCGTCGTTTCATGGTCGTATGGTTCTATAAACGTTATCGGTCCTTCGTCCCCATCTCCCCCCTCCGACCGAAGTGCTGGCGCCGAAGGCCGATCGCCGCGCGTCGATGATGCCGGGATCTGCACGACGAGATCGTGTTCCATCGATGGGATCATCCTGACTCCGAAGGCCCATGGGGCGGGGCCGGGAGGAAGTGTGGGTATGACTGGGCTTCCGATGCATGACACGACAGCCCCCCGGGGGTTACACCGGCGGGCCGGGAATATGCCTCGATCTTCTCCGGGAAGCATCCATCCGGCGCCGGTCATCTGCTTATCCTCCGTGCAGACCTGCGGAGGAACATCGGAGCGGAAGAAGAGGTCCACGGTACGAGCGTATGGGAGGCGATGATGATGTGGCGGAGGAAAGTGATACCGAAGGAAGCGCGCCGGCGGAGACCTGGCGCAGCGATGATCCATGGCGGCCCGCAGGTACGGGGCCGCCATGATCGTTATCTCCGGCGATCAGTACGTCCGCTTCTTGAAGGTCAGGACTTTGAGCTGATCGAAGAGCTTCTGCGCCGGGGCCATCGCCGCCGGATCGTTGAGATCGAACGACCAGAAATTCTCCACATCCCCCAGGTTCATCAGGGTCTGCATGGTCCCCTGCGATTTATGCTCGGCGATCTCCCAGTTGACGATGATCTTGTAGTCGAGCGCATCGCGGAACCCGAACTTCTGGGTCCTGTCGAAGAAGAACGAGGGGGCGCCGCTTTTGATGGCGGTCAGGGGATAGCCGGGGAGCCCGGTAAAGGTGAACTTCGTCGAATCGGTCTTCGAGGTGACCGAGCCGGCCAGCACCATCGGACGCTTCCCCGACTTCATCGCCGCCACCGTCTCGAGCGCAAGGATCGTGGCCCCCTTGTGCGCGCCATGCGTCTCCGGTGTCGGAAGCAGGCAGAAGATATAATCGTAGTTCCCCTTGCTCAGGATATCGGCGAAGCGTCCCTTGATGAACGGGACATCCCAGACATACCTCAGCACCGAATCGACGTTCTGCGTATAGCGATGATCGAGCTGATCGAGGAGGAAGAAGTTTCTGATGCCGATGATCTTTCCGGCGGCCATCAGCTCCCGTTTCCTGATGGTGGGAAGATTATCCCGTCCCACCTGCTCATCGGTGAGCTCCAGGCCGTAGTAGCTCTCGGCGAGCGTCGAGTATTTGAATCCCCCCTCGCCATTGGTCACCAGCGCCAGATCGACGACGCCCCGCAGATCGTGGGTGATCTTGTAGACCGTCGCGGCGAAGCCCGACTCGTCGTCGGGATGGGCGATGACGATCAGAACCCGGGGTCCGGCGGGGGTCTGAGCGAACGCGGGGAGCGAGAGGATGATCCCCAGCAGAAGGAGCGTATAGAGGAAGCGAGCGTGTTTCATTGGTTCTGGATTGGAGAGTTGAAGCGCCGGGGCGGTGGCCCCGGACGATAGAAGCGAGATCTGGAACGATCAGGCGGCCGCCGCCGGGGCCTGAAAGGGCCACTCGCCACGGACGCGGGCGCGGATGATGAACGCCACCACGCCGAGCGCTATGACGATGATTGCGGCGAGCCTGAAGACGGGCCCCGTGGAGATGAAGATCGCGGCCCAGGCAACGATCGCCAGCAGCGCCGGGATCGGGTAGAGCCACATCCTGAACGGCAGTGGCTTCCCCTCCTCACGGTAGCGCCTGTGCAGCAGCATCACCCCGACCGCCTGCCCGATGAACTGCACGAGGATACGCACGGCCAGAATGGCTTTGATCACATCGCCGAGACTGAACAGAAGGCTGAAGACGAACGCGGTGGAGCAGAGCACGATCAGCGAGATATGGGGGAAGTTCTTGGTGGGATGAAGCTTCGCGAACGGCGCGAAGAACGTCCCGTCGGTGGCCGCCGCGTACGGAATGCGGGAGTAGCCGAGCGTGGCCGCGAACAGCGACGAAAAGGCGATGCAGAGGATCAGCATCGTGGCGATGGTCGCCGCGGTGGTGCCGTAGATCCGCTCGACGAACGTGCTGACGATGAACTCCGATCCGATCGCCTCGCGCCAGGGGATCACCCCAAGCACCGAGAGCTGCATCGACAGATAGAGGATCGCGATCCCGATGATCGAGATGAAGATGCTCCTCGGGATGATCCTGACCGGGTCCTGGACCTCTCCGCCGAGATGACAGACGTTATAGTAGCCGAGATAGCTGTAGATGGTTTTGACGGTCGCCTGGCCGAGCCCCGCCCAGAAGACCAAGGAGAGATCCCACGCCCCTTCCGGAAAATCGAACGCGAGCGCGGGGTTGAAGTGAGTGACGCCCCCCCAGATCAGCCAGATGATCGTGCCGACGACGCAGACCCAAAGGAAGACGGAGATCTTGCCGATGGTGGTCACCCGCCGGTAGAGGATGATCGCGATGATGATCACCAGCAGCCCCGAGGCGGCCTTCTGCATCAGCGCGCCGGCCGTCAGCGTCAGATCCATCCCCAGTATCGTGCTCTGGAAGATCACCTCCCGCCCCCATGTATCGATCGGGATGAGGTAGGTGAGATACTTCGAGAAGCCTATCGATCCCGAGGCTATCACCAACGGCGCCTGGATCATCGTCTGCCAGATGAAGAGGAAGGACATCAACTTCCCCCATCGCATGGCGCCGTAGCACTCGCGCAGGAAGAAGTAGCTCCCGCCGGCGCGTGGCATCGCCGCGCCGAGCTCCGACCAGACGAACCCGTCGATCAGCGACAGGAGCGCGCCGGCCACCCAGGCGACCATGCACTGCGGTCCCCCCATCGTCTGGATGACTAACGGTATCACGATGAACGGGCCGATGCCGACCATATCGATCATGTTGAGCGCGGTGGCTTCCTTCAGTCCCAGCCCACGCTCGAGCTTGGCCGGCGGCGTCTGTTCGGTCGATGTCATAGATGGTTTATGGATGTGAACGTGTGTGCATCGCCCCTCCTGCCTTTCCCCCCGCTCCCGGCGATGTGATGGATCCCGATCCGGTGACAGCGGCCCCGACCGACCTCCGGATACGCGCCTGACGCGGAGACCGGGGAGCGTGGGGCTTCCGGGACATCAGAACGATGTATGGCTCAGGAAGATCTCGGCGAGCATCTCGAGGCCGGCGCGATCGTCGTCGCTGAAACGGCCGGCGATGGGGCTGTCGAGATCGAGCACGCCGAGCAGCGCGCCCCGCCCCAGCAGCGGCACAACGATCTCCGAGCGCGAGGCGGCATCGCAGGCGATATGGCCGGGGAACAGCTCCACATCCTCGACCACGATGCTCCGGCGGCTCTCGGCCGCCGTCCCGCAGACGCCGCGGCCGAGCGCGATACGCGTGCAGGCGGGTTTCCCCTGAAACGGGCCGACCACGAGCTCGCCATCCTTCATGAAATAGAAGCCGGCCCAGTTGAGGTTCGCAAGGGAGTGATACAGAAGAGAGGAGAAGTTCGCCGCGTTGGCGATCAGGTCGCGCTCCCCGTCGAGGAGCGCGGCAAGCTGGGAAGCGATATCGTCGTAGGTCTGGCCGCCGGAGATAGCGGGACCTTCACGCAGCTCGAACATGTTTTTGCGCAAATATAGCCGGGCCGATCGATATGGGAAACCGCTCGGTCGATCGAATAGTGTGTCGGGGTGATTGTCGAACGCTCACAAGTCAGGTCGGAGTTGTACTCCGCCCCTTGTTGCCGACGGGTCCGGAGTACAACCCCGGACCAACCTCCGGCAAACTGAGACACTGCCGTCGATCGAATAGTGTGCCGGGGTGATTGTGGGGTGCCTATTCGCCGGGCCGGAGCTGAACTCCCGCCCGGCATTCCGGCACACTGAAACAGTGCTGTCGATTGACGCACCCTCGGCCGTTATCCTTCCTGCGCCACGGCCCGCGCAGGCGCCCCATCGCGGACGCGGGTAGACGTGACTCCCCCCCTCTCTTCGGCCAGCACCTTCACCAGAAGCTCCGGACGGTCGGTCTGCAGTCCGTCGATCCCCATCCGGATCAGCTCCCGCATCTCCTCCTCGTCGTTGATCGTGAAGCCGATCAGCGAGCGTGGGCGGGCATCGGCATCGCGCAGCTCGATATCGTGTTCGATGATACGCCTGTAGGTGGTCCAGGGGGCGGCCGTCACCTGCCGGGGACGCTGCGCCGTGGCGTGGGAAGTATCGTTGGCGACAGCGCACGCCATCGCGCTGAACGCCGAGGGATCGAGCACCACGCCGACGGCCGCGACCACATCGAGCGTATAGTTCCGCTCGGGGGAACAGCGCTTCATCGCATCGAGCACGCTCTGCGAGGCGGTCTCCAGCACGATGGTGAAGCCCGGGGAATGGCGCGCTATCGTCCCCTCGATCTTCTCCATCATCCGTGGCACAAGCTCCAGCTCGCACTCCGGCACCTTGATATCGAGAAATAGGATCTCCAGGGATGGCCGACCCACCGCCCACTCCATCAGCTCGTCGAACGTCGGGATGCGGGCATCGATCCGCCTCCCCTCCCCCTCCTTCTCCATATAGCCGTAGTTGGCGACCAGCTCGGCATGGGTGAGCGCGCTGAGCGGCCGCTGCAGCGACTCGTCATCCGGCAGAAACGGGCAGTACTTCACCGCCGGCTCGAGCCCGGAGTTGCGCAGACGGCAGATATTATCGTCGGGGTCCCAGTCGTGCCAGACCACCACCACGCCGTCGGAGGTCATGCAGAGGTCGAGCTCAAGCCCGTTGGCGCCATCGACGTCGAGCGCCCGCTGGAACGAGGGGATTGTGTTCTCCACCTCGGAGCAGGGGGAGCCCCGGTGCCCGATGACCAGGAACTTCCTGGCGGGGGCGTGCGATGGATCGTTCGTCTGCGGAGAGGTTTTGAACAGCTCGGAGAACCATTCGGGGATCAGCCCCAGATATTTCCACATATGCGCGTCTCTATGTCTGGCATCCGCCGGGAGAAGATCCGGGGCGGACGATGGTTCACGAATTCCGTATGCTCCGTGACCCGGCAGGAATTTCCATGCCAGAGCTCTCCTCCGGGGCAGGAAGGCCGTCGAGGAATTCGATCGCGCGGCGCTCCATCCAGTACCGCCCGGCGCCCCGCTCCCCCATGAATCCCACATGTCCGCCGGAATCGGGGGTCTCCAGATAGAGGAACCGGCTGGCACGCGCCTCCTCGACCGGAAAGCAGTCGGGGGCAAGGAAGGGATCGTTCAGCGCGTTGACAAGGAGTGCCGGGACGGCGATCGACGGCATATACGGCCGGCTGCTGCACCGGGCCCAGTAGTCCTCGGCATCGCGGAACCCGTGCAGCGGCGCGGTGTACCGATCGTCGAACTCCCGGAACGTCCTGAGCCGGCCGACGCCGGCGTCATCGATCAGCCCCGGCATGGCGATCTTCTTGGCGCGCACCTTCTGGCCGAGCGTCCGGAGGAAGCGCCGCATATAGATACCGTTGGCCGGACGCGCCAGGGCGCCGGCGCTCGAGCGGAGATCGCAGGGGACCGAGAATGCGACCCCGGCGATGATCCGGGGGTCGAGATCCCTCCCCTTCTCGCCGAGATATTTGAGCGTGATGTTCCCCCCGAGACTGAAGCCGATCAGCGCCACCTGGTCGTACAGTCCGGAGCCGAGCGCATGATCGATCACCGTCCCGAGATCGTCGGTGGCGCCGCTGTGATAGAACCGGAGCGTGCGGTTGGCCTCGCCGCCGCACCCCCGGAAGTTCCAGGGGAGCGCGTCCCATCCGGCATCGTTGAGCGCGCGGGCCATCCCCCGCATATACCATCTGTCGCTGCTCCCCTCCAGCCCGTGGGAGATGATCCCAAGGCGCCGCGCGCCGACGCGCGACCAGTCCAGATCGAGGAAATCCTCGTCGGACGTCCCGATCCTCTCGCGCATATAGCGAAGCGGAATGTCGTGCCGCAGAAGCGTGGGAAGGATCGTCTGGATATGTCCGCCCCGCAGCAGCAGCGGAGGACGATAGGTCGAGGGGGAGATGATCGGCATGCGCGTACTGAGCCCGATAAGAGTGAGGGGAAGAATCGGCTCGCGGGCCGGGGCCATAAGACGGGGCCCCCGGAACCGGAGCATCGGCATGGATCGGGGGAAGGACTCGGCGGAGCCTTCTATCGCCGCGCGGCAAGGATCTCCCGCGCGGCGCGGCGGCCGCTGGCGATCGCGCCATGGACGGTGCCGAGATGACCATCGGTCGTCGTGGCCTCCCCCGCGAAGAAAAGCGTTCCTGAAACCGGCGCGGCCAGCCTCTTCTGCGCCGGCAGAGCGCCGGCCGGGACGAAGCTGTAGGCCCCCCGGCTGAACGGATCGTTCCGCCAGTTGTGGAGATAGCTCGCCTCGAGACGTTCGGCCACATGGCCTGAGCCGACCCCGAGCGCCACGCCGAGCGTCTCGACGGCATGCCGCACGATCTCCTCCTCCCCCAGCGCAAGAAGCTTCGATGCCTGCGGTCCCCCGGCCCATCCGGTGAGCACCGGGACGCGCAGCGGATACATGCTCCACCATGTGGGGAACTCGCCGCCACGCGCATGAAGGAAGCTGAGGCTGTCGAGCGTGGCCGAGGGATCGCCGGGAAGGGCCAGCTTCTCCCAGAAGCGATCGCGGAACCTGAGCACCACCCGGATGGCATCCCCCATACCGAGCGCGCTCCAGGCGCGCCGCTTCTCCGGGATCTCCGGCAGGAAGCTCACGGCTCCCGGCGATCCGGGCTCCCCCTGCAGCACGCCGAGCGGCAACGTGGCCAGCAGATGGCGCGCGTGGTAGCTTCGCGGCTCGCCGCCGAACGTCGGCGCCGTCTCGACGGTCACGCTTCCGGAGCGCCAGCGCACCGAGGTCGCCATCGTGTTGAGATGGAGATGTCCACGGACAGGATCGATCCCGGCACGGAGCCACTCGATCACCCGGTCGTAGCCGCCGATGACCTTGAAGGAGAGATCCCCGTCGGTGGCATCCGACGCCTTATTGGTCAGCGCCAGCCCCCGCACGCCGATACGGTCGATCGGGCCGGCATGAAATCCCTCGACGAACGAGGCGGCGAGCCCCCCGAGCTCACGACGCTTCTTCCCCCTGACATGGCGATCGAGATATTCCCTGAACGTGATATCCTTCCCTTCCACCTTCTCCATTCCCCCCATCACCTTCTCGAGATCCCCCCAGAAATCTCCGGGCCGTCCGATCTCCCCCCCGGCCGAATACCAGTGCTCCCCGGCCACATCGTAGAGCGGGATACCGGCCGCCTCGGCGATCCCCCACGTCTCCGGCGGCCTCCCATGCACGAACTCCGCGCCAAGCTCCACCGGAACCGGCATCGAGCTCTCGTGGATGGTATGCACACGTCCGCCGACGCGCCCCCGCGCCTCCACCACCCGCACGGCCAGCCCGGCGGAGGTAAGCTCGCGCGCCGCGGCAAGCCCCGACGCGCCCGCCCCAATGATCACCACATCGTCGATCGTCTTCTTTGCCATACTGTACCATCGTCTATGTTCATCCATCGTCCAGGAGATCAGCTCCGGCGGAGAGCCCCTTCCCGGAGCCCGTTACCCTTTATGGCTTCCATGCCAGGGAGAGGTCCGGTAGATTTGATCCCGTACATACATAATACCAGAATCGTTCCGATGCTCGATATACTCTACAATGACGGGGCCGTGGTGGCGGTGGCAAAGCCGAGCGGACTGCTGGTACACCGCAGCGGCGAGGCGACCGACCGGGTCACCTGCATGACGATCCTTCGCGATCAGCTCGGCGCGCGGGTCTATCCGGCGCACAGGCTCGACCGGGGGACATCGGGGGTGCTCCTCTTCTCGCTCGACAGCGCGACGGCGCGGCTGCTCGCCGAGGGGTTTCTCAACCGCCTGATCACGAAGGAATATCTGACGGTGACACGGGGATATGCTCCCCCGTCGGGGACGATCGATTATCCGCTGGCGGAAGAGCCGGGGGATGAGGCCGTCGAGGCGATCACCCGCTTCCGGACGCTGGCTCAGGTGGAGCTGCCGCTGGCGGTGGGACGCTACCCGACGGCGCGCTACTCCCTGCTGCTGTGCGAGCCGCTGACGGGACGGCGCCATCAGATCCGCAGGCATATGGCGCACCTGCGGCATCCGATCATCGGCGATATCGTTCATGGCGAGGGGCGCCACAACAGGCTCTTCCGCGATGAGCTGGGGGTGCGGCGGCTTCTGCTGCATGCATGGCGACTGGAGATGCCCCACCCGCACGGCGGCAGGCTGGCGCTGGAGGCACCTCCGCCGGAGGAGCTCCGGGCGCTTTTCGAGCGCCTCGGCTGGGGGGATGCTCTGCCGGAGCGTCAGCTCCCCGCCATGCTCCCGGCGCGGGCGATCGATGCGATCCGGTCGGATTCGTAGGTGTGGATTCCGGCGGGCTTCTCCCGCGCCACGATCACCATGGCACGGGCAACATCGCGCGACTCGATGGCGCGATACTTCCTGAGGGAGCCGACCATCAGCGGCTCGAAGAGCTTCATGAAGAATGCGCTCACGCGCTCGCCCCTCCTCACGTCATGACGCCTCCCCAGCAGCAGCGACGGATGGAAGAACTGGACGGCGGGAATGGCGAGCTCCCGGATATCCCGTTCGAGCTCCCCCTTGACGCGGTTGTAGAAGAACCGGGAGTCGGGACTGGCCCCCATACCGGTGATCAGCAGGAACTGTCCGGCTCCGGCGTCGGCTCCCATCCGGGCGAGCGTCAGAGGGTAGTCGTGATCGATCCTGTAGAATGCCTCCTGCGAGCCCGCCACGGCGATCGTCGAGCCAAGGCAGCAGTAGATATCGTCGACGGCGAAACGATCGGCGTACTCGGTCAGACGCTCGTAATCGACGATCTCCTGCCGGAGCTTCGGATGTTCGAGCGGAAGCTTTTTCCGCACCAGCGCCACCACGCCGTGGTACGACTCATCCTTCAGAAGAAGATCCAGGCAATGTCCCCCGACCAGCCCGCTGGCCCCGGCGATAAGTGCGCTTCGTGTGGTCATCGTCAGATGTTGATAAAGTTCGCTCCGGGGAAAGGGCTTCCCCATTCCCGATAACATACGTGTCGGCCACCGAAAATACATCGGTGGCCGACACTCTGTACATCCGACGACACGTGCATGGTCGCATAACGGTCCTCTCCGAGGATGCGACTAACTCCCTCCGGAAGCGGCCCGGCCCTACTTCGAAGGGTTGATGATCACGTAGGCGACGCGGACGCCGTCGGTGGAGCCGAGGGTTAGCGGAAGAAGCCCGGCGTAATGAGCGCTGACGCTCAGCCGGAAGCTGCCGTCGGTGCGATCATCCACCGCCGAGGAGTAGGTGAGGTTCACCAGTCCGCCGATCGTGGCGCCGCTTACATCCACCACCTGCACCAGGATGATGCTGTTGGCGTTGACATAGCGGTTGTTGATCCGCAGCCGGTTGAGCACCACGTTCTGTCCGACGCCGAGGATGCCGAGGATGTTGGCGAGGTTCGGAACCTCGATGACGCCGCTCGGGCCCTGCGCCGAGTAGGCGACGCCGCCGGCCGCACCCTCCACCACCGTATATCCCGATCCGGTCTCGGTGGTGCGTCCCATCGTCAGCGCACCGTCGTTGATCTGCAGCGCGACGTTCGTCGAAGCGGCGGCCGTGTTGCCGTTGCCGGTAGCCAGCACGCCGATCGTGCCGGTGTTTCCCGCACCCGTGCTATCGGCATCGCCCCAGATGCCGATAGCCTGATTGGTCGTTGTGCGGATGGCGACGCCACGCACGGCAGCCACCTCGTCGGTTGTCAGATTGTTGGTCACGCTCAGCGGACCGGTCCCCAGCAGCGTGGAAGGATTGGCCCAGCTCAGCCGCCCGGCACCATCGTTGGTCAGAACGCTGTTCGCGGCGCCCTGCTGGTCGGGGAACTCGAGCAGCAGATTGGCCGCCATCGGCCGGGCACGGAACGCCAGGTAGTTCGTCCCGCTGCCGGATGGCTCCTGCAGACGGAACTCCGATGCGGAGTTGTTGTCGTTCGACAGAAGCAGGTTGCCGTTATGGACATCCAGACGCGCTCCCGCCGTCGTCGTGCCGATGCCGACGCTGCCGTCGGTGCCGATGCGCATCTGCTCGATGTTGTTGGTGCGGAAGGCAAGCGCCGCGTTGTCGAGCGTCCCGAGGAAGTTCCTCGATGGGTCGGTGCCACGCGACCCGGTCAGGCTCCAGAACGTCGAGTCGTTGCTGTTGAGCGACCGGACATTCGCGATGAACGTCGGGTTGGCCGTCAGGTTAGTGACGAACGTCGTACTCCGTGGGAGCGCCGTGTCGAGCTGCGGCGTCAGGAGGCCGCTCACATCGGCACGCGCGCCGATCGAGCCATCCGCCTCCGCAACCATCAGACGCGGCGCGCTGCCGATAAGACCATCCGAACGGAAGCTTCCGGTGACATGGGCGTTGCCCACCACATCCAGACGCTCACCCGGCGTTGCCGTGCCGATACCCACATTGCCGCCGGCGGCGATACGAATGCGCTCGGTGTTGTTGGTACGAAGTCCGAGACCAACGTTATCGGTCGTCCCAAGGAAGTTCCGTGTCGGGTCGGTGCCAGCCGTCCCGCTCAGCCCCCAGAAGCTGGTGTCGTTCAGCGCACGCACGTTGGCGACGAATGTCGGGTTGGTCGTCAGGTTGGTGACGAACGTCGTGCTCCGTGGGAGCGCCGTGTCGAGCTGCGGCGTCAGAAGACCGCTCACATCGGCACGCGCGCCGATCGAGCCATCCGCCTCCGCGACCATCAGGCGTGGAGCGCTGCCGGCAAGACCATCAGCCCTGATATTTCCCGACAGATGGATGTTCCCCGCAATGTCGAGACGCTCGCTCGGCGTGCTGGTGCCAACGCCGACGAACCCGTTCGTACCGATCCGAAGCTGCTCGGTATTGTTGGTACGGAAGGCAAGCGCAACGTTGTCGGTCGTGCCGAGGAAGTTCCGCGATGGATCGGTGCCAGCCGTGCCGCTCAGTCCCCAGAAGCTGGTGTCGTTCAGCGCGCGCACGTTCGCGATGAACGTCGGGTTGACGGTCAGCGTATTGACGAACGTCGGGCTCCGTGGAAGCGACGTGTCGAGCTGCGGCGTCAGAAGACCGCTCACGTTGGCGCTGGCGGTGATCATGCCGTTGGCATCGGCCACCATCAGCCGCTCTCCAGCGCCGGCCAGACCATCAGCCCTAATATTGCCGGCCACCTGCAGACGCTCGCTCGGCGTCGTCGTGCCGATGCCCACGTTGCCGTTGGCGGCTATGCGAACACGCTCGGTATTGTTGGTACGAAGACCCAGCCCGACGTTATCGGTCGTGCCGAGGAAGTTCCGCGATGGATCGGTGCCGGCCGTGCCGCTAAGGCCCCAGAAGCTGGTGTCGTTCAGCGCGCGCACGTTCGCGATGAACGTCGGGTTGGCGGTCAGCGTGTTGACGAACGTCGTGCTCCGTGGAAGCGACGTGTCGAGCTGCGGCGTCAGGATATCGCTGACGTTCGTCCGAGCCCCTATGGTGCCGTTGGCCTCGACCACCGCCAGACGCGGAGCGCTGCCGGCAAGACCATCGACGCGGACGCTGCCGGAGATATGGGCATTGCCCGCCACATCCAGACGCTCGCCCGGCGTCGTCGTGCCGATGCCCACGTTGCCGTCGGCGGCGATGCGAACACGCTCGGTGCTGTTGGTACGGAGTCCGAGGCCGACGTTGTCGGTAGTCCCGATGAAGTTCCGTGATGGATTTGTTCCGGCTGTGCCGGTCAGTTCCCAGTAGCTCGAATCGCCGATCGTCTGCACACCGTTGACGAAAATGTTGCTGGTCACCAGCGATGTGATGAACGATGAATCACGCGCAAGCACCGTATCGATCTGACGCGCGATGATCCCGGCCACATCGGCGTTCGCGTTGAGCGACCCATTCGGCTCGGCGACGATCAGACGCTGGCCGACCCCGGCAAGGCTGTTGCCGACGATGCTGTCGGCACGCACAGTTCCGGCAGCGATCACGTTGCCCGAGACGCGGGCATTCCCCGCCACGTCCAGGCGCTCACCCGGCGTCGTCGTACCGATACCGACGTTGCCATCGGCGGCGATGCGAACCCGCTCGGTGCTGTTGGTCCGAAGTCCAAGGCCGACATTATCGGTCGTCCCGATGAAGTTCTGTGATGGGTTCGTTCCGGCCGTACCGGTCAGGCCCCAGTAGCTCGAGTCGCCGATCGTCTGCACACTGTTGATGAAGATCTCATTCGTCACCAGCGAGGTGATGAAGCTGCTATCCCCTGTAAGAAGAGTGCTGACGTCGACATCGGCACGAACCGAGCCGTTCGGATCGGCCACCATCAGGCGCTGGCCGGCCCCGGCCAGGCCACCCACGCGGATGTTGCCGGTGATATTGGTATTGCCGGCGACATCAAGACGCTCGCCCGGCGTTGCCGTTCCGATACCCACGTTGCCGTCGGCGGCGACACGGACGCGCTCGGCATTATTGGTACGAAGTCCGAGGCCGACATTATCGGTCGTCCCGAGGAAGTTCCGTGTCGGGTCGGTCCCCGCGGTGCCGGTCAGCCCCCAGTAGCTCGAGTCGCCGATCGTCTGCACACCGTTGACGAAAATATTATTCGTCACCAGCGAGCTGACAAATGATGAATCACGCGCAAGCACCGTATCGATCTGGCGCGCGATGATCCCGGCCACATCGGCGTTCGCGTTGAGTGACCCGTTCGGCTCGGCGACGATCAGACGCTGGCCGGCTCCGGCAAGGCTGCTGCCGACAAGGCTGTCACCACGCACGCTTCCGGTGGCACGGACATTCCCCGCCACGTCAAGGCGCTCGCCCGGTGTCATCGTTCCGATACCGACATTGCCATCAGCGGCGACACGGACGCGCTCGGCGTTATTGGTCCGAAGTCCGAGGCCGACATTATCGGTAGTCCCGAGGAAGTTCCGTGTCGGGTCGGTCCCCGCGGTGCCGGTCAGCGACCAGTAGCTCGAGTCACCGATCGCCTGCACTCCGTTGACGAAAATATTATTCGTCACCAGCGAGCTGACAAATGATGAATCACGCGCAAGCACCGTGTCGATCTGACGCGCGATGATCCCGGCCACATCGGCGTTCGCGTTGAGCGACCCGTTCGGCTCGGCGACGATCAGACGCTGGCCGGCTCCGGCAAGGCTGTTGCCGACGATGCTGTCGGCACGCACACTTCCGGTAGCACGGACATTCCCCGCCACGTCAAGGCGCTCGCCCGGCGTCGTCGTGCCGATACCCACGTTGCCATCAGCGGCGATCCTGACGCGCTCGGTGCTGTTGGTACGAAGTCCAAGGCCGACGTTGTCGGTCGTGCCAAGGAAGTTCTGCGATGGATTTGTTCCGGCAGTGCCGGTCAGACCCCAGTAGCTCGAGTCACCGATCGTCTGCACACCGTTGACGAAGATGTTGCTGGTCACCAGCGATGTGATGAACGATGAGTCACGGGCAAGCACCGTATCGATCTGACGCGCGATGATCCCGGCCACATCGGCGTTCGCGTTGAGCGATCCATTCGGCTCAGCGACGATCAGGCGCTGGCCGACCCCGGCAAGGCTGCCGCCAACGATGCTGTCGGCACGCACGTTTCCGACAGCGATCACGTTGCCCGACACGCGGGCATTCCCCGCCACATCCAGGCGCTCACCCGGCGTCGTCGTGCCGATCCCCACGTTGCCATCAGCGGCGATCCTGACGCGCTCGGTGCTATTGGTACGAAGTCCGAGGCCGACATTATCGGTCGTCCCGATGAAATTCCGCGATGGGTTCGTTCCGGCGGTTCCGGTCAGACCCCAGTAGCTCGAGTCGCCGATCGCGCGGATATCCTCGATGAACTCCGGGTTGTTCGTCAGCGACGTGACGAATGCCGAATCACGCGACAGCACGGTGTCGAGCTGGCGTGTAAGAATACCGCTGATGTTCGCGTTGGCGTTGATCGTACCATTCGGCTCAGCGACGATCAGGCGCTGGCCGCTGCCGGCAAGCCTATCCACCTGGATGGTTCCTGCAACACGTGCGTTCCCTGCCACATCGAGACGCTCGCTTGGCGTGGTCGTTCCGATACCGACATTACCGACGGTGTCGACTCGCACGCGTTCGATATTGTTGGTGCGGAAGCCAAGCGCGACGTTATCGGTCGTGCCGAGGAAATTCCGTGATGGATCAGTGCCACCCGTGCCGGTCAGCGACCAGTAGCTTGAATCGCCGATCGTCGTCACGCCATTGATGAAGATATTATTCCTCACCAACGATGTAACGAATACCGAATCACGCGACAGCACGGTATCGAGCTGTCGAGCCAGAATGCCGCTGACGTCGGCATTGGCGTTCAATGTTCCATTGGGCTCGGCGACGATGAATCGCTGGCCGTTGCCGGCAAGGCTGTCGGCGCGCAGATTCCCGGTGGCGATCACGTTCCCCGCCACACGGGCATTCCCTGCCACATCCAGACGCTCGCCCGGCGTCGTCGTGCCGATACCCACGTTGCCGTTCGTACCGATGCGCACGCGCTCGGCGTTATTGGTCCGAAGTCCGAGCCCGACGTTGTCGGTCGTCCCGAGGAAGTTCCGTGTCGGGTCGCTCCCGGCTGTGCCGGTCAGCGACCAGTAGCTCGAATCGCCGATCGTCTGCACGCCGTTGACGAAGATGTTGCTCGTCACCAGCGATGTGATGAACGACGAGTCGCGCGCAAGCACCGTGTCGATCTGACGCGCGATGATCCCAGCCACATCGGCGTTCGCGTTGAGCGATCCGTTCGGCTCGGCGACGATCAGACGCTGGCCCGTTCCGGCCAGGCTGTTGCCGACGATGCTGTCGGCACGCACAGTTCCGGCAGCGATCACGTTGCCCGAGACGCGTGCATTCCCCGCCACGTCAAGACGCTCGCCCGGCGTCGTCGTCCCGATACCGACGTTGCCATCGGCCCCGATCCTGACACGCTCGGTGCTGTTGGTGCGAAGCCCCAGCGCCGCGTTGTCGGTAGTCCCGAGGAAGTTCCGCGATGGGTTCGTTCCGGTGCTGCCGGTCAGACCCCAGTAGCTCGAATCACCGATCGTCTGAACGCTGTTGATGAACGTATTGTTCGTCACCAGCGATGTGATGAAGCTCGTGTCACGCGCAAACAGCGTGTCGATCTGGCGCGCGATGATCGGGCTGATATCCGCATTGGCGTTGAGCGATCCGTTCGGCTCGGCGACGATCAGACGCTGGCCTGTTCCGGCCAGGCTGTCGACGCGGAGTCCGCCGCTCACACGGGCGTTCCCGCCGATGCGTGCATTCCCGGCCACATCCAGGCGCTCGCCCGGCGTTGAGGTGCCGATGCCGACGTTGCCGTCGGCGCCGATCCTGACACGCTCCGTGCCGTTGGTGCGAAGCCCCAGCCCGGCGTTATCGGTGGTGCCGAGGAAGTTGCGCGAGGGATCGGTTCCCGCTGATCCGTTCAGCCCCCAGTAGCTCGAGTCGCCGATCGTCCGTATACGGTCGATCACCGTCGTGTTGTTGACCAGGCTGGTGATGAATGCCGAATCCCTGAGAAGAAGCGTATCGATGCTCCTCAGAAGAAGCGCCCCCGCGTTGGCATCGGCGCGTACGGTTCCGTTGGGATCGGCAACCAGTATCCGCGTGCCGGGGCCGGCCAGGCTGTCCACACGGATGTTTCCCGCCACCTGAAGTCTCTCCGACGGCGATTGCGTTCCGATCCCCACATTGCCGTCGGCCCCGATCCTGACCCGCTCGGCGTTATCGGTCCTGAACGCAAGCGGGCTGGCGTCGACGGTGCCGAGGAAGTTGCGGCTCGGGTCCACCCCGCGGTTGCCGTTGACTCCCCAGTAGAGGGTATCGGCGAACGCCCTGATGCGCGCCGCGGTGAGAGTATCGCGGGAGATGCGGCTGATCAGCACCGAATCCCTGAACAATAGGCTGTCCACCCTGCTCATAAATGACGTCAGGGTGAGCGAATCGCGACGTACCATCGTCTCCACACGCTCGGTCAACCGGTTGATGAAGGCAGTATCGCGCAGGATGCTGGCGATCACCAGGGAATCGAGCGCGTAGCTGGTATCGCGGGAGCCCCTGATACGGTTGATGAACAGGCTGTCGCCCGTCAGCTCGGTGATGAACAACGAATCATGGGTGGTAAGGGCATGGATGCGCCGGGTCAGCCGCTCGACAAAGAGCGAATCGCGCACCAGCGAAGTATCGAGCGCGCGGATAAACGCCGCGTCGATCAGCTCCCCGAGCACTCCGGTCATCAGTCTGCCGTCAGGCCCCACCACAACCAGACGCCTGCCGGCCCCTCCGGCGAGCTTGGGAATGATCATCGAGCCATCGGCGGTGATGCGGACCCGCTCGGTATCATTGGTACGAAAGATCAGATCGGCGGAATCGACGGTGCCGAGAAAATCCTCCCGCGGATCGGTGTTCATATTTCCCGAATGCCGCCATACCTCGGTATCCCCCACGCTGCCCCCCGTTATCGTCTGCAGCGCCACCTTTGCGGTATCGCTGTAGGTCGAGCGCTGCGCATAGAGTGCGTACGGGACGCTCATCAACTGCTGGGCGCCAAGCTCCGTATAGCTCCCGCCGCCATTGGCGTCCAGCTCCACCTTGAGCCAGTAATCGCGACGCTTCCAGTCCACCGCGCCAAAGCTCCCGACCGTCGCGGAGCCGCGCCCTATCACGAGTGTGAACAGCCCCAGATCGTCGGTGGTGACGGTATGGGTTTCGGTATAGACCGAGGCGCTGGCCGAAGATCCGCTGAGAATCGATACCCGCACTCCCACTGTCTTATTCGACAGAGGAAGCCCCAGACTATCGCGGACCACGGCCTGATAATTCATTCCCTGCGGAACGCTTTGAGAAGGATCTTGGGCCATGGCCCGAGGCGCATGGGAAAGCAAGAGCAGGATGGTGCAGATCGCAGCGAGTATAGATATACTTCTGTACCTCATCATAACCCCAACACAATTGGTAAAAGGTGCGTACTATCTCCCCCGCCGACCGTTGCATACGACGTTCCATCATGGCAAGAGTGATCGCGTCACCCCGTAACAACGGGGCGCCAGGCGTCATTCTCTCGACGGCATCGACTGCTCGGCCCTCAGGAGAGGTGTATGTGAATATCCCGTGACGCAGCGGCATCGAATGTGGCCGACGCCGTGCCGGGGACCGTTAAATATATTTCCGTATAAATACCGGGATCTGGCTCCCGCGCATCACTGTATTCGGTTGTTGTTTCCGGCTGCCGAATTCCGCCGGCCGATATTATCGGACATATCGTTCGCAGCTCAGGGAAGCGGACTGAATCGAAGCGCAAGCCCACCCCGCAGCGCGTGCACATACCAGTCCACCGAGCTTGCCACCGGCGTCATCCCGAAACTGTACCATATTTCGGGCGAAAGAAGGAGCGTGGAGGAGCGGTTGATCGGAACATCGAAGCTCAGGCCGATGCGCAGGTCGGCGGCAAAGGATGTCGCCTCGGGAATTTCCCCTGAATATTCGTTGCGGAACTCGGTGCCGGTCGTCGTGTAGACGCCTATCCCTCCCGGCTCGACGATCGTCTCGCTCTGATTGTAGGAGGAAGTGGATGTTATCCCCAGCCCGAATCCCGCATGGGCAACCAGCGCCATCACATCGAACAGATTATCCGCGACGACGAATCCGGCGGTCGGAGCAAGCGTCACAACACCATACCGCCCATCGAGACGATGCTCGAACGCAGCGTCGGTTGCCTTGCCATTGACGATAAATGTGGTCGGCTCGCGCTCGATGAATTCCGCCGCGACATGCTCATACGAAAGCCGCCCTCCCAGCCACCAGCGATCGGAAACCGGATATTCGAAAAGAAAGCCGAGCGAAAATCCTCCGCCACTTCCGCCATTGAAATCGGCGCAACAATTCGGCACGCCCGGAAGCATTTGAAAATCGGAGCGATGAAAATCCGCGTCGGCCGTCCCATAGACCCCATAGCGTGGATCACGTGCCGGGATAATTCCGGTTATCGGCACCGATGCCGAGGCGGATGTCGTCGGCCGGGGCGCGTCGATCCGGATGGTATCGAGCACGATCTGTCCATGCAGCGACGGCGTCATCGTGATACAGAGCAGAACCAGCGTTGCCGGTAATACATAGCGCATCCTCATAGCCTTCTCCACTTGTTTAATTGCTATCCACGAATTACCGCTGCACCACCATCGGGCGCGAGAAGCGCCGCGTCGGTGTTTCGAGCACGATCGTATAGGAACCCGCAGGAATCCCGCCCGCATCGAACGACAGGACATAATGTCCGGCCTTCATCTGTTCATCGGCGATCGGAAGCACGGCGCGACCCAGAAGATCGATGGCGATAATTCGTACACGCTCGTCGTGATACAGATCGAATTCCAGCTCTCCAACCGATATAACCGGATTAGGACGGAGCAGAATCGTCATACGCTCCACCGGATTTACCAGGCGCGGCCCACCCTGATAACAAATGCCGAGCAGCTTAAATACTCCCGACGCGGTGCGTAGGCGGAACGCACCTCCCACCGGCCTCGCCTCCAGAAGCTCGAGTGCCGTCGTGGAATCATTTCCAAGCCCGACACGAAATCGCAACGTCCCCAGCACGCGCGTCATCTGCGCCACGGGCTCCACCGGCAGCAGAAGCTGCACGGTTCGGCGTCCCTCCGCCATCGTGTCGTGCACGATGGTGCCGGTGGATGTGATGGCAACGGGCTCCAGCAGTGTGGCGTTGAACCTGAGCTTTACGCTGATGGCGCTGGCAGGAGCAAATGGAAGAATTCCATTCTGATCGAGGAGAATATTCATCTCCCTGGTATCTCCGGGATTTCCTGAAAAGCTTTCGGTCCGTATAAGTCCGATCGGGGAATATGGCTGCTGAAATCCCTGCGTCAGAACGGCATCGGAGGATTCGTAGCGCTCGGTGGCAACTTCACCGGCGGTCCAGGATACTGACACCGACGATGTCACGGCGGTGCTGCCAGCCGACGCAACCACCTGGCGCTCGACATTCTGCGCATCGGCAATTCCGAATAATCCGCCCCACAACAGCCCTGAGATATACAACCATCTCATATTATCATCTCCACAGTGTATTCTTCAGCCTCAACGGCGATCGCTCTATTTTTGATAGCGCGATTATTGAGGAATTCTTCGCAATTATTTCAGGCAATGAATAAAACCAATGCCATCACATCGCAATTAATTTTAGTTCCGCATGGCATTTTTCATCCACGCATACGCCTTTCAGATTTCACCAATCCGTTGGCGGCATCGCGCCGGCATCCAGATTTTTTTTACCTACTACGAGGATAACTTCGGGCTAGATGTAGCATAGCGCCGCAACGTGGAAAAATTTCTTCCACAAAAGGATACTTTAATTATTCGCAGTCTGGATGGCCGATAAATGGGGTTATCGAGCGGTACAGCAAGCGGTGATATCGGAGGAGTGCACGAAGTAGCTGGGAGCAAAGCGCATCCTCTGACACGGAAGTATGTACTGCGTGTCAGCACAGTCTCTCATTGCGTGTGGTTCCGGGCAACAACCGGGACAACAGAGAGAGATCGAGCTATATGGTTTATTGAATCAGTCTATAACGTTGTCCTCCGACACTAGTATTGTGATCGATACGCTCATCGCCTCGGCATCCGCTACTGGATATAGGGATCTTCGACGATGTATGAAAAATCGGATGGGAGAATTTCCCAAAGATCAGCAATGAAGGATGGCAAAAAATGGATCATGAACGATGACCAATCGATCAGTTTCCGTACGCAGCCATATGGACCTCATTTGCGTGATATAAAACTACTATATCTATAATACCCACCGATAGTACATCTTTGTGTACCCCCTAGGTACCATTTCCCTCCCCTTGCTTTACACATTGCATCGGCAGCGGCGGCATAATCAATGCATAATGTAGACTGATTACAAGCAAAGCTGATTTTCACTATACAATCGGCATAGTAAAGAAATCCCGATGCAGAAGGCTGGGGCGGAGTTCAACTCCGGCCCAGCGTATCGGTGCTCGACGATCATATTGAGACACTACCCCTTTTTCTTCTCCCGGAGCATTATGTGACTGAGGCTCCCCGCTCGCGAAACACCACGCCGGATATCCTTGTGCCCGGTGTACTATTTCCGGATGTTCATATATGCACGACACCATCGGCAACGGGCCGATGCATGCTCTCCTTTACAGCGTTCTTTCATTTATCGCGGACAACAATCACGCATACCCGAGCACGAATCGAAGCATCTGAAACAAGTGTGGGTTAAATAATTAGCAGGATAACGGATGGTGAATTTATCGTCGCATTCAATTGTGACGTACGATATAAAAAGGCGGCATTTCTTGCGAAATGCCGCCGTATATACCTATCATCTATACAGGGTCCCGACCGATCAATGTGCGTCGGCCATCGCTGATGTCAGGCTCATGCCGATCCCCTCCGGAGCGCGCATGGGAACACGGTAGCTCAGTTCCTCCTCTCCCTCGGGGAGATCACCGTTCTGGCAGGTGCTGCAGAGAAGCTCGTAGAGTCTTCTCAGCCCGGAGAGATTGATCGCCGTGGTACGTGCCGCACACTGCACCCAGACCAGCGGCTGGCCGGTCGGAGCATCGATATCGTGGAAATCCGGCGTGGTCGAGACCAGACTGGGCTCGCTCTCATGACACAGCGTCTGCAGCCATGGCAATGAGTAGCCGATATACATATCCTCCGAACCGAAGGTGAAGCTATTGGTGACGCCGGCCCATCCGAAGCCTTCATCTCCGCCGGCGACAAGGGCATATCCCTCGTCATCCTTTTCCCCGCCATAGATCATCGTGGTAATCAGGTCGAGCTTGCTGTTGACCCGCACCGCGAAGACATCGTACCCGCCGATCCTTCCCTTCGGCTCGAAGCTGCGTCCGAGCGCGACCAACTCACCACTCTGATGTCCCTGCGCCAGACCCCGGAAGTTGTCGATGCCGGCCGTGTTGCCGCCACCATAGACGCGATCGGTGACATAGCTAAGATCGGCACGGACGCGAAGCAGATATGCGCTCCCCTTGCCGACCGACACGGTGGAGACTCCCGCAACGAACAGCTGGCCGCGGTCACGGTCGTCGGTAATGTATTCGACCACGGAATAACCGACTTCCTCGGCGCTGCTTCCGTAATAGCAGGAGCGGATCACCGATCCCTGATTGTCGGTCCGCACCAGGAACAGATCGTTGAGCGAACGGCTTGGCGGACGGGTCGGCCGATAGCTGGCGGTGGAGCCGGTGGCGACGATCTCGCCATTCTCGGTCTGGATCACCCCGTTGAACGCATCGTTGCTGGCGCCGCCGTAGACACGCGACCAGGCGACATTCCCCGCCAGATCGGTGGCGATCAGCCAGGCATCTCTCCCGCCGGCGCCGAAGCTTGCGCTCGCACCGGCGATAAGATATCCCGGCGTGCGGCCGTTATACAGGATCACATCGCTCCCCCCATCGTCGTTGCGGCCACCATAGGTGTTGGTCCACTCCACCGATCCATCGCGTGCGAGCTTCATCAGGAACGCATCGTTCCGGCTGCAGCAGTTGTTGAGGTTCTCGGTCTCGCCGGTGATGATATAGCCGCCGTCGGAGGTCTCCTTGATGCTCCGTCCATGATCGTTGCCGCCGATATCGTAGGCCATGGCCCACTCGAAGGCGCCGCAGAAATCGGTCTTCACCAGATAGACATCGTAGTCGCCGGCGCCGAAGCTCTGCGACTCCCCCACGGTGATGAACCCGCCGTCGGAGGTCTGGGCGATGCCGCCGCGCGCAGCATCGGCCGCGCGCCCCCCGGAATGTGCCTGCCATGCGGGCTTCGCCTCAGCGATCCCCGTTCCCAGCCCGGCGCATGCGATGGCGCACAGGGCGATATGCCGAACAGTATTCTTCACGATAGGTACCTCTCTGCGTTGGTATGTGTTGGTGTTCTGAATTTCCGGAGGATTCTCCTTCATCGTCCCTGCCGGTGCCGGGAATCATCGATCGCCCATATGCGGCGATCCCGCCGTCCCGCGCACGCGGCGACCACCATCGTCGAAGAGTCTCCCGATACAGGGGGCGCCCACTCCATAGCGAAGGGGGCGCCCCATACGGATCGGATGTTGCGCTATCAGCGTGTGCTGCTGACGATAGCCCCCTCCGGAGCGCGCAGCGGCGAGCGGAAGCTCAGCTCGTTGCCGGAATCATCCTGCTCCTCTCCATCGAGGCCGCAGGTGCTGCAGAGAAGCTCGTAGGAGCGGCGGATGTAGATCGCCCCGACCCGCGCGTTGCACTCCACATAGACCTGCGACGAGTTGAGCTTCATCTCGGTGCATGGGAAGTGTGGCTCCGTATCGTTGAGCTTCGGCTCGCTCTCGTTGCAGTAGGTGTCGAGCCATGGGAAGGAGAGGCCGAGATACTGATCCTCGCCGCCGAAGGTGAAGCTGGTGGTAACGCCGTTCCAGCCGAATCCACCCTGGATGTTGTCGACGCCGATACCGTATCCTTCGTCATCGCCACGTCCGCCATACACATGCGCGAACGTCAGGCCCAGCGCGCCGTCGACACGCACTGCCAGCACATCATAACCGCCGAAGCCCCCCTTCGGCTGGTAGGTACCGCCGATGGCGAAGATCTCGTCGGCCCAGGGGACCTGCACCAGATCGCGGAACTGGTCGAGCCCCGCCACATCGCCGCTGCCGTAGAGATGATCGGTGACGCACCCGAGCATGGGATCGACACGCAGCAGATAGGCGCTTCCCTTCGAGACGGCGGCGGTGGAGTATCCGGCGACGATGATATCGCCATCGATGCCCGGGCTCAGCGGGGAGCTGAACTCGATTACCGAGTTCCCCACCTCGTAGCTTGCCTCTTCGCCGTAGTGGCGGGCACGGGGGTTCATTCCCTGGTTGTCGGTGCGCACCAGGAAGAGGTCGTAGGTTCCGTTGTCGACGCCGCGACGCGGATAGCTGTTAGTATATCCGGTTGCGACGATGTCGCCGCTGGCGGTCTGCACCAGGCCGTTGAAGCCATCGGGGTTAACGCCGCCGTAGGTACGTGACCAGGCCACGTTGCCGGCCAGATCGGTCGCGATCAGCCAGCCGTCGGTGCTCCCGGCACCGAAGCTCGCGGTGCTCCCGGAGACCAGATAGCCGCTGCGGCCGCCGTCGTACAGCTCCACATCGGTGCCGCGGTCGTCACGACGGCCGCCGTACGTCTTGGTCCACTCGACGCCCCCGTCGCGCGCGATCTTCAGCAGAAACGCGTCGTGGGTCGGCCTGAGGATCGGGCTCTGGTTGCTGCAGCAGTTATTCAGGTTTTCGGTCATGCCGGTGATGATGAACCCGCCGTCCGGCGTCTCCTTGATCTTCCGCCCGTAATCGTTCCCGCCGATATCATAGACGGCCGACCACTGGACATAGCCGCAGAGGTCGGTCTTCACCACATAGACATCGTAATCGCCATTGCCGAAG
>Ga0164241_10000681_pt1 | contig 54482 bp, 43 predicted proteins | sample OricomyardsoilBY_FD_108780 | JGI IMG/M metagenome (GOLD analysis project Ga0164241, IMG submission 108780) | Backyard soil microbial communities from Emeryville, California, USA - Original compost - Back yard soil (BY) | ecosystem: Environmental > Terrestrial > Soil > Unclassified | place: USA... | reverse complement strand
GCCGGGATTGCCCGGCTTCGCGCCCTATACGCGCGGGGTGAAGGCGACGATGTACGCGGGCCGCCCGTGGACGATCCGGCAATATGCCGGCTTCTCCACCGCCGAGGAATCGAACGCTTTCTATCGCCGCAACCTCGCGGCCGGGCAGAAGGGGCTGTCGGTCGCGTTCGATCTGGCGACGCATCGCGGCTATGACAGCGATCACCCGCGCGTCGCCGGTGATGTCGGCAAGGCAGGCGTCGCGATCGACACGATCGATGACATGAAGATCCTGTTCGACGGCATTCCGCTCGGCGAGATGAGCGTATCGATGACGATGAACGGCGCGGTGCTGCCGATCATGGCAAACTTCATCGTTGCGGCGGAAGAGCAAGGCGTCAGTCCCCAGCAACTGAGCGGCACGATTCAGAACGACATTCTCAAGGAATTCATCGTTCGAAATACTTACATTTACCCGCCCGGCGCGTCGATGCGCGTGCTCTCGGACGTGATCGAATACGCGAGCCGGCACATGCCGCGCTTCAACTCGATCTCCATTTCCGGATATCACATGCAAGAGGCCGGAGCGAGCGCGGAACTCGAGCTCGCGTTCACGTTGGCCGATGGCCTCGAATACGTGCGAGCTGCGTGCAGTCGCGGTCTTTCGGTCGATGAGTTTGCGCCGCGGCTCTCCTTCTTCTTCGGCGTGGGCATGAACTTCTTCATGGAGATTGCCAAGCTGCGCGCCGCGCGCACACTTTGGGCAACGTTGATGAAGGAGCAATTTGCTCCGAATAATCCGAGTTCGCTGATGCTGCGGACTCATTGTCAGACTTCTGGCGTGAGCCTGACCGAGCAAGACCCATTCAACAACATCACCCGCACGACCATCGAGGCGATGGCCGCCACGCTCGGCGGCACCCAGAGCCTGCACACGAACGCGTTCGACGAAGCCATCGCCCTGCCGAGTGATACTGCGGCGCGCATCGCCCGAAACACGCAGCTCATTCTCGAGCACGAAACGGGCATTGGTCACGTGATCGACCCGTTTGGCGGGTCGTATTTCATGGAATCACTCACCGACGCATTGGTGCAAAAAGCGTCCGCGATCATGCGGGAGGTGCAGGCGCTCGGCGGCATGGCGCGCGCGGTCGAGTCCGGCATGCCGAAGCTCCGCATCGAAGAAGCAGCAGCAAAACGCCAGGCGCGCATCGACCGGGGACTCGAAGTAGTCGTGGGTGTCAACAGGTACCGGCTCGACACTCAAGCGCCCGTAGAGACGCGAGTCGTGGGGGATCCTTCAGTCCGGGCAGCTCAGACGGAGCGTCTCGCTCAGCTTCGGCGCACCCGCAATGCACCTGCCGTCGAGGCCGCGCTGACGGCGCTCGCGGAAGCAGCCGGCAACGGTCAGGGAAATTTGCTCGAACTCTCGGTCGTCGCCGCGCGCGCGCGCGCGACCGTCGGCGAAATCAGCGCAGCGCTGGAGAAGCACTTTGGACGGCATCAACCCCAATCGAGTACCGTGAGCGGCGTCTACGGCGGCATTTACGGCGGCGACGAAACTTGGGAGCACCTACGGCGTGACGTCGCACAGTTTGCTCAGCGAGCAGGGCGCAGACCGCGCATTCTGGTCGCAAAACTCGGTCAAGATGGCCACGATCGAGGCGCGAAGCTGATTGCGACAGCTTTTGCGGACGCGGGTTTCGACGTCGACTTGGGACCACTCTTTTGCTCGCCAGGAGAGGTCGCGCGTCAAGCCGTCGAGAACGATGTGCACGTGGTGGGCGTGTCATCGCAAGCAGCCGGCCACTTGACGCTGGTTCCCGAGTTGATTGCGGCCCTTGCGCAACTGGGCGCGACAAACATAGCCGTCGTATGCGGCGGAGTGATACCCGCTGCGGACTACGCCGTTTTGCAGCGTGCTGGCGTCGCCGCCGTTTTTGGCCCGGGCACGCCTATCCCCGCCGCAGCTCGCCAAGTGTTGGACCTGATTTCGGCCCATGAAACCTGAGGCCGACTTGGTCGAGGATCTGGCCACGCGCGTGCTCGCCGGCGAGCGACGTGGCTTGGCTCAGGCCGTCACCTTGGTGGAGAGCACCCTCCCCGCTCACGCCGAGAAGGCACAACGCCTGATCGAGCGAATTCTGCCGCACACCGGCGGCAGCGTTCGCGTCGGTGTGACCGGCGTGCCGGGCGCGGGCAAAAGCACGTTCGTCGACGCGCTCGGCGCGCACCTGCTTTCGTTGGGCAAGCGCGTCGCGGTGCTTGCCATCGATCCGTCGAGTTCGGTCTCCGGTGGCAGCATTCTCGGGGACAAAACGCGCATGCCGCGGCTCGCTGTCTCGGAGCGCGCGTTCGTGCGTCCAAGCCCCTCGAGCGGCGCTCTCGGCGGAGTCGCGCGCAGCACCCGTGAAGCGTCCTTGTTGTGTGAAGCCGCGGGCTTCGATGTCGTTCTCGTCGAGACCGTCGGCGTCGGCCAGTCGGAGATAGCGGTCGCTGGCATGGTGGATGTGTTCTTGCTCCTCATGTTGGCGAGAGCTGGCGATGAGCTTCAGGGCATCAAGCGCGGGATCTTGGAGCTGGCCGACGTGCTGGCCATCAGCAAAGCGGACGGAGACAACGCTGCTCACGCCGAAAATGCTCGACTGCTATTTTCGCAAGCGCTCGCTTTGTTGCACGGCAACACCGATGCCGCGGCACCGCCGGTCGTGACGGTGAGCGCGTTGGAGAACCGTGGTGTCGAGCCACTCTGGCAACTCATCCAACAACGACACGAGGCGCAGCGACGCAGCGGAGCGCTCGACCGAAAGCGGACAGCGCAGCGTCGAACATGGTTCTTTCAGGTGCTCGAAGACGCGGTTCGCGCTCGTTTTTTCGCGGATCCTGCGGTGAGTGCGCAGCTCGCCGAAGTGGGCGAGCAAGTCGCTCGCGCTGAAATCACGCCCGAAGAAGGCGCGCGTCGCCTATTCGAACGGCAGACGCGCTCCGACTAACTCCGGAACAACCCCAACCGGATCATGACCGTAACCTGACTCACTAGCGGCGAATCGAGTCCTATCCTGCCCTTCGTGGAAGCGGGAAATGGGTTAATCATCTCGGGCGTGATCCTGTTGGCACTCGCTGCGCTCACTGGGTTCCTTCAGCATCAGTATCGAGGGCATCCGGAGCGGTTTGCTGAGTGGCGCGTCGTTCACGCGGGCGGCACCGCAGGAGCGGTACAACTGCTGGCGCTTGCCTCGATCTGGCGAAGTTTCGGCCAAGGTCGAGTAATGACGCTCTTGGAGGTTGGGTTGATCGTGGCAACCCTGGCGTTTTTTCTCGGGCCGCTCGCGCGCGCGCTGCGCCAATATCGAGCCGCGAGCGTGCTGCTCGCAGTCGGCGCAATCGTCGCATTTCCGACTTACTTGGCGCTCCCGGTGGTGCTCTTGATCTAGCCGTCAGCGCTTCGGGACGACGAGGCCCGAACGAGCCGCTTCGCGCACGGTCTCCGCGAGTTCGCGGGCCAGTTCCTGAGCGCGCTCATCACCGAGCTCCAAGTCCGATCGAAGCTCGGCCAAGTTGGAGGCGCGAGTAGCTGCGCGCAGTAAGCCGAAACGCTCTCGCTCCCAATGGAGAGGCGCGAGCGGCGGGCTCTCGATTCGAATCCCATCCTCGGTCTCGATGAAGCTTGGCTCGCCGCGGAACGCGACCTTCGATGAGAACAGCTCTTGCTCGGTGCTGTGAGCGAGCGCAAGCCCGGCGAGCAAAGCATCGATGTCGGCGCTCGAGCCATTGCCCCAGACCAAACCCGACGCTTGATATGCTTGAGTAAACGCCGGTTCCTGATTGATGACCAAGAGGTACGCCGTCGTGATCGAGGTGATGCCCATGCGATCGAGGTGCTCACGCCGCCGTTGCACGCGACTCGCGTACTCGTCGTAGCCGAGCATGAGCGCGGGGGCCTCGTGAACCGCGCAGTATTCGTCGAGGTCGAGCACGCCGTCTTCCACGAGCAGGATCGCGCCGCGTGGACCGATCAGCGCGCGGATCGCCTCGAGCAGCTTCGGACCGCGCTCATTCGGCAGCTGGAGATACAAGAACGCGCGTCCTCGTGGCGCCAAGTGCTCGACCAAGCCTTCGAGGATCCGGCGCTCGAGCTCATCGCCACGTGAGCCACCATGAAGGTAAGTCACGAGCTCTTCGGGCGGAGCGGAAACGAACGGTGGCTGACAAAGAATCAGGTCGAATTGTTCGCCAGCCACGGGCTCGTACAAGTCGCCCACTCGCACCTCGACGTTGTTGACTCGATTGAGCGTCAGGTTGATGCGCCCGAATTCGATCGCGCGCGGATAGATGTCGGTCATCACGACGCGCTCCGCTACATTTGCCAGGCCGAGGGCCAACGCCCCTGCCCCACAACCGAGATCCAGCGCTCTTCCGACTGAACGCGCTGGAAAAGCCAACTGGAGCAAGCTTCCCGTCGCGCGCCATGCGCCCATGACCACATCACCCGGCAGCAGGTGCGGATCCGCCAAAATCAACCGGCGGCCCAAGAGGCCGATCTCGAATGGCGAATGCGCGCGTTCGCCTTCGCAAGTCACCAACCCGATTCGTTTCAACCACTCGAATCGCTCCTCACCGAACGCGGCGAGCAGTTCACGCGAGTCGACACGATCGCCAAAACAGAGCAACCTGAGCACGAGCGGAAGGCCACCCGGCGTTCGCCGCAAGCGGTAGTGCAGGAGCGGCACGCGCAGGACCTCGGGCACTCCCTCCGCGACTGCGACCAGAGGCGCCACTCGCTCCGGCTTCAGCTCGAGCCCGGTAAGCCAATCACTCAACGCTTGCCACGTTCCCGGCTCGGCCCGCGTGAGCGGTTCCAACGCGGGTAGGATCGTCACCGATTCTTCACGAAGCCCGCCGAGATCGGCGCGGGAGGAAGCCATGGTCTTCCACTATCACAGCTTCGCGGATCCGAATTTCCTCGCGATCGTCGCTGAGGTTCACAACGATGTAGCCGCCAGATGCAACGCTGACGAACGTTAAACCGTCGAAACCCAGCGCGCGGACAACGCGGGCAGCTGCGGCGCGCAGCGAGGTGCAGTGTGCGCCCTGGGATCGCCCCCCAATCCTCCACGCAAGAGTCACGCATCGGTCAACGACTGAATCCTGTCGAAAACCTCCGGTGCACCGCGTGAATCGACCCAATCGAGTCGAGATCAGCGGCTGTACCCGCGTGAATCGACTCAAGTGAGTCGAAATTAGGTTGTATTCGCGCAGAGTCGACTCAATCGAGTCGAAATCACAGCTGCACTCGAACCGAACGACTCGTTTGAGTCGATTTGAAGTCAGCGTGTGCGCGACATGACTCGCCTGAGTCGCCGTGAGCCGTCGCTGCCGAAAAATTACTCATTGATGGTTGCGGGGGCGCTCGAACAACATCCCCGCATGGCCAAAAAGGGTGAGGTGGTGAGGGATACTTCCATCAACGCGAGTGCTGCGCGAGCGGCGTTCGGCAACCAGCAGGCGCGGATCGATACGGTGCCGCTCGATCAATTGTTGCCCGTGCGCGTCGACATTCAGGCTGCTGCCGCGGTTGCTCACAGTGTCGCGGTGCGCGATAGCGCGCCGGAGCGCCGCGCGGTGTTCGAGCGGTTGGCGACGGCAAAGTTGTTCGATCTGGAGAGCTTGGATTTGCTCGCAGAGTTGTCGCTGGCAACCTGGCATGCGCGCCAGCAGCAGCAGCTCTCGTCGGGCGCCTCATCCGGCGCGACGGTTCCAGTCAACGTCGTCGAAGAAGCGCAGGCACTGCGCGGGAGGATGCTCAGCGTGCTCGAGTATTACTTTGGTTCGCACCCGAGCGTCGGTCCCAAGCTTTCGGTGGTGCGCGCAGGGACTGGTTATCAAGATCTTGCCAACGATCTGCAAGTCATCGCCGATTTATACGAGGAAGCGCCGCTGAAGGCGGTGATTGCTCGCGATCCAATGCACTATCAGGCTCCAGATCCGGCTCGCGCGCGAGAGCTCGCCTCCGCGATCTTCGGCGCTCTCGGCCTGGAGGGTGAAGGCGAAACGCAGCGCTTGGCGCAATCGAGCCAGCGCGCCTGGACGCTGCTCTCGCGCGCGTATGACAAGCTGCGCGCGGCCGGTCGATTCGTCTTTGCCGATCAAGAGGACGTCGAGGCGAGCTATCCGTCTTTGGTGTCGTTCGTGCGCGCCCCCGCCACGCGCCGCAGCCCGAGCCCTGAACCGTCACCCGCAGGGACCACACCCGCGTCGCCCTGAGCCGATCGACGGCGCCGGCGTCGGCGGGACCCGGCGCCGCCAGCGCGGAATCAGCGTCTCCAACGCCTTGGGCGACGCCAGGGTTCGCACGGACAACGCTCACTCGAATTTTATCCTAGCGCAGACGCCCCCCAATCGCGTTATCCTCGCGCCACCGACCGGGGGGGAGGGCACAGAAAAATTCGCGGTTAAGGGTGACTCGATGAGAAAGCGATCGTTGGCGGTGCGTGGGGTGCAGTGTGTACAAGCGCTGCTGGTCTTGGTTTTGTGCGCGCATTGCGGACAATCAGACCGCGAATTTGGCAGGGGCAACGCGGGCGCAAGCGGCAGTAGCGCCGGCAGTGCGACAGGCGGAAAGCCCTCTGGCTCAGCGGGACGCACCGGCGCGTCAGGGAGCGATGTCGGCGGGACGGGCGCGGATGCGGGCGCGAACAACGCTTCGGGTGAAGGCGGTGAGGCCGCAGGGGCTGCTGGAAGTGGCGGCACAGACGACCAAGCCGGCGCGAGCGGTCAAGGTGACGGCGCGCAAGGCGGCACGGGTGCTCAAGGCGGCGGCGCGCAAGGCGGCACAGCGGGTGCGTCGGGCGGAGGAGGAGCTCAAAACGCCGGCTCAGGCGGCCAAGGCGGAAGCGGGCCGAAGGCGGTGGGCTCCACGTGTTCGGTCGCGGGCGACTGTGCGCTCGGGAATTGCGTCGACGGCGTGTGTTGTGAGAGTGCCTGCACGGGCTGCAAAGCGTGCTCCAATGACTTGACCGGTAAGAATGACGGAACGTGCGCTGCGGTGATCAGCGGCAAAGATCCGCACAACCAATGCGCTGATGAAACGGGCAGCAACCAATGCGGTTCCGACGGCATGTGCGACGGCGCCGGAGCGTGCCGCAAGGTCAGCTCGAGCCACGTCTGTTCCCCTGCTGCGTGCAGCGGCAGCAATTTTTCGCCCGCGGCGACCTGCGATGGCCAGGGCGCGTGCAAGACCGTGACGACCGAGAACTGTGGCGCGTATCCGTGCGCGGTGACCGGCTGTGCCAAGACCTGCACCGCGCAGGCGGACTGCAGCGGCAACAACTATTGCAAGATCCCGAGCGGCAGTGCTTCTGGGACGTGTGCCGCCAAGAACCCCAATGGCACTGCCGCCACCCAGCCCTTCGAGTGTGGCTCGAACATCGTCGCAGATGGCGTTTGCTGTGACCAAGCCTGCAGCGGCTGTAGAGCTTGCTCGGGCGCGCCGATGACGGGCGGCGCGGTCGGACAATGCTTGAACGTGCTCGCCGGCAATGACGCGCACAACGCTTGCACTGCGTCGGGCAAAGTCTGCGGCCTGGATGGCGCGTGTGATGGCGCAGGCGCCTGCCGCTCGACGCCCAAGGAAGGCCAATCGTGCAGTGACGACCCAGGCAACCAGTGCATCACGGGTGGCACCTGCAAGTCCGGGGGTTGCTCGGGGGCCACGGCAGTGACCTGTCCGGCGCCCACGATTCAATGTCGTCAGGTCGCGTGCGTACCGGCAACCGGCTGCACCACCAGCGCCTCGCCAAACAATACACCGTGCGACGATGGTCTGGCCTGCACAGCCGCCGACACGTGTAGTGGCGGGGTCTGCAACGGCGCGCAAATCACTTGCAATTCGCCGCCTGCTTGCCATCAAGCGACGACCTGTTCGTCAGGCAGCTGCACCTACCCGAATCAGGCCAACGGCGTCATCGACGCTTCGTGTCCCGCCGCCTCTGGAACGGTTTGCTTCGCAGGCAATTGCGTCAAGTGCACCGCCGATAGCCACTGCGCCCCGAGCACGGTGACGCCGAGCTGCAACACGGCGACTCACAACTGCGTCTGCCGCATCAAGGATTCTGGCAACCTACTCACCAACCCGAACTTCAACGGCAACATGACCGGGTGGACTGGGACTCAGAGCTCCGAGTTGAGAGCAGACGTGGATACGTGCAGTCAGTCCAACTCACTCTTCATCAACGGCGGGAAGGTACAGCAGTGCGTCGCGGTCACCGCGGGGACCAAGTATTTTCTTGGCACCCTGTTCACTGCTGGAGCCCCGGGTGACGACCTGGATGCGACCTTCTATTCAGGTGCGGGTTGTACGGGAACTGAGCTCGAGACCTTGAGCATCCCGCTCGACTTTGGCGACGACGCTTGGCGCTCGTCTCCCAAGGGCCAGTTCAACTTCGCCCCGAGCGGCGCCAAGAGCGCTCTCGTTTGGACCCATTTCATCCTGCGCGGGATCGATCAGATCTACTTCGGCACGGTGGATCGGTTCTGACGAAACCGACGGGAGTTTTATCCGAAGCTCCCGTCGATCTCGTCACGCGGCCCGCTAATTGTTGGGTTAGCGGGCGCGCGGCGGCACACGCCGTCGCGTAGCTCGGATGGTCGCTACGAATCAGACGACACGTATCTTCGTGCGCTCGCGCGCCAGTCGCCGTCGGCGGCGGAGCAGCGCAGCACCGAACACGGCAGCGGAAATCCAGGCGCCTCGTGAGCGCGCGGGGCTCGCGGCGCAGCCGCCGCCCGCGTCGGCGGCTGCAGACTTCTCGGCGTTGAGCTTCGAAAGCGCGCTCTCGATCGCCTGCGAATTGTCCTCGACTACTTTGCCTTCACCGCTCTCGGATGCGCGCGAGATGGTTCGGGTGGGTGGCAAGGTGCTGAGTTCAGTGGGCCAAGCTCCGCTCGAGTTGGCGCCCCACACTTCGCTGCCGCCCGGCAGCGTGACGTGCCAGGGCGCGTCGCTCTGATAAACATCGGGGCTGCAAACGATCACGCGCTCGGCGGTGTGCACATTGCTCAAGTCCGGCAAGTCTTGGTTGAAACCGAATAGCGGATCGAGCGTCATCTCGTCGGCGGAGAGGGTCGTATACAGCCGAGTGATCTCTGGGTGAGCGTCGATGAGCCGCTGCACACGCTGCACCGGTTCGATCACGAACTTGCTGAGCTCATCGAGATACCGCGCCGGTGACAGCTCGACCGAGTAGCAACTCGGGCAAAGTTTGAGGGCGTCGATGCTCTGCCCGTTCGGAATGGTGACCGCGGCGCGCGTCGCGTCCCAAAAGCCGTCCCACTGACCGAACGTGCCGAGCGCGGCCTGAAACAGCGTCGTGCCGGCCAACCCTTGCTGGGTCAGGATGTTCCAGTTCGTTTGATCGGCGCTCGTCCAAATCTGCCCGGCGAGCCGGCTCGTAGGCCCGGCCAGCTCGGTCACGAAGCCCTGGCCGCCTGCGTCGTTGGCGGCTTCGGTCACCAGCGCGTTGTAGCTGCTCGTGGCGTTGAACCAATTGATGCGCGCTTCGTTCAACTCGAGCGACAAGTAGTTCAGCGGGACCGCTCGCGATTTGCCGAGCACCCAAGTGAGCACGCCCATGTCGTCGTTCGCAGCGACCGCGGTCAGCTTCACTGGGATCGACGGCTGCGTGCCGGTGTACGTGAGCACGATCGGCCGAATCGAGCCGGTGTCCGCTCCTTTGGTGAGGCGCAAGGCCAGCAAAAACATGCCCTGTTTCAGGTACGGACCGAGCAACGCCGGAGCGCCGCTCGGGACATCGTAGCCGTTGGCCTGAAGCCAATCTTGAGCCGATCGAGCGGGGTCAGACAACGTTTGGTCCAGCGAAATCACGCTCCATTCGAACGCACCAACGACGCCCGACGCCTCGACCACGACCTCGGGCGTCGATGGATCGACTTGCGACGGGCCGCGAGCTCCGCTCGCGAAGCTTCTGCTATCTGCAGCTCCGCAACCAGAGCCCCCGCCACTCGGCTCGCGGCAGGTTCCTTGCACACGGAGGGTCAAGCTGTAGTTTGGATTGGTCGCACTCTGTAAGCGCTGCAGCGCGACGTTCGACGCGATACCGATGTCGTCATCACTCTTCGGAACCGAGGAGATGGGCAGCAGCCACGAAAAGTTTTGCGCTGGCCCCTGATATTGGATTTGAATCACCGCTGTGGTGGTGCCGTCGCCATTGTCAGCGAAGATGACCCCCTCTGCAGCCTGGTTCACCGGCTGCGCCGGGTTACAGAAGAAACCACCACACGCTCGTGCAGTGGCGGGTAGAAAAGTACTGCCCGCCCAAACTGCACTCGTCGCCAACATGATTCGAAAGAAAGATCGCATCGCCGCCTCCCAAGTTAAGCTAGCCCCGGGCGCACACTACCGGCCCGCCCCTTCAGTCTAGCGTCTCTCGAGAGTCAAGCAACCCTAGCCCTGAGCCCGCGCTTGCCGCCGAGTCACGTCAGAGTCCGCAAAAGCTACGACCGAGTGCAGTATCGTCACCACGTCGCGAGCTGAATAAGAGTCCTTCCCGGGGGAAAGGTACGCGAGAATTTCTCGGACTCCCTCGCCCGCGGTCAGGATGGGCAACTCGTCGACCGAGATGCGCCTCTGTCCGAGTCCAACCGTCGCGAGCAGGCCATTGCACAAGCAGAGCTTGTTTTTCGTGGCCTCCACGCTGCCCCCTTTCTTCAGGTACGTCTCGACCTGCTCTCCGGGGCAGCGAAACGCAAGTTGGCCGCGGTCATTCACGTAAGCCTGACGCAGGTAGCCGAGATCGCACAGCCGTTCACGCGCGCGTAGCTGCTCTAGCTCGACCGGGCGTTGGTCGTCGAGCAACACCTTGAAAGGGTAACCCGTGGGTGAAGCTTCGAAGTCGGTCTCGACGCGAAGTGTTCCTGCGCGACAACTGGCGATCACCCGTCGCTTGATGTCTGCTGCAATTCCGGACTCGTCGCAATAGGCAAAGACGGTTCCGACTTGAACACCACGGGCACCGCGCTCGATGGCCTCGTGCACCTTCCCGGCGGAGGCAAAACTGCCCGCAAGCCAGAAAGGGACCCCGAGCTCGCGCAATGGCGCGAGCTCCGGCTCGTCTGCCGCGCCATAGGGTGAACTTGCATCGTCCGTTTGACTCCTCTTCTTGCGCGGCGGTGCGTTGTGACCACCGGCGACGTGCCCCTCGACCACGAAGCCATCCACCTTTCCAGAGGCTTTCTTGTGCAACGTCTTGGCGAGAATGTGTGAGGAAACGATGGCAATGAAGGAGGGCCGCGGGAGCGACGTGGGCTCGCCAGCGCGAGCGGTGAAACCAGCTTCTCCTTCGCGGCACTTGCCCAAGAACGCGGCGGGATCGAAGCGTGAAGTAAACACTCGACCAAGGGCATTTCCCTCGACTTGCAGCCGAATTTCCGCGGCTTCGAGGCGCGAGAACGCATCGAGCACGCCCGGAATTGCGAGCGGGATCCCTGCGCCCATGAGCACCACATCCACGCCGGCCAACATCGCGCCAAACAAGGAGGGCAACGTCGGAAGTTGGATCTTCTCCAGCAGGTTCATCCCCACCTGACCGGAGTGACCATTCTTGGCCAGATAGACTTCGACGAACGCTGCAATGACGTGCAACGCCTCTCGCCGAAACGTTGGATGTTCGTTGGGCAACGTCGTCAACCTGAATGGACGACCGCGCTCGACGCCGCCCTCGACGAAGTAGTCCGCGATGACTCTGCTTGCGAGTGCTGGGAACGCGAATGCGTCGAGCGCGCGACGAATATGTCCGCCCTCGTCTCCGAGCTGAAGGCGGCGAATCAACACCGTATCCAAAGCCGTCCCGGAGACGACACCCAAACCGCCGAGTTCGGCGACGGCGCGAGCCAAGCGCCAGTCGGACACGGCAACGCCCATTCCCCCTTGAATAATGCGGGGAAGCTCCCGAACGGAACTCATGACACAGCCTCTCTCGGTCACTTTGAAGTGCCGAACTATCGACAGCGAACGAGAATACGTCGTTCACTGACTGCCAATGACCAGCGCACCGTACGCGCAATTCGATCGAGAGAGAAGCTCAGCGAGCACCCGTGACGGTAGTGTGACCACGACATCGCAGCGCGAGCAGCGGAGTTCAACGCAGCACGTCGAGATGCGTGCGCTTCTGCGAATCGCCTTGGTAACGCGGTGGAACATACGCGCAAGCCGGATCCGAGCCGAACATGTCGCCGGCCTGAGAGAGTGCCCGAGCACGTGAGCCACCGCAGACCTTGCGATACTCGCAGACTCCGCACTTTCCAGAAAATGAGTCTTCGTCTCGTAACCCACGAAACACCGGGTGTTCACGGTAAACTTCGAGCGGATCGCGCTCTCGTACGTTCCCGCAAGGCACCGGCAGAAAACCGCTCGGGAACACCTCTCCCAGGTGTGAGACGAACATGAAACCACGACCCTCGTTGACCCACCCCGCGAGCCGCCCGCGTGCAGGCTGATTTTCTTTCTTCTGCTGCAGCAGCACGCGCCGAAAATGCGGGGCTGCCGTGGTCTTGATTGCGAATGACTCCGTGACGGAAGCCTGCACCAGCTCTTCGAGCAACCGCTCAACTTCTTCGGCCGAGAGCACCATGTCTTGCGTCGCGCGGCCGGTGCGTACGACGACGAACACACTCCACAAGGTCGGTGCAAGCGTTCGCACCAGCCAACGGAATTGCGGCAACAGCCGGATATTGCGAGTGTGGAGCGAGGTGTTGATCTGCGTAGAAATCCCGCAATTTTTCGCGACTTCGAGAATTCGCAACGCCCACTCGAAGCTCCCGACGACACCGCGAAAAGCATCGTGCACGGCAGCGTCGGGACCGTCGATGCTGATCGCCAGCCGAGTGAGTCCGGCTCGACCGAGTTCGCGAATGAGATCGTCCGTCACGAGCGGCGTCGCCGAGGGCGTCAGCGCCATGCTGATGCCACGCGAAGTGCCATAGGAGACGAGTTCCACTAGGTCTTGGCGCTTGGCCGGGTCACCGCCCGTCAAAACGACAAGTGGAACTCCGCCAGCTGCCAATCGATCGAGCAGCCGCTTTCCCTCCTCCGTCGTCAGCTCGGCCGGATCGCGATCTTTGCAGGCTTGCGCGCGGCAGTGCAAACACACCAGATCGCAGGCACGGGTCAGCTCCCAGATCGCGATGAACGGCCGTTCGTCGAATGATGTTTTCATTGGTGCACCTCGCTGACTCTCCGTCACCCGCCGAAACTCAATCTTCTGCTGCAGTCGGTGTTGCGATCAGGTCGCCATTGTCGCCCGCAGCAACTGGCGAAAGCGGGCGTTTGCGCAGCAACGTCGCAACGAACCAAGCGAATGCCACGGCACCAAGCGCAAAGATCGTGTCACCGATCACTCTCAACCAACGGAGGGTGTTCATCAAGGGAGTCTGTAGGAATTCGGGGCTCCTGGCGTACCAATAGCCGACGTCGACCGAGGCCTGGGTCTGCAGCAAACCGACGGGCAGCAGGCTGATCAGTACCATCGCGCCCAGGCCGATGTTGAGCAGCCAGAACGAGATCGCGAGAGGCTTCTCGTTCCACTTGCGCTGGGAGTCCGCGGCGCGCATGCAAAAGAGCGAAAGCGCCAAGCCGAGCATGCCGTACACGCCGAAGAGCGCGGCATGACCGTGAACTGGCGTGGTGTTGAGCCCTTGCATGAAGTACAAGGCCACCGGCGGATTGATCATGAACCCGAACAACCCCGCGCCCACCGCGTTCCAGAACGCGACCGCAACGAAGAAGTAGATCGGGTATCGATACGCTCGCACCCAGCCGCTCTGCCGCGAGAGCCGCAGGTTCTCCCAGGCTTCGTAGCCGATGAACGTGAGCGGCACAATCTCGAGCGCGCTAAACACCGCGCCCAGGGCCGAGATGAACGACGGAGTGCCGCTGTAATAGAGATGATGCAGCGTGCCAATGATGCCGCCCGTGAGGAAGATGGCGGCGGCGGCGACGACCGCACGCTCGGTCGACTTGGCCTCGAGCAGCCCGAGCCGCGCGAACAGGAAGGCGAACACCACGGTCGCGAACACCTCGAAAAAACCTTCCACCCAGAGATGAACGACCCACCAGCGCCAGTACTCGGCGATCGACAGATGGGTGTGGTGCCCATAGCCGAGCGCCGCACCGTAGAAGCCCGCGATTGCCAGCGCCGAGAGACAGAAGAGCAGGAGCAACCCGCGCTGTTCGTCCCTGCGCTTCAGTGCTGGCCAGACCGCACGCAAAACCAGCGTCACCCAAAGAAATAGTCCGACCAGCAGCGCGATTTGAAAGGCACGGCCGAGGTCGATGTACTCGTAGCCGCTGTGGCCGAAGTAGAAACGCACGCTGTCGTCGGCAAAGCGGTGCATCACGCTGAGCCATTGACCGGTCATGGATCCGACGACCACGAACACCAGCGCGCCGAGCAGCACGTGAACGCCGAGCCGCTGATACGGCGGGTCCCCACCGCCAATGCTGGGCGCCACGAACAAGCCTGCCGCGAGCCAAGCGGTCGCGATCCAGAAAATTCCCAGTTGTGTATGCCAGGTGCGTGTGATCACGTACGGCAACCAGCTCGAGAGCGGGACGCCGTAAAATCCGTCGCCTTCGACTCCGAAGTGCGCAGTGATCGCGCCCATGACGATCTGAACCAGAAACAACGCCACGACCACGCCGAAGTAGATGAGCGAAGCCTTTTGCGAGGGCGTCAGTCGAGCGTGCAGCAGCGGATCGTCGGCAGACGGCTCCTTTAAAGTGGAGTGGTCCTGAATCGAACCGCGCCACCAAACCATCGCGGAAATGCCCGCGAGAAGCACGATGATGCTGACGCCGGTCCAAACCACTGCGTCACCGGTAACGGTGTTTCCTACCAGGCGCTCATGGGGCCAATTGTTGGTGTAGGAGACTCCCGGGTGCTCAGGGCGGTCCGTGCTCGCAGCCCAGGAGGTCCAAAAGAAGAAGCTCGTGAGCTGGTGAAGCTTCCCTTCGTCCGCTTGCGCACCACGCGGAATCGCGAGCTCCGCGCGGCCGTTGCGGAAGACGTCCGCGTAGTGAGCCTCGAGCTCACGAAACGCGTGCGCCCGCTCCTCGGAAACGACTAAGGCACTCGTCGCTGGATCGACGCCGTTCGAGCGTACGCCTTTCTGCAGCCGCGCTTGGAGCGCTGCCTGTCGTTCCAAGTCGAGGGACTCGTAGCTCGAACCGCTGCTCTGCTTGGCGTACTGATCGAGCATCAGCATCGCTTCGCGGTGCAAGTAGTCCGCTGACCAGTCCGGGGCGACGTAGCTACCGTGTCCCCACACGGAGCCAACTTCCATACCTCCCATCGCCTGCCAGACGTTTTGACCGTTGGCCACGTCTCCTTCACGAATCAAGACTTCACCGCTCGTCGAGGTGACGACTGTTGGGATCGGTGGCGCGTCCGTCCGAATTCGATGTCCCGCATACAGCAGCACCGCGAATGACGCGACAATGACGAAGATCAATGCTTTCCAGGGCGAAATTCGATTGAGCACGACCGGGCGTGAGCAAGCGATGTGCCACCTTCGTCGACGCTCTGCATGTCGAGCGCAAAGCAGCGGGGCCGCGCGTTTCGGAACTGGCGGCGTCCACGGGCCGCCGTGCTCTGGTCGCCATTCGACGCGCAGTTTTTTCGCCGTGCAGCGCGCAGTTTGCGCGTCCAATCCGCAACAGGCATGCCGAGCGGAGGAGTAGCGGAGCAGCCACAAAGTGCCACGGGGAACACAACTTGCTTGCCGTGACGCATGTCTTCGCATCCACGGTCAACCCAGAGACATGTCGAAACCGCGAGGAGCAGCACAACGAGGCAGCGCAGCCGACGCTACCTACGGATAACGCGCGAGCGCATCGACGGCTGCGATGAGCCGTACTTGGCCTATCAGGTCAACTGCCCGAAGCGCGGTCGCGTCGGGCTCGAAGTTTGCGTCGCGTGCGCCGAAAGCGGACGGATTCGCTTTCAGCGTGGCGGCAGAGGGCCGATAGCAATCGAGTGCATGCACGTCAGGTTGCTCGCCATCGTGCCAACCTCAGCCCGCCGAGAAGCCACGCGGGGCGACGACGACTAGCCACGGCCGGCATACGCGTTGCAAGTGAGCGGTGCGCAATGTCTGACTCGGCACCGAACGTGGCTGTGATCGGTGGTGGAATCACCGGGCTCTCCGCAGCCTTCTACCTCCGCAAACTGCGCCCCGATGCGAAGATCACGCTGTTCGAAGGCGGCTCGCAGCTTGGCGGGAACATTCGCACCGAACGCCGAGACGACTTCTTGGTCGACGCGGGGCCGGATTCTTTCATGCGCGCGAAACCGGCCGCTCTCGAATTGTGCCGAGAGCTGGGTCTATCCGGTGAGTTGATGGGCGCACGACCGGGCGCACGCAGAGTCTTCGTCGCTCGTCGAGGGCGGCTTCAAGCGATCCCCGACGGACTCGTGATGGGCGTGCCCACTCGACTCGGACCGCTGCTTCGCTCGGGCTTTCTAACGCTCTCCGGGAAGCTACGCATGCTCGCAGAAGCCTTCGTTCCACGTGGCTTTGGCAGAGGCGCGCTCGAACTCGATGACGAATCGATCGCCGCGTTCATGACCCGTCGATTCGGTCGAGAGGCGGCTGTGCGTTTCGCCGCTCCGATGCTGGCTGGGATCTACGCGGGGGATGCAGAGGAGCTCAGCATGCCTGCGACGTTTCCGCTGTTGTCTGCGCTCGAGCAGCAACACGGAAGCGTCATTTGGGGACTACTTTTAGCTCAATTCGCGCGCGCCAAGGGCACGTCGCACCACGCTCGCTTTGCCCGGCTCCGGGCGGCGCTGCAGTGGCTCGCTGCCCCTCCCAACGAAGGGCAAGAGAGCCCGTTCGTCACGTTGCGCAGCGGGATGGGCACCTTGATCTCGACGCTCGCAAGCCGCCTGGGGCCGACCCGCGTGCTGGTCGGTCAAAAAGTCGACTCGGTTCAGCGCGCCAGCGATGCTTGGTCGGTGTTTGCCGGAGGTCGTCGGTTCGACGTTGATGCTGTCATACTCGCGCCACCCGCACACGTGGCAGCGAACTTACTTTCGCCGGGATCGCTCAGCGACGAGCTGCGAGCGATCCGCTACGCGTCGACGGCGACGGTCTTCTTCGGCTTCGATGCGCGCTCCCTCGCACGACCGCTGACCGGCGCTGGCTTCATTGTTCCCCCAGGGGAAGGCTGCGTGCTGGCCGGCACCTGGATCACCAGCAAGTGGGACGGTCGCGCTCCGGACGGCTCGGTCCTCGTGCGCGCTTTCTTGGGTGGAACACGCTCGGAAATAGACGTCGCGCGGCAAGACGACGCGACGCTGACCGCGCTGTCTCTGACTGAACTCCAGCGCTTGGCGGGTCCGTTTGGCGCGCCGCGATTCACCAGCGTGCATCGGCACATCGCTTCGAATCCACAACCATCGCTCGGGCATCGAGAGCGGGTGGCGCGCATCAACTCCGAACTCACGACGCTTCCCGGCCTGCACCTGGTCGGCGCAGCGTACGACGGCGTCAGCATTTCCGACTGCGTCCGCCAAGCCCGTGTCGTTGCCGAACGAATTGCTGGCGCGGCATGACGGGCGTCATTCGCACGAGCTCTAGGCCGTCCACCGACACCCTGCCCTGCGTTCTGCCCAGGGTCACGATCGCGGTCCGGCTCACTCCGTGGAGGGATGCACGCTAATCATGACGAGCACGCGTCGAGCGCGCTGACGGCGACGCTGACTCGAGCGAAGCGCGCTCGGCCAAGCTCACCAGTACGTCTGCTGCACGACGAAACTCTTGTTGCGGTGATGGGTCGAGCTGCTCGCTTCGCGTCCAAACGGCGACCCGCAACTCGTCTGGAAGAGCGAGCTCTGCTGCCGGAAAGATGCCGTTGTCCTCCGTGGCGATGTGATGCCAGAGGAGCTCGATATACTGAGTCGCAGCAGAGAGCATCTCTTCGAGTCCCTGTGCGCGCGAATTTGGGTCAGAGTCAACCCACGCTCGAACGAGGTGAATGAGCTCCCTCCCCCGCTGATGTTGATGAACCATGCAGCCGATTGGGCCCTCGGAACTGAAGCCAAAGGTGATCAGCGCTTCGAACAGCGCCCCCTCCTCCTTGATGTGATGTCGCCCGTCTACGTAGCGTTCGACGAACTCGACAGCAAGCGCGAAGAATTCGTGGTTCGGCTGGAGCCCCGCGCGCGTCTGGACGACGACCTCGGCCATGGCGGCTAGAACTCGGTCGATCTGTCGGTGCTCGAACCTGAGGCGCGCGAGCGGCGAAGCAATCTCCTGTTTTGCGGACATCGCTCGGGGTCTAGCAAGGCGCATACCTCCGGGATGACATCCGTCATGGAGTCGGCGTGAGCGTCGCCACGTCGAACGACGCATTTGCAATGCCGCTAGTCTCCGCGGGTGAATGCAGATTCTTCGCGCAAGGGGTGCAGGGATTGCGCGCCGATCGTCGCGTCGTAGGCCGCTCGAAAGTCTTCAGCCGTAGCGCGCGCATTTCGAGCCGCTAATCGCGGGCTGTCTGAAGAGACAGCGCGGGCACATGCCTTGCTTTTACGAGGGGTCAACAACTCGAATTGGAGATAGAGCGAGTATGTCGTTGAGCAACGTTCGTACGCTGTGCCTCGCAGTCCTCACCGTCGCCTCGATCGTCAGCTGCCAAAAGAGCCCCCAGGGTCAGCAAACGCCGAGCCAAGCCCAAGCCGAGCAACTGGCCCCCGCGGCCGAGCCGGATAGCGACCCCGCGCTGGCAGCAGCCAGTGCGAAAGCCACGTTCAACTCGAAATGCATCGTGTGTCACGGCAGCGTCGGACTCGGAGACGGTCCAGGTGCGGCTGCACTCAATCCAAAGCCGCGCGCGTTCGGCGATGCGGCGTGGCAAGGCTCGGTCACGGACGAGCAAGTCTCGAAGGCAATCGTCGAGGGCGGGGCGGCCGTCGGCAAGAGCCCGAACATGCCTCCCAATCCGGAGCTCGCCGATAAACCCGACGTCGTGAAAGCGCTCGTCGGAATCGTGAGAGGCTTCAAAAAAGGATAGCTGACACGCCTACCGTCTCGGCGTGCGAGACGCGGGCCTGACCAAGTTCGAACCGCGCACCCACTGTCGCGCGGTTCGCAGGACATCGAATCAAGCCACGAGGTCGAGGCATCACTCTGGCCCGCGCGCAGACTGGATGGAGAGAAGAAGATGCAAATTGCACGGCGAGCGTTAGCCCTAGGTGTATTGATGAGTCTGGTCGGAGTCGCCGGACTGTCTTGCGAGAACAAAGCACAAAAGGAGTTCGCCAAGAGCCAAGGCTCTGGAAATTTAGGCGCTTCAGCGTCAATCAAACAGTTGATGGCCGCGCGGCACCTCACGGAATCGGACGTCGAGGCCGCACTGAAAACTTTCGTCCCGCCGGGCAAACGCGACGAGTACATGATTTTCGCCTCCGGCGGGCAGTCCGGTCAGATCTTGGTGCTTGGCGTGCCTTCGATGCGTTTGCTGAAGGTGATCGGCGTGTTCACGCCGGAACCCTGGCAAGGCTACGGCTACGGTGGCGGGAGTGACAAGATCCTCGCCGCTGGCGCCCAAGGAAAGAAGCAGATTGGCTGGGCCGACGTCCATCACCCTAACTTGTCCGAAACGAACGGTGACTACGACGGACAATTCTTGTTCGTAAACGACAAGGCGAACGGGCGCGTCGCAGTGGTCGACCTCGATGACTTCGCGACCAAGCAGATCGTGGCAAACCCATTGGTCGGCAGCGATCACGGCGGCGCCTTCGTCGACCCGAATACGAACTATGTGATCGAGACCAGTCAATACCCAACTCCGCTCGGTCGTGACTACGCTCCCCTCAGCAGCTACAAGGACAAATACCGGGGCGTCGCCGTGTTCTGGAAGTTCGATCGCGAGAAGAAGCGAATCGATCCGAGCCAGAGCTTTGGTGTCGAACTTCCGCCCTATACACAAGACCTCGCGGATGCCGGCAAGCTCATGAGTGACGGCTGGGCATTCATCAACTCGTTCAACACCGAACTATCAACGGGTGGCACGCTGCAGGGCAAACCTCCAATCGAGAGTGGAGCCTCGCAAAACGACATGGACTACATGCACATCATCGACTTCCGAAAGGCGGAGTCGTTGGTGAAAGCAGGCAAGGCCGTCACCATCAAAGGCATGAAAGTCTTGCCTCTCGCGGTCAGCGGCGCCGAAGGTGTGTTGACCCTGGTGGGTGAACCAAAGAGTCCTCATGGTTGCGACGTCACGCCCGACGGAACGGCGATCGTGGTCGGTGGCAAGCTCGACACGCACGCCACCGTCTTCGAGTTTTCCAAGATCAAGAAGCTGATCGAGAACAAGCAGTATGAGGGTAAGGACGCTTATGGCGTGCCCATCCTCGCGTTCAAAGACGCGATCCGCGGACAGGTCGAAATCGGCCTCGGCCCGCTGCACACCGTATTTGACAACACCGGCAACGCTTACACGTCGGTGTTCATCGAGAGCAAGGTCGCAAAGTGGTCGCTGAAAGACATGAAGCTGATCGAGAAGCTCCCTGTTCATTACAACATCGGCCACATCATGGCGGCAGAGGGCGACACCGTGAGTCCGGACGGCAAATACGTGGTCGCCATGAACAAGATGTCGATCGATCGCTTCACCCCAGTTGGGCCACTCTATCCCCAGAATTTTCAGTTGGTCGACATCACCGGGGAAAAGATGCGGCTGCTATCCGACACGCCGATCGGCATCGGTGAACCGCACTACTCTCAGATGATCAAGATCGACAAGCTGCACCCCCGGCAGACTTACGCAGTGGGCACGGATATCTACACGGGGCAGCGCGACCCCAACGCCGTCGATGGTGGCAAGGAGCGAATCGTGCGCAATGGCACCACCGTAGATGTGTACATGACCGCCATTCGCAGCCACTTCGTCCCGGATCAAATCGAGGTGAACGAGGGCGACACCGTGAACATCCACATTACTAACCTCGAGACCGCGGAGGACACCACGCACGGCTTTACGATCAACATGCACAACATCGATCTCAGTCTCGAGCCGGGCAAGCACGAGAACGTGACCTTCGTGGCCGACACCCCCGGTGTCTTCCCGATGTACTGCACCGAGTTCTGTTCGGCTTTGCATCTGGAAATGGCCGGCTACCTGCTGGTGAAGCCGAAAGGCGCCTGAAAGGGCTCGATGACCCACCTTGCCGAACAACGCGAGCGAGCGGAAGCGTCCGGTGTCCATCACTTGACGGTGTTGTCGAACGACGAGCCTGCGCGGCGTGCTCGTCGTTCGTGGACCCTCGCTCTGGCGACTCTCGGTGTCCTCGCGTTTGCGCTCTCATTCAGCCAGTCGTGGTGGAAGTTCACGCTCTACGCTCCGCAATACCCGCACGGGCTGCGTCTCGAGATCGCGCTCACCGGCCTGCAGGGCGACGTACACGAGATCGACATGCTGAATCACTACATCGGCATGCGTCACCTCGTGCAGGCCGCGCCCATCGAACGGGCATATGCAAGCTATGGGGTTGCGGGCGTGTGTTTTGCGGTGCTCGTGGGCATCTTACTGCTCGGTCGTCGCACGGGCAGATTGGCATTGCTCCCTGCCCTCCTGTTCCCGATCGGCTTCATCACCGACAGCTTTGCCTGGCTGTACGCCTTTGGTCATCAACTCGACCCGCGAGCGCCGTTGCACGTCCCCCCGTTCACCCCACAAATGTTCGGCAACGGACAAATCGGGCAGTTCATGACCTTCGCTGAACCGGCGCTCGGATTTTGGTTGAGCGTCGTAGGAGTCGCGCTAGTCGCGGCGGCGGTCGAGTATCGACAGCGCGCGGTCTGCGCTCACTGCGCGCACGCAGCAAAGTGCAAAGATGTTTGCCCGGTGCACTTCCTCGGCAACCCAGGAAAGCTCGAGAAGTCTGCATGACCTGGTGGAAAGCGCGCATCGCCTTTGCCATTTCGCTCCTGGCGCTGAGCGCACTTGGTCGCCCCGCCCCGAGCGAAGTGGAGCTGGGCGAACCGAAGCCGCCCTTGGCCGACGCTGGGCCCGCGAGGCGCCCACTGTCGGTAGGCTTCGTGATGGCTACGGACGGTAGCGAGCTGCAGCGGCTACTCGATGCTCCGGATGGGCCTGCGCAGATTGGTGTGCGCGGCGCGGCGTATCACGGCGGGATCGTGGTACGCCGTCCGGTGGTGCTGCGCGGAGACGGGACCGCGGTAATCGACGGCGCCGGAAGCGGCACCGTGCTCAGCATCGAGAGCGATGACGTCAGCGTCGAAAATCTGACCGTCCGGCATTCCGGTCGTCGTCAAACCACGGAAGATGCGGGGATTCGCGCCAAAGGCGCGCGAATCCGCGTCAGTGACGTGCTCGTTGAAGATTCGCTATTCGGCATCAGCTTCGGCCCCTGCGCAAACTGTTTGGTCGATCACTGCCGAATCGAGGGCTTGTCCGGAGTGGCTGCCGAATTGCGCGGGGATGGCATCAAACTCTGGGAATCCAACGACTCGACCGTCAAACGAAGTTTAGTCGAAGGCGCCCGTGACGTGGTGGTCTGGTACTCGCGTCGCGTCACGCTCGACGAGAACACCGTGCAGCACTGCCGGTACGGCTCGCACTTCATGTACGCCCACGACTCGACGGTCAAAAACTCGCGCTTGGCGCACAACGTCGTCGGCATATTCTCGATGTATAGCTCGCGACTCCACGTCGAAAACAACGTACTCGCGGGGGCGCGCGGCGCCGCTGGTATGGGGATTGGTTTCAAGGAGAGCGACGGCGTCGACCTGAGCGACAATTGGATTGTCGGCAACACGACCGGCGTTTACCTGGATCGAACACCGCACACGACGAGCCTACCCGTGACGTTCAGGGGCAACATGCTCGCACTGAACCAAGTCGCGCTGGGATTTCTGGGCTCGGAGGCTGGATTGTCGTTCGAGCACAACGATTTCCACGACAACGCGGCGCTGCTCGACTTCGACACCGAAGGTGAGCCACTGCAAGCACATTTCGCTCACAATCATTGGACGGAATACGCCGGCTACGATCTGAACGCGGACACCGTCGGCGATGTTCCGTTCGAGCTTTCACAATTGTCGCGCGAGCTCGGTGACGCCACCCCGTCTCTCAAGCTATTCCAAGGAACGGTGGCGTTCAGCTTGATCGACGCCATCGCGCACGTCGTCCCGGTGTTGTCGAGTCGAGTTCTCATCACGGACCCGACCCCTGAAGTCTCCTCCCCACTAGCCCTCACGAGACGACCATGATCGAGATTCTCGGCGTATCGAAGGCGTTTGGCAGCGTGCCTGCGCTTCGCGCGGTCGATCTGACCATTACACCCGGTGAACGTGTCGCGTTCGTCGGCGCGAACGGTTCGGGCAAGACGACACTGCTGCGCGCTTTACTCGGCCTCATTCGCTGCTCGGGACAAATCCGCATCTTCGGACTCGACGTTGCTCGGGATCCGGCTCGGGCGCTCGCTCGAGTCGCGTACATTCCGCAAGTGGCGCCGCCGCTCGAAGCGTCGGTCCACGAGGTCGTGCGCGCGCACAGTGCGCTGCGCGGCATCGAACCGAGCGCCGTCGATTCAAGCGCGAGACGCCTTGGCCTCGAGCTCTGCGAGCATCGGCGCGCCAGATTCCGCGATCTTTCCGGCGGAATGCGGCAAAAGTTGCTGGCCTCTCTGGCGCTGGCGACGAGGGCTGACGTCTTGGTGTGTGACGAGCCGACGGCAAATCTCGACATCGCCGCGCGGGCGGCGTTCTTCGAGCAGCTTGCGGAACGCCCGAAGGACTCGATCTCGATCTTCTGTTCGCACCGCCTCGAGGAAGTCGATTTGCTCGTGGGCCGCGTCGTGGAGCTACGCGAGGGAGTCATCGTCAGCGACACTCGGCATCGCCAACTCCACGCGGTGGCATCGTGAAACGCTTCGCAATGATCGCGCTTGGTGTGCTCGGGCTTGCTTGCCAAAGCGCGTCCGACCCAGCAACGGACCCGGTGTGGGGCAGGCAAGCGTGCGCCAGTTGCGCCATGCTGATTAGCGAGCCGCGGTTTGCAGCTCAAATCCTAACGACGGCAGGAGAGCACGTGTACTTCGATGATCCGGGCTGCATGGCTGCGTACCTTTCGCACCCAAAGGTCGCGCCCCAAAAAGCTTGGGTGCGCGACACCAAGGGCAACTGGATAGCGACCGACCACGCGCGTTTCTCGAAAGGAGCTAGAACGCCAATGGACTACGGGTTCGAATTTTCCGAAACCGGAGAGCTTGCTTGGGGTGCGATCGAGGCGGCCTCGCAGGACCGCCAAGCGCATGGCAATGAACCATGACCGCGGCGGTATCTCGTGCTCAGCGCGCCTTCCTCCGTCTAGAGTTGGCTCACGCTCTGCGTTCACGCTGGGTTTCGTTCACGGGCTTGGTCTATCTGCTCGTTTTCGGGGCCTTCGTTTGGCTCGGTCTGCGTGAGTCTTCGGTGTTGGGTTTTACCGGTCTTTCGCGCGTGGTGCTCAACCTCAGCAATGCCGTGGTGATCGTGCTGCCGCTAGTCGCGCTCGTTGCGACGGCGCAGTCCGTCGTCGGCTCGCGCAGCTCGGGCTTCTTCGAGCTATTTCTGAGCCAGCCCTGTCGTCGCTCGGATTGGTTCTGGGCGGTGCTCGCGTCTCGCGTCCTGGTCATCGTCGGACCGCTCGCCTTGTTGCTGGTCGGCACTTCGGTCGCCGGTGCAATGATGGCTGAACCAACGTTGCTCCCGCTGGTCACCCGCAGCCTGCTCGTCACGATCGCACTGACCTGGGCGTTCGTCACGCTGGGCCTTTGGCTATCGAGCGTCGCCAGAACTCCGGAACGTGCCACGGTGTACGCGCTGCTCGCCTGGTTCGGCGCGACCGCTCTGCACGATTTCGGGCTGATCGCGCTGCTGTTGCGGTTCAAGCTGGTGCCCGCGGTCGTGTTCGCGCTGGCGGCATCCAACCCGGCAGAAGCTGGCCGACTCGCGATCCTCAGCGGCATCGACCCGGAACTATCCGTACTCGGCCCCGTCGGCTTCTGGTTGGCAACCACCTTGGGTCCGCGGCTCACGCTGCTCGTCGGCGTCGGATGGCCGCTGCTGCTCGGCACGGGCGTGGTCTTCGCCGCGCTCAGCCGCCTGAATCGTGCGGACCTCGTGGGCTAGTGCTGGAAGTCGACGACGGCGGCTGATTGCTCAGCCGCCGTTCGAGTACCAACAATTTAGTTCGAGGACAACAGTTGCACAGCGGTGACGCAGAAGTTGAACTGCGTGACGCCGCTCGCAGAGCTCGGCACCTGGAATTGGATCGCCTCGATCTTCGTGGCGTCCACCGCAGGGTGCGAACCGCTGGAGTTGAAGCAATCCAGCGTCACAGAGCCCAAACTCACCGTTTGCGGGTTGTTCGAGGCAACGCCCGTAAACTTCGAGCAGTAAGTGGTGGTATCCGGCAGTCCATTGACCTTCACGTTGACCTGAATGGTCGAAGGCACTTGGTCACCGCTCAGCGTGAAACGGAACCCAGCAATGCTGTGCGCGGTTGCGTCCCACGCGCCTGCAGCAGTGCTGGTACCGGCCGCTTGATTGGTGTTGAAAGCAACGACCGAGCCCCAATTACTGGCACTCTGCTGCCCAACGTTACCCCAAACACAAATGTTCGAGCCGCCAGTGGCGAAGCTCGGCGACTGGTTGATCGTGGAACTACCCGTGTCGTGATAGGTGTGCCAATAGCCTTTGACTGCTCCGATGTTCGAAGAGTCGATGTAACCATTCTGCCAGCTCAAGTAGGGACCAATACCTGCACCGCCTGAACCCGCGCTGCTACCGCCACTGCCAGCTTGCGCGACGCCGCCGGTTCCGCCTTGCGCGCTACCGGCACTGCCGCCTTGCGCCCCACCAGCGCCGCCGCCGGCAGTGCCGCTGCCAGATGCGCCGCCTTGGGCGCTACCGGCACTGCCGCCTTGCGCGCCACCAGCACCGCCACCAGAAGTGCCGCCGCCCGACTCGCCACCTTGCGCGGTACCACCGCTGCCGCCTTGCGCGCCGCCAGCGCCTCCGCCAGCAGTGCCGCTGCCCGCACCGCCGCCCTGTGCAGTGCCGCCGCTTCCGCCCTGCGCTTGACCCGCGGCGCCCGCGGTCTGGCCGCTCCCGGCGTTGTTTCCGTTACCGGCATTGGTGTTTTCGCCACCTTGCGCTTGGCCCGCGGTTGCTCCGCTGCTGCCGCCTTTGCCTGCCGTACCGCTGCCGGCCTTGCCGCCTTCGGCCGAACCAGCTTGACCCGCGGTGCCCCCGGGATCCGAGCTATCGGATCCGCACGCAAAGGTGATGAGACCCATCATCGCCACGCCCCCAACCAACAACGAACGCTTCAGAGCAACGGACCCAGAACGAACGCACTGATTCATATCACCCACCATTTGTCACCCGCCCGTGGCGGCTGCCTTTTTAGAACCCAAGAATGACTAAGCCGCTCCAGATAACGGCCGTGCGCCAAGAACTCAAGACCCCAAAAGCATCATACTTTCAGACTTGGAGTCTTTACGCCGTCACTGTCATCGCTCCACCCACGTTGTCGTCGCTAGCGCAGCTGTAACATTGGCTCCGCGCGCATCGCGCATCGCGCGCGCGACGGCATTGTGTCCATCGTTCCGCGGATCTCTGGCTAGCGACCCTCGCGCTTCCCCGCACATACCAGCAAGTGACGCCGACGGCTGTCGGGGGAACATCGCGACGGGCTCGAGCCCCCAGGCTTTCTTCACTACTTCAAGCCAGCGAGTCCCCAATTCGGCGCTCGAATCGGCTCATTCCAAACCAGCGTTCGATTTGGGCGCCGGTCGCCGCAGAAACCGACGCTGAACGGCGTCGCGTGAGAGCAGCACCGGGAACAGCAATACGTACGGCAAAATCAACAACCAATCTTTGGTCGTGAGCGGCACCGGCAGGTCATGCATCGAGCCGTAACGAAGACCGCTCCAAATCCAAGCAACGTAGCCGGTCAGACCGAGGATCGGCGCGGCAAGCTGTATCCAGCGGGCGCGCCACGATGCTTGCTCGAGCTCGGCCAAGTTGGCGTGCCGCTGCGCTTCATGCGCTTGTTGCACGCGGAGCTGCACCATGCGTTCGAGTGCGGGTTCTTGCGCCAGGTAGCGTTGCGTACGGCGCCGTAACATCGAATAACCGACGAAGCCGAGCAACGACGGCCCGAGAATGTACAAGATCCTCACCAGCAGTGGGTGCTCGGTCGACTCCGACAGCATGCGAATCGCCGTCAGGCTGCCGATCATGGCGCCGCCGTAGAGCCAGATCGCGCGCGCCGCGCGGAACGTCGCGATCGAGCGCAGAAAGTACTGCCCGCGACTAGCAACCGAGGCTTCGTCCGCGGGTTGATTCGGCGCGCGCAGCGCCGCCAAGATCTCCGGAAATGAAAACGCGGCGAGCATCGTTGCCACGGACAGCGCCAGCAAGAATGTGCCCTGAAACACCAGCGTTTTGGCGATCTCGACCAGATCGAGTGAAGGCGGCGCGAGCTCCCTGCGCAGCCACGTCGCAAGATCGAGGTTCGCCTTGCCGAGCGCCCAATCGAGCACCTCCGTCGTGATCACCGTGGAGAGCAACACAATGACCAGAAACACCGGCCACACCGATTCCCAACGAGGGCGCGCCACGAGCAGGTCGTAGCGATCGATGCGGCGCGCGAAACGAACCTCGGTGGTCAATAGGAACAGGTACGCGAACTGAAAGACGAGAATCACAATCAGCGCTTCGGACCACTCAGCGCGCATTTGACTCGACACGTGGCGCATGAGCTCGGCCGAACCGAGCGCCCCGCGGCTGGCTTGCAGGCTGGCCAGCGCCACGAGTTCGACGATGAAAACGAGCTGAAAGAGCGGCGCCAGCGCGGCCGAGAACGTGCGGTGAGCCAGGAAGCCAGAAACGAACAACTCTTGCGTCGAGGGCGCACGGAAGGGATCCGAAGCGCGCCGCCCCAAGCGAAACAGGGTCGACATCGCCCAGAACGGATAACCCACCGCGAGCACGAGCAAGAACCAACCGACAGCGTTCACGACTGCAGGCGGACCGAGCGTGAGTACTTTCGAAATCGATTGGCCAGTGAGATACCAAACCAGGAAAGCGAACAGCACCAGCGCGCCGCCGCTCGACACGATGCTACCGAACAACGAATCGCGCTCGTATTGGCGAGCGATGCCCTCGATGTAGTTCTGAACGTAGACGCGGATTTGCGGAATCGTCAGCGTACGTTCGACGGGGTCTTTGACCAAAATGCGAAGCGTCAGCGCTTCGAGCGCAGCCGGCGTGGTGGGCTGAATTCGACTCGGCGGCGTCGGCGCCTCGGAGATCACGCGCCTCACGGTCTCGTGCGGGTCGTCGTGCTCGAACGGAACCTGACCGCACAAAATCTCATACAGAATCACGCCCAGCGCATAGATATCGGACCGCCCGTCAATCGGCTGGCCCTGAGCCTGCTCGGGCGACATGTATTCCGGCGTCCCAATCACGGCGCCGTACTGTGTTTGCCAAGCCTTGGAAGCCGTGCGCACCGACGTCACCCCAGGTCGCACCGAGCCACCGGTGTTCTCCACGTCGGTGATGCTGGCCGCCTCGATATTCGTACTGACGTTCGCCTGCTCTGCGGCGCTCGGCCCCAATAGCTTGGCAATGCCCCAATCCATCACCTGCACTTCGCCGAAATCGCCGACCATGATGTTGGCGGGCTTGAGATCGCGATGCACGACGCCGCGCGCGTGCGCGTAGTCGATAGCTTGGCAAACCTGCAGAAAAACGTCGAGCAGCCGGCGCAAACCGAATTGCGCGAGCATTGCCGGGTCGTTCGCGCGGCGCCGCTCGAGGATCGTCTCGAGCGAGCGCCCCGGGATGAGCTTCATCGAAAAGTAGGCGTGCCCGTCGGGCGCGGTGCCCAGGTCGTGCACCGGAACGACGTTCGGGTGCTCGAGCTGCGCCGTGATCTGCGCTTCTTCAGCGAAGCGCGCGAGTTCGTCTCGCGGCAGCTCGCCGCGCGGCAGTCGCGTGACCTTGAGCGCCACCTCGCGGCGCAGCTTGGTGTCGTAGCCGCGCAACACCTTGGCCATCGCGCCACTGCCGAGCTCGCCGAGCACCCGGATCTTCCCCGCCCAGAGCTCGCTCGCAGCGGGCGCCGGGATCGACCGTCGCTCCCCCGAGTTCGGCGTCACACCTGGTGTCTGCCGCCCCGACGAAGCCGGCTGCGAGGCGTCATCGGGAAGCGACGAAAAACGGTCGCGCTGGTTCGTCATGTCGTCGGCACGTGTGCCTTCCAATCTAGCAGCACTGTAGCGCCGCCAGTGAGCGAAGTGCGGCGCGCGGCGCACCCACATTGTCGCCTTTTGGCGCTCGCCCCGTTCGAAAAAGCCACGCTTGCTCGGGTCCTTTGGTTAGCGGGCGCGATCGAATCAGCACGACGCGTCGCTCGACGCCGCACGCGATCCTTGGTTCGGGAGCTCGCACCGCCCGGCGTCTCATCGCGCAAAAGCGCCCGAGTTTTGCACGCCCGCGAGGCGTGATACGACCGCCCGCGCGGCGAGCGTGATGACCAAGAAGACTCGGAAAGGGAATATGGGGACCTCAGGGGTCGAGCGGCGCGCTTCGATTCTGCGCGCGCTCGACAAGCGGCTCGCGTTCAAAGGCGAGCTCGTGCTCCCGTGCATCCCAGTAATGGCCGATGAATATTCGGGCAAGCTGACCACGGTCTGGGCGGCGCTGGGACGCGCGCTCTCGAGCGATGAATTGGAGCAGCTGCGGAATGGCCTACGTGCAGCGCTGACGCAAGGTTACGAAGAGTCGCCCGACGGCGCGCTGCTCGTGCGCTGGGAGGCAAGCCCAGGTGGCCCCGTCAGCTACGAAGCCGAGCTCCAACAGCCGAGCCTCGAAGACCGCTACGACGAGTGGGCGGAAACGAAAACGGGCGCACTGTTCGGTGCGGCTCCCGACGCCAAGGTGCTCAGCTTGGCAGCCACGCTCAGTGCAGGCGCGCCAGTGCTCGACGTCGGCGCGGGGACGGGCCGAAACGCGCTGGCGCTCGCAGCCAAGGGCTTTCCCGCGGATGCGGTCGAGATGGTTTCGGCGTTCTGCAAAGCAATGCGAGAAAGCGCAAGAGACTCTTCGCTCCCACTCCGCGTGTTCGAGTCCAATATCTTGTCCGATGAGCTTCTGCTGGAGCGAGCGCGGTACGGGCTGGTGTTTGCCTCGGAGGTTTTGACCCATTTTGGAACTGCGGCCGAAGCACGAGCGCTGTTCGTCAAGTTGGCTGACGCTTTGGCACCGGGTGGACTGCTGCTATTCAACACGTTTTTAGGGAAAAATGGCTACGAACCCGATCGGCTAGCGCGCGAGTTCGGGCGTACTTGGTTCTCGAGCCTCTTTTCGCACGCGGATCTGTCGTTCTTGGTCGACGAGCTGCCGTTCGAACTCGTCTCGGATGAGTCGATGTTCGAATTCGAAAAGGCTCACACCGCTCCCGCAGCGTGGCCGCCGACAACGTGGTTCGAGAGCTGGTCGCAAGGCTCCAACGTCTTCGACGTGCCAAAGGGCAAAGCGCCGATCGAGCTGCGCTGGCTCGTGTATCGGCGGAAGTGAGCATGCAGCTCAATCGCGGGGCTGTGCGAGTTCGGGCAACCCTTGGACTTCGATTGGCAAGTCCTGCAGCCAACGTCCGCCCCAGCCCAACTGGCCAATGCTATTGTTGCCCCAACAGCTGACATCGCCGTTCACCAGCGTGGCGCAGGTGAACTCGCTGCCGGCCGTCACGAGCCGCGACGGCGCGCTCAGCCCGCGCACAGGTGCAGGCTCGTTCACGCGCCACACGTAGCTGCCATCACCGAGTTGGCCTTCGTCGTTACGGCCCCAGCAACTCAGTGTGCCATCGCGCAAGCGAGCACAGGTGTGAAACCGGCCAGCAGCAAGCTCGACGGCATCAACGACCCCGGCCACGAGACGCGGCTGTTCCGGCGTGTCGACCCCTGCACAGCTGTCGACGTAGCGGCCCCAACACGAGACGGTTCCGTCTTCGAGCAATGCGCAGGTGTAGTTGTCGCCAGCGACCACGGACTTTGCAGTTTGGATCCCCGCGACGGCGTGCGCAACGTGGCGAGGGGTGGAGTCGTTGTCACCACCTTGCCCACAATAATTGGAACCCCAGCATTGGACGGTCCCATCATCGATCCGTGCGCAGGCGTGGGAGAACCCAACCGCCACTTGCGTAGCGCCGCGCACATCTTCGACGCGTGTCGGCGGCTGATCATTCTGAAGTGTCGCTCCGCCGCCCTCTCCGTACACGTTCGCTCCCCAACACAGCACCGAATGCGACTCGAGCAGAGCACACGACGTTGCTTCACCAAGCGCCAGTTCGACCGCCTTTTCGGGCAGCGAAACCGGGAGGGCAACGGGGGTGAAGTCTGGCTCGCTCGAGCCGAGTTGGCCCGCCTGATTCGCCCCCCAACACGACACTTCACCCAGTTCGTCGATGATGCAGTTGTGCCCGTCGCCGACGGCGAGTCGGGTCGCCGGAGCGAGGCTCGAGATGATTCGCGGCTCCTTTCGCGCGAGATACACATCAGCGCCGAGTTCGCCTTTCGAATTGCTGCCCCAACAGGCAATCGCGCCCGCCGCGAGCATCGCGCAAACGTGGCCCTGTCCGGCTTGGAGCTCGACTACTCCCGGGAGGCCTGGAACCACTAGTGGCTCGGCGGAGCGCTCGGCCGTTCCATCTCCCAAACCATCGCGCGCGCCGCCCCAACACCAGAGCTTGCCATCTCGTTGAAGCGCGCAGTTCCTCGTACCGCCCACTGCGATCCGCGTCGCGTTCTTCAGCTCGGACACCGGCATCGCCGGGACGCGAAGGGCAAGCCCGACGCCAGTCCCCAAAGATCCGGATCCCCAACACGACACACCGCCGTCATCGAAACGCGCGCAGCCGTGAAGGTCGCCCAAGCCGAGTTCTGCCGCCCGGGGGATACTCTCGATCAGCGTGGGGGAGGTGTACGTGATGAGGCGTGGCGCCGAGCTACTGAGCGAGCCCCAAAAATTATCGCCCCAACAATAGGCACTGCTGTCACCCAGCACCGCGCAGGCGTTCGAAACACCTGCGACGACACGCTTTGCCGCAGCGGGCAAGGTGAGCGCTCGAAACTCTCCGAGCGGGGGAGGTGGTGTTTCTGGCGAAGCGACCCCGTCACCCAGACTCCACACCACGCCGTCGCTGCCGACCTGATAGAGCGCTGAGCTGTTCATCGCCAGCTCGCGAATGTCGTTGCGCACGGCAACGTTCACTGGCGAGCTCCGGCTCGTGCGCGTACCGTCGCCGAGCTGGCCACGGCCGTTGTCCCCCCAACATGAAAGCTTGCCGCCTTCGAGCAACGCGCAGCTCGTGCGGCTTCCGAGGCTCAAGCCCGCCGCTCGAGGAAGCCCCGACACTTCCACGGGTTCCGAGCGGTCCAGCTTGGTCCCGTCACCGAGTTGACCGAAAGCGTTCTGACCCCAGCAAAGAACCTTTCCGCTCGCAGCGAGCGCACAGGTGTACGCCTGACCGCTCGCGACAGCGCGCGCGTCGGCAATACCCAACACTCGTGTCGGCAGGAGCCGCCTCGTCGTCGTTCCATCGCCGAGCTCACCGTGCTCATTCGTTCCCCAGCACCACACCCCCCCGTCGGCCGCGAGAACGCAGGTATGCTCGCTGCCCATCGCGAGCGTCGTCGGGTGCAACAGGTCGATCGGCCCACCGCCAGCTTCGCCGCCTTCGCCCGCGCTGGCGGCAGCCGCAAACGAAGAATCTCCAGCAACGCCTCCTCCAACGTTCGCAGCCCCTCCTCCACCCTGCTCGTTGCTGTTCCCGGACCTGCCGCCTGCGTTGTCGCCTCCTGCGCTCGCTCCTGCGAGCATAGACGCGCCGCCGCTAGACCAAGCACCGCCGCGAGCCGAATCGCTTCGCGCGAACGTGCCTTCCTCGTCGAGCTCCGATCGTCCACCACAAGCAGATAGCGCGAGGAGAGCCACGCCCAGAGATTCGCAAACCCGACCCCGCTTAGTCACTGACGTGGCTTAGCACGCCCCCGCACGTCGCGAAAATGTCAGCTGCCTCACCTGTCGAGCCGTCACTCGGTTTCGGGCGCTGCCCCCGGAACTACCGACCCCGGCGAACCGCCACTCGCCCCGCTCGGCATCGGGTTCTGCTCTTTTTCGAGATAGCGAAAGATGGTGCGCGGATCGACGCCCAGATCGCGCGCAGTCTGCGTGCGATTGCCGTTGTTCCGCTCGAGGACTTCCAGCACATACTGACGCTGAAAGTCCTCTTTGGCTTTCTCGAGCGGCACGATCACCATCTGCGCCTCACCGCCCAAGTCCAAATCTTGAGGCCCAAGCAGCGTTTGATCGCACAGCACGAGCGCCTTCTTGATGCGGTTCTCGAGTTGGCGAATGTTACCCGGCCAGGGGTACTTCTTGATCGCCGCCAGGGCCTGCGGCGAAAAGCCACGTACCGAGCTCTTCAACTCGTCAGCAAATTTGCTGAGCAGCGCCTTGGCGATGATGAACACGTCATCGCCGCGCTCGCGGAGCGGCGGCAACCACAAATTGACGACATTCAGTCGGTAGTACAAGTCTTCGCGAAACTCGCCGGATTTGATCATCTCCTCGAGGTTGCGGTTGGTGGCCGCGATGATCCGCAAATCACACTTTTCGGGGCGATTGTCGCCGACTCGGAAGACCACTCGCTCCTGCAGTGCGCGCAGCAACTTCACTTGCATGCCGAGCGGCAGCTCACCCACCTCGTCCAAGAATAGCGAGCCGCCATCGGCTTGTTGGAATTTACCCGCGCGGCTGGCGATGGCTCCAGTGAAGGCGCCCTTCACGTGGCCGAACATCTCGCTTTCGATCAAGTTCTCCGGGATCGCGCCGCAGTTGACGGTCACGAACGGACCATTCGCGCGATTGCTCCGGCGATGGAGCTCGCGCGCAATCAGCTCTTTGCCCGTGCCGGTTTCGCCGGTGATGAGCACGCTGATGTCCGTCGCGGCCACCTTCTGTAGCTTGCGGAACACTTCCATCATCGACGCGCACGCTCCGATGATTTCACCGAAGCGCTTGTCGAGCAGATCGGCGCTCAACTTCTCCTTGTCGGCGCGAAGCGCGCTGAGCAACATGGCATTCTGCAAAATCAGCGAAGATTGCGCCGCGAAGATGGTCAACAGATCGAGCTGCCGCCGGTCGAACAGGTGTTTCACCTCGTCATTCGCGACGTACAGCGCGCCGATCACGTCCCCCTGACTGACGAGCGGCGCACACATCACGCTCGAGAGCTTGAGCGAAATCACGCTCTCGCTCTTGCCGAAAGTGGTGTCGGTCAATGCGTCGGAGACGATTACCGGTCGCTTGGTTTCGATCACTTGGCGCACGATGCTGTCGCTGATCACCCCGGAGGCGTCCTGGATTGCTTCGCGTTGCACGTTGCGTGAAACGCGCACCCGCGGCGTGCTGTCTTTGCCCTCGGATGGATCCACGAGCAGCACGACTCCGCGCGCGGCGCCCGTGAGCTCGATGATGTCATCGAGCAGCGTCTCGAGCAGCTCGTCCACGGACTGACTCTGCATCAGCCGCTCGCTGAAGGAATGCAAGCGGCGCAGGCGTTCGATGTCACCGGCCTCGACTCCCGCTTCGCTCTCTTCGGCCGCGGGCGCGGGCGGCAGTTCGGTGAACATGCTGAAGCCAAGCAACGCTTTGCCCAATGTGATTCGATCACCGTTGGTCAGACGAGCCCGCCGCTTCTTCTTCCCGTTGATCAGGATCTCGGCTTCGCGGTCGACCTCTTCCAGCTGGAAATCGCGACCGTTGAACACGATTTGCGCATGGTGATGGGCAACGCTCGCGTCCGGCAGGTGAATATCGTTGCCCAGCGCGCGCCCGATCGTCGAGAGCGGCTTGTGCAACGCCAGGAGCACCGGAGCCCCTTCCGACGGAAAGAAACGAATCGTAGCCATTCCGCTCGCAAGGCTAGTGCCCTACCCCACAAATGACAATGCTTGTCGGGGTTTGCCCACCTTTGAGGGAGCCAGAATGGCCGCGTTCGACGTTTTTGCGCCGGGGGCACCAGGCCGCACGCGCCGACCCAAGCCCGGGCTGCGCGACGGGTTCGAAAGGCGAAAGGAGTTCAGAATGCGAAAGTCCGCTTCGTTCACGCTGCGCTGGTTGCTCATCGGTTGCTCGCTCGCCGCGCTCAGCGCGACGCAAGTCGCTCACGCCCAACCGGCGCGGGCAGATCGAAATCAGAACGTGGTCTTCGACGATGAGCTGCTCAATGGAGACTTCGCGGCACCGTTCGGCACGCAAGTGTTTCCAGCTCATCTGCCACCCGCGCGGGTTCAGTTGATCAGGCCGCGCACGAACTTCTTGCCGGAGCTCTACAAGTCAGTCGAGCATATCTAGGATGGCTCTTCGCTTCACTCTCGGGTAAGCGGCCGCGTGAGCACTGCTCGTACCGCTTCCGACACCGGCTTGTGCTCGAACAATACTCGGTACACTTCACCAGAAATCGGCAGCTCCACGCCCAAGCGCTGCGCCAGGTGAAACGCACTGTCCGCGGTAACCACTCCCTCGGCAACGTGACCGAGGCCGGATAGCGCTTCATCGAGACTCTTGCCGCGCCCCAGCTCGTAACCAAGGGTGCGGTTCCGGCTGAGCTCGCCGGTGCAGGTCAACACCAAATCACCGAGGCCAGCGAGACCGGCAAGCGTCAAGGGCTGGCCTCCCTTGGCGATCGCTAGCCGCGCGACTTCGGCCAGGCCTCGAGTGATCAGCGCGGCTCGCGTGTTGTAGCCAAAGCCCAAACCGTCACACGCTCCAGCAGCGACGGCGATCACGTTCTTTAACGCGCCACCAACCTGCACACCGATCGGGTCATCTCCAGCATAAACGCGAAAGTGCTCGCTCGACAGCCGCTGCTGCACGCTCGTGGCAAGTTCGGGAGAGTAGGCGGCGGCAACGAGGCTCGTTGGTAGACCGAGCGCCACCTCTTTGGCAAAGCTCGGCCCAGAGAGGACGACCGAACGCTCCCGGGCCGACGGACCGAGCACCGCGAAGACGACCTCGGTCAGCAGCATCAGCGAGCCAGGTTCGATGCCTTTGGTGGCAATGATCAGCGTAGCCGTGGGATCGATGTGGGCTTTCGCGCGCTCGAGCGTTTGGCGGAAACCGGCGGTCGGCACGACGATGATCACCGCGTCCGCACCGTTCAGGGTGTGGTCCAAATCAGCGCTGGGTTCGACCCCCTCAGGCAGAGAAAAACCGGGCAAAAAAGCGCGATTCATGCGCTCAGTCTGCATGGCTGCCGCATGCTCGGCCTGCCACGTCCAGAGCAACGTCCGCTCGCCGCGCTCGCTCAATGACCGAGCCAGCGCGGTGCCCCAAGCGCCGGCACCGAGAATCGCGAGATGACTCATCTTCGAGCGCAACTTTTCGTGTCAACCCGAGGCCCTGTCAACTCGCTGCGGCGTTTTTGGTTTGGGCCCTTAAAACCTGAGGGATATGCTGCGCCCCGCATGCCCGCCCCCGCCCGCTTCCGGTCGCTCTCTGCAGCAAGCCTGGCCCTGTCTTTCGCACTCGGCGCGCTCCCTTCTTGTGCGTCGACGAGCGCTCGCACGGTGAGCGTCCTCGGCGCGGGTGTCATGAACGACCCGAGCAACAAGTCACTGCGGTTCGATATTCTGAAATTCGGACTCTCGACCTTTTGTAGCGAGATGCTCAAGGGAGGAGCGCCTTTGAAATTCGGCGATGACGAGCCCGTGGTGGGGCGCTTTTTTGCCGAATCGTGTGACTCACAGGTGCTCGACGACGAGGCGCACAAGTCATTCGTCGTGCAATATACGGGCAAAGGTTACGCCTGGACCAACGTGACGCAACGGCTCGGCTTCAGCTCACGCGGAGTCGTGGAATACGCAACCGACTTCCAACTGCACGACGGCGCGATGTACGTCTACTTCAGACCGCGGCTGATTGACGGCGCAGCATTCCAAACCACGCTCGTGGAGTCGGCGCTCGCGCAAGGCGGGCTCGCGCTCGCCGGAGTCAACGCCAACCAACTCGGTAAGCACATCGTCGAGAGTCAGCTGCGCCGCGGCTTCACGGTGATCCGCAAAGATTCCTCGGGCGGCACTGATTTTGCGTTCGGTATCGTGCCCCCCGGGGAGGAACCGTTCAAACCGTTCGAGGTCAAGCGCACCGAGAAGCAAGTCCTGGCCAACGATCGCACCGAAGTGCACATCGGCCAGCAAGATTATGTCGGCGCGTTCGAGATCACGGATTCGAATCAAGCACTGTACTTCACGGTCGCGGTCGACGGCACGGCCAGCGCCGATCTGCTCGTGGTCGACAAGGCAACCGGCGACAAGCTGCTCGACGGTTACCTGCACACAGCCGGCGGCGCCTCGCTTTCGACCCCTGCCTTGCTCGACGACAGCGCTAGCCAAAAAGGCGGACTGTGGCAGCGCTTCGTGAATGTCGAGCCGGGGCGCTACTATCTCGTCGTCGACAACAGCACCAAGCTCGGCAAAAGCGCGCCGGACACGAGCGCGAGAGACGACGCTGCGGCCAAGGTCGACTATTTGGTGTTGGTCGGGGATCGCCCGTGATCCATGATGCGCTCCGCGGCCTGCACTGGCCGCTAGCAACGCCCCTAAATGCCCCAGTTCCGGCTCGGCATAGCTCCGGGCCCGGGGTCGGAATAGCCCTAGTCTGCCGTGGGTTGCCCTGGTCCGAGCCCCCGGCTAGAAACGGCGCACCTCTTCTGTGAACGCAAAAATTTCTCGATACGTGTTCTGGCCGCTGTGGTTCGTCGTCGTGCCACTCGCCCTGTGCATGCTCGTCGTCTGGTTGGTCAAGCCCGCGCAAGACTTCACGCCGGTCACGCTCTTCGAGCGTTTCCAGTGGGAGGTTCGCGATCAACAAGTACCGGCCTACATCCTGTTTTTCACCATCTTCGAGATGGTGTTGTACAGCTACCGCCATTCACTGCCGTTCGTCGGCGGCCCAGGCAGCGGAGCTCGCAGTGACGTGCCGAAGAACATGCGCGAAGACTTCGAGCACGCCGGACAGCTGCTGGAGGAGGCCGAGCGTATCCTGAGCAAGAACCGCGCGCGTGTCGAACGCGAATTGCCGGCTGCGGCGCGTGACGAGCTGCGTGAAGGGCTCGACCAGCTGCGCGACGCGATGCAGGCCAAGCCGTTCGAACCTGGCCCATTCAGCGCCGCGTACGAGCGTGCGAGCCGTTTGGTCGGACGCCGACTCAATCCTTGGCAAAAAGGAGAGTTCCGCGAATACGTCGAATCGATCGCGGTTGCCGTGGGCGTCGCGCTCCTGCTCCGCACCTTCGTGGTCGAAGCGTTCAAGATCCCGAGCGGGTCGATGCTGCCGACGCTCCAGATCCAGGACCACATATTCGTCAACAAGCTGGCCTACGGTCCCGCCATTCCGTACGCGAATTTGCGGCTATTCAACAGCCTCCCGCCCGCTCGCGGCGACGTGATGGTGTTTGAATATCCGGATCCCAACCCGAACAACGAACGCCAGGATTTCATCAAGCGCGTGATCGCGCTCGAGGGCGACACCCTCACGGTCGAGAACGGGCACCCGTCGATCAACGGCTGGCGCATCCCGAACTGCCGCATCGGTTGGTACGAGTATCACGAGGGTACGGATGCCTCGATTAAGCGCAGCGAGCTGTACATGGAGTTCCTCGGCAACTTCGCGTACATCACTCAGTTCGAGGAGGACCGCGGCAGCGAGGCGCATCAAGGTCCGTACGTCGTCAAACCCGGCGAGACCTGGGTGATGGGAGACAACCGCAACAACAGCAGTGACTCGCGCGCATGGAATGGCGGCCGCGGTGGCGGAGTGCCCGACGCAAACATCAAGGGTCGCGCGATGTTCGTCTGGCTCAGCTTTGGCTCGGACGGCGGCGTCACCTGGGATCGCTTGGCCACCAACGTGCTCGGCAAGCCACGCCTGCCGAAAGGCGCAGCACCCGAGCTCTTGCAGGGCATCGAAAAGTGCCTGCGCGAGCGACCTCCGCCGAATCAGACCCTGCCGCCGCCCCCGTCGCACTGAGGCGCGCCGCGCGGGGGCATTTTTCGCGCTGAGATCACCCATTCGAGCCACACGACCAACAACGACGGACGAGGAGGAGGAGCGATGGCACGAGCGATCGACCAATGGACGCTGACGACGAGCGCGCTACTTTTGTTGTGTGCCTTTGCAGCCTGCAAGAAGCGCGACGAACCCGCGCCGGCCGCCACCGTTTCGTCCAGTAGCGCACAAGCCGCGGCAAGCGCAGCGCTGGCTCAAGCGGCGGCAGCCGCCAGCGCAGCACAGGCTGCAGCGGCGGCAGCCGCCAGCGCATCAGCGACCACGCCCGTGACCAGCGCTGCCCCCGTCGCCCCTGCGCTCGGCGAAGTGAAGCGCTTCACCGACAAAGAAAAGACTGCCACTGGCTCGACCAAAGTCGCCCTCGATCAGAGCAAAGTTTACGACGAGCCCGACGCAACGAAGCCGTCAGTGGCAAGCTTGCCCAAAGATCTGCTCGTCACTCGCATGGCAACCCTCGGCACTGACTGGGTGCTGGTCGAGTTCCCCTCCGGCGTGGGCAAGGTGTCACCCGGGTGGGTGGAGTCCAAGTCACTCGTCGGCGGAGGCGGAACCGCCGCCGTGAAGCCCGCAACGAGTGCGAGCGCGACCGCCGCTGCGATTGCGAAGCCCGCGGCCAGCGCAGCGCCCACCACGACTGCTGCGCCCGCGCCCAGCGCAAGCGCACCCAAAGTCGTCCGCAACAAGCCCGGCGTGCTGCGCGCACCCGGCAGATAGTCCCAGGTCGCTCAATTCACTTTGTTGCGATCTGCGGGAGCGCTACTCGGTTCCGGCTCGGCATTCGAGGGCGAGAGCGCCGCGCCTTCGCTCTTCGAGCGCGACCGCTCGGCCGTAAAGAGCCCGGCCAAAAGGATGGCCAAGGACTGCAGGTAGCGCTCTCTCATCGGCTAAGTCTTACGCCTCCAGCGAAACTTCCCTCCCCGCCAATATTTCCGCGAGATGTCGAGTGTCCTGACCCCACCCTGGCTGTCACGGCACCACCCTCAGGGCACCACCCTGGTTCGCCCCCGATCAGCGCGTGGGCTGCGGCTTATCCAGCGAGATCCCTAGTTTTTTCCGCATTTCGCGGGCGAAGTGGGCGTTCACCAAGGTGTAAATCACGCACCCCAGCCACAGCGCGTCGACCAGCAGAGCAACGCGAGCGAACGTCAACGGCGCCAGCTGGTGGTGGGCGGTATAGCGCATGAAAGCAAAATGGAACAACACCCGGAAAAAGCTGGCGTAGGCGCCAGGCGCGTAGGCCGAAGCAGAGCGCCTCTGCCAACGTTCGAAGTCGTCCGGCGCAACGTTGGGTGATTGCGCTGCGGTGCGGCTCTGGGTGTCCAGCTTTCGCAGCGTGAACATCACACCCACGATGACCGCGATGATGTCGTATTGATCCACGCCCGGCACCTACCTCGATCCGGTCAGCAAGTCGAGGTAAGACAAACATGAGCAGGCCAGCAAAATTGCGGCCTCAGCCTGCGTGTTCGCCCCCGAATTCGACCGGCGATTGCTGCAGTTCCTCGACGGTCGGGCCCCCGCATGGCACACCGCGGCGCGCATGGAAAGCCACGTGTCCCCAGCCCTAACGCCGGAAGTCGCGCCGCCCGTCGCTTCGGCCGATGGCGATTGCAATCGGCGAAGGCGCTTTGCGCGCTTTGCCCGCGCGCTGGTCGGCTACACGTTGGCGGTAATCTTGTTCGGGGCGGGCGTGCGCATCACCGATTCGGGCGCCGGCTGCGGGCAGCACTGGCCCACCTGTAACGGCGAAGTGCTCCACTTGCCTCACTCGTTGCAAACCGCGATCGAATTGACCCACCGACTGACTTCGGGTCTCAGCTTGCTCGGCGTGCTGGTGCTGTTGATTGGCGCGTTCCGACTCTACCCGCGTGGCCACGTGGTGCGCAGCTCAGCCGTGTTCAGCTTCGCGATGATCGTCGTCGAAGCGCTGATCGGCATGGTGATCGTACTGATGCGCTGGGTCGTCCATGACGCTTCGTTCGGGCGAATTCTAGCCTTGCCGTTGCACTTGGTCAGCACTGCGTTGCTGACAGCGGCTCTCACTTGGTGCGCGTACTTCGCGAGCGTGCAGCAGGCGAGGCCAATCGCGATCCCTCGCGCAGCGCGCACGTTGCTGCTGCTCGCTGGCCTCGCCATTCTGCTCGTGTCCGCGACTGGCGCGGTGACCGCGCTCGGCGACACCGTGTACCCAGTTCAGACCAGCGGCTTCGCAGCGCGACTGCAAGAAGACCAGGGCTTGAATGCGCACTTGCTCCAGCGCATGCGCGGCATTCATCCATTCGTGGCGGTCTTCGCGGCAGCTTTCGTCGCCTACGTAGCAATGCTCTTACCCAGCTACCGTTCGAGCAGCGCCGTGCGACGAGCGAGTGCGGCGTTGGCCGTCTCGATCGCCGTGCAGCTGTGCGCAGGCGTGATCAACATCTGGTTGTCGGCGCCGGGGCCGCTTCAAGTGGTGCACCTGCTGCTCGCCAATCTAGTCTGGATTTCGTTGATTTTGCTGGCCGCGAGCATGCGTCAGGGAGACGAGCCGAACGCTCGCGGGGCGAGCTGAACGCCGCTGCTACGGCCGCGCTTCCGGCTCCGACTGCGCAATCGGATCGACCTCGACGGCTTCAATTCGCCAGCGCGCTTCGCGCTTCGCCAAGCGCACGCGGGTGTGCCGCACCTCTCGCCGTTGCTCGCCGCCACCGCGCACGGAGACCAACAGCTCCGCCTCGACGCGAGCCAGCGAACCGCTCAGCCTGATTTCGACGCTGTTCAGCGCGAAGCTCAGCGGCGCGCTCTCGAGCAAATCGTGCGCGCGCGCCGAGAGCGCCTCCACCCCACTCAGATCCTCGCCCAACTCGGGGGCGTGCAGACTGATCGCGGGTAAGCCGGCCTCGTTCAAGAAATGTCGCAGCGCCGAAAGCGAAGCCTGATCTCGCGTTTGAGTGAGGCGCTCGCACGATTCATTCAAGAGCGCGCTGATGCGCGTCTCGTCCCGTGGCATGAATTCGTAGGCGATGATCGCGCACGTCAGCACGGCCACCGCGATCACGAACGGGCGGCGGCCGAGGCGTGTCACGAGCCAAGCCTACTCGCTTGCAGCCCGGAAACGGTGCTAAAAGCGAGGCTCTCCCAAACCCGCACTCGGGCGCACGATTCATGCACGCTTGGCCGTACCAAGACTTGAAAATCAGTGCTTGGGTGCTGTTGCCCATCGCGTTCGGGGTTCTGCTCTCGCGCCGAGGCGTCAGTCGGCGCGTCGCGAGTCGCCTGTTCGCGCTTTCTTTTTATGGTTGCCAGACCGCAGTCACTGCGTGCGCCATCTGGATCGCGCGCATCCAAGCCGAGGCGCGTGTCTTACCAGCGCTCGCGCTCTCGGGATGGCTCGTCACGGCTGGCCTAGCTTGGCTCGTCAGCCGCAAGCTCGAAGGCAAAGCGCAAGCGCGCGGCGCGTTCATCCTCAGCATGGCCATGAGCAACAACGGCTTCACTCTGCTCGGCTTCGTCGCGCTCGCGGCGTTCGGCGAAGCCGGTCTCGCGCAGGCCACGTACACACAGCTTCTCTACACGCCGTTCTTCTTGCTCTGCTGTTTCCCGATCGCACGCGCCTTCGGCCGGCAAGCAGAGCCGCAGCCGCTATCCAAAACGTTGCTCGAGAATGCAGTCGATCCCCGTGTCTGGCTGCCGCTCTCCGCGATCAGTCTGGGACTCGCATTGAACGTGGGACAGGTGCCGCGCCCCGCGTTCGTCCCGCAGCTCACGCGCGGGCTCATCTTCGTCGGCACCGCGATGTCTAGTTGCGCGATCGGCCTCATCTTTGGCGGCTTTCACCTCAGGCGATATTGGCGGGAGAACTTGCTCTCACTGGTCTACCGCTGCACGCTCTACCCGATCCTCTATTGGGGCATCGCCCGCTTGGCGCACCTGAGCCCGCTCGATACACGCATCCTCGTGCTGTACGGCCTCGTGCCGAGCGCCTTGTTGGCCAACATGCTGGCCGTGTTCTTCGACTTGGACAGCGATCTGACGAGCTCGGTGTTCATGGTCAGCACGGTCTCGTTTTTGCTCTTCGTGCTGCCCGCATACCTGATCTCGGCTCAGCCTTCTTTTTGACGAGGCATCAGCAGCTTGGCGATGAGCCCAGTCCAACCCGTTTGGTGCGGAGCGCCCAAGCCGAGCCCGTTGTCACCGTGGAAGTACTCGTAAAACAGCACGTAATCCCGGAAATGTGGGTCATTCTGCAGGAGCTCGTGGCTACCGTAGATCGGGCGTTTCCCGTTTCCATCTCGCCGAAAAAGCCGAATCAACCGTTCGCTGAGGTGATCGGCAATTTGCTCGAGCGTCAAATACTGGCCGGAACGTGTCGGACACTCGACCTTGAAATCGTCGCCGTAATAATAGTGAAACCGCTGCAGCGACTCGATGATCAAGAAATTCGTCGGAAACCAGATTGGACCGCGCCAATTCGAATTGCCGCCGAAGATCCCAGACTGCGACTCGCAGGGCGAGTAGTCGACACGGAAGGTCTGCCCGTTTGCTTCGAGCGTGAACGGGTGCTCGCGGTGGTAGCGCGAGAGACTACGCACGCCAAAGTCGGACAGAAACTCCTGCTCGTCCAACATGCGCAGCAATAGGCGCTTCATGCGGTGCCCGCGCAGCAACGACAAAAGGTGGCGCTCGCCGACACCCGTTTCGCTCCAGCGAGAAACCAACTTCGCCAGGTCTGGTCGATACTCCAGAAACCACTTCAGCCGCCCGTTGAAACCCGCGAACGCGGTCATCACCTCTTCTTGCAGCACCTCCACAGCAAAAAGCGGCATCAAACCGACCATGGAGCGAATGCGCAGCGGCAACGGACGCGAGTTCGGCACGTGCAAGACGTCGTAATAGAATTCGTCTTGCTCGTCCCACAAGCCGACCTCGGTGCCAATCGCGGTCATCGCTTCGGCGATGTGCAAGAAGTGCTCGAAGAACTTGCTGGCAATATCCTCGTAAACCGAGTTGGCAATGGACAACTCGAGCGCGATGCGCATCAAACTCAAACAGTACATCGCCATCCACGCGGTGCCGTCTGACTGATCGATGTGCCCACCTGTCGGCAACGGCTTGCTGCGATCGAAGACACCCACGTTGTCGAGCCCGAGAAACCCGCCCTGGAAGATGTTGCGACCGTCCGCGTCCTTGCGGTTCACCCACCAGGTGAAGTTGATCATCAACTTGTGGAACATGCGCTCCAAGAATTGATGATCACCGGCATCGCCACGCTGTTTGCGATCGATCTGAAACACCCGCCACGCCGCCCAGGCGTGCACCGGCGGGTTCACGTCATCGAACGCCCACTCGTACGCAGGCAGCTGCCCGTTGGGGTGCATGAACCACTCGCGGGTCAGCAAAACCAACTGAGATTTGGCAAATTCCGCGTCGATGATCGCAAACGGAATGCAGTGAAATGCCAAATCCCAAGAGGCGTACCAAGGGTACTCCCACTTGTCGGGCATCGAGATCACGTCTTCGTTCGTCAGGTGCTGCCAATCGGCGTTGCGCCCGTGTCTGCGACGCTCGGGGGGTGGCGGCTGAGTCTCGTCGCCGTCGAGCCACGCGCGCACGTCGTAGTAGAAGGTCTGCTTCGACCAGATCATGCCAGCGAAGGCTTGGCGTTGAATGCGCCGTGCGTCTTCGTCGTGAAGTTCGGTTTGAAGTTCGGCGTAAAACTCATCGGCCTCGCGCTCACGGGTAGTGAACAACGCTGCATAGTCGGCGAACGGATCCGACAAGGCGTCTTGCGAGAGCCGCAGCTGAAGCTCGACGCTCGCGCCCGGTGCGATCGTCAACGCGTAGTGCGCCGCGGCTTTGGTGCCCGCGCGCTCCTGTGCGACCGCAGCCTTTTGCCCGTGCACGATATAGTCGTGAAAAGCGTCCTTCGGGTGCGGCGCGCCTCGAGTGCCGAAGATGCGAGGAAAATTGGTTTCGTTCTCGCAGAAGAGCAGCGTTGGATCGCCCTGACAATAGAGCCGAAAGTCGCCCAGCTGCGGGTGCCAGAGGTGCACCGCGCGCTCGCTCTCCGCCTTCAAATGCGGTTTTTGCGCGTTCTTTTGCCAACTCCACGTGTTGCGAAAAAAGACCTGTGGCAGCAGATGCAACCGCTTGGTCTCGGGTCCGCGGTTGAAAGCACGGATCCGAATCAGCGTGTCGTTCGGTCCCGCTTTGGCGTACTCGACGAACACGTCGAAGTAGCGCCCTTCATTGAACACGCCCGTGTCGAGCAGCTCGAACTCGGGCTGTTCGCGACCGCGACGGCGGTTCTCGTCCAGCAACCACGAGTAGGGGAACGCGACCTGCGGATACTTGTAGAGCATCTTCAGGTAGGAGTGGGTCGGGGTCGCGTCGAGATAGTAGTACTGCTCCTTCACGTCCTCACCGTGATTGCCCTCCGAGTTGGTGAGGCCGAACAGACGCTCTTTGAGGATCGGATCCTGCTCGTTCCAAAGCGCCAGCGAAAAACAAATGCGCTGTCGGTGATCGGAGTAACCGGCAATGCCATCTTCCCCCCAGCGATACGCGCGGCTGCGCGCGTGATCGTGCGGGAAATACTCCCATGCGGTGCCGTACTCGCTGTAGTCCTCGCGCACGGTGCCCCACTGTCGTTCACTCAGGTATGGCCCGAAACGTCGCCAAACCGAATTGAACGCGGAGTTTGCGGCGAGGCGCTCGGCTTCTGCCGAGCGATTGCGCGGCGCGGCCATTACGGGCAGCTGGCGCCGACCACTGTCGCCGCGCGCTTCTGTCCTTCGTACTGCTTGAGGCACACGTCATCCGCCAAGATACCGATCCCGTTGCAGGCTTGCTCGGCGGCAGCGGCATTGGCACCCGCGGTCTTCGCCATCGTCGCTTTGCAGCACGCGATCGCCTTCACACAATTGGGCGTGAGGTTGGACGGCGCGGGCGATTCACCCGCGGCTGCTGCACTCGCGGCAGCAACGGCAGACTCGACCGCGCTGACTTGGCTTCGCATGTAAAAGTAGGCCGCGATGCCGCCGCCGATGCTCAGCAGCAGCAGACCTCCACAACCAATGCCGACCCACAGCATGGCCTTGCTCTTCTTCGGCGGTGGACCCGCGGGACCGCCTGGCGGTGCCCCTGGATATCCGCCGTACCCGGGCTGCGGAGGACCATAACCCGGCGGAGCTCCGCCGGGCGGTGGGTAGCCGGGTGGACCGTAACCCCCCGGAGGTGCACCGCCGCCCGGAGGATAGCCGCCACCGGGTGGATACCCGCCGCCACCAGGCGGATATCCGCCGCCTCCTGGAGGTTGCCCGCCGTAGCCACCAGGCGGGCCGTAAGGTCCACCGCCGCCATATCCACCAGGTCCTTGTTGTGACATTGGGTCCTGTTCAATTTCGCTAACACGCGCCCCGCGCAGCCAGCAAGTGCGGCCATCTGGCCGTCCGCGCGGCGCCAAGATGTTTTAGGGTTCGCGCATGAGGAACGCTCGTGCCGTTTTGGCCGTCACACTCGGTCTATCCGCGCTGGGAACGCCGTGGTCCGTTGCACAGGGCAAGCCCGCTGCACCCGCGAATGCGCCAGAAAGTGTGGCGAACGATGCGACCACGATCGCGTTCGAAAAATACAAACTAGCGAACGGCCTCACCGTGATCTTGCACAGCGATCGCAGCCTGCCGTTGGTCGCCGTCAATGTTTGGTATCATGTCGGGCCCGCCAACGAACCGCCGCATCGTTCCGGTTTCGCGCACTTGTTCGAGCATTTGATGTTCGAAGGCTCGAAATACGTGGGGCACGAATTCGACCGCATCTTGGAGTCGATCGGCGCGACGAACAGCAATGGCACCACCAGCTGGGACCGCACCAACTACTTCGAGACCGCGCCGAGTGAAAACCTAGAAACGTTGCTCTGGCTGGAGAGCGATCGCATGGGCTTCATGATCGACACGCTGACCCAAGAGCGGCTCGACGTGCAGCGCGACGTAGTAAAAAACGAACGCCGTCAGAGCTACGAAAACGCGCCGTATGGCCCGAGTTCGCTGGCCATGCTCAACGCGCTGTTTCCCGAGGGGCACCCGTACAACGGCGCCGTGATCGGCTCGATGGCGGATTTGAGCGCCGCAACGCTCTCGGACGTCACCGACTTCTTCCGGCAATATTACGCGCCGAGCAACGCCACGCTATGCATCGCAGGCGATCTCGATGCGCAAAAAACCAAGGCCTGGATCGAGCACTATTTCGGCACGCTCAAAGCTCGGCAGCGCCCCGCTCCACGAGCACTCCCCTACACGCCGCTCTCCAAGGCCGAGCGCCTGGTCGTCAAGGAGCCCGTGACACTCGCGCAAGTCTCTTTCGGCTATCGTACGCCGCCCGCGTACACCGCTGATGATCCCGCGCTCGACGTCACGATGGCGCTCCTCGGGGGCGGCAAAGCGACGCGGCTCTATCAGCGCTTGGTGGTGCAAACCAAACTGGCCGCGGACGTGAGCGCCAGCTTGGAGTCCAATCAACTCGCGAGCATTGCGTCGTTGAGCGCGACAGTCGCAAGCGGCAAGTCGAGCGCAGCGGTGGAACGCGAGCTCGATGCGGTACTGCAAGAGCTCGAAAAGAATGGTCCCAACGCGGCCGAGCTCGCGCGCGCGAAGCGGCGCATTTTAGTGAGCGCGCTCTCGAGTTTGGAGGTCTTGAACGGCCCGGGTGGCGAGAGCGGTCGTGCCGGGCTCCTGCAACGTTTCGACCAGTACACGGGTGACCCAGGCTATCTGCCGAGTTGGCTGTCTCAGATTGAAAGCGTGCAAAGCAAAGACGTCCAGCGCGTGATCAAGCAATCATTGCGAAGTGACGCACGGGTCGTCGTCGTCACCGAGCCCGTTCCCGCGGCCGCGGCGGCCCAGGAGGCCCAATGAAACCCGCTCGAACACGCGCGAAGCACGCTTGGCTGCTCGCGATCGTACTCGCCTGCGCCTGCGCCTGCGCCTCGTCGCGTCCAGCCATCCCCGAAAGTCAGACCCTAGGAACGGGCCACGAAGTGGGCTTGCCGCCCGATCCGGAAGCGTTCCGTCTCAATCCGCCCCAACCGGGCGAGCATCCCGCAGTCCAGTTTCCGACCCCGGCGGTCAAGACGCTCAAAAACGGCGTGACGTTGCTGGTGGTCCCCAAGCGCGCGGCGGTCACCACGCTGAGCGTCGTGGTGCGCGAGGGCGCGGGTTCGCTTCCCGCGGGAAAGAGTGGGCTCGCCGCGCTCACGGCGCGCATGCTGACCGAAGGCACACAACTGCGTTCGAGCTTGGCGCTCGCTGAAGCGAGTGAATCCCTCGGCTCCACGCTGGAGGCCGACGCAGGCCGTGACCAATCGAACGTCGAACTCTCGACTTTGACCGCAGACGTCACGCGCGGGCTCGAGCTATTGGCCGAAGTCGTGTCCAAACCGGCGTTCCGCGAAGTCGATTTCGCGCGCGTCAAGGGCGAGTGGCTCGACGGCTTGCGCGCCGAGCGCCAAGAGCCGAGCCGCTTGGCCTCCCTCGCCGCGCTGCGCAGCTTGCTCGGACCGAGCGCGGGCGCGCCCGTCTCGGGCAGCATCCCCGACGTCGAAAAGCTGACGATTGCCGACCTCAAGGCGTTCCACCAACGTGCGTATGTGCCCGCGAATTTGGCTGTGATTGCGGTCGGAGACGTCGCTCTTTCAGACCTCGAGCCAAACGTCGAACGGCTCTTCGGACGCGCCCCGAACACCCCACCGGCAAAGACCCCGGAAGTGGCGCTGCCTGAGCCACCGAGCAAACTCAAACTGCTGATCGTCGATCGCAAAGACTCGGTGCAATCCTCAATCTTCGCCGCGCAAACCTTTCCCAAGCGTGCCGACCCGGGCTTCGAAGCGCGTGAGATCATGAGCAGCTTGGTGGGAGGCCTATTCACCTCGCGACTCAACAGCAATCTGCGGGAGAAACACGCTTACACCTACGGCGTTCACGGACAAGCGCTCGCCACGCGCAATTGGGGCGCCTTCTACGTCGCCACCGAAGTGAAGTCCGAAACCACCGCCGACTCCCTCTTCGAACTGCTGAATGAGCTCGATCGCGCCCGCGATCCCAAACGCGGCGCGCCGATCAACGAGCAAGAAACCAATCGAGCGCGAGCTGACTTGATGCACTCACTCGGCGCGCGACTGGAACACACGAGTTCGCTCGCCGACTCGATGGCAACGCTCTTCGCTGAACAGCTCCCGAACGACTACTACAGCAAATATCCGGCGTTGATTGGCACGATTCCGCTCAGCGAAGTCAGCGCACAAGCCGCGCGCCTTGCCCCCTCGCGCATGACCGTCGTGATCGTCGGCGATCGCGCTCAACTCGAACCGAGCCTCAAGCAGCACGGCTACCAGCTCGAAGCCGCCGATCCTCGACTACTCGAATAGCCGTTTTCTGGGCGATCGCGCTCCCGCATCGCACCTCGCGACGCGGCGGCGTTCCGCACTCTGTTCGGCCGCCGCTCGCGAACCCGAGCCCGCGCGCGGCAGGCCGACGCAATCGAGAGTCAGTGTTTCGGTTGCGACTCGATTGGAACGTCGACGTGTGTGTCCGTCGCCAAGAACGCGACGATCCCACCGAGCACGAATGCAGCCAGACCAAGCGCACCCCAGAGGTAGAGCGCTTTGCGGCCGTGCGCTTGCTTCTCTTTCTGACGGCGCAGGATCTTCTGGCGCATGTCGTCCAAGGCACGACGATCGCGAATCACCAACGTGGCCTCGGTGGTCGATTTGCGCGGCGGCTCGACGTCGCGCCGCTCGGGCGGGTGCTCGGTGATCACGACACTCCGCGATTCCTCGGAAACATTGGTCCGTGGCTGCGGTGCGTGCGCCGCGGTCTGCTGCGAGATGATCGCTTCGTCCCCGAGCTCCTCGATTTGGTCGATCGCCATCGGCTCCGCCTGCGGCAGCCGTTGTTCGGGGGAATGCGCTGGTGGCCTCGTCGCGGACACGGGGCGACTTTATACCCGAGAATGTCAAAGCCACGCCAGGTAGCCTAGCGAGAGAGGGCCACGCCATCGCAGAAGTCCCCACATTCCCTTACAAATCGGCTGCGAGCCGGAACTCTCGAGAAAAGTCTGCGATTGCGCGCAGGAGCAAGAGTGAGGCAGAAACGACGGGCTTGCAGCCCGAACCGCGTGCCATTGCGAGACACTGCCGGCGCAAGAGCTGTCGGAGCGGAGCGAGACGGACGAGAACTGAGCGAAGCGGGGGAGACGCGCTTCGTGCTACCTTGCAACGCTTGTGTCCGCCGAGATTTCGATCCTGGTCGTCGACGACGATGCCGTGAGTCGGCACGTCGTCGAACAGGCGTTGCTCGAAGCTGGCCTGAACCCGACGATGACCTCGAGCGGTGAGCAGGCGCTCGAGTGGCTCGATCGAAACACGCCTGCGGTGGTGCTCTTGGATTTGGTGATGCCCGCGCCCGACGGCTTTGCCGTGCTCGAGCGCATTCGGCAAACACCACGGCTCGCGGACACGCCAGTGGTCGTGCTCACCGCGCTAGACGCCGACCAAGAAATCTCGCGCGTGTTCGCCTCCGGTGCCGATGACTACGTACACAAGCCGTTCCGCGCGGCCGAGCTTTTGGCGCGCATTCGCGGCCAAATGCGCGTGCGCGAATACCTCGATCGGTTGAATCGACGCGAGCGCGATCAAGAGACGGTCCTCGAGCTCACGCAGACGCTGGCTTCCACGCTCGACATTCGCGACATCCTGTTCACGGTCGTTCAGCGCGTGGCAGCGTTCGCCAAGGTCGATCGCTGTAGCATCGTGCTCTTCGGTGAGTCTGGGAACGTGGGCTACGTGCTCGCGACCAGCGACGATGCCATGCTCCGCGACTTGCCGATCGATCTGGCCAAGTACCCCGAGATCCGCGAGGTGCTGACCACGGGGCGAGCACTCGTGATCCGCGACGGCAGTGAGCACCCGCTGCTGCAAGTGGTCCGCCAAACCGGGCCCAACATCGGCTTCAACTCCTTCGCGCTGCTGCCGATTTTGCACGAGCACGGCGCAATGGGCGTGCTTTTCTTGCGTTCGAAAGCCAAATCCGCCTTCGACGACTACGAGCTCTCGTTGGTGAGGACCTTGACCAACGCCATGGCGATCGCCCTGCGCAACGCCCGCATTTTGCAATCCTTGAGGGACGCGACCGAAAAGAGCCGTTCGCTGCGCGCCGAAGCCGAACGGCGCGTACAGCTGTTCCAACGCTACGCGGACTTCTTCGAGAGTGCGGCCGACGGCATGGTGGTCATCGATCGCGAAGGCAGGGTGCTGTTTGCAAACCCACGCGCGAGAGAGATCACCGGCTTCAGCGAGACCGAGCTGATGGCGCTGAGCTTCGAGGATTTCCTCGCCCGCTCCGAGCGCGATCGCGCGGGTCGCCTACTGCGCGGCTTTCTGGACGGCATTTACCCGCGCGGCGTCGACATCGCGATCACCGACAAGTCTGGCGAAGAGCGCACGATTAGCGTCAGCTTCAGCTCGGTTTTGCACGAGGACAACGCGGTCGTGTTCAGCTTCCGCGACGTCACCAAAGAGCGGGCGACCGCGGTCGAGCTCAAGCAGACCAAGGAATTCTTGGAGAGCGTGATCGAAAGCTCCGTCGACGGCATCGTGTCGGCGAATTTGCGCGGCACCGTGCTGCTGTTCAATCGCGCTGCAGCGCGCATCTTCGGCTATGCCCCGAGCGACGTGGTGGGCAAGATGCACGTCGGCAAATTGTACCCGACGGGCGGCGCACGCGAGATCATGCGCAAAATCCGAGATCCGAGCATGTCCGGATACGGCAGGCTCGAGGATCACCGGGTCGATATGCTGAACGCCGACGGAGAGCCGATTCAGGTCCAGCTATCGGCGTCGCTGGTGATCGACAACGGGCACCCGATAGGCTCGGTCGGCATCTTCACCGACATTCGCGAGAAGCTGCGAATGGAGGCGCGCCTGTCGATGGCCCAGGAGGAACTGCGCTCGCGCGAGAAGCAAGCAATCGTGGCCGAGCTGGCCGGCGCCGCAGCGCACGAGCTGAATCAACCGCTGACCTCGGTCATCGGCTACGCGGAGCTGCTGCGGCGAAAGCTCGATACGAACCCGCAGCTGTCGCACGCCGCCAGCGTGATCGTCGGTGAATCCGAGCGGATGGCCGAGATCGTGCGCAAAGTGGGCAAGATCACCAAATACGAAACCAAGAGCTACGTCGGCGCCGCCAAGATCTTGGATCTCGAAAAGGCGAGCGAAAATGAAGGCGGGAACGTACCGCCATGAGCGATCCCGACGAGCTCGCCGGTCCCCCCAGCGCTAGCCCGTCGGTCCCCCCCGGCGCGTCGGACCTCCGGCTTTCGGAAGCGCGACGGCGCAACTCGGAGTCTCCGCTGGCGCAGTCCTGGCGCGATGTACTGTTTCATCTGTCGCTCGCGCTACCGATCGACGTGGAGCTCGATCAACTGGTGCGCGAGTTCATGGACGGCCTGGCGGCGCTGCTACCGAACGCGGCTTTCGGCGCGTGCGTAGTAAACAGCAACGCCACGGCGCCGGTGGTTATTTCGCGCTTGCCGGCAGGCATGACACGCGGCGTCGAACGCGATCCGACCCGACTTTTCCCGGGTTTTCAGGACGAACGCATCTTCGATTTGGAGGACGGCGCGGTCGGCTCGACGCTCCACCTGGCAAGTCCGCTGCAAGCGCTCAGCCCACTCCAAACGCAGATCGGCACGCAAGCCGCGTTGCTGCTCGCGGCTTGTGTGCGTCGTGCGCGGCTGTACATGCGGGCGGAAGAATCAGCGCGTTCGATCCGCAAGCTGCAAGCGCAAGTGATTCAGAACGAGAAGCTGGCTTCGCTCGGTCAAATCGTAGCCGGCGTCGTGCACGAGTTGAACAATCCGCTCACTTCAATCATCGCCTACTCGGACTACCTAAAACGGATGGCCCGTGCGCGGCCGCAGTACGAGGAGCAGGACGATGAGCTCGAGCGGTTACGCCGCATCGGTGAAGCCGCGACGCGCATCCTCAACTTCTCGCGAGATCTCGTCGCATACGCGCGACCCGCAGCGGATGTGCCCGGCACCGTGCACGTCCCGGCGATCGTGGAAAAAGCGCTGGTTTTCTGCGAGCACGAATTTCAAGGAGCGGGCATTCAGATCCTGAGCGAGTTCGACGGACGCTTGCCGCCGGTGCGCGGCATGGCCGGACAACTCACGCAGGTCTTCGTCAACCTGTTCACCAACGCGGCACATGCGATGGCGGGCAAAGGCGGAGAGCTTCGGATCGTGATGCAAGCAGACATGAGCCAGCAAACTCTCACGGTCGAGGTCGCCGACACCGGCACCGGCATCGCCGAAGATGACATGCCGCAAATCTTCGAACCTTTCTTCACGACCAAGACCGACGGTCGCGGCACCGGGCTCGGCCTGTCGATCGTCCGCGGGATCTTGGACGCGCACGGAGGCACGATTCACGCAGATAGCACCCCGGGCGAAGGCACTGTGTTCACGCTCACCCTGCCCTTGGCCGTCGTGGTGCCGAGCATGCTACCGCGTCGTTGACTAGTTCGCGCAAGGCCGGGAACCACGCTCCCTTGCGAGGTGCGCTGCGGGATCGCGATCGCCCAACTCTCGCGATCGTTCGCGACGCTATTTCACGACGCGAATGACGAGGACCAGGATGCCTTTTTTGTGGCTTTGCCCGGCGACAATGAAGGCTTGGCCGACGTGGGCTTTGACTTCCAAAAGCGGCAGGAACTCTTTGCCGTTGGGGCGATTGATGCTGGCGGAGAGGCGCACCGAATCAGGGCCCGGCTCATCCAACAGGCGCACTTGCAGTGTGCGACCATTGGGCAACTTCAGATTCTGCGCGTCCTTCTTGAGCGGGAGACGCGCACGGTCCAAGACTTGATAGCTGTCGTAGTTGGAGAACGGCGGCTTGCCGAGCTCCGGCAGCTTGCCAATGCGCGGGTCGATGCCCTTTTGCTCGTTGGTCGCGTGGAGTATCAACACCTCGGTGACGAGGGGTTGCTCGGCGCCGGGCTTTGCGGAGGGCGCTGGAGTGGCACTCTTCGCGGCGGGCGCGCTCGCAGCGCCGGCCGGGCGCGCACTGGGCGCTTTCGGCGGATCAGCGGCGTAGGCCGGCAACGTCAGTACGGAGACCAACGACCAGAGCGCAAGCGACGCACGCTTCATAACGACTCGGACCTGTCCTCATTGTCGTCGTCGGGCTCGCCGTCGTCCGGCATCCAAACCACGGGCGTTTCCGAAGTATCCGTCGATAG
>Ga0164241_10000680_pt1 | contig 54486 bp, 56 predicted proteins | sample OricomyardsoilBY_FD_108780 | JGI IMG/M metagenome (GOLD analysis project Ga0164241, IMG submission 108780) | Backyard soil microbial communities from Emeryville, California, USA - Original compost - Back yard soil (BY) | ecosystem: Environmental > Terrestrial > Soil > Unclassified | place: USA... | reverse complement strand
CGCCAGCGGTGCAGCAGGGTAGCTATGCATGGACGGGATAACCGCTGAAAGCATCTAAGCGGGAAGCCTCCCTCAAGATAAGATATCTCAGAGCCGTGGAAGACCACCACGTTGATAGGCCGGATGTGGAAGCGGGGTAACCCGTGGAGCTAACCGGTCCTAATTGCTCTATTCGCGCTTGAGAGTTCACACCGTCAACGACAGTTCTGAAACTGCCGTCGGCCTGTGGCTCAGCAGATCAAAGTTGCATCGATTTCTAGATCCGCCATTGCGGCGCGCCGGCTCCATAGCTTGGTGGCCATAGCGTCTGTGACCCACCCGATCCCATCCCGAACTCGGCCGTGAAACCAGACAGCGCCGATGGTACTATCGCTTAAGCGATGGAAGAGTAGGTCGTCGCCAGGCTTTGAAGCCGGCGCGGCGCAATGCACGGATCTCATGAACCCATTCACTTTGTCATTTTAATTGGCCTCAGGCGCCGGCGGCAGCATCCGCTGCCTTGGCTAACGCGCCAATAGGGCGCGGCGGCCGTTCGGCCTTGCGGAGGCTTCGCCTCCGATTCATGAGACCAATGCTGGTGACGCGGGGTGGAGCAGCCCGGTAGCTCGTCAGGCTCATAACCTGAAGGTCGCAGGTTCAAATCCTGCCCCCGCAACCAACAAAGACCCCGCCTCGAGCGGGGTTTTTCGCGTTTGGGCAATGCGGTCTTGGAACGGCCCAGCCGCCGGTCGACCGATCCCCGGATCGCCCTTGGGGGCGCATCTCGACGCCTCGCAATCGAAAGTGGCGGGATCGAATTCCGCGCGGCAATCGGGCAATACCCCGCCTCGGCGGATCCTGTGTATCCGTGCCGGGCGCCGCGCGCTGTCCCTATCGGTCGTTGGCCGCGATGCCCGGTCCGGGCGCGATCACACCCTTTCCGTCGATGTCGGAAGCCCGCCGGCGGCGCATCGCGGGCGTATGGAAATGGGCGCGCGCATGCGGGGCGGCCCGCCCGCTATGTGTCGGTCCAGGGCATGCTCCTTGCCCGGCCGGCTCTTTCCCTGGTGGGGCCAGGGGCGAAGCAACGGGAGAGTCCTCCGCTTCTTCGCCCCTGATCCCTCACCGCGGGCGGCAGTGGCTGCTCCGCCGCATCGCGGCGAACCAGATGCGGTGTGCGGCGCGCCTAGTGGTGCCGCCCGCGACCGCAACGTGCCGGATCGGCCCAGCTTCCGCTGTCGCTGTCGGTGACGCCCGAGCAGCGATTGCCGCGCCGGCCGCGGCCGTTGCCGCCCGGATCGGCGTTGCTGCCGCTGTCGCCGTCGGTCAGCCCGGTGCGGCCGCGCCTGCCGCCCCGGCCATTGCCGACCGGATCGGCGCCGCGGCCGGTGTCGCTGTCGGTGACGCCGCTGCGCCGTCCGCCGCCACGGCCATAACCGGCGCGATCGGCATAAGCGCCGCCGTCGCTATCGGTGACCCCGGTATAGCCGCCCCGGCCGCCGCCGCGACCGTTGCCGATCGGATCGGAGCCGGGCCCGGTGTCGCGATCGGTGATTCCGGATCGCCGCCCGCCGTTGCCGCGGCCGTTGCCGACAGGATCGGAATTCGGCCCGGTGTCGCTGTCGGTGATGCCGCTGCGCCGTCCGCCGCCACGGCCGTGGCCGGCGCGATCGGCATTGGAACCGCCGTCGCTGTCGGTGACGCCGGTATAGCCGCGTCCCGCCCGATCGGCGTTCGACCCATAGTCGCTGTCGCTGACCTGGAGCGCCTCGGCGGTGCCGCCGAGCACGGTCAGCGCGGCGCCGCCGGCCACCGCGCCGCCGGCCACCTGGCCGAGGAACGATCGCCGGGAGAGCTTGCGTGTGACTTTCATCTGATTTTCCCCACTTGTCCTGATTCAAGGCCCCGCCCATGCGGGCGGACAACCGGCCTCGTTCATGTCGAGATGCGGACCGATCGGTCCGTCAGGCGCGGGGCGGCGGCGGCGCGCGGGCGCGCGCGATCCTGACGGCGGCGCCCGCCGGGGGGTTCATGTCGGGACGTGGCGCGACGACGGCCGCGGGCCGCGGCCCGGCCGGGAGCGCGAACGCGCGCCGAGGAGGTGTCGCGGCGTCGGTCGAATTCACGCCGGGGTCGGCGGAAGCGCGCGGCCGCACCAGCCTGTCCGGGGCCGGCGCGCGGCTCGGCCCGAGCGAGACGTCGCTGGTGAAGAAGCTGAAGGGCGAGCCGGAAATCTCGCGCGCGGGCGCGGCATCGATTGGATCGAGCGCAAGCACGAAGACAGTGACCAGCGCCAGCCAGAGCCCGCCGAGAAACGTCAACTTGCGCGACGCCAGAGTCAACCGGGATCCCCCACGTTCCGGAGCGACGCCGCGTCGCGACGCCAATGGCCTGCTCCCGGGCATAACCCAAAGCCGATCGATCGCCAAATTCCAATCGCGTCGTCGGGCACGGGCGCGCGTGCGCGGGGGTCGGCCCCCGGCCTACCGCTTGACCGCGCCGCGCTTGTTATTCGCGTCCGGACGTGCTTCATTCGCGCCTGTTCCTTTCAGGGAGGGGCCCTTTCCATGACCGACGGACCGACCAATCCAGTAAGCGCGTCGCTGATCGACCGCGTGAAGAATATCATCGTCTCGCCGAAAACCGAGTGGGCACGCATCGCCGCGGAACCAGCCACGGTGGGCGGCCTGTTTACCGGCTATGCCATGATCCTCGCGGCGATCCCGCTGATTTGCGGCATCGCCGGATCATTGCTCTTCACCTCGGCGCTCGGCGTCTTCCGCCCACCCGTCACCTTCATCGTGGTGCTGGCGGTTCTCGGCTATGTCGTGACCCTTGGGGTGGTCTACCTCATGGGCCTGATCATCGGCGCGCTGGCGCCGAGCTTCGGCGGGACCAACGACAAGATCTCGGGCTTCAAGCTGTCGGTCTATGCATCGACGCCGGTCTGGATCGCGGGCGTGCTGACGATCTTCCCGCCGCTCGCGCTGCTGGTATGGCTCGCCTATCTCTACGTGATCTACGTCATCTATACCGGCGTCGGCCCCGTTCTTCGCGTGCCGGAGGACAAGTCGGTCGTCACCACGATCGTGATCATCGCGTGCTACATCGTGCTGCAACTGGTGCTGACGATGATTATCTCGGCGATCGTCTTCGCGATGTTCGCCTCCGTGCTGATGGGCGCGGCGGCGAGCGTGCCGACCGCGTTCTAGGACGCGAACAAATCGGTCTGGACGGCGTCCGACACGACGCCGTCCAGCACCGCCATCTTCGCCCAGGCAAGATCGTCCGCAAGGTAGCGGTCTGCTTCATGGCGCGGAACCGAGGCACGAATGGTCTCGATCGCCGGCCTCAGCGCCGGCGATGTCGTCAATGGCGCATGGAAATCGATCCCCTGCGCGGCGCCCAGCAGCTCGATCCCGATCACACCCGCCGCATTATGCGCGATCCGCCGCGCCTTCAGCGCGCCATGGGTCGCCATCGAGACATGATCCTCCTGGCCGGCCGAGGTCGGGATCGTATCCACGCTTGCCGGGAAGGCGAGGCTCTTGTTCTCGGAGACGAGGGCGGCGGCGGTCACCTGCGCGATCATGAAGCCGGAATTGACGCCGCTGTCCTCGATCAGGAAAGCGGGCAGGCCGCTCATCTTGGGATCGATCAGCACCGCGAGCCGGCGCTCCGAGATCGACCCCACCTCGCACATGGCGAGCGCGAGGATGTCGGCGGCGAAGGCGACCGGCTGGGCATGGAAATTGCCGCCAGACAGCGCGTCCTCGCCGAAGATCAGCGGATTGTCGCTGACCGCATTGGCCTCGATCTCGAGCGTGCGCGCGGCATTGCGGATAAGATCGAGCGCCGCCCCCATCACCTGCGGCTGGCAGCGGAAGCTGTAGGGATCCTGCACCCGATCATCGTGCTCCCGGTGCGACTGGCGGATGGCGCTGCCGTCCATCAGGCTGCGCAGCATTGCCGCGACGTCGATCTGTCCCGGCTGCCCCCGCGCCGCATGGATGCGCGGGTCGAACGGCGCGTCGGTGCCCTTGAGCGCGTCGGTTGAAAGCGCGCCGGCGATCAGCGCCGAGCCGAAGACCCGCTCGGCGGTGAACAGCAGGTCGAGCGCGATCGCGGTCGATGCCTGGGTGCCGTTGATCAGCGCGAGCCCTTCCTTGGGCCCCAGCACGAGGGGTTCGAGGCCGAGATATTTGAGCGCCTCGCTGGCGTGGAGCCGTTCGCCGCCGATGACCATGTCGCCTTCGCCGATGAGGGCGGCGCTCATATGGGCAAGCGGCGCGAGATCGCCCGAGGCGCCGACCGATCCCTGGCTCGGGATCACCGGCAGCGCGTCCGCTTCGACCAGTGCGAGCAGTCGCTCGACGATCGCGCGACGCACGCCCGAACAGCCGCGCGCGAGGCCGATCGCCTTGAGGATCATCGTCAGCCGGACGATCCGCGCGTCGAGCGGATCGCCGAGGCCGGCGCTGTGCGAGAGGATCAGGTTGCGCTGGAGCTCGGCCAGCCGTGCGTGCGGGATGCGCGTGCTGGCCAGCAGGCCGAAACCGGTGTTGATGCCGTAAACGGTCTCGCCGCCCGCGACGATCGCATCGACCGCCGCGGCGGAGGCGTCGATGGTGGTCCAGGCGGCCGGGGCGAGCTCGACCGGTGCGCCGGCCCAGATGGCACGAAGCTGGGCGAGCGTGACGGCGCCGGGATTGAGGGTGATCATGTTGTTTCAATCCTCACCGTGAAGCGAAGCTTCATGGGGAGGGGGACCATCCGAAGGATGGTGGAGGGGCTTTCCGGCGCCGTAAGCCCCTCCACCGCTCTTCGAGCTGTCCCCCTCCCCATCCGCTTCGCGGACAGGGAGGATTGGGAGCGTGTCCCTCTCATCTCCCCACCATCGGCAAATCGAGACCCTGCTCCTTCGCGCAGTCCACCGCGATGTCATAGCCCGCATCGGCATGGCGCATGACGCCCGTGCCGGGATCGTTCCACAGCACGCGCTTCAGCCGCCGCGCCGCGTCCTCGCTGCCGTCGGCGACGATCACCATGCCGGCATGCTGCGAATAGCCCATGCCGACGCCGCCGCCATGGTGGAGCGAGACCCAGGTCGCCCCCGACGCGGTGTTGAGGAGCGCATTGAGCAACGGCCAGTCGGACACCGCGTCCGATCCGTCCTTCATCGCCTCGGTCTCGCGATTGGGGCTGGCGACCGAGCCCGAATCGAGATGGTCGCGGCCGATCACGATCGGCGCCTTCAATTCTCCGCTCGCCACCATCTCGTTGAAGGCGAGACCGAGCCGGTGGCGCTGCCCCAGCCCGACCCAGCAGATCCGCGCCGGCAGGCCCTGGAAGGCGATCCGCTCGCGCGCCATGTCGAGCCAGCGGTGGAGGTGCGGATCGTCGGGGATCAGTTCCTTCACCTTGGCGTCGGTCCTGTAGATGTCCTCTGGATCGCCGGAGAGCGCGGCCCAGCGGAACGGACCGATCCCCTTGCAGAAGAGCGGGCGGACATAGGCTGGCACGAAGCCCGGGAAATCGAAAGCGTGGGTCACGCCCTCGTCCTTGGCGATCTGGCGGATATTGTTGCCGTAATCGAAGGTCGGCACGCCCATGTCCTTGAAGGCGAGCATCGCCTCGACGTGCCTCGCCATCGACGCGCGCGCGGCCACCTCGACCGCCTTGGGATCGCGCCCGCGCATGTCGATCCACTTTTCCACTGACCAGCCGATCGGCAGATAGCCGTTCACCGGATCGTGCGCCGATGTCTGATCGGTCAGCGCATCGGGTTTGATCCCGCGCTTGACCATTTCGGGCAGGATTTCCGCCGCGTTGCCGAGCAGGCCGACCGAAATCGGCGCGTCCGCCGCGCGGATCATCTCCAGCGCCTCGTCGATCGAGGTCGCGCGCCGATCGAGATAGCGGGTTTCGAGCCTTTTCGCGATCCGGCTCTCCTGGCATTCGACCGCGATGCAGTGTGCGCCCGCCATCACCGCGGCGAGCGGCTGCGCGCCGCCCATGCCGCCGAGCCCGGCGGTCAATATCCACTTGCCGCGCAAATCGCCATCATGGTGCTGGCGGCCCATCTCGACGAAGGTCTCGTAGGTGCCCTGAACGATGCCCTGGGTGCCGATATAGATCCACGATCCGGCCGTCATCTGGCCGTACATCATGAGGCCCTTGCGATCCAATTCGTTGAAATGGTCCCATGTCGCCCAGTGCGGGACCAGGTTGGAATTGGCGATGAGGACACGCGGCGCGTCCTTGTGGGTGGGAAAGACGCCGACCGGCTTGCCCGATTGGACGAGCAGGGTCTGGTCCTCCTCCAGCCGCTTCAGCGTCTCGACGATCGCGTCAAAGCTTTCCCAGTCGCGCGCGGCGCGGCCGATGCCGCCATAGACGACCAGCTCCTCCGGCGCCTCGGCGACGCGCGCGTCCAGATTGTTCATCAGCATCCGCATGGCGGCTTCGGTGGTCCAGCTCTTGGCTGTGAGCGCCGTGCCGGTCGGCGCCTTGATATGCCGGCTGTTGTCGCGTCGGTGGTGCATGGGCGCACTCCTACCCGTTCGTCCCGAGCGAAGTCGAGGGGCGTATGTGAGGACTCCGTGCCGGCGCCCCTCGACTATGCTCGGGACGAACGAATCTGGCTAGGCGTCCTCGCCGGCGACGATCCTTCGCGCTGGCCCCGGAAGCCCGATCCAATAGGCGAGCTCCGCCGGGCGCGCGACTTCCCAGACGCAAAGGTCCGCCGTCTTGCCGACCGTGACCGTGCCGATCTCCGCGTCGCGCCCCAGCGCCTTCGCGGCCGCGCGGGTCATGCCGGCGAGGGCCTCCTCGGGCGTCAGGCCGAAGAGGGTGCAGGCCATCGACATCATCAGCGTCGGCGACAGCACCGGCGAGGTGCCGGGATTGCAGTCGGTCGCAACCGCCATCGGCACGCCGTAACGGCGGAGCAGCTCCACCGGTGGCTTCTTCGTCTCCTTGAGCGCGTAGAAGGCGCCGGGGAGCAGCACCGCCGCCATATGCGCCCGCGCCATCGCGGCGACGCCCTCCTCGTCGGCATGTTCGAGATGATCGGCCGAAAGCGCGCGGAAGTCCGCCGCCAGCTCGGCGCCGCGCAGGTTGCTGAGCTGCTCGGCATGGAGCTTCAGCCAGAAGCCGTGCCGCCGAGCCGCCTCGAACAGCGACCGCACCTCCTCACGGGCGAAGCCGATCCCTTCGCAAAAGGCATCGACCGCGGTCGCCAGCCGCCGCTCGGCCACGGCGGGCAATATCTCGTCGATCACCATCCGCACGAAGGCGGCGCGCTCGCCCTGATATTGCGACGGCAACGCGTGGAGGGCGAGCAGGGTGCGGTCGATCCGCACAGTCTCGGTCTCGCCGAGCCGCTTCGCCGCCTCCAGCATCTTCACTTCGGTCGCGGCGTCGAGCCCGTAGCCCGACTTGATCTCGATCGTGGTGACGCCGCCACGCATCAGCGCCCTCAGCCGAGGCCGCGCCGCCTCGACCAGCGCATCGCGCGAGGCCGCGCGGGTTGCCGCGACGGTCGAGACGATGCCGCCCCCCGCCGCCGCGATCTCTTCATAGCGCGCGCCCTCGAGGCGTTGCTCGAACTCGCCGGCGCGGTTGCCGCCGAAGACAAGGTGCGTGTGGCAATCGATCAGGCCCGGGGTCACCCAGGCGCCGCCGAGCGGCTCGACCGTCTTCGCCTGATAGCCGGCAAGCTCGGTGCGCTTGCCGATCCGGACGATCCGCCCGTCCTGGATTCCGATCGCGCCATTCTCGATCGCGCCGAACGGTCCTTCGACCGCCGGGTCCATGGTGGCGATATGGCAATCGACGAGGAGACGGTCCCACATGGCTCGCTTTCTAATATGCGCGGCGTATAGGGCAAAGCATGAGCTGGAAATCGATTGCCGATCTGCTGGTCCGTGACGAAAGCGCGCCGGTTGCCTTGATCGGCGCGCCGATGGAGGCCGGATCGGTCACGCCGGGCCGCTGCGATCTCGCCCCGGAGCGGCTGCGCGCCGCGATGAAGCGGGTTTCAACCTACGATCTGGTCGAGGCGCTGGAACTCGAAACGCCCGTCCACGATGCCGGCGACCTCGCGGTGCAGACGAAGATGCCGAGCGAGGGATTCGCGCCGATCCGCGACGCGGTCGCCGCGCTCGCCGGCCGGCACGATCTCACCTTGCTCATCGGCGGCAACAATGCGGTGACCCGTCCCGGCGTCCACGGTCTCGGCCTGCCGCTCGCCGAGGTCGGCCTGATTACGCTCGACGCCCATTTCGACATGCGCGACACCGATCACGGGCCGCTAAACGGCAATCCGGTTCGCTGCCTGCTGGAGGATGGCCTGCCCGGCGCGAACATCTGCCAGATCGGCCTCGCGCCCTTCGCCAATACGCGGCGGATGCACGAGGATGCGCTCGCCGCCGGCATCGGCATCTTCGATATCGACTTCGTCCTCGCCGAGGGGATCGAGGCGGCGATCGACGACGCGCTCGAACGATTGAGCCATGTCGAGGCGCTCTATGTCGATTTCGACATCGACGTGATCGACCGGGGCCAGTTCCCCGGCGCCCCCGGCGCCCGGCCCGGCGGCCTTCCCGTCCACGATTTCTTCCGCGCCGCCCGCCGCCTCGCCGAGGAGGAACGGGTGCGGATCGTCGATCTCGCCGAATTCGACCCGAGCCTCGATCCGACCGACCTTTCCGCACTCACCGCCGCGCGCTGGGCGGCCGAGGTGCTTGCCGGCCATGCGAGGCGGGGATGATCGAGTGCGATCCCGCCCTCGCCGACGCCTTCCGCCAGGCAATGCGCCGCGTCGCCGCCACGGTGAACGTCATCTCGATCTGCGTCGACGGCACGCCGATGGGGATCACCGCGACCGCGGTCTCCTCGATCTCGCTTGACCCCCCGAGCCTGCTCGTGTGCATCAACCAGGCCGCCTCGCTGCACGCGCCGATGGGCGACATGAGCCATTTCTGCGTCAACGTCCTCCATGGCGCGCAGGAAGGGGTGGCGCGGCTGTTCGCCGATCGCGCGCGCCACGCGCTGCGCTTCGCCTCGGGCTGGGAAGAGGATGGCGACGGGCCGCCGCGCCTCCATGACGCGCAGGCGACGATCCTGTGCCGCCGTCTCGACAGCCACAGCTTCGGCACCCATTCGATCTTCATCGGCGTGGTCGAGGACGTGAAGGTGCGCGCCGATGTCGATCCGCTCGTCTATCTCGACGGCGCATATCGGAGCCTCGCCGCGCGATGACCGACGATCCCGACGCGCTGTTCGAAAGCTGGTTCGCAGAGGCGAAGGCGGCCGAGCCCAACGATCCCGACGCGATGGCGCTGGCGACCGCCGACGCGGCCGGCGCGCCATCGGTGCGGATGGTGCTGATGAAGGGCCACGATGCGCGCGGCTTCGTCTTCTACACCAACAGCCTCAGCCGCAAGGGCGGCGAGCTGGCCGCCAATCCACGCGCGGCCTTGCTCTTCCACTGGAAATCGCTGCGCCGGCAGGTGCGGATCGAAGGGCCGGTCTCGCCGGTCTCCGACGAGGAGGCCGACGCCTATTTCGCCAGCCGCTCGCGCGAATCGCAGCTTGGCGCCTGGGCCTCCGATCAGTCGCGCGCGCTCGAAAGCCGCACCTTGTTCGAGGCGCGCTACGAAATGACCGTGCTCGATCATGAGGGCCGCGACGTGCCGCGCCCGCCGCATTGGAAGGGCTATCGGGTGGCGCCGGAGCGTTTCGAATTCTGGCGCGATCGGCCGCACCGCCTCCACGAGCGCCGCCTGTTCGTCCGCGACGGCGACGGCTGGCGCGAAAGCCTGCTTTATCCATGAGCACGGCCGATCGCGCGGCGCTGACCACCCGCGCGGCGCTGGCCAGCGTCGCGACCGCGCTGTTCCTGCTCGTGCTCAAGGCCTGGGCGGCGCTCGCCACCGGATCGGTCGCGATGCTCGGGTCGCTCGCCGATACCGCGCTCGATGTCATCGCCTCGCTCGTCACCTTGTTCGGCGTCCGCATCGCCGCCCAACCGGCCGACCGCGAGCATCGCTTCGGCCATGGCAAGGCGGAGGCGCTGGCGGCGCTGGTCCAGGTCGGCATCATCTCGGTCTCGGCGCTCGGCATCTTCTGGCGCGCGGTGCAGCGGCTCATCGCGGGCGCCGAGACGGCGAATGCGGAGGGCGGGATCATCGTCTCGGTCGTCGCCCTCGCGGCGACGGGACTGCTGCTCGCCTATCAGCGCGCCGTGATCCGCCGCACCGGATCGGTCGCGATCCGCACCGACAATGTCCATTATCAAAGCGACCTGCTGCTCAACGTCTCGGTGATCGCGGCGCTCGCGCTCGATCAATATGCCGGCCTCACCGGCGCCGATCCGCTGTTCGGCATCGCCATCGCCTTGTGGCTGATGTGGGGCGCCTGGCGGGCGTCGGTCCATGCGATCGACCAGCTCATGGACAAGGAGTGGCCGGAGGAAAAGCGGATGCGCTTCCTCGCGGTCGCCTCGGCCCGGCCCGAAGCGAAGGGCGTCCACGATCTCAGGACGCGCTCCAGCGGCGCGCATGAATTCGCCCAGTTCCACATCTGGATCGATCCGGCGATGACCGTCCTTCAGGCCCACGAGGTGGTCGATGCGATCGAGACCGATCTCGCCCGCGAATTTCCGGGTGTCGAGGTGCTGATCCATGTCGATCCGGAGGGCCAGGTCGACAATCCCGGCAATCCGCTTCTCGAAACCGACGAAACCAGGGAGCCGATTCCCGAATGACCAAGCCCCGAATGACCCAGCTTCGCCTCGTCCAGGTCGATGCCTTCGCCGACCGTCCCTTCACCGGCAATCCCGCCGCGGTGATGCCGCTCGATGCCTGGCTCGACGACGCGACGCTCCAGGCGATCGCGATGGAGAACAACCTTAGCGAGACCGCCTTCACCATCCCGGCGACGTACGGGGAGGCGGATTACGAGCTGCGCTGGTTCACACCGACCACGGAGGTCGTGCTCTGCGGCCATGCCACGCTCGCCAGCGGCCATGTCCTGATCGGCGACAGGGATCGCATCCGCTTCCGCACCCGCAAGGCCGGATTGCTCGAAGTGGCGAAGGATGGCGACGGCTATGCGTTGTCGCTCCCCGCCTGGAAGCCCGCGCCGAAGCCGCTCCCCGCGATCGTCGCCGCGCTCGGCGTCACGCCGGTCGAGACGCTCTGGCACCCGCACCGCTACGGCGTCGTCGCGGTCGCGAGCGAGGCCGAGGTCCACGCCCTCGCCCCCGATTTCAAGGCGCTCGCGGCGGAGGGCGACGTGCTCACCATCGTGACCGCGCCGGGCGGCGAGACCGATATCGTCAGCCGCGTCTTCGCCTGCGGCGCCGGCATCGACGAGGATCCCGTCACCGGCTCCGCCCACGCCGTGCTCACGCCTTATTGGGCCGAGCGAACCGGCCGGACGAGCTTCACCTATTTCCAGGCCAGCCGCCGTGGCGGCCACCTCACCGGCCGCATCGACGGCGACCGCGTGATCCTCGGCGGCAAATGCGTGACGGTGATCGAAGGCGTGATGACGCTCTGAAGCGGGATCGATCGCGCCCCCCATCCTCCCCCCGAAGGGGAGGATCGGGCACGGATTCGCTCAGGTTCGAGGGGGAGAGGATGCGCCGGCCGTCCTCGTCTGCTCGGCGGCGATCCACTCGTTGATGTGCGCTTCGAGCACGTCCAGCGGCACCGAACCATTCTCCAGCACCGCGTCGTGGAACCGCCGCTCGTCGAAGTGGTCGCCCAACGCCTGCTCCGCGCGGTGGCGCAGCTCGACGATCTTGAGCCGCCCGATCATGTAGCCCAGCGCCTGGCCCGGCCAGCTGATATAGCGATTCACCTCGGATTCGATGTTCCTGTCGGTGAGCGCGGTGTTGTCGTGCATATATTGGATCGCGCGCGCCTTGTCCCAGCCGAAGGCGTGGATGCCGGTGTCGACGACCAGCCGGCAGGCGCGCCACATCTGGTAGCTCAATTCGCCCATCCTGCGTTCCGGCGTGTTGTAGAGTCCCATCTCCTCGCCCAGGCTTTCCGAATAGAGCGCCCAGCCCTCGGTGAAGGCGGTGAAGCCGGTGAAGTTCCGGCGGAACGGCGCGATGTCCATCTCCTGCTGGAGCGCGATCTGGAGATGGTGGCCCGGGATCGATTCATGCAGGCTGAGCGCCGGAATCTCCCACAAGGGCCGCTGGTCGAGATGGGACGTGTTGACATAATAAGTGCCGGCGATCCCCGCTTCGGGCGAGCCGCTGCTATAATAAGCGGTGGTCGTCCCCTCGGCGGTCTCGGCCGGGATCGGCCGGATCGTGAAGGTCAGCCGCGGCAGCCGGCCGAACAGGCGCGGCAGCCAGGCATCGACCTGCTTGTTGAACAAGGCCGACGCGGCCATCAGTTGCTCGGCGCTGGTCGGATAATAGCTCGGATCGGTCCGCAGATGCTGGATGAAGGCTTCCCGGCTCGGATAGCCGGCATCGTGCGCGACCCGGTCCATCTCGCCGCGGATGCGGGCGACCTCGTCGAGCCCGATCTGGTGGATTTGCTGCGGCGTCAGGTTGGTGGTCGTATGCTCGCGCACCTGCAGCGCGTACCAGGCCGCGCCATTGGGCTGGGCCGCGACGCTGTCGGTGCGGGCGCAATGCGGCAGATAATCGTGCATGTAGAAATCGAGATGCTTCTGATAGGCGGGGTTGATCACCGTGGTGATGATCTGCCGCGCCCGCGCCTGGAGCGCCGCCCAGTCGGCGTCGCCGATGCTCGCCGGCTTCGGCCGGGTGAACGGCTCGTAGAAATGGGAATGCGTCGGATCGCGCTCGATCACGCCTGAAATGGTGCGCTCATAGCCGTTCAGGACCGAGCAGGGCAGGACGAAACCGCCGCGAACGGCATTGGCGGTGATCGCCAGCGCCTGATCGTTGAGGCGCGGATATTGGGCGATGCGGGTGAGATAGCTTTCGTAATCGTGGCGGTCGCGAAAGGGGAGGCCGGTGGCAAGTCCGGCAAAGCCTTGGTGCCAGCCGTAATAGGTGGTGAAGAGCATGTCGTTCTGGCCGAAATGGCTTTCCTCGATCGTCTCGCCCAGCATACGCAGCAGGATCGCGCGGTTGACCCGGTCGGCGCCGCTCAGCGCGTCGGCCGGGATCGCCTCGATCTGGTGCTGGAACTCCTGCGCCTGGCGGACGTGGGCGGCGCGCGCCTCCGGCGAAAGATCGCGGATGCGGTCATCATAATCGCGCACGCCGAGCGCGGTCGCCTCGGTCGGATTCTCGCGCAGCAGCCATTGGTAATGCGCGTCCATGATGCGGTGGAAATCGTCGGCCGGCGCGGCGACGGCGGGCGCGGCGGTGGCAAGCAGCATGGCCGCGAGAAACGATGTTCGCATGAAGGCATCTCCCCTGTTTCCCTTGCTTTAGGGTCAAGACCCCTAACCGGCAACGGCCGTGACGGAGTGGATTTTGGGTCGGGGCAAGGAGCGAGGAGGGAGCGATGCCTGTGCATCGTGATCGACGAGCGACGCGGCCCAGGCGCGAAAGCCGCCCGACGCTACACGGTCGCCCGGAGAAGGCCGCCGGCGGCGTCGGTCGGCTGGTCCGGGCAACCAGCCCGGCCGGCACCGCCCTCCTTGCCGGTGGCCTTCTCCGGGCGATCACGACCATTGCCGGTTATGGGCCTGGACCCTAGTCCACTGTCCGGCGGGTTCAAGCATGGCGGGCTCTTGCCTCCGCCCGTGCGGCCGTGCTTGATCGGCGGGGAAGGGGAGGCAGATGGCGACGCTGGTCGAACCGCCGCGGCAAAGGCGGGTCAAATCGCTCGATCCGGATATGCTGGAACGCGCCATCGCCGCGGGGAGCGCATTGATGCTCGCCGTGCTGCTGGCCGCGATCGTGCGCGGTCATGCCCAGTGGGTGGCCGTGCCGCCGCTCATCTGGGCGCATCTCGGCACCATCGCGCTCGCGCTGGCGCTGACACCGGTGATGCTGCTGCGCCGCCGCGGCGATCGCCTGCACCGGCGGCTGGGCTGGACCTGGGCGGCGGCGATGTTCGCGACGGCGCTGATCAGCCTCGGCATTCGCGTTCAGCATCCGGGCCATTTCAGCCTCATCCACCTCTTCTCGCTGCTGACGATGGTCAGCGTGCCGACGTTGCTGATCGCGGCGCGCCGCCGCAACATTGCCCGCCATCGCCGAACGGTGCGCGGGCTGCTGGTCGGCGGCCTGTTGCTCGCCGGCTTCTTCACCTTGATCCCGACGCGGCTGCTCGGCCACTGGCTGCTCGGCTGACCCGCCTTTCCCCAAAATTGCTGGCGTCGCCGCCATTTGCCGCTAGCCTCCGCGCTTTCGCCTCCCGGAACCGCGCATGACCACGCACGCCCCCGCCGCCGAACCCACTTATCCCTCGCACAATCCCGATCCGGCCGACCGCGCCTTCCTCGGCCATCCCAAGGGGCTCGGCTATCTCGCCTTCGCCGAAGGGTGGGAGCGTTTTTCCTATTACGGCATGCAGACCCTGCTCGTCCTCTACATGACGCAGCAGCTCTTCACTCCCGGCCATATCGAGCATATCGCCGGCTTTCCCGCCTTCCGGTCCTTCATCGAATGGCTCTATCGCGGGCATCTCGATCCGCAGCCGCTCGCCTCGGCCACGTTCGGCCTCTATGCGGGGCTCGTCTATCTGACCCCGCTCGCCGGCGGCCTTATCGCCGATCGGCTGCTCGGCCGGACGCGGACGATCACCATCGGCGCGCTCCTGATGGCCGCCGGCCATTTCCTGATGGCGTTCGAGGTGAGCTTCCTGCTGGCGCTGCTGTGCCTGTTGATCGGCGTCGGCTGCTTCAAGGGCAATATCGCGACCCAGGTCGGCGAGCTCTACGGGCCGGACGATCTTCGCCGCGCCGACGCATTCCAGATTTTCCTGCTCGCGGTGAACATCGCGGTCATCATCGCGCCACTGGTCTGCGGTTACCTCGGGCAGGAGGTCGCCTGGCATTGGGGCTTCGGCGCGGCCGGCGTCGGCATGCTGCTCGGGCTTGCCGTCTATCTCTCCGGGCGGCGCTGGCTGCCCGCCGAAATGGGCCCCGCGCGCAAGGGCGAAGCGCGCCCTGAACATCCGCCGCTGGTCAAAGGAGACGGCGTTCGCATCCTCGTCCTCGTGCTCCTCCTCCCGCTGCTGATGCTCGCGGCGGTCGGCAACCAGGAGATCTTCAACGCCTATCTCGTCTGGGGCGACGCCAATTTCGATCTCTCCTTTTTCGGTCACCATTTCCCGGTCAGCTTCCTGATCTCGCTCGATGCCTTCATCTCGACCGGAATGATCTTCCTCTCGCTCGTCTTCTGGCGCTGGTACGGCACCAAATGGCGCGAACCCGACGAGATCACCAAGCTCACGATCGGCACGATCATCTCCGCCGCCGCCCCGCTCGCCCTTGCTTTCGCCGCCTGGCAGGAAGCGGCGAGCGGGCAGAAAGTGGGCCTCGGCTGGGCACTCGCCTTCCACGTCATCAATGATATCGGCTTCGCCAACGTCTTTCCGGTCGGCATTGCGCTCTATTCGCGCGCGTCCCCGCGCGCCGTCGCCGGGCTGATGATCGGCGTCTATTATGCCCACCTGTTCGCCTGCAACATGCTGGTCGGCAAGCTCGGCGGTTATCTGTCCAGCATGGAGCCGGGCCGGTTCTGGCTGATGCACGCGGCGCTGGTCGGCGCCGGCGGGATCGGGCTGCTCGTCGTGCGCTCCTTCGCCGGACGCATCCTCGCCCCGACCAAAGTCGATTCAGGCGAAGGCGTGCCCGGCTAAGCCGGCGGTGCGGCCTTCTCGGGCAGCGGGAAGAGTGTGACGAACCGGGCGAGCAGTGCACGGTCGCCCTCGACACCGAGCGCGCCGTCGGCCTCCAGCATCTCGATCGGCACGCCGCCATAGACCGCGGCCGCGATCGCGACCGCTGGGCCGGACAGGATCAGGTCGGCGCCCTCGGGATCGCCGCGTGCCACCGTCACCCGCCCATCGGCGATTCGCATCCGGAACTCCTCCTTGCCGACCCGAAAGCCGATCGCCGCGTCGATCCCGCCGAGCTGCGCCGGATCGCGCATCGTGCGGAACGACATCATCAGCGAGGTCGCTGACAAGGGCAAAGTCGGATCATGCGCCGGCGATCGCGTTGCCCAGCGCCCGAGCGTCTGGATGATCGGCTCGGCCTCGTAGCCCCATTCGGTGAGTTCATAGACCTGGGTCGATCCCGGCGGGGGCAGGCGACGGCGCATCAGGATTCCCTGCGCCTCCAATCCATCGAGCCGCTGGGTCAGCACGTTGGCGCTGATTCGGGGCAGGTCGGCGCGAAGATCGCCGAAGCGCTTCGGCCCAAGCATGAGTTCGCGAATTATAAGAAGGGCCCAGCGCTCCCCGATCAGGTCGAGCGCATGCGCGGTCCCGCAGGCATCATCATAGAGCCGCCGCGACGAACCGTTCTTCGAAGTGGTTATATTTTGTAACTTCATAGTTGTTTTTTATAACTCATAGGCGCATCAGATGCAAGTTCCGAGTCGCCGCGGTGATTCGCGAAACGACCAACGGAGAGAGACGATGCCGGACCTCAAGCCCGCCCGCGAACTGGCCGAAGCCAGCAAGACCCGCCTGCCGGGCGAGAGCGCGGACTATCGCCGCGCCCGCACCGATCTGCTCACCCGGGAGATCGAACTCAGGCGTCAAATCCAGCAGGTCGCCGCCCAGCGCCGCGAATTGCCGCCGGGGCCGGAAGCTAAGGATTATCGCTTCCTCGACCAGGACGGAAAGGAGCTCGGCCTCGCCGACCTGTTCGGCCGGCACGACACCTTGTTCACCTATTTCTGGATGTTCGGGCCCGAGCGCGCGCGGCCCTGCCCGATGTGCACCTCGTTCGTCGGCTCGCTCGACATCCCGGCGCCCGACATCGAACAGCGCATCGCGATCGCGATCCTGGGCCGCTCGCCGGTCGCGCGCCAGCTCGCCGTCGCCCGCGAGCGCGGCTGGGCGCATCTCGATTTCTACCAGACGATCGGCGACGATTTCGCACGCGATTACGGCGCCCTCGACGACGAGGGAAATGAGGGCGCGATCGTCGCGGTCTGGCAACGCAGCGGCGACAAGGCGACCCTGTTCTGGGCGGCCGAAGGCGGCTTCGAGACGGCCGACCCCGGCTCCGATCCGCACCTTGCACCCGATCCGACGCCGCTGTGGAACATCCTCGACATGACCCCGGGCGGCCGCGGCGCCGATTGGTATCCCGCGCTCGATTATCCGAATTGAACCAGGTGATTTCCCGAAGGAGCAATGCCATGTCCCGCCTGATCTTCGTCAACCTTCCCGTCGCCGATCTTCCCGCCGCCAGGGCGTTTTACGAGGCGATCGGCTTCGCCAACAATCCGACCTTCACTGACGAAACGGCCGCCTGCATGGTGCTCTCCGACATCATCCATGTGATGCTGCTGACGCATGAGAAATTCGCTCAGTTCACGCCGAAGCGGATCGCCGATGCGCGCGAGGCGAGCGAGGTCTTGATCTGCATCTCCGCCGACAGCCGCGAGGATGTCGATTCGATCACCGGCAGGGCGATCGCCGCCGGCGGCCGGGAGCCGCGCGAGAAGCAGGATTACGGCTTCATGTATGGCCGCAGCTTCGAGGATCTCGACGGCCATATCTGGGAACCGATGTGGATGGATGTCGAGGCCGCGACCAGGACGCTGAACGAAGCCCCGCATCCCCAGCCCGCGCCGGCGGCCGCCTGAATGCGCCGGACAGACAAGGAGAAACGATCATGGCCTATGTCGACGGATTCCTCGCGGCGGTGCGCGCGGGCAACAAGGACGAATATCTCGATCACGCGCGCAAGGCGGCCGACATCTTCGTCGAATATGGCGCCGCGCGGGTGGTCGAGACCTGGGGCGACGACGTGCCCGACGGCAAGCTCACCGATTTTCGCCGCGCCGTGCAGGCGGAAGAGGGCGAAGTGGTCGTCTTCTCCTGGATCGAATGGTCCTCGAAGGAGGCGCGCGATGCGGGCTGGAAGAAGGTGATGGAGGATCCGCGCATGCGGCAGGGGGCGGCCCCGCCGTTCGACGGCAAGCGCCTGGTCTATGGCGGCTTCGCGCCGCTGCTCGACAAGACCGCCTGAGGGAGGAAATGATGGCCGACAAATTCTTCTGGTACGAGCTGATGACGTCCGATCAGGACGCCGCGATCGACTTCTACACCAAGGTCGTTGGCTGGAGTGCCGCCGATCCCCAGAATCCCGATCTCACCGGTTTTCGTTACACTATCCTGTCGACCGAAGGGCAGGGTGTCGCCGGCCTGATGCAGCTCACCGACGACATGAAGGCGAACGGCGCGCGCCCGGGCTGGCTCGGCTATATCCATGCCGACGACGTCGATGCGCGGGCGGCGGCGATCAAGGCCGCGGGCGGATCGATTCACGTGCCGCCGACCGACATTCCCGGCATCGGCCGCTTCGCGCTCGCGGTCGATCCGGGCGGCGCCTTCTTCTACATCATGGCGCCGAAGCCGCCCGAGGGTGCACCGGCGCCGAGTGAGCTGCCGCCGGCGACGCCCGGCCGGTTCAGCTGGCACGAGCTTTATTCGAGCCTCGGTGACAAGGCCGCGTTCGATTTCTACGCTGGCCAGTTCGGCTGGGAGACGATGCACGAGATGCCGATGGGTGAGATGGGAACCTACCGCATCTTCGGCGCCGACGATGTCCAGATGGGCGGGATGATGAAGAAGCCCGATCAGATGCCGATGTCCACCTGGGGTTTCTACACCAATGTCGACGCGATCGACGCCGCGGTCGAACGGGTGAAAGCCAATGGCGGCCAGGTGCTGATCGGGCCGACGGAGGTGCCGGGCGGCAGTTGGATCGTCCAGTGCGTCGATCCGCAGGGCGCGCATTTCGCCCTCGTCGCGCTGGCCCGCTGAACTTTGCTCCAAGGAGAGAGACGATGTCCGGGAAGATCACACCCTGCCTCTGGTTCAACCATGACGGCGAGGAGGCTGCCGATTTCTACATCACCCTGTTGCCCGACAGCCGCATCGACAAGATCATGCGTTCGCCCATCGACACGCCGTCGGGGCCCGAGGGCCAGGTTCTCGTCGTTGAGTTCACCTTGGCCGGCCAGTCCTACATGGCGCTCAACGGCGGCCCGATGTTCAAGCATAGCGAGGCGGTCTCGTTCATGATCACGACCGAGGATCAGGAGGAGACCGACCGGTTGTGGAATGCGATCGTCGGCAATGGCGGCGAGGAGAGCGTCTGCGGCTGGTGCAAGGACAAATGGGGCGTCTCCTGGCAGGTGACGCCCAGGCGACTGCTCGAGCTCAACAGCGATCCCGATCCGGCCCGCGCCAAGCGCGCGATGGAGGCGATGATGAAGATGGGGAAGATCGACATCGCCGCAATCGAGCGCGCCGCCGACGGCGGCTAGGCGCGGCATCGGGCGGAGGCACCGGACCCCGGTCAGCGCCTCCGCCTCGCGCGCGCCTTCGCGCCCTTGCGTGTCCTGCCCATCTCGGGCAGCGTCCGCCCCGTTCAGACGGCATCTCAACGGGGGAATTTTCGATCATGCTCAAGGGCCTCGCCGCGCTTTCGATCCTGCTTGCCTCCACCAGCGCGTTTGCCGCGCCGGCCCGGCCCGCCCGCGACGCTTCGTCCTGGGATGTGAACGCGCCGCCGGGCCAGCGCCTGCGCGAAGTGCCGCTCAACGTCAGCGAGGGCACGTGGATGAACGTCGACGTGAGCCCGGACGGCGGCATGGTCGCGTTCGATCTGCTCGGCGACATCTATGTGATGCCGATCGCCGGCGGGACGCCGCGGCGGATCACCTCCGGCCTCGCCTTCGACATGCAGCCGCGCTTCTCGCCCGACGGGCGGAGGATCGCCTACACGTCCGATCGCGGCGGCGGCGACAATATCTGGGTGATGAATGTCGACGGCAGCGGCGCGCATCAGATCACGCATGAGAGCTTTCGCCTGCTGAACGCGCCGACCTGGAGTCCCGACGGCCGCTTCATCGCCGCGCGCAAGCATTTCACCACCGGTCGCTCGCTCGGCACCGGCGAGATCTGGCTCTACGACGCGAGCGGGCGCGGCAACGGCATCGCGCTCGTCGAGCGGCCGAACCAGCGATACCAGAAGGAGCTTGGCGAGCCGGCCTTCAGCCATGACGGCCGCTACATCTATTTCAGCCGCAACACGACGCCCGGCGACGTCTTCGAATATGCACAGGATTCGAACCAGGAGGTGTTCGCGATCGAGCGTTACGATATGGCGACCGGCGAGCGCACCCAGGTCGCCGGCGGCGCTGGCGGCGCGGTCCGTCCGCAGCCTTCGCCCGACGGCCAGTGGCTCGCCTACGTCCATCGCACCGGCGGTCGCAGCCATCTCTACGTCAAGAACCTCACCAGCGGCGAGGAGCGGCAGGTCTATGCCGATCTCGACCAGGATCTGCAGGAAACCTGGGCGGTCCACGGCGTCTATCCGGACATGGGCTGGACCCCCGACAGCCGCACCATCGTCTTCTGGGCCGGCGGCAAGATCCGTCGGGTGAACCTGGACGGATCGGCCGCCGCCGAAATCCCCTTCCACGTCTCGGACACCCGTGTCGTCATCGATCCGCCGCGCCCCTCGATCGAAGTCGCACCCGACAGCTTCCAGACCCGGATGCCGCGCTTCGCCAGCGTCTCCCCGGACGGCGCCCGGGTCGTCTTCGAAACGCTCGGCCGGCTCTATATCCGCAACCTCGCCGGCAACGATGCGCCGCGCCTGCTCACGCCGCGCGACGGCGACTTCCAGCTCTGGCCGAGCTGGTCGCGCGACGGCGACCGCATCGTCTTCGTCTCGTGGAACGATCAGCGCCTCGGCGAAATCCGCTCGATCGCAGCCGACGGCAGCGATATGCGCACGCTCTCCCGGCATCCGGGCCATTACCGCCATCCGCGCTTCTCGCCGGACGGCGCGACGATCGTCTACGAGCTGACCGGGGCCCAAGGCCTCACCTCGAACCGCTGGTCGGAGGATACCGGCATCTTCCGCATGCCCGCCGCCGGCGGGACGGCGATGAAAATCACCGGCGACGGCTCCAACCCGCAATTCGGCGCGGCCTCGGATCGCATCTTCCTCGAGACGCGCGAGGGCGGCAAGGACAAGCTGATCAGCGTCGACATGCTCGGCGGCAACCGACGCACCCATGCTCAGGGCGATCTCGTCACCGAATATGACGTCTCGCCCGATGGCCGCACGCTCGCCTATCGGCAGAATTACAATGTCTTCGTCACACCGTTCTTCGACGGGGCGGCGACGGTCGATCTCGGCGAAACCACGGCCGAGTTCCCGGTTACGCGCGCCACTCGCGACGGCGGCATGTATCCGATCTGGTATGCCGGCGGGCGCTCGCTCGCCTGGAGCGAGGGGCCGACGCTCTACACCGGCGATGTCGCGGCGATGCTCGCGCCGGCATCGGGCGGCAGCGGCTACAGTCCGCCGCGCAGCGGCACCTCGCTCGGCATCACCGTCACCGCCGACAAGCCGACTGGCCTGGTCGCGCTCACCGGTGCACGGATCATCACCATGGCGAGCGAGGATGGCGGCGTCATCGAGAACGGCACGATCCTCATCGACGGCAACCGCATCCGCGCGGTCGGCCCGGCCGGTTCGGTGACGATTCCGGCCGGGGCGCAGACCGTCGACGTCACCGGAAAGACGATCATCCCCGGCCTCATCGACGGCCACGCCCACGGACCCCAGGGCGAAGACGATCTCGTGCCGCAGCAGAACTGGTCGGCGATGTCGCACCTCGCGATGGGCATCACCACGGTCCACGATCCGTCGAGCACGGCGAGCGAGATCTTCCCCGCCGCCGAGATGCAGCGCGCCGGCCTGATCCTCGCCCCGCGCACCTTCTCCTCGGCCGAGATCATCTACGGCGCCAAGGCGCCGGATCGCTATGCGCGGATCGACAGCTACGAGGACGCGCTGAGCCATATCCGCCGGCTTCAGGCGGAGGGCGCGCATTCGGTGAAGAACTACAACCAGCCGCGCCGCGAACAACGCCAGGAAATCACGTCGGCGGCGCGGGCGCTGAACATCCTGGTCGTGCCGGAGGGCGGCTCGCTCTTCCAGCTTGACGTGACCCATATCCAGGACGGCAATTCGACCATCGAGCATAATTTCCCTCAGCGCATCCTTTACGAGGATGTACTGAGCCTCTGGTCGCAGACCCACGTCGCCAACAATCCGACGCTGGTCGTCACCTTCGGCGGTCTCGGCGGCGATCCCTACTGGTCCGGCGTCGCGCCGATGTGGAACCATCCTTTGCTCAGCCATCACACCCCGCCGCAGGTGCTCGCGGGCCGGGTGCGCGGGGTGACCGCGCCGGAGGACCAGTTCGCCGACGCCTATAGCGCGCGCATGAGCCACGCGCTCTATCGACGCGGCGTGCTGATCGCGATCGGTGGCCACGGCCAGCAGCCCGGCATGTCCGATCACTGGGATTTGTGGAGCCATGTCCGCGGTGGCGCCTCGCCGATGGAGGCGTTGCGCCATGGCACGATCGATCCGGCGCGCATCTACGGCTTCTCGGACATCGGCAGCCTCGAGCCCGGCAAGCTCGCCGATCTCGTCATCCTCAACGACAATCCGCTGGAGAACATCCGCAACACCGATCATATCGACCGGGTGATGCTGAACGGCCGGCTTTATGATGCCGCGACGTTGAACGAGGTCGTCACCGGTCACCGTCAGCGCCAGCCTTATTTCTGGGAAGGATCGAGCGGCACCGGCACCGGCCCGGCGCCCGCCTCCGCCGACGGCGAGGATTGATTCTCCAACTCCCTCCCCTTCGGGGGAGGGAGAATCCGTGCTTCGCGGCGCGCTTCATGCTATAAACCGAAGCGGGGGGCCTGGAAGGAGGCCTACCATGTCGCAACAGGTTCCCGAGATGGCGCCCGTGCTGGGGCCGGACGCGGCGATCGACTATCGCCACGAATTGATCTCGTCCCGCCGTGTCGAAGGCACGCCGGTCTACAATCGCGCCGAGAAAAAGCTCGGCACGATCCATTCGGTGATGATCGACAAGAGGAACGGCGAAGTCGCCTATGCGGTGCTTTCGTTCGGCGGCTTCCTCGGCATTGGCGAGCATGTGACGCCGGTACCCTGGGCACTGCTCGCCTACAGCGTCGATCTCGACGCTTATGTGATCGACCTCACCCGCGAGCAGCTCGCGGCGGCGCCGAGCCTCCGGCTCGATCACGCCGATCGGCCGCAGAGCGGCGATTACGAGGACGTCAAAGGCTATTACGAGCAGATGCGCTGGTGGGGGCTGTAGCCCCGCGCGCGATCAGACCGCCGGTTCGACGACGATCTCGGTCTTGAGCGAATTGGCGATGAAGCAGGCCTCGTGCGCTTCGCGGTGCAGGCGATCGAGTGTGTCGGCGTCGGGCACGGGTCCGGCGAAGGCGATGCGCGGCCGCAGCGCGATCTTCGTCACCGCCATCCGGCCGGGCGCGATCCGGCCCATCTCGCCTTCGGCCTCGTCGATATAGGAGCCGACTTCGAATCCCGCTTTGTGCGCGACCCAGAGGAAAGAGAGCATGTGGCAGGAGGAGGCGGAGGCGACCAGCGCCTCTTCGGGGTCAACCGCCGCCGGATCCGACATCGGCACGGGCACCACGTCGGGCGAGGACGAGCCGGGCACCACGACGCCGCCGTCGAAGGCCCAGCTGTGCCGCCGGCTATAGCGGCCGTTCGCTGCGCCGTCGCCGCGCCACTCGATCCGGGCGACATACTTGTGGCTCATGCGCTTGCCCGTTTCCGACCGGCGGTCGGAAACATGTCGTCAAGCTCATCGGTGGTCGATGCGGATTTGTTCGCGCTTCGCTGCGTCTTTTCGGCGCCGGGGGCGGGAGTTGCGATCAGCACCGCCGGCTCCGCGGCGCGCGCCAGCGCCTCGCGCCGGGCCAGCCGGCCCTCGATCTGGGCGCCGGCGGCGATGCTTATCGTCTCATAGGCGACGTCGCCGGTCACCCGGCCGGTCGATTCGATCATGATCGTGCGGGCGCTGACCGTGCCCTCGACCAGCCCGGCGATCCGGGCTTCCTCGGCGACGATGTCGCCGGCGATCGTGCCCGTCATGCCCTGGATCAGTATCTCGCAGCGGACGTGGCCGTCGATTCGTCCGTCGATATGGAGCGGGCCGGTGGTGGTGACGTCGCCGCCGATCGTCATTTCGGGCCCGATGAAAGAAAGGCCGCCCGATCCGCCAGTCCGCGCCGGCCTTGGCGCCAGCGCCTTCGTCTGCGTGCGTGAGAACATCGCCAGCCCCCTTCTTCTGCGCGGCGACTATTGCCGCCGCCGGGGCAGGGATCAAGCGCGGGTCGCGGATAAATGCGGTGGGGCGACAGCCATGCGCCGATTTCGCGCGACCGGGCGCGGTTTCGGTCGACGCGAAGGGCCAGACAGTAATGGGGGCCGGCATCGCTGCCGGCCCCCACTGTCCCTGCGCGGTGGTCGTCAAGCCTGGAGGGCGAGACGTCCGCGCCGGGCGGTTTCGAAGGCCAGCAACCAAAGGAACCGGGGGTTCCTCGCCGTTCCTGTCCTTCCGGGGTCCATCCCGGGCTTGCGCCCGTTCCGGCTGCCCCGCCGGCTCCCCGTCAGGGCCGAGGCCCTGGCGGTTCGCCGCAGCGGACAAACAGTCCGAAGACCGCTTCCTTCGCCTTCGCGCCGCCTTTGCCGAAGCATCGGCCTTGCATCCGGCGAAATCCTCGGCCGAAGCCTTGGGTCCGCCTGGCGAACGAAGGACCGAAATCCCGCATCCGCCGTGACGCCTTCAGGATCGAAATCCCTACCGCGTCGGACAGTCCGTCCGGAGCCGGGGCCCCTTTCATTCCGTCCTGATCCCCCTCCGGGCCGAAGCCCATCGGGAAATCCTGGGCGCCTTACGAAGCCTGCCGTCCGCTTCCGCTTTGGCAAGGCCGTCGCGTCCGCATCGCGGCGGCTTCGTCAGCCGCCCCGCCTTTGCGTCACCGCCTCATCGTCTGGTGGGACAAGAGACCGTTTCACGCGGGCCGTGGCTGGGAAGGCTTTCGTCCGTTGCCGGTCGATCGTCTCTGCCACGACCCGAAGCTGTCACGAAAAATGAGTCGCACCAAGCGCATTGTGCCTGTGGATAACGAGGATAACGGGCATAAGTGAAAGTGCGTCCGAATGGTCGCTCAGTGCGCGGTCGCGGACCCTTTCGGTTCGCCCTTGCCGCCCTCGCGCAGCCCCTGTTCGAGGCCTTCGAGGAAGGCGCGCAGGCCATCGCGCGCCGCGTCGCGCACCGCCTCGGCAAGCGCGTCCCCGTCGACCTCGAAGCGGGCGCTGAACTGCGGCTGCGGCTGCGCCTTGGCCGCCCGCGACGCGCCGACGAGCGCGGCGGCGGCAAGGCCGCGGACGAAGGGATTGTCCACGGCCTCGATCGCCTTATTGGCGCGTTTGCGCGCCTTCTTGGGGATTTTCACCCCAGCAACCTTCTTCGGGATCTTCACCTTCGGCATGGCCCGTCTCCTTGTGTCTTAACATAGTAAGACACTAATGGAGATACAAGCATGTCTCAAAAGCGCAGCGGAGTCACCTGCCTCACCCCGGGAATCGCGGCGAGCCTGGCCGCGAGCGCCGGCTCGATCCGTCCATCGACCGAGACCAGCGCCACCGCCTCGCCGCCGGCCGCGCGTCGGCCGAGGTGGAAGGTCGCGATATTGATCCCGGCCTCGCCGAGCAGGCTGCCGAGCCGTCCGATGAAGCCGGGCGCATCCTCGTTGACGATATAGATCATGTCGCCGTCGAGCTCGGCCTCGATCGCGATTCCGAACATGTCGACAAGGCGCGGCGCGGCATTGCCGAACAGGGTGCCGGCGACGGAGCGGGGGCCGGCCTCGGTCTCGACCGTCACGCGCACCAGGGTGTGATAGTCACCCTCGCCGGCATGGCGCACTTCGCGCACGTCGAGCCCGCGCTCCTTTGCGAGGAACGGCGCGTTCACCATGTTCACCGTGTCCGAATAGACCCTCATCAGCCCGGCGAGGACCGCGCCGGTGATCGGCTTCTGGTTCAGTTCCGCCGCCGCGCCCTCGACCTCGATCGCAACGCCGCGAATCGCCTCGCCCTCGAGTTGGCCGACCAGGCTGCCGAGCTTTTCGGCGAGCGCCATATAGGGCTTCAGCTTGGGCGCTTCCTCGGCCGAGAGCGAGGGCATGTTGAGCGCGTTGGAAACGCCGCCGCGAATCAGGAAATCGGCCATCTGCTCGGCGACCTGGATCGCGACGTTGACCTGCGCCTCGGTGGTCGAGGCGCCGAGATGCGGCGTCGCGACCAGGCCCGGCGTGCCGAACAGGGGGTTCGCGCTCGCCGGTTCTTCGACGAACACGTCGAGCGCGGCGCCCGCGATATGGCCGGCCTCGAGCCCGAGTTTCAGCGCCGCCTCGTCGATCAGCCCGCCACGCGCGCAATTGATGATCCGGACGCCCTTCTTGGTCTTCGCGAGATTCGCCGCGGACAGGATGTTGCGGGTCTGATCGGTCAATGGCGTGTGGAGCGTGATGAAGTCGGCCCGGGCGAGGAGCTGATCGACCTCGACCTTCTCGACGCCGAGCTCCAATGCGCGCTCGGGAGTCAGGAAGGGATCGTAGGCGACCACCTTCATCCTGAGGCCCAATGCGCGATCGGCGACGATCGAACCGATATTGCCGCAGCCGATCAGCCCCAGCGTCTTGCTGGTCAGCTCGACGCCCATGAAGCGGTTTTTCTCCCATTTGCCGGCCTGGGTCGAGGAATCGGCCTGCGGCAGCTCGCGGGCGAGCGCGAACATCAATGCGATCGCATGTTCGGCGGTGGTGATCGAATTGCCGAACGGGGTGTTCATCACGACGACGCCGCGCGCCGTGGCGGCCGGGATGTCAACATTGTCGACGCCGATCCCGGCGCGGCCGATCACCTTGAGATGGGGAGCGGCGGCCAGCAATTCGGCGGTCACCTTGGTCGCCGAGCGAATGGCGAGCCCATCATAACCGGGCAGGATCGCCTTCAATTCTTCCTTGGTGAGGCCGGGCTTCTCGTCCACCTCGACGCCGTTGGCGCGAAAAATCTCGGCTGCGTTCGGGTCCATTTTGTCGGAGATGAGGACTTTGGGCATTTTTGGCTCCTTCTCCCTCTCCCGCTTGCGGGAGAGGGCCGGGGTGAGGATGTGTCTTGTCTGCTGGCGATGCGGGGAAAGGACAGGCCCTCTCCCACCTGTCCCGCAAGCGGGAGAGGGCTTTTTGTCAGGAGGCTTTCGCTTCGGCGTAGGCCCAGTCGAGCCAGGGCCCGAGCGCGGTCACGTCCTCGGCGTCCACCGTCGCGCCGCACCAGATGCGAAGCCCCGGCGGGGCGTCGCGATAGCCGGCGATGTCGTAGGCGGCGTCTTCCGCTTCGAGCAGCGCGGCCATCTTCTTGATGAACGCCTCGTCGGCGCCCTCGACCGTCAGGCAGATGCTGGTCTTCGCCCGGCTGGCCGGATCGGCGGCGAGATGGCCGAGCCAGGGCCGCGCCGCGACGATGGCATCGAGCGCGGCGGCATTGGCCTCGGCGCGGGCGATGAGAGCCGGCAGGCCGCCAAGCTCCTTCGCCCATTCGAGCGCCCAGATCGCGTCCTCGACCGCGAGCATCGAAGGCGTGTTGATCGTCTCGCCCTTGAACACGCCTTCGTTGAGCGCACCCTTGGACATCAGGCGGAACAGCTTGGGCAGCGGCCAGGCCGGTGTGTGGCTCTGCAATCGCTCGACCGCGCGCGGGCCGAGGATCAGCACGCCATGCGCGCCCTCGCCGCCAAGCACCTTCTGCCAGGAGAAGGTGGCGACATCCACTTTCTCCCACGGAATGTCATAGGCGAAGACCGCGCTGGTCGCGTCGGCGAAGCTGAGGCCCTGGCGATCGTCGGCGATCCAGTCGCCGTCCGGCACGCGCACGCCGGAGGTGGTGCCGTTCCAGGTGAAGAGCACGTCGTTCGACCAATCGACCTGGCCGAGATCGGGCAACTTGCCATAATCGGCGCGGATCACCGTCGGATCGATCCGGAGCTGCTTGACCGCGTCGGTCACCCAGCCTTCGCCGAAGCTTTCCCAGGCAAGGCAGGTCACCGGCCGCGCGCCGAGCATCGTCCACATCGCCATCTCGAAGGCGCCGGTATCGGAGCCCGGCACGATGCCGATGCGGTGCGTATCGGGGAGCCGCAACGCCTCGCGCATCAGGTCGATCGCATATTTAAGGCGCGCCTTGCCGATCTTCGATCGGTGCGAGCGCCCAAGCGATCCGGTGGCGAGATGTTCGGGAGACCATCCCGGTGGCTTCGCGCAGGGACCGGAAGAGAAATAGGCGCGCGCCGGGCGCACCTCAGGCTTCATTACAGTCATAAACGACTCTCCTCACAGAGAGCCCGCACCGCGTTGGGGCGGCGTGGCCCGTCGACCGGAGTAGAGAGGCTGGTCGCTCGTCGCAAGCCGCTTTCGGTTCGACTCGGCGCGGTTGACCGCATCGTTGCCGCCGCGCCACGGTGCGCCGCGTGAGGCGGGGGATCATATCGGCGGCCGGACTCTTGCTGCTCGCGGGGTGCATCCCGCACGGCGATCGCACCCTGCCGCCGCCGCGCCACCAGCGTCCTCGCCCCGTCCAGAGCCAGGCGCCCGCCGTCCCCCTGCGTCAATGCCTGGACGGTCTTGCCCGTGAAGACGCGCGCTTCCGCCTGCTCGAAGGCCGGCGAACCGCCGCCGGCTGCTCGACCATGGATACGATCCAGCTCACCGACATCGGCGTGCCGGTGACCAATCTGGGCGCGATGACCTGCTCGCTCGCCGATCGCTTCGTCACCTGGGTGCGTCAGGACGTCGCCCCGAGCGCGCGCTATTATTTCGGCGCGGGCCTCGCGCGGATCGAGACGTTCGGGACCTATTCGTGCCGCGGCGTCAACGGCGTTGCCGGCGCGCGGCTCTCCGAACATGCCTTTTCCAACGCGGTCGATGTCTCCGCCTTCGTGCTGAGCGATGGCCGGCGGGTCACCGTCCAATATGGCTGGAACGGCGACGATCGGCGGGTGCGTGAATTTTTGCGCGCAGTCCATGACGCCGGCTGCCGGCGCTTCAACATCGGCCTCGGGCCGGATGCCAACGCCTATCATTACAACCACATGCATTTCGACATGGGCCGCGGCCCCTATTGCCGCTGATCGCACTGTTGCGGCGCCGGATCGACGCCATTAAAGCCCCCCGATGACCGATCCAGTCCCGCCAAAGCGCGTTTTCCAGCCGGCCCGCGAAGAGGCCGAGCTTGCCGCCCTTGCCACCCAGAGCCCGCAGACCACGACGCCGACCTACCGGCTCGCCTTCCAGGATCTCGATTTCCTGCTGCGCGAGGATTTGCGCCCGGTCCGCTTCCAGCTCGAGCTGTTGAAGCCCGAATTGCTGCTCGACGAAGCGAAGATCGCCTCGACCTTCGTCTTCTACGGTTCCGCGCGCATTCCCGAACCGTCGAAGGCGGATGCGCTCGTCGAAGCGGCCGGCACGGAGCATCAGCGCCGGATCGCGCTCAATCTCAAGGCCAACTCGAAATATTATGACGAATCGCGCAAGCTCGCGCGGCTGGTCAGCCGGGTCGAGCCCGATGCGGAGGGGCGGCGGCACTTCGTCGTATGCTCGGGTGGCGGGCCTTCGATCATGGAGGCCGCCAATCGCGGGGCGCAGGACGAAGGCAGGGAATCGATCGGGCTCAACATCGTGCTGCCGCACGAGCAGCTCCCGAACGAATATGTGACGCCGGCCCTATCGTTCCGCTTCCACTATTTCGCATTGCGGAAGATGCACTTCCTGCTGCGCGCCCGCGCGGTGGCGGTGTTCCCGGGCGGCTTCGGCACGTTCGACGAATCGTTCGAGCTTCTGACCCTCGTCCAGACCGGCAAGGTCAAGCCGATGCCGATCCTGTTCTTCGGCCGCGATTATTGGAACCGCGTGGTGAATTTCGAGGCGCTGGTCGACGAAGGCGTGATCGCCCCGGCCGACCTCGATCTCTTCACCTTCTGCGAGACCGCCGAGGAAGCCTGGGCCTATGTCTGCAAATATTACGCCGGGACCGACGACAGCCCCGGCTGCTGACACCCGAACCTAGTGCGAATTGCCGGCCGGCGCGGCTGCGTTGGCCGCGGGTGCCGCAGTATTGCTCGCCGCCGCGGCGTTGTCGCCACCCGCGGCAGGAGCGGCGGCGGGCGGTGGCGGCAGAGGCAGGTTGCTGCCGCTGCTGTTCAGATAGGCGATGACGTTGGCGCGCTCCTGCGGGTCGGAAAGGCCGGCGAAGCTCATCTTGGTGCCGCTGGCGAAGCTGCTCGGCGATTTCAGCCAGGCGTCGAGATTCTCGAACGTCCAGGTGCCGCCATGGCCGGAGAGCACGCTCGAGAAGGCGAAGCCGTTCTTGCCCTGGCCGATCGGCTCGCCGACCGTGCCCCACAGGTTCGGGCCCATCTGGTTGGGGCCGCCCTGGGTGATCGTGTGGCATGACTGGCATTTGGCGAAGGACGCCTGGCCAGCATGGATATCGGCCTGGGCAAGGCGGGTGGCGATCGGCGGATCGGCGACCGGCCCGGAATCATTGCCTTCCTCGACGACGCCCGGGATCGCATAACCCATATGCTCGGGTCGCTCGGCCTTGAAATATTCGCCGGCGACCAACGAGGTGCCGAGCAGGACGATACCGCCCGCCAGCGCCCATCCCGCGATCGTGTTGAACCGGTTGTCCATGCCGACTTGATCCCTCCCCAAGGAGCGTGGCCGCCGATCGGGCCCGCCGAAGAAACTGGAATGGCGCTTCCTTTATTGAAGCGGGGCCCGCGCTGCAAGCCGGCCTGATCCGCGCGGGGCGCGCCCGCCGGTCTCAGCCCTAATCGTCGTCCCGGCGCTGGTTGCGGCGGACCGGCCCGTCGCTGCGCAACTGCCCCCGCGTCGCCCCGTTCGGGAAGGGCCCGGTGTGGACGTTGGCGTAGAAACCGTAAGGCTGGATCACGAGCTCGCGGGCAAGCGCGAGGTCGAGCGTCGTGCAACCCTGGCTGTGGCCGTCGGCGCCGGGCGTCGCGAGCGGGATGACGATCGGCCCGGCGATCCCGGCGGCGCCGCGATGGATATGGGCCGCGGTCGCGGCATCGCCGCCGCGGGCGTAGAGATCCCAGCACGTCTCGCCGGTGCGCGTGTTGACGCGCAGCGTGCCGTGGCCTGTCATGCGCTGATCGCCGGGCCCCGGAACCTCCTGCACCCCGGTCATCGTCACCGAAAGCTGCGCCCGCTGCGGCAGCCGGCCGGGGCTGGCGCAACCGTCGAGCAGAGGGGTGGCGCCGAGCAGAACGATGGCGCCGAGGGCGCCGAACATCCAGGGCCGCATCGTCATGTCTCCTTCTCCTCGTCTATCCAGCGCGTCAGCAGCGTGTTGGCAATGGCGAAATGGGGCGGCGCGTCGAACGTCGCGTCGGGCGCGCCCGCGAGCGCCGCCCGGACCTCGTCGCGGCTCGCCCAGAAGGCATCCTCGAGCTCGGTCGCGTCAAGCCTGATCGCGTCGCTCTCGGCGGCGGCGATGCAGGCGATCATGAGCTGGCCCGGGAACGGCCAGGGCTGGCTCGCGACATAGCGCACCGCGCCGACGGCGATGCCGGCTTCTTCATGGATTTCGCGCGCGACCGCCTCCTCGATCGATTCGCCGGGCTCGACGAAGCCGGCGAGCGCCGAATAGCGGCCGGGCGGATAAGCCGGCTGCCGGCCGAGCAGGACGCGGCCGCGATGCTCGGCGAGCATGATGACGACGGGATCGACGCGCGGGAAATGCTCGGCGCCGCAATTCGGGCATTTGCGGCCCCAACCGGCGCGGAAGCTTTCGCTCGCATGGCCGCAGACGCTGCAGAAGCGGTGCCTATTGTGCCACTCGTTGAGGCTGCGGACCGCGCCCCAGATCGCCGCGTCGCGCGCCGACATCATGCCGAGCACCCGGAACAGGGCGAAGGCGCGCTGGCCGGGCGCCGCCATCCACACCAGCGGCGCGAACAGCGGACGACCCTCGTCGAGCCCCAGGAACAGGGCGGCGCCATCCTCCATCGCGCCCCAGGTCAGCCGCCCGGAAGCGTCGAGAAGCGGATCGACACCGTCGAGCCTGAGCCACCGCGCCTCTTCATGCGCCATCAGCTCGGCGAGGCGCGCCTCGTCGAGTCGCAGATGATCGGCGCGGTCGATGCCGGCGCCGGTGAAGCCGGGCTCGGGCAGAACACCTCCGAAAAAGACGTGGCGGACCTCAGCGCCTATGGACCCGAAAGCCCGATCGGCAAAGGCGGTGTTGAGCCGGCCGACATTTCCCCTTCGCGCCAGGCGAGCCTCCGCGCGGCGAGCTTGGCGAAGAGCGTCGGAAGGCCGGCCTCGCCGATCCGATCGATCGGCCACCACAGGCCATCGCCGCGTTCTCCCGCGCGGGCGCAGCGCAGCGTCATCGTCAGCGTGAAATGGGTGAAGACGTGCTCGACCGCACCGGCGTCGCGCCATGCCGCATCGACCGGCGCCTCGGTCGGCAGCGCGAGCATGCCGCCGAGCAGCCCCCTGGCGGGCCGGCGCACCAGCAGCACATGGCCGTCATGCTCCAGCCAATAGGCGTAGCCGGCGCGGCGCGGGCGCGGGGTTTTGGGTGGTTTCACCGGATAAAGTTGCGGATCGCCGGCGCAAAACGCGGCGCAATGGTCGATGAGCGGGCAATGCGGGCAATCGGGCGTGCGCGGCGTGCAGATCGTCGCGCCCAGATCCATCATCGCCTGCGCGAAATCGCCGGCATTCTCGTCCGGAGTCAGCGCGTCGGCGCGGGCGCGTATTTCCGTTCGAGCGGACGGAAGCGGGGTTGCGATCGCATGGAGCCGAGACACCACGCGCTCGACATTGCCGTCGATCACGACCGCGCGCTTCCCGAAGGCGATCGCCGCGACCGCCGCCGCCGTATAGGCTCCGATCCCCGGCAGTTTCAGCAGAGCCGCTTCGCTGTCGGGAAAGCGTCCGCCATGGTCGCGCGTCACCACCCGCGCGCAGGCGACGAGGTTGCGCGCCCGGGCGTAATAGCCAAGCCCCGCCCAGGCGCGCATCACCTCGGCGTCATCGGCCGCGGCGAGCGCCGCGACATTCGGCCATTTCGAGGTGAATCGCTCGAAATAGGGCTTCACCGCCGCCACGGTGGTCTGCTGGAGCATGATCTCGGAGAGCCAGACACGATAGGGGTCAGGCGATTCGCTCCCTTCGGCGCGCCAGGGAAGGCGGCGCTTATCCACAGCATACCAACATAAAAGGGCGCGGCGGGCATCGACGGGCATGGGGCGCCTATGCCATCATTCGGCCGATGGCGAAAACGACTGGCCGCAGGAGGGGAGGAGCCGACGATGCGCCGCGCGCGCGCCGCGCCCGCGCCGTCGGCGATCTGTTGCCCGATGCGGGCGGCGCCGCCTTCCGCCGCTTCGGCTTCGTCCAGTCGGCGATCGTCAGCCGCTGGGCGGAGATCGTCGGCGCGCGCTACGCCGCCGTTTCCAGCCCCGATTCGATCCGCTTCCCGCAGGGGCGCAAGGCCGAGGGCGTGCTCACCCTCGTCGTCGAAAGCGCGCACGCGCCGATGATGCAGCATGTCGCGCCGACGATCGTCGAGCGGGTCAATCGCTTCTTCGGCCACGAGGCGGTCGCGCGCATCGTCTTTCGCCAGGGAATCGTCCGGGCCGCGAAGGCGAAGCCGCGACCGGCGCCGCCGTCGCTGCGCCCGATTCCGGCCGCGCTCGGCGAGTCGCTGCGCGAGGTCGCCGATCCGGAGCTTCGCGCCTGTCTGGAATCGCTTGCGCGCGGGCTCGCGTCCGGCGAAGGAACGCCCATCGTGACGACCCTCAACGTCGTCGGCAGAATTGGAGACGCGAAGACATGAAGATTGGGCTCGGTATCGGCGCGCTCGCGCTCGCCTTCGTCCTTGCCGGCTGCGGCGGCAGCGGCACCAGCAATCTTTCGGCGGCGGCGGCGAACAGCAATGCGCCGATCCCGCAGATCGCCGCGCCCAATAATGGCGACTGGCGCGAAGTGGTGAGCGAGACGACCGAGGGCGGCTATCGCATGGGCAATCCCGATGCGCCGGTGAAGCTCGTCGAATATGCCTCGATCACCTGTCCGCATTGCGGCGAGTTCGCCGAAACCGGCACCGCGCCACTGCGCGATCAATATATCCGCTCGGGTCAGGTGAGCTGGGAATATCGCCCCTTCATGCTGTTCCCGACCGATCCCGGCGTGTTCATGGCGCTTCGCTGCCAGGGCCCTCAGCCCTTCTTCAGCCTGCTCGAGCAGCTCTATGCGACCCAGCGCGACTGGGTCGGCCGGCTCCAGTTGCTGACCGAGCAGCAGCAGCAGGCGATCCAGAACATGTCGCCCAGTGCGCGTCCGGGCGCATTGGTCCAGGCGGCGGGGCTGGATCAGTTCTTCCGCCAGCGCGGCATGCCGCAGGCGCGGCTCGATCAATGCCTTTCCGATCCGCGCGGGCTCCAGAGGCTGACCGAGATCACCCAATATGGCACCAGCCACGACAATGTCAGCGGCACGCCGACCTTCATCATCAATGGCGAGAAGCAGGACGTCGGCACCTGGAGCACGCTCGAGCCGAGGCTGCGCGCGGCGGCGGGACTGTAAGATGGGACGCCGTGCCATTCTGGCGATGCTGGCGCTGGCGGTCTTTGCCGCCGCGCCGGCGGACGCGCAGCGCGGCCGTTCGCAGGGAAGCCGCTCCGACGGTCCCCGCCAGCGGGATTGGACGCGGACCGCCATCCATACGCCCGAGGGTTTCCTGATGGGCGATCCCGATGCGCGCGTGAAGCTGGTCGAATATATCTCGCCCGCCTGCACCGATTGCGTGCGGTTCGCGGCGGACTCGGGCGATTCCCTTTTCCAGGGCTATGTCCGGCGCGGCCAGATCAGCGTCGAGTATCGCAACGTCACGCTCAACGCCTTCGATCTCGCCGCGACCTTCCTTGCCCGCTGCGCCCAGCCGACCGCTTATTTCGACATGACCCATTATCTGCTCGCCCATCAGGCCGACTGGATGGGGCGCGCCAACGGGCTCAGCGAGGCGCAGCGCAATGAGCTGAGAACCTTGCCGATGTTCCAGGCGGTGCAGCGGCTGGTGCCGATGCTCGGGCTGGATCGCGTCGGCGAGCGCCACGGCCTCGATCGCAATGCACAACAGGCCTGCCTCGCCGATCAGACGGCATTCGACCGGCTGAACGCGCTCCAGCAGACGGCGCGGCAGCAGAATGTGACCAGCGCGCCGGTCTTCTTCATCAATGGCGAGCGTCAGCAGGCGACGCGCTGGGCAGAGATCGAACCGCGCATCCGCGCCGCGCTGGGAGACTGACCGTGAAGCTGCGCTTCCTTCTTGCCATGCTTGCCGCCACGCTCGCCGTGCCGGCGGCCGCGCCGGCTCAGCGTCACCATGCGGCGCCGGCGGCGCAGCGCGACTGGACGCGCATGGTCGTCGCGACGCCCGAAGGCGGGTTTCGCATGGGCAATCCCGCCGCGGCGATCAAGCTGGTCGAATATGGCTCGATCACCTGCCCGCACTGCGCCGCCTTTGCGGCCGAGGGGGTGCCGACCGTGCGCGATTCCTATGTGCGTAGCGGCCGGATGAGCTGGGAATATCGCCCCTACATGCTGTTTCCGACCGCCCCCGGCATCTTCATGCTGCTGCGCTGTCAGGGCGCGGCCGGTTTCTTCCCGTCGATCGAGCAGCTCTATGCGACCCAGCATGACTGGGTCGGTCGCCTTCAAGCGGCCGATGAGGCCCAGTTGACGCGCCTGCGCGCGATGCCGCCGCTCGCCCGGTCCGCGGCGGCCATGCACATCATCGGCATGGACGATTTCTTCCGTCGGCGCGGCATGACGCAGGCACGGCTCGATGCCTGCCTTGCCGACCAGGCCGGCCTCGACCGGCTGGCGGCGATGAATCAGGCCGCCGGAGCGCGAGGCGTGCAGGGCACGCCGACATTCTTCCTCAACGGCGCCAAGCTGGACAATGTCTATGATTGGGCGGCGCTCCAGCCGCATCTGCCGGCGCGGTAGGGCTGGCGCGGGGGTATCGGCTTAGGTGCAGGTCAGGCGTCTCAAGCTTTCGGGGTTCAAGAGCTTCGTCGAGCCGGCCGAGCTGACGGTCGAGCCCGGCCTCACCGGCGTGGTCGGGCCGAACGGCTGCGGCAAATCCAACGTGTTGGAAGCGATCCGCTGGGTGATGGGCGAAAGCTCCCCCAAATCGATGCGCGGCGCGGGGATGGACGACGTCATCTTCGCCGGCACCGCGCTTCGGCCGGCCCGCGATTTCGCCGAGGTCTCGCTGCTCGTCGAGCGCGCGGCCGGCGATGCGGGCGGCGAGGGCGGCTTTCCGGCCGGTGAGGTGGAGGTAACGCGCCGGATCGAGCGCGGCGCCGGCTCGGCCTACCGGGTCAATGGCCGCGACGTGCGCGCCAAGGATGTCGCATTGCTCTTCGCCGACGCGGCGACCGGGGCGCATTCGCCGGCTCTGGTCAGCCAGGGCCGGATCAGCGCCGTCATCGCCGCCAGGCCGACCGAGCGGCGCGCGATGCTCGAGGAAGCGGCCGGCATTTCCGGCCTCCACGTCCGCCGCAAGGATGCCGAGCAGAAATTGCGCGCCGCCGAGGCCAATCTCGTCCGCCTCGACGAGGTGCTGGGCGACATGGAGCAGCGCGCGACGGCCCTGAAGCGCCAGGCGCGCGCCGCCGAACGCTATCGCAAGCTTTCCGACGACATCCGCGTCGCCGAAGGCCGGCTGGTCTTCGCCCGCTGGCGCGAGGCTGCGGCGGCGGCGGAGGCCGCAAAGCAGGAGGCGGCGCGGGCCGAAGCGGCGGTCGGCGTCGCCGCCGAGGCGCAGCGCGCCGCCGCCGCTCATCAGACCGACGCCGCGAGCGCGCTCGCCGACCGACGCAGAGCGGCCGAAAGCGCGCGCGAAGGGGCGTCCGAGCTCGGCCACCAGCTCGCCGCTCTGAAGGCCGAGCGCGACACCGTCCGCCGCCGCATCGACGAGCTTGCCGAGCGCCGGCGGACGCTCGGCGCCGATCATGCGCGCGAGGCGGCGCTGCGCGACGACGCTGCTGCCGCGCTCGTCCGGCTGGAGGAGGAACAGGCGGCGATCGCCGCGCGGCTCTCCGATGCCGAGCAACGGCGCGCGATAATCGACATCCGCACCGTCGATCAGGAGGACAAGGCCCGCGCCGCCGAGAGCGCGCTCGGCAAGGCGCAGGCGCGGCAGGCCGCCGAGCAGGCCGAGGCCCGGGTTGCCCGCGCCGCGCTCGACGCCGCCCGTCAGAAGCTCGAGCGGGCCGAGGCCGAAGCGGCGCGGATCGGTGGGCAGGTTGCGGGCCTTGGCGAGATGCCGCCGCTGCTTGCGGCGCTGGAAGCGGCCCGTGTCGCGCGCGAGGCGGCCGAGGCGCGGCTCGCCGGGGCCGGCGAGGCGATCGCCATCGCCGAGACCGGGCGCCAGGCCGCCGCCGCCGCGCGCGACGAGGCCGAAACCGCCGCCGCATCCGCGCGCGCCGCGCGCGCCGCGCTCGAATCCGAAGCCAAGGCGCTTGTGAGGGCTGTCGAGGACAGCGCCGGCGACCGGGCGATCGCCCATGTCCGCGCCGCGCCGGGCTATGAGCATGCGCTTGCCGCCGCGCTCGGCGAGGATCTCGATGCCGCGCTCACCGGCGAGGCGCCGCGGCGCTGGGCCGGCGCCGATCCGCGGGCGGACGATCCCGCGCTTCCCGCCGCCTGCACGGCGCTCGCCGATCATGTCGAGGCCCCCGCCGCGCTGCGCCGCCGCCTGCTCCAGGTCGCGGTCGCCGAGATTGACGATGGCCAGACCCTCGCCGTCGGCCAGCGCCTCGTCACATTGGGCGGCGCGCTGCGCCGCTGGGACGGCTATGTCGCGCGCGGGCTCGGCGCCGCCGCCGCCGAACGCCTGATCCGCGTCAATCGCCTCGCCGAGATCGAGCGCGCGCTCCCCGGCGCCGCGCAAGCGGTCGAGCGCGCCGAGACCGCCAGCGTCGCCGCCCGCGCCGCGATGGAGCAGGCCCGCGCCTCCGCCGATGCAGGCCGTCGCGCCGAGGCCGAGGCCGCCGCCCAGATCCGCGAGGCCGGCCGCGCCGAGGACAATGCCCGCAACGAGATCGAGCGGCTGGAGCTGCGTCGTACCGGCCTTGCCGAGCGCGCCGAAGCCGCCGAGGCCGATCTTCGCGACGCCACCCGTGCCCGCGATGAAGCGGACGCCCAGTGGGCGACGCTACCGGATGCCGTCGCCACGGAAGCCCTGGTCGCCGAGTTGCGGGCCGTCACCGAAACCGCCGCCGCCGCGCTCGCCGAGGTCCGCGCCGAAGCCGCGACCCATGCCCGGGGCGTCGCCACCGACCGCCAGCGCGCCGAGGCCGCCGCCAAGGAGCAAGCCGACTGGCGCTCCCGTGCCGCCGAAGCCGACAAGCGCGACGCCGAGTTCGTCCGCCGCACCGCCGAGGCCGAAGCGCAAGCGGGCCGTCTCGCCGAAGCTCCGGCCGCGCTGGACCTCAAAATCGCCGGCCTCACGGCCGATGCCGAGACCGCCGCCGCCGCCGCCCGTGCCGCCGCCGAGGCCGAGCGCGAAGGGGAGGCGGCCCTGCGCGCCACCGACGCGAAGCTCTCCGAAGCCGGCGAAATTCTCGCGGGCTGTCGTGAGGCGCGCGCCGGCGCCGCCGCCCGCGCCGAGGCGCAGGACGCGCGCCGCATCGAGATGGCGCGGATCTCCGGCGAGAAGTTCGAATGCCCGCCGCCGCTCCTTTCCGAAAGGCTCGGCTTCGACGAGGCCGCCATTGCCGAGGTCGGCGCCGAATCCGCGCGGCTCGATCGCCTCACCCAGGATCGCGAGCGGATCGGGCCGGTCAATCTGGTCGCCGAATCGGAATTGAACGAGTTGGAAGAGACGTGCCTCTCCAGCCAGGCCGAACGCGAGGAGCTCGGCCAGGCGATCCATCGCCTGCGCGGCTCGATCGGCAGCTTGAACCGCGAGGGCCGCGCGCGGCTCCTCGCCGCCTTCGAGGATGTCGATCGCCACTTCCGCAGCCTCTTCACCACTCTGTTCGAAGGCGGTCAGGCGCATCTCGAACTGGTCGAATCGGACGATCCGCTGGAGGCGGGGCTCGAGATTATGGCCCAGCCGCCCGGCAAGCGGCTCGCCACGCTCACCTTGCTTTCGGGTGGCGAGCAGGCGTTGACCGCGATCGCGCTCATCTTCGCGCTCTTCCTCACCAATCCGGCGCCGATCTGCGTCCTCGACGAGGTCGATGCGCCATTGGACGACGCCAATATCGAGCGTTTCTGCGACCTGCTCGACCGCATGACCGGCGAGACCGACACCCGCTACCTCATCGTCACCCACAATGCGGTGACGATGAGCCGCATGCACCGCCTGTTCGGCGTGACGATGATCGAGAAAGGCGTCAGCCGCCTGGTCAGCGTCGATCTCGGCGGGGCTGAAAGATTGCTCGCCGCCGAGTAGCTATTCCGCCGGCTGCGCCAAGGGGCCGCGCCCCGCCTTGCGCTTCGCCGCCAGCTTCGCGCGCCAGCCGCGGCTCCTCAGCCACATGATGATGCCGGTGATGGCCAGCGCGGCGGGGATGATGCCGCCGAAGAAGATCAGCGTCTGCCACACCCATCCCATGTTGGTGCCATCGTGCCAGCGGCGCATCGTCCGGGCCTTGGTTTCCGGCCGTGGGGGACGCGGCGGCGTCACCTCGCCAGTGGTGTCATCAACCGTATATTCGGCCGGCGGCGTGCCATCCTGGCGGTAGGCGATCTTCCATTGGGATGCCTGGTCGGTGGGCCAGGTGATCGCGCTCGGCGTCCCCCTGCCGCGCGCCGCCGCCAATGCCGTATCGGCGGTGAGATGCGTCGCTTCCAGCGGTCGTGCCCGCGCCGCCCGCGCGCGGTCCGGTGGGCCATTGCCTCCGCGCGGCGCCGATGCCTCGAATCGTCCGAAAGCCTGTGGAAAGGAAATCCAGGCGCCGGTGAAGGACAGCATGGCCAACGGCAGCACGATCCAGAAGCCCATCAGGTGATGGAGGTTGGCGCTCATCGAATTCTGCCGTTTCCAACGGAAGCCGCGTCGCACGCTGCCGCTGATCGGCCACCACAGCCAAAGGCCGGTGAGGCAGGAGAAGAACATCGCGACGCCGACCCAGCCGACGATCGTGCGTCCCCAGCCCGGCACCATGAAGCTGCCGTGGATCATGTGCATGGCACGGATCAGGCCGGCATTGCTCGGCGCGATATCGAGCACGCGCGCATTCGCCGGATCGATCCAGATATTGGTGCGCTGCGGCGGCCCGCCCGGGCGGGCGCCCTCGCCGCGGCCCTGGCGCCGCGCCCGGTCTTCGCCGCGGGCGCCGTCCGCCCGGTCAACCCTGGTGGCGCTGGCGACGATCGGCCCGCCGTCCGCGTCGGGATAGCGGATCGAGACCAGCCGCTCATCGGGCCCGATCGCTCCGCGCGCCGCGGCTTCATAAGCGGAGGGCGGCTGGCTCGCCGGCCCGGTCACCGCATAGCGGCCGGGATTGAGCACCTTGTCCAATGCTCCGTCCCATACCAGCGCCGCGCCGCTGAGGCATAAGGGGATGATCAGGATGGCGAGGATCAGCCCGATCCATTTGTGGACTTGGAGCCACCAGCCGCGAAGGCGCAACGTCGTCGATCGGGCCACGATATTCCCCTGCTTGAATTCCTTCGGACGACCCTAAAAGCTATTGAGAATGGATTGCAACAAGAGACTTGTATCGAGCGACGTAAGACTCAGCTATCCCCCCAGCGGCGCAGCAGATTGTGATAGACACCGGTCAGCCGGACGATCTCGGCATCGTCCTGGCCGCGCGCCGCCGCCAGCGTCTGGATCGAGCGATCGAGATCGAACAGGATCGTGCGCGCCGCGTCGTCGCGGACCATCGACTGAACCCAGAAGAAGCTCGCCACCCGCGCGCCGCGCGTCACCGGCTCGACGCGGTGCAGGCTGGACGCCGGGTAGAGGATCAGATGGCCAGCCGGCAGCTTGACCTCATGGACGCCGAGATTGTCCTCGACGACCAGCTCGCCACCGTCATAAGCCGCCGGGTCTTCGAGGAAGAGTGTCGCCGACAGGTCCGATCGCACCCGGAATTCGCTGGCGCGGTGGATTCGCACCGCATTGTCGACATGGGTGCCGAATCTCTCGCCGCCGGCATAGCGGTTGAAGAGCGGCGGAAAGATCTTGAGGGGCAGCGCCGCCGTGATGAACAGGGCCGCCTTGCCGAGCGCCTCGAGCACCAGCCGCCCCGCCTCGCGCGCCGCGGCGCAATCCTCGGGAAGCTGCATGTTGCGCTTGGCGAGCGCCGATTGGGGACCGGAGGTCGCGTTGCCATCCGCCCATTCGCCAGCGTCGATGATCGCGCGGATGCGCGCCACGCCGGCCGCGTCCAGCACGTCGGGAATGGCGAGCATCATGGCGATCGACCCCTCTTCGCGTCACCCCCGCGAAAGCGGGAGTCCAGCTTCCTTGTGCCCAGCGGCCCGTGAAAGGAAAAGCCGGATTCCCGCTTTCGTGGGACTGACGGAGGACGGTAGGCGATCAGAACGAATAGTTCAGGCTGAACACCGCCGATCGGCCTTCGCCGGGCGCTGCCCAGCCGCCGCTGATGCCGGTCGCGCTGACATTGCTGCGGATGCTGGTGAAATAGCGCGCATCGAACAGGTTCTGGATGTTCACCTGCGCGGTCAGGCCGTGCCTGATTTCATAAGCGAAGAACAGCCGGTGGACCCAGTAATCGTGCGATTTGAACTGGACGGGCGTCGTCAGCAGGCTCTGGTTGAGCGCGAAGCTCCCCTGATAGGTGAAGCCATAACCGACCTGGAGCCCGAACGGCAGCCGATAGGTGGTGAACAGGCTCCCCGAATGGCGCGGCGTCTGCACCAGCCGGTCGCCGCGCGCCGGATCGGGCAAAGCCGGCGTGTTGACCCCGACGCAGCTTCCGGCGGCGTTGCTGACACCCGGCTGCGCCAGGCACAGGTCCGACACGCTCTGCAGGATCGTGCTGTCGAGATAGGTGTAATTGGCGAAGATCGACCAGTTGCGGGTGATGTTGCCGGTGACGCCGAGCGCGATCCCGTCCACGCGCGCGCGGCCGTCGAGCACCTGGATGGTCGGCTGGACCGGATCGTTCGAGGCGATCCTGAAATTGCTGCGTTCGTTGCGGAAGAAGGCGGCGGTCAGTTGGAGATGACGGTCGAGCAGGTCGATCTTGCCGCCGATCTCGTAACTGCGGCCGGTTTCGGGCGCGACGTCGCAATTGGTGCCGCAGCCGGCGCGCACGCTGTTCGAGCTCGGCGTCTTCGAATTGGCGATCGAGGCGTAAAGGCTCGCGGTCGGGATCGGGTGGAAGACGAGGCCCGCGCGCCAGGAAAAGAGGTTGTCGTCGCTCACCTGCTCGACGCCGCGGGTGTAAACGGACCCGCTCCCCGGAGTCGAGTAAGTGTCGGCGCGGAAGACGTTGCGGACATTCTCGTAGCGGATGCCGCCATTGATCTCGAACATCGGCCCGATCTCGAGATTGTCGAAGACATAGCCGGCGAGATTGCGAGAATCGCCATAGGAGATGCCGGTGAGGATACGGTTGACCGGGCCGGTCCACACCGTGTCGGTCGGATTGGTGATCGCGATCGGCGGCTGCGCGATGACGTTGCCGTCGGCATCGCGCAGCAACTGCGCGGTGTCGATCCGGTAATCCTCCTGGGTGAAGGAGCCGCCGACCACCAGCGTGTTGTGCACGCCGCCGGCCGCGCCCGCTTCCCAGCGCAGGTCGGTCTGGTTGTAGAGGAGCTGGTTCAGCTGATCGCGGACCAGACCGCGCGGGCCGCTCGGCGTGTAGAAGCCCGGCGTCGCGCACGGATTGCCGAGCGCGTCGAGCCCGGACGGCAGGCACCAGCCGACGCCGTTGGTCGCGCTTTGCGGTGCCGAGGTCTGGGTCGGCTGGAACACGCGCTGCCAACGGGTCAGGTTGCGGACCGTCACCGCGTCGCTGAACCGGTGGTCGAACGTCGCGGTCAGGCGGTCCAGAGTGATCCGCTGGCGGTCAAGATTCTCGATCCCGAAATAGCTCGAATCGTCGATCCCGGGCAGCGGGCCGCCGACGCTGGCGTAATAAGGTGCGCCATAAACGGGGATATTGTTGTCATGCTGGTGGACATAAGCCAGCGTCAGGCTGGTCGGCGAATTGATGCCGATCGTGATCGAGGGCGCGAATCCCCAGCGGCGGTTGCGCTCGACATCGCGGCCCGGAATGTCGTTGCGATGAACCATGGCGTTCAGGCGCACCGCGATCAGATCGCTGACCCGCACATTCACATCCGCGGTCGCGCGCCAGTAATTGTCCGTACCGACGCCGGCCGAAAGCGCGGTCTGCGTCTCGCCTTGCGGCACCTTGGAGACAAGGTTGATCGTGCCGCCGACGCTGCCCGATCCGCTGAACACCGAGTTGGAGCCGTTATAGACCTCGATCTGCTGGAGGTTGAACGGATCGGATCGGCTGTACTGGGCGCTGTCGCGCACCCCGTCGACGGTGATGTCGGTATTGGCCGAATAGCCGCGCAGGTTGATCGAATCGCCGAACCCGCCGCCGCCTTCACCGGCACCGAAGGTGATGCCGGGCAGGGTCGAGAGCGCGTCGCGCAGGGTGAGCAAATTCTGCTGGCGCAGCGTCTCGGCGTTGAGGACGGTGATCGTCTGCGGCGTATTGAGAAGATCGGTCGTCTGCTTGGGCGATTCGAGCTCCTGTCCGATGCGCTGGCCCGTGACCAGGATCGACTGATCCGCCACATTGCTTTGCGGCGTGTCCGCGGCGGAGGCGGCGTCGCTTGCGGCGGCGAGCGGGGCTTCGGCGGCGATCGCCGGCGACGACAGGAAGCCGACGGCGCCGATGGCGAGGAAGAGCGGCGCGCCGACGGTCGTGCGCGCGGTCGAGTTCGGATGATCCACGAAGGGCCCCTTTTTTAGGTTCTGTTTTCCACGCGACCGTTCCGTCTTGCCCACCCGGCTCGGCTTGGCCGCTTCCCCGCTATTGCAAGTCATTCTCATTAGAGTCAAGTTTGTATCAACATGTCGCGGCAACGACCGATAAGCGGGACCGACCGAGGAACCGCGCTTCGTGGCGCCCGTTCATCGGCCATGATCCGCAAGCTCAAATCCGGCTACCGCCTCTATTCGCGCAAGAAGGATCCCCGCACCGGCAGAAGGCGCAATCTCGGCACGTTCGAGACGCGCGCGGCGGCCGAAAAGCACGAGCGCGAGGTCCAGTATTTCAAGCATCATTGAGGCCGGTCATGCCGACAAAGAAGTGGTCGCGGGACGTGACCGAACATTCCAATGCGTTGGATCTCGAACGGGACGTCTTCACACGCGACGATGCTGACCTTCTATATCAATCGCGCCGGCGATGGCCTTTCGGCGCACCGCCGCAAAGTGCTCGAGGATGCGAAAGGCGCGCTGCGCGCCGCGTTCGGCCGCGATTGACCGCGGGTATTGCGCTCTTGAAAGCCCGCGCCACCTCCGCCACGGTGGCATGGATTCGCCCCGGGAGCCTTCCATGGCCGCAAGAAGCGCCTTTCTCTTCGCCGTCCTCATGCTCGCCGCCTGCGCGCGATCGGAGGATGCGAGCATCCTCGCGGAGGACAATGATCAGGCGCGCACCGTGGAGCATGTCCGCACGCCCGAACAGGACGACGAGGCGGTCGCGCTCGGCGAATGGCGCGCTTCGGTCCAGGACGATGCCAATGTGCTCGAGTTCGGTCCGGCCGGCGCCACGCCGGTCTTCAGCCTGCGCTGCGACGGGCGGCGCGGCCTTTTCCTCCAGCGGCACGGCGCGGCGGCGGCGGGAGATCTTCCGACCATGTTGCTGACCATGGGCAGCGAGACGCGGCGGCTTGCGGTGGCCGCCGTGAGCGGCGCGACGCCGCTGCTGCGCGCCGGGATCATGCCGCAGGATCCGCTGCTCGATCAGCTCGCGCGCAACGCCGGCCCGATCGTGATCCGTGTCGGCGATTCGCCACCGCTCGTTCTGCCGCCCGCACCCGCCATCGCCACCTACGTGAACGGATGCGAGAGCGTGCGCGCAGATGGAGACGTGCCCGATGGCGCGGTCAACGTTGCCGTGCCTGCCCCCATCGCCGTTAATGCCGTGACGACGCCCCCGGCGCCGGCGGTGCGAAACGGGCAATGAAGCGGCGGATCGGCCTTGCCGCCGTAGCGGTCGCGGCATTGCTCGCGGGATGTATCCCCCGCCCGGTCGCGCCGCCACCGCCGCCGCCGCCCGCGCCTCTGCCGCCGCCACCGCCAGCCCCGCCGCCACCGGTCCCGCCGCCACCCGCCGACTGGCGCGACGCGGCGCTCAGCCCCGGCGACTGGAGCTATGACAATGACGGCCGCTCGCTCGCGGTCTTCGGACCGCCAGGGGCGCCAAGCCTCGCCCTGCGCTGCGACGGCGGTGGCGTCGCGCTGACCAGAACCGGACCCGGCGATACGCTCACCATCACGACCAGCTTCGGCGCGCGCACGATAAGGGCCGAAATCCAGGGAACCAGCGCGGTCGCGACCCTGATGCCGAACGATCCGCTGCTCGACCAGATGGCGTTCAGCCGCGGCCGCTTCATGGTCCAGGGCGGCGGCGCGGCGGCGCTCTACGTCCCGGCCTGGCCGGAGCTTGCGCGCGTCGTCGAGGATTGCCGTCGCGGGGCATGAAAAAGCCGCCCCGAGGGGCGGCGCGAAGCATGGAATCCTAGCTTCAAAAAAACTTAGTTCAAGACTTGATCGTAGATTCGGCCCGAATCATATTCGGATCGAGTTCAACATAGCGAAAGGAGGTGATCCGATGTCTCATGGTTCAGCAGAGAGGTCGGTCAAGTCCGTTCGGGAGATGAAAGCTTAGGTCTTTCAGTGTCTTCCGGGCTGGAGGCTTCCGGCCGCTGACCATGTCGAGAGGCCGTCGGGCATTGGCCCGGCGGCCTTTCGCCTGTCTGGCCGGGATGGGCCAACGCAGCGATGGAACTGTTCGCGCGCTCGCGTGTCTGTTACGCAACGGATACGAACTCCAAGGAGGAAATCATGGCCAAGAATTCGTCCGGCAAGACGGGAGATGCGCGTTCGGCGGCCGAAGCCATTCCTGACGCGCTGCGGGAAGCGGGTCGGAAAGCCGCCGAGCTCGCCCAGAATCCCGTCGCGAGGAGCCTTCTGGCCGCGGGGCTGGTGACCGCGGCCGCCGCGCTCGCCGCGAACAAGTCGGTGCGCGATACCGCCAAGCGCAGCGCCCGGCACGCGCAGGATGCCGCCGAGGCGGCGGCCGATGCGGCGGCGGAAAGCGCGAGCAAGATCGGCGCGGCGATGATCAACGCGGCAACCGAAGCGGTCCGCCGGATGATGGGCGAGGCTGGGGCCGAGAGCGGGTCCGCGACATCGGCTTCGGCGGCGGCGCCCGCCCGCGCGAAATCCACGCCGGCGAAATCGAGCGCGCGAACCACGAGGAAGCCCGCTGCCAAGGCCGGGTCCGCGCGCAAATCAGGCGCTGCGAAGAAGCCTGCCACGCCGCGGGCGCGCAAGCCCAAGCCCTGAACCTCTCCCGTCGGGGAGAGGGCGGTTGTCAGGTGTGATGTTCGCTTGAGGAGGGGTCGCCGCCGCCTGGCGAGACGCCGCCGCCCATGCCCATTCCGCCACCCATTCCGCCCATGCCTCCACCCCCGCCGCCGCGCCCGACTTCGCGGCCGGCATCGCCCTTGCCCTTGCCGCCGGCGCCGGAAGGGCGGGTCGGTCCCTGCATCGGGATGTCGAGATCGGCCGGGATCGGATCGAGATCGAGCGCCCGGCGAATGAAGTCGCGCAGCGACACGACCAGCGCATGGGTGTGGACCGGCCGTCCGGCCACCAACTCGCGCACCGCGCGCTCGGCGAGGCGCACCTGCGCCTCGGTGCCGAGCAGGATGACGTCGGACAGCGCCGCCTCGACCGCGTCGCGAATCCGCCGCGGCCGATCGGAAGCGCCGCCATTGGGAAGATCGATCGGCCCGGCCTCGTCGCCGATGCCGGCCCGCCCAAGCTCGCGCCGATGGCGGGGATCGACGGCGAGATCGCCGGTGAAGGAGCCGCCGAGCGTCTTGTAGGCGGCGATCAGGGCGCGCAGGCGCTCGTTGATCTGGCGGTTCATCCGCTCCCGGCGCTGCTGGATCGTCATCATCATGACCAGCCGGATGCCGACGCCGATCAAGGTGACAAGGCCAAGCCCGATCAGCGTCGCGACAAGGCTGTGCCAGGAGCTGAAATCGACATTTCGCATGGCCGCTCCCCGCGTTCGATTCGCCGTTGCTTAGGCCGGCGCGGGGGCAAGCAAAAGGGACGCCGTTGCCGGCGTCCCTCGTCAAGCATGGGTTACGGGCCTGAAGTCCCGAGCCTTAGCGGCAGCGGCGACCGCTGCCGTTGCGATCGACCTCGCGGCCGAGCAACGCACCGGCGGCGGCGCCGATCACCGTGCCGGCGGTGCGGTCGCGTCCGCCATCGACCGAACGGCCGATCAGCGCGCCAGCGGCGCCGCCGATCAGCAGGCCGGTCGTCCCGTTGGAGCGGCGGCAATGATAGCGTCCGTCGCGACCGCGCCACTGCGGCCCGCTATAATGGCCCTGGCGATCATAATAGCGACTGTAACGGCTGTGATGGTGACGCTGGGCGTCGGCCGGCGTGATCGGCAGCACGGTGGCTGGAACCGCAACGGCCGCGGCGGCGATGGTGAGCATGAGAGTACGCATGAATTCCCTCCTCGAACAAAACCCTGCGATCAACGATCCCCGGACAGGGTTTGTTTCATTAACTCAAAACAACAACCCGGTCATCCGGCCGCAAGGCTGAATGCCACGCGGCGATCACGGCCATTGCCGATCATTGGTTTGGACCGTAGAGGCGGGCGGATTCACGAGGGAGTTGCAGGGCTTGACGAACGTCACCGTCATCGGCGGCCAATGGGGCGACGAAGGCAAGGGCAAGATCGTCGATTGGCTCGCCAGCCGCGCCGATCTCGTCGTGCGCTTCCAGGGCGGGCACAATGCCGGCCACACGCTCGTCATCGACGGCGAGACCTACAAATTGTCGCTGCTGCCCTCGGGCATCGTGCGCGGCACCCTGTCGGTGATCGGCAACGGCGTGGTGCTCGATCCCTGGGCGCTGAAGGCCGAGGTCGAAACGCTGGCCGCGCAAGGCGTGTCGGCGACGCCGGAGACATTGCGTATCGCCGACACATGTCCGCTCATTCTCCCGATCCACCGCGATCTCGACGCGCTGCGCGAGGATGCGAGCGGGCAGGGCAAGATCGGCACGACCCGGCGCGGCATCGGGCCGGCTTATGAGGACAAGGTCGGACGCCGGGCGATCCGGGTCTGCGATCTCGCGCATTTGGGCGAGCTGGGGCCTCAGCTCGATCGCCTGTGCGCGCATCACGATGCGCTGCGGGCCGGCTTCGGCGAGCCGCCGGTCGATCGCGACGCGCTCGAGCGCGAGCTTGGCGAGATCGCCGCGTTCGTGCTCCAGTTCGCCGGGCCGGTCTGGAAGACGTTGGGCGAGGCGCGGCAGCGCGGCCGGCGCATCCTGTTCGAAGGCGCGCAGGGCGTGTTGCTCGACGTCGATCACGGCACTTATCCGTTCGTGACCTCGTCCAACACCGTTGCCGGGACGGCGGCGGCCGGAACCGGGCTCGGCCCCGGCGCGGCGGGGTTCGTGCTCGGCATCGTCAAGGCCTATACGACCCGGGTGGGTTCCGGCCCGTTCCCGACCGAGCTCGACGACGAGATCGGCCAGCGTCTCGGCGAGCGCGGCCGCGAATTCGGCACGGTCACCGGGCGCAAGCGGCGCTGTGGCTGGTTCGACGCCGCCCTTGTCCGCCAGTCCTGCGCGGTTGCGGGGGTGACCGGCATCGCGCTCACCAAATTGGATGTGCTCGACGGACTGGACGAGATCCGTATCTGCACCGGCTATGAGGTAAGGGGGCGAAGGTTCGATCATCTCCCGGCCCACGCCGCCGATCAGGCGGCTGCGACCCCGATCTATGAAACGATGAAGGGCTGGCCGGATTCGACCGCCGGCGCGCGTAGCTGGGCGCAGCTCCCCGCGCAGGCGATCAAATATATCCGCCGCATCGAGGAGCTGATCGACTGTCCCGTCGCTTTGGTGTCCACCAGCCCCGAACGCGAGGACACGATTCTGGTGCGCGATCCCTTCGCCTTATGACCAGCCGCGAAGTCACCCGGTTGCTGCCGCGGGCCGACGCCCTCGTCACCGGCGATTATGTGCGGCGGCTTTCGGATCGGGTGGCGGTCACCGCCTTCGGCGCGATCCAATGGCCCTGGCTGCTGCGCAGCCTTCGCGGCGGACGGCGGGCGGACAAGCGCGCGCTGCTCGAACGGCTCGAACTGCCGCCCGACGCGCTGCCTCATCTCGGCAGCTGGAAGGCCGACATGGGGCTGCTCAACCTGATGGTCGATCATGTCCTCGCGCGGCAGCCGAAGCTGGTCGTCGAGTTCGGCATGGGCGCCTCGACCCTGATCCTCGCCCGCGCGCTCCAGCGGGCCGGGGGCGGCAGCCTGATCAGCTTCGATCAGCATGGCGATTTCGTCGAGGCGACCGGACGCTGGTTGGCGGACCACGGGCTCGAAGCGGACCTGCGCGCGGTGCCGCTGACACCTTCGCCCGACGGCTGGCCGGGCCTGTGGTACGATCACGGCGCGCTGCCCTGCGGTATCGACCTCATGATCGTCGACGGGCCGCCCTGGGCGATCCATCCGTTCACCCGCGGCGCGGCGGAATCGCTCTTCGCCAGGATTGCACCGGGCGGCACGGTGATGCTCGACGACGGCGCCCGGCCCGGCGAGAGGTTGGTCGCGCGCCGCTGGCGACGGCTCCATCCGGAATTTGATTTCGTGCTCGATACCAGCGGCACGAAGGGTACGCTGATCGGAGTCAAAAGCCGCTAATTCAGCCGCATTGGGCGCGATGAAGCAATTTCTGGTCGGCGAGGACGAGCGCGACGCACGCGGCGACCAGCTCGGCGGCATGCTCCGGCATCGGATCGAAACCGACCCGGAGGACCACCGGCTGGCCGCTGGAAATGCCGCCCAGGATGCCGCCGGCGTGATTGGAAAGGAAGCTGGGCCCGGCGCGCATCGCATCGGCATTTTCGGATCCGGTCAGCCGCGCCGCCGCGAAGCCGTCGCCGATCTCGATGCGGCGCGCGCCGGCGATCGCGCCGATCGCGCCCGCCAGCTCCGCATCGAGCTTGGCATAGACCGGCGCGCCCCAGCCGGCCGGCACATCATCGGCGACACAGGTCACGTCGGCACCCTGCACCTCGGCCCGGACCGAGACGCCCTCGATGATCTTGCGCGCCACCGCTCCAGCGGCGCGCAGCGCCGGCGCGGGTCCGCCCGCCACCTTGACGGCGATCGGCGTGCCGGTCGTGCGGCCCTCGAACGTGCCCGACAGGATCGATGCGCCGACGGCCGCGTCGTCCAGCACAATTCCCGGGGGACAGCCGTCGATCAGCGCCCCGGCGCCGTCCTCGCCGTCCCACAGCGACCAGCGCAGGACATGACCGCCGCCGGCATTGCTCACGTGACGGCGATGTCGGGCGCGTCTTCGGCCTTCATGCCGATGACGTTGTAGCCGGCGTCGACATGGTGGACCTCGCCGGTGACGCCGGACGCCAGGTCAGACAGCAGATAGAGCCCGGCGCCGCCGACATCCTCGATCGTGACGTTGCGGCGGAGCGGGCTGTTATATTCGTTCCACTTCATGATGTAGCGGAAATCGCCGATGCCGCTCGCCGCGAGCGTCTTGATCGGCCCCGCCGAGATCGCGTTCACGCGGATATTCTCCGGCCCCAGATCCATGGCGAGATATTTGACGCTGGTCTCGAGCGCCGCCTTGGCGACGCCCATCACATTGTAGTGCGGGATCACCTTCTCGGCGCCGTAATAAGAGAGGGTGAGCAGGCTGCCGCCATCGGGCATCATCGCCCGCGCGCGCTGCGCGACCGCGACGAAGCTGTAGGCGGAGACGTTCATCGTCATCAGGAAATTGTCGAGGCTGGTATCGACATAGAGGCCGCGCAACTCGTTCTTGTCGGAAAAGCCGATCGCATGGACAACGAAGTCGATCGTTTTCCAGCGCGACTTCAGCGCATCGAACGCCGCATCGAGCGCCGCCATGTCGGAGACGTCGCAATCGATCAGGAAATCCGATCCAAGCTCGGCGGCGAGCGGCGCGACGCGCTTCTGCAACGCCTCGCCCTGATAGCTGAACGCAAGCTCCGCCCCCTGCTCGCGGAGCTTTTGCGCGATCCCCCAGGCAAGCGAGCGGTCGTTGGCGAGCCCCATGATAAGCCCGCGTTTTCCCGTCATCAGGCCGGTCATTCATCCTCCTGCTGGCTTCTCCCCGATGCCGGCGCGGCGGCGTGTTCCACCGCCCCGCCGCCTCCCTCTTGGCCCGACGAGGGCGACTCGGCAAGCGCCGCATTGAGCTCCGCGGCGATGACGAGGCCGAGCCCGATCAGGAAGAAGAAGAAAAGCGAGACGATCACGCCGGCGAGGCTGCCGTAGGTAAGGCCGTAATTGGTGAGATGGGCGAGGATCACCGGCAGCAACGCGGTCGTCGCGATCCACCAGAAGGTGACGAACAGCGCGCCGGGCCATTTCGGTCATTTCGACGTGCGATAAGCCGCCGGCGTCAGCGCATAAAAGAGGATGTAGAGCGAGCCGAACAGGACCAAGGCCGGTGCCGCCCGCAGCCAGGTCAGCGCCGAGACGACATTCTCCGCTCCCGGAATGCGCGAGACGACGAGCTGCTGCGCGCTCGACAGCGCCACCGAAAGCGCGAACGCGGTCATCGCGACGACCACGGCGGCGATGATGATCCCGGCCGAACCAAGCCGGTATTCCCAGAAAGAGCGGCCGAAGCTGACGCCGTAAGCGCGCCGCAATATGTCGCGGATCGTTTCGATGAAGCTGCCCGTGGTCCACAGCCCGACCAGCGCCCCGAGCCACAGCAGGCTGCCGGAGCGCGCCTCGAGGATGTCGTGGATCGGCTGCTCTAGCACCCGACGCACGCTCCCCGGCATCGTCTGGAGCAACGCGCCGACCGCGTTCATGCTCTCCTCGCTCTGGCCGAAAAGATGCGCGATCGCCGCGGCGACGATGACGAACGGGAAGATCGACAGCAAGGCAAGGTAGGCAAGGTTGCCGGCATGGATGAAGCCGTCCGAATAGACGCCGACCGCGACCCGTTTCACCACCGTCCGGAAGCGCGAGCCCTTGCCCACCCGGGCCCGCAGCGTCGTCATCGCGCTGGTCCGGCGGACGCGGCGGGCTTCCGGGGATTCCGGGGAGATATCGCGCATGTCGGGCTAGACGCCCAGGCCGGCCCTGGGGTTGCCCTTGCCCCTGCCGCTCCAGCCTTCGAGGAAGCCGGCAAGCTCGGCATCGTCGGCGGGCAGATCGATCATCAAGGTCACGAGCTGATCGCCGCGCTGGCCGTTTTTGGCGGTGAAGCCCTTGCCCTTGAGCCGGAGCACCTTGCCCGAGCTGGAGCCCCTGGGGATCGAGAGCATCACCGGCCCGTCCACCGTCGGCACGCGCACCTTGGCGCCGAGCGCCGCCTCGTCGAGCGCCACCGGCAGATCGAGGCGGATATTGTCGCCCTCGCGCGTGAAGAAGCGATGGGGCCGGATCGCGATGGTGACGATCGCATCGCCATTGCCGCCAAGCCCGCCCTGGCCCTGGCCGGCGAGCCGAATCTTCGTGCCGTCCTCGACACCCTTGGGCAGCTTGATGTCGAGCGTCTTGCCGCCGGCGAGCGTCACTCGCTGCCCGTTCAGCGTCGCCGCATCCTCGAACGGCACGTCGAGCCGATAGGCGGCGTCGGCGCCCTTTTGCGGCGGGGCGTTGCGGCGGCCGAAGCCGCCGAACGGGCCGCCGCCGCCGCCACCACCACCGCCGCGCCGGCCCAGGCCGCCGAACAGGCCTTCGAACAGATCGGAAATGTCGCCCGGCTCGGCGCCCTGGAACTGGGGCTCGCCATTGGCGCCGTCGCCGAAGGGATTGCCGCGGAACGGCCCGCCGCCGCCGGGTCCGCCACCGCCGTAGCCGAAGGGCGCGCGCGGATTGCCGTCCTCGTCGATCTCGCCGCGATCGTACTGGGCGCGCTTATCCTTGTCGGTCAGGATGTCATAGGCCTGCGTGACCTTGGAGAAGCGCGCCGAGGCGTCCGGCTTGTCCTTGTTGCGATCGGGATGCAGCTCCTTGGCGAGCTTGCGATACGCTTTCTTGATGTCCGCCTCGTTCGCGCCGCGCGCAACGCCGAGGGTCGCATAGAGATCGGCCATGCCGGTTCCTTCTCCACGCCGGGCCAAAAGTCCACTGTTGCGCCGGTGCAACATCGGCAAGCTGGGGTTGGGCTCCGGCCTTGGCAAGCGGGAACCGCGCGGCCGGGCGCGGCGTTCCAAAAGACCTTCCGCGTCAACGTCGTGCGAAGGAGCCGCATGTTCAGGATCACGGTTCGGACCCAGGTTGGCCCCAAGACCCAGATCGCCTCCGGGCCCCGCCGCGCGCTGGCCCGCTTCCGGGAGATGCGCGACACCTACGGCATCGATCCCGAAGTCACCGACGGCGCGCGCGCCTATACCGAGGAGGAACTGGCCCGGCTGGCGGAGAAGGACGGCGGCTAGGCGCCGGCGCGAATGTTCCCGAATGTTCCCACTCGCCATGGCGGGTTCGTGCTTCTTCCCGGGCCGGGAAGATGTTCGAGGCGGACCTGTCAAAGAGCCGGCGAGCCGGGGCGCGGACCCCGAGTCGGGCGCAGCATGACGGATGAAATCCTATTCGTATCCAACAAAGAGGGCGGCGGGGTGGGTTACGGTGGCACGCTATTTAACCCCCTTTGAGATTGGCCTCCGTCGCGACGCGCCATGCCCAAAACCATGCGTGCAATTGGGGGTTGAGTAAGGTGTCACCGTAATTCCGTAATTCCAGGTGGCCGGTGAGGTCATAGGTGTAGGACACATCGAGCTCGCTGCCCGGCAGATCCTTCGCCGTCACGCGGTTCAGGTGATCGTAGCTGAACGCGATGCTCGTCCCGTCGCGCAAGCGGCGGCTGGTGACGTTGCCCGCATCGTCGAGCGTGAGCTGCTCATAGTCGGTGGTCGAGCTCGTCCCCGCCGTCGTCGGCGACGGCATCCGCATCTTCACCAGCCGGTCGTGGGAAGAAAGGACGATGGAGCCGCACAGGCTCCTGTCGATGCGAGGAAGCCGGCGACAT
>Ga0164241_10000679_pt1 | contig 54530 bp, 83 predicted proteins | sample OricomyardsoilBY_FD_108780 | JGI IMG/M metagenome (GOLD analysis project Ga0164241, IMG submission 108780) | Backyard soil microbial communities from Emeryville, California, USA - Original compost - Back yard soil (BY) | ecosystem: Environmental > Terrestrial > Soil > Unclassified | place: USA... | reverse complement strand
GTGAGGACATCCTCGGCGTTCCGGCGTCCGCCCCGAAGGGCGTTCTTGCTGCGTTGCTCCCGTGGAACAGCGCGCCAGCTGTCGGCAACAACTTCGATTCGACGGCGACACAGCAAGTCGACTTGTTCTTCACGCAGACTGTCGCAACCGGCAGCGTGACACTTCATCAGTTCGAACTGATCGCCAAGAACTAAATGCGCTCTGCTCCGGTTTCTGCCCGTGGTCCGCGACGGTATTTCAGGTCGCTGACAGGCGTCGACACGACGCCTGTCATCTCGTTCGTTACTCCTAACGCGTCTCGGATATCGGGCGGGATCACGGTCACGATCACAGGCAAGAACTTTCGAGCGGAGACGAACGGCGGTCTTCCGACTGTTCTATTCGGTGAAACGCCCGCAACAGGTGTCGTCGTCGTCGTTAATTCGACGACGATTACTTGTGTCGTGCCTGAAGTCACAGTCGACGAGGTAGGCGTAACTGACATCACAGTCATTTGCGGATCTCAGTCGGGTATCGCTGAAAAGATCTTCACGTATTACAGCGCGACGATCAAAGAAGTCGTTCCGTCTCATGGGCCGTTTGGCGGAGGTACTGACGTCATCATTTCCGGGTTCAATTTCGTTCCCGGTTGCACGATCACCTTTGGCGGTGTAGCTGCGACGAACGTTCAATTTATTGATCGTCAGCACTACTCATGTACCGCGCCGCCCCACGCACTCGGGTGGGTTGACGTGGTGATGACAGAGCCCGTTTACGACCTTGGAGAAGAGATCATGGACATCGATCTGGGCGGATCTTGGTACAACGCAGTGCCGATCACGACAGACCCGCAGACGGTTGACGCATACGAGTTCAGAGATCGTCGCGTCCCGTGGGCGTCTCTGCCGGATGCTGCTGTCGTCACTGCTCGCCTTTACGGCAAGGTCCCGTCAGGTGCGTCGATGACGTTGCGTCTGTATGACGTTGACAATCTCGCTGTCGCGTTTACGGACCCGACTCCGTTCACCGGTACGTCTTTCGACCTTCACACGTTCGTCTTGACGTCACCGCTGCTCGACCGTAATTATCGACTTCAAGCGGTAGTCACTGGCGCAGCTGCCAAAGACGTGTCGTTTCTCGGCATTGTAAGGACGGTGCTCCCATGAGCGATCCAACAGCAGGAGACGCGCTCGTTAATCGAGTCGTTTACGGCGATATCTTCACCGGACCGCGCGATCTTTACGGCTCAGGATCTCCTGACGGCGTTGTCACTGCGCCGCGTGGCTCGACGTATCGCAACATCTCGGACGGTACGTTTTGGGTCAACACGAACGCAGGATCGACCTGGGTTTCACAGGGCGGCGGTGGCGTGTCGACAGGTACGGGACATCCTCAGGGCGTGCTCTCCGCGCCTGTAGGGACGTTGTACCGCGACACGAATACCGGCTATCTGTTCAGAAAATACGGTGGCGGCTCGACAGCTTACGGCTGGTATTACGAGCGCGGCATCGGCATGGGGACTGGATACGGCCCGCAGTATTACGGCGTGACTGCAGGCATCGACAGCGACACCGGCTCGCTCTTCGCGAACACCGGGCAGTTTACGCGCTTCGGTGTCATGTCGAGTTCAGGGCTTGGCTGGAACACGCAAGGCAGCCCCGGCACGATCAGTCGTATCAACGTCTCAAACGCTGATGGCTGGTTCATCGAATTTAAGTCAGCGAACACGACAGGTACCGTCTCCGGCATTCGTGGCAGTCAGGGTATCGTCGGTTGGGTTGATAACGACTTCGATATCGTGTTCAAGATTCGACCTGTTACCGACGTCACGACAGCCCGGTACTGGGCCGGTATCTTCTCGACCGCGCCAACCGCTTCTGACGCGAACGGCGGCAACGCTATCGGCATCCGCTATTCGACTGAAGTTCCAGACGCCGGTTGGGTGGGATACGTGCGCAACTCGACGGGCCCGGTGACGTCTGCAACGACGTCGCTCGGGACCGTGACGGCGAATACGATCTATCGCCTGCGTATTCGTTTCATTCGCACAGGTACGCCGACGGCTTACTTCTCTGTCAACGACGGTACTGAACAGTCGTTGACGTCTGGTATCCCGTCAACAGGCGGCACTCAGGCGCCTTACTTCACTGTCGAGCCGCGCGGAAACGTCGCGCGTCCTGTTCAGTGGCAGTCGATGGACTTCTTGCTGGGCGCCCAGGTGTAATGAGCGACATCACGCTTAGGAACGGGTTTCAATACACTCTCCTTGTCAGAGGAGAGGATATCCGGCGTATGCCGGGTATCGTCATTCGTGACGTATTGAACAACGTTCCGAATACATGCACGTTTCGAGTAGACGGCAAGAGCAACTTGCCTGTCGGCGGTGAGAAGATCAACATCATCGACGCGCAGGATGGCGACCGTCTGCTGTTCGCCGGTCTGATTCTCAGCGTCGATCAGATCTATGAAGAGATCACGTCTCAACTGGCGTGGGACGTCACGTGCATTGACTTTACTTGGCTGCTGAATCGTCGCCGTCCATACGGCACGTATAACGGCGTGTCTGCGAGCGAGATTGTCAAAGATCTCGTTGCGCGCTTCGCTCAGGGCTTTACGACAGCGTATGTTCAGTCAGACCTGGCGCCCATCTCGATACTCTTCGACGGTACGCAAGACTTCAACACGTGCTTGAATCGCGTTGCTGAGGCGATTGGCGGCGGTCATTGGTACGTCGATTACGACCAGGACGTCCACTTCTTTCATCAGACACCGCCTGCGATTCAGCTGCCTGACTTCCCTGAATCTGTCGTCACGCCTGGTCCTATCGGCTCGGGAGGCGCGGGCCCTCTAGGCGGCGCTCTGACGTTCTCGCTTGGCCCGTATCAATCAAACGTCATTTGGTCAGCCGGTCCTGATACGTATGCGTTCTTTCAAGTCACATACGTTTACGACAACGGCGCAGAGTCGGCATATGGACCTGCGACTGCGCCTGTTCTGATCGATCAGACCAAGATCTGGAACTTTAGCAACATCCCGATCGGTCTACCGGCCGGCTCGCTGAATGTCACGATGCGTCGTATCTACATAACGATTGCATCAAACAATTGGAGACCGCCATACAACAAGTTCCTGTTCAGCGAAGTTCGCGATAACGTCACGACGACACTTCAGACTGCCGGCTTTGTCAGCGGTACGATACGTCCTAACCCGGTTCCAAAGGCGCCGCTGACGCCGTATGTCGCGCCGCCTGTCGGCCCGACGCTGCCTGTCACTGCGACGACAACGAGCACGCTGTCAGGCTGGCCGTATTTCAATGGCGGTTTCACGTCGCACACGTGGACGCCCGGATACTACTCTTACGCGATCTCGTATATCTACGCGGATATGACGGAATCGCTGCCTGGTGTATTCAGCGCACCGTTCTACTCAGACGGTCAGCACGAAGTCAGGCTTAACAACCTGCCAATCGGCCCAGATTTGAACGGCGTACCTGTCATCGCGCGTCGTGTCTACACGAAGTTTCTCGGACAGTCGAGCAACGTTGACGCGATTCAGTATCTCGTCGACACCGCGCAGCCAATCGGCTGGGACCTGATTCCTGACAATACGTCGCTCGCGTATGACACTGATTTCGGTCTTGGCGGCAAGCCGCCGACGACGGCGCCTGTCATCACTCCGAAAGGCCCGAGCGGCGGCGTTCAATGGCCTAACACTGACGGCCCGAATCTTGAAGACACGTTGCCGACGCCGGTTCGCATCGACGCTGACAACACGTATCTCCTGAGAGATCCTCCGTTCAGATCGTCTAGCGATCTCTCGCAGGTGCGTAATCGAATCTATGTCAGAGGCGTTGGAACGCAGCTGACTGAAGACGCGCCAGCTGGCGCAACTCAGCTGACGGTAGCTGAACTTGCGTTCTTCTCGACAGGCGGCGGTAAAGTTTACATCGACGGGCAAGTCATGACCTACGCTGGCGTGAGCGCGCCTGAGGGTCCTGGCGTGCTCATCATGGTTGATGGCATCGCTCGTGATCTCGTCGCTGGAAACGTCGTCAATCTGTTCTGTCAAGTCGATAGCGAATCGTCTCAAGAAATCATGGGACGTCTTATTCTCGACAAAGACGGCAACCAGACAGACGGTATCCACGAGTTCACCATCGTTGACACGTCGCTTCAATCGCCGCTTGAGTGCTACATGCGCGGCGCTGCTGAGCTTGAACTATTCGCGTTTCCGGTGACGTCGATCTCGTATTCGACCAGGGACCCGAACACACGATCTGGGCGTATCGTTGAAGTCGACTTAACAGACCCGCCATGCGTTGGCGACTTTCTGATTCAGGATGTCACCATCGATCAGATTCACGACGAGTCTGACGATGTGTCGCCGCGCTATAACGTGCGCGCGTCGTCTATCAAGTTCGACCTGAACGACTTGTTGCTGAAGATCATCGACCAGAATCCGAGTGCCGGCATGGGCGGCTCAAGCGCCCGCGGGCTGCTCGGGACCGCTGGCGCGAGCGCGTCAGCACTCGACCCGTTGACGAAACGTGTCGGCTGGTACAACCACACGCCAGTTACAGGCGGGCTTGTGCAATACACGCAAGCAGGTCTGACTGGCTGCGACAAGGACCCTGGCGGCGCTGCGCCAATCTACGACTCGACTGGCGATATCCCGAATATCGGTAAGCCTGTGACGACGCCTGATCATCAATGGGTGACGATGAAGACAGGCGCAGCTGTCGACAACACGAGCGGTATTCTCGGTCAAGATTGGGTCTTCGTTGAAGACAACTTCGAAGCGTCATGGAACGTCCGTACCGGTAACGTCGTCAACGACTTGATTCTGTGGTGCGGATTCCAGACGACAGGACTCAGCCTGCCGACGACGAAGAGCGGCACGAACGTGAAATTCTTGACGTTCAGATTCGCGCCACGTGATGGCGACGGCGGTTGGGTCGGCGTGCTTCAAGAAATCGGCGTGGGTCATACGCAGTATGTGACACGCGCTCTGTCTCAAGTCATGCCAAACACTGAATACCTGATGAGAATCAGGACAGGCGGCGGCCCGACTTGGGACAACCTGACTGTCGCATTCCAAGTCGACAATCACGGCTGGGAGACTGTCAGCATGATTCAGACAGCGACGAGCGCAACGCCGTCATGGAACATGCCATCTCCGAATGACATCAACCAAGTCGGGCTTGTGATGATGGTCGGCGTCGTGAACAAGGGTGCGACTCAGAAACGTTTCAGCTGGAGGCGCTTCAGCCTCAGCCGGAGTTAACTGATGGAACCTAGCTGGCTGACAATCGCGAAGAAATACACCGGCACCGCTGAAGTGCCGGGGCCAGGCAGCAATCCAAAGATTCTCGCCATGGCCGCTCGTTTCGGCGGCTGGGTGAAGTCGTTCTTCAAAGACGACGATATCCCGTGGTGTGCGCTCTTCGTCGGCAGCTGCTTGATTGAAGACGGGTTGAAGAGTACCGGCAGCATGTCTGCTCGTTCTTACGAGACGTGGGGCCAGCCGCTCGACGTGCCATCACTCGGCGCCGTGCTCGTCTTCTCGCGCAAGGGCGGCGGACACGTGGGTTTCTACCTCGGTCAGAAGATCGACGGGACGCTTCGTGTGTTCGGCGGCAATCAAGACAACTCAGTCAAGGCGTCGTGGATTTCGAAAGACAGACTGACGGCGATTCGTTGGCCGTCGGAGAAGATGCTCCCCACTTCTGGCCCTGTCATCCTCGCTGGTGACGGACAGCCGGTCTCAACCAACGAGGCGTAAATGCGAAGCTATACGAAGCTCTTCATCATTCTCTGTGCTGTGGGCTTTGGCCCCGTGCTCTACGCGCAAGCTGTCAATCCTGACGCGACTCCCACAGCTGTCGCGCTCGGTCAGCAGAGCATGGCATCAGGGCTGCTGTCGTTCTTCATGCCTCGCTTTCTCGAATGGCTGAAGAAGCTGGAGAAGTTCCCTTGGATTAAAGACGGCGCCGCGAAAGCCAATCGCTGGTTCGCTGTCAGCGTCTCTGTCCTTCAGGGCTCAGGCTTGACGTGGGCGTATCACTCAGCTGACGCAGCGCACCCGGACGGCTGGTCGTTCGCATTCGGCTCCAAGCACTCGTCTTTTGAAGAGTGGATTGTTGCGTGCCTCGTCTCGTTCGCCGCTCAGCAGTATTTCTATGAACAGCTTCCCTCTGTCCAGGCAGACTCCATGGCGAGGGCGCTGAAAAAGGTGTTGAAGGAGTCTTAGGAGGTTTCCCCAGTGAAGTTTCTCACACGTCTCGGACAGATTCTCTTGCAAGCATCAACAGGCCTTCAGATCGGCGCGCCTATCGTCAAGCAGTTCACACCTGACAACGTGGACCGCGCTATCGACAAGGCCGTTGACACGACGACGAAGCTGTCCGGCATCGCAACGCAAGTCGAAGTCATGGGCCAGGTCCTGAATCTCTCGGGCGTCGACAAGCTGAAGGCGGCCGTACCGCTCGCAGCGCAAGTCTTCCTGGCGTCTGACGCGCTCAAGGGCCACAAGGTCAAGGACCCGGCGTTGTTCATGGCAGGCGTCGAGAAGTGCATGAGCGGCTATGCCGACGTCATGAACTCGCTTGACGACGACAGCCTGAAGTCATGAACCACGACGAGATCGCGCCATGCTTCATTGACGACAGCGAGCGCACGCCGGAGGATATCGTGAGTGCTCGACTCGCAATGCTGGCCGCAATGATTCTCGCTTCGCCGTTCCTGGCCGTCTTCGCGCTGCAACTGAGCGTGAGACGTCTACTTCAGCGAGAAACGAAAAGGGCCGGCCGTTAGGCCGGCCCCTGGGCAGTGGCGGACGTTGTTTGCTGGGAGCAGCGTTCGCCGCTGTCCGTCTATCTGGCAGGACGAGCTAGTCTGAGTCGCTGCCGTTCGCTGCGCCGCGTTCTGTGTCGCGTCTCGTCAGTAGCGTCGACTCTGACGCGCTCTTCTTGTAGCGTCTCACCGACCGTCTGAGCAGCTGTCTGAATCTTGACCTTCGTCGCGTCAGCTGTCGCGTAAATGACACGCGGCGCCGGTACGCGGTAGACGGGTTGACGCTTGTCGTCGAGCTTGACGAGCAACGGCGCCTGTAGCGTCTTGCGCATCAAGGACGGCAGCGACTCGCCTTTTTGAGGCAGATACACGTCTGACGTCTCAAGACCGCTGAGCAGTCTTCTGAACCAACGGAACACGGTACCTCCTGACTCGCGCTCAGTCGCGCGGATCAAGCGGCCACATGTCGCGGTAGTAGCTGGGGACGTCGACAGGGGGCGGGTTTTCAGACAGCGTAACAGGGACAGCGATTTGTTCGCCGTCGTCTGTCGTCTCACGAAAGAACAGCTGTCCGTCCTTGGTTTCAATCTTGCAAATCGGATCGATCAGGTCCCACTGAGCGCGCGTGATGCAATACATTACGCAGCTTCTTTCTTCGCCGCTTGACGCGGCAGTTCGCGCTCGTCACGTGGCAACAACGAGCGCATCATCCGCTCCATCGACGCAGCATGAAATTTCGCGTGCCACATGTCGAGTTCGTCAGCAGTCATCGTCTTTGCGTCGTTAGCCATGCTGACGTCTAGTGCAAGTTTCATGCTCAGCATGGAAACCTCAGAATCCTTAGCAAATCCTCACGGGCGTCACCTGTCGACGCTCGCTTTTCGCAGGTCGAGTGACGACCTTGTAATCAGAGCGCCGAATAGTCGCGACCGTCAGGCGCCTTGACGACCTTGACTTCTTTGTTCGCAATCATGCGCTTCAATCTGACATCCGTTGCGAAGATGAGCGCCGCGCCACGGTTCCGCAGGTTATGAACTGCGCACGCAGCGCACATGAGATACGCGCGTCCGTCTGACGCGACGATTGCACGAGCGGGCTCAGCGCACGCGATGTAGCGATTGCCAGACATCGGAGACGCTTCCTGACATGTCGCGTCTTTGTCGATGCTGTTGAACGTCGTGACGGCGGGTATTTCTGACATCTTTCGTACCTCAGCTTGTTCTAACGAAAATGTAATAAAGCAGAATCGCTCAAATCTCTAGCAAATCTAACGAAATGCTCTAGGACGGCTCAGGCGCCCGCAGGGCGTGAGCAGAATCCGCCCCATCCAGCTAGTCTAGCTGCCATCGGTTCTCTTCGCCTGAGTTATCCTCGGCAGCGTGTTCTGAGCGTCCCGGCCCCTCGACATGCGTCACACTCGACGACTCTTGCAACGGTCGCAAGCGAACGAGGATGACGCAGAGTGCGCCGTTGACGTTCGCTAGACAGGTGAATCCGTCGAGCAGATCGTAACGCTTCGGACGCGACAGAATCTTGATCGCGCCGTCGAGCAGATACGTTCCGACTACTGCGTCAAGTTGCTCAGCTGTGTAGTCCATAGGTTCACTCGTGACACACGACGATACCTTCAACGTCGTGTGACTCTTCGATAGTCATTCCAAAGATCTGCTTGCCGAACGGCGAGAAGCCAAGAAATGGATCGTTCTCACCAAGCGAGTTCAACCACTCACAGAACTTCGCAGCCTCAAGCGGAGAAAATTTCAGCTTGTTTGGAATGCGATGTTTTGTCAGTGCGTAGACTCGTCGAAGCTCGACGATACGATCCATCATGTGACAAACTCACTTCTTGAAAGCTACGGGCGGTCCGCCCCTCCCGACGAACCGCCCGCCCTCGATTGAACGCCGTGACACACCTTGCGGCGTTCAGCGAAGCTCTTACATGTCGCTCGGTTCTTCCTTGACGGCCGTCGTGTCGATGGCAGCTGCGTTCGCTGCCGCTTCCGGGTCCGCCGGAGCGTCGTAGTCGATTGCGATGGTGCGACCTTCGAACGACGCTGCGAGTGTCGAGCAGACTTCGCGCACGTCAGGCGGCGTTACGCCCAGCTGCTTGAGGTTCAGAATCCCCCACGCATACTGTCCCTCGTTCTTCATCTTCGTTTCGACTTCGTAGAGGCGCGCCCACGCTGGCGGATTCGGCAGGATGCTGCCGTCGAGCTTCAACGGCAGCTTCAACATTCCCTTGAGCTTGATCGCCGTCGGGATCAAGGTGCTGCTCATCGACAAGACGACGACTTCTGACGAGTCAGGGAGCCAGCACAGGAAATTGTGGAAGAGCGAGGCGACGGGCTTGACGCGCTTGCCGTCCGCACCCGCGGTGAATTGCATCCGCGGATCGTTCAGCGGCACGTCGAAGTCGACGACCGACATGTCAGCTGCGAACTGAATGCCTTTCGACGGCAGGACCGCAATGACGGCGAACGTCAGCTTGCGTCCGTAGATATCGCCGGACAGATCGTTGAACAGGTCGAGTTCCTGCAGTCCCGCGATCTGCTTCTCGTTGCCTTCCTTGCGCTGCGGACTGCCGCTCTGACAGATCTTCACGCGCGGTGGACGAACTTCTCCGGCACCGATGTTCTCGGTACCGCGACCTGCGTCACGAGCAAGATCCTTCGGGATGTTCGCGAGCGTGCCGCCAGTCGCAGGCGCCGGAACCGCCGGGACAGCTGACGTGGGATGAGCGATTGCCGTTGTCTGCGGAGCGCCTGGAGTAACGTTCTTCTCAGTCATGTTTGTTGTTTTCCTCGGGCGTTAACGACGTCGCGAATGAGCCCGTACCAGTCGCGACACTGAGACGACACAATCCGTGCCTATCTCAATCTAGAGACTCTATCACGCGTTGTGACCGTCTTCAATGAAGACTGACACGTCTGACGCGTTCTTCGTCACGTATTCCATGAGAATCTGACCGCCAGCGGCGCGCGCTTCGTCAGCGATGATCTTCAAGCTGTCGTCGTCGAGCGCGTTGCCGTTGCGCACCAGCAACAACTTGAGCTTCGGATGGAGTGCGAATCCGATTGCGGTGCTGACTCGCAGCTGTTGTGCCGTGCTCGCTTGCTTGAATGGAATGTCGTTGAACGTCACGCCGACGTCATCAGACAGACCGAGCCCGGCGACAGGGAAGACGACAGCGCGCAACGCATCGCGCTTCGCATTCTCAGCCGTTTGAATCGTCAGCGTCTCGTCGCCAATCTTCTTGGCAATCTCGGTCGCTGCGTCGACTGCCTTGAGGTACGCACGATTGGCACGAACGCGCGTGTTCGTCGCCTCGATCTGTGCGATACGCTCGCGAACTTCAGACGAGTCAGGCAGCGCCACGTTCGCCGCAACTTCCGCTTTCTGAGCGTTGTCGAGCGCAGTCTTGATGCCGACTCCCTCAGCTTGCAGATTGCTCAGCGCGGCACGTGCGCCTGCAAGCTCGTTTTCCAGCTGCTCGACCTTGTCTTTCCATGTCTGCTCAGCACGCATCCAGTTATCGTGCTCTTTGCGACAACTCGCGAAGTTCGTTGCCGCGACTGTGGCAGCTGCGCGCAACTCGTCGTGTCGACGCATGATGTCAGACACTTCGTCCATGGATAGTTCTTCGGTCGGCGCATCGTCGAAGTGCGGCATTGCTTCGATCTGAACGAGCGCGTCCTTGTGCTGACGATTGAACACAGTGCGCCGTTCGTATGCCGTCTTGCGGTCGATTTCGAACTTGCTGACGTCGATGTTGACGATTTTGCGAAGAATCTCTTCCTGACGCGCCGGTTCTTCGTTGACGAACGCCATCGGGTCAAACGTCATACGCCCGACCAGCTTGTCAAGAATCGCTTGCGGGGTACCTTGCGTGATGTCATCAGCGTTCTTGACGACGAGCCGAGACTTGGTCTCGCTGAGTGCTCCAGTTCTCAGCGCGCATGTCTCTTTGTGATCTTCGATGACCGTCGCGCCGTTGTCTGCGACGACACCGCAAGAACAAGGCAGTTTCTCGCGTGAGAACTCGCGACGGATACGCAAGTCTCCGAGATCAAGACTGACGTGTCCTTTGAGTTCACCGCGCTTGAGCGGTTCAGCGGGACAGAGCGCAGCGCCACCGAGCGCCATGGCAACGCAGTTCAGCGCACTCGACTTACCGGCGCCGTTCGCGCCGCCGACCGTCAGCACAGACTGATCGGCGTCCCATTTGATCTCGACAGCTGACAGACGGAGCACGTTCTGTGCTTCCAGTGAGACGACACGAAGACTCATGATTTCCCCTCAAGGCTGTTGTTGACGGACTGCCATAGCGTCAACATGTCGACGATCTCTTTGCGCGTGATGCGCCCTTCTTCAAGAATGTCGTCGCACTTCTCGGCAACGTCGTTGAAGTGCGTCATCAGGGCTTCGACGAGTTTGTCCTTAACGTCCTCGTCGATTTCCTTCGGCATCGCTTCTTCAACGACGAGACGGATCTTGTCCTCGTCGTTGATTGTTGGCAGACTGAACGGCAATGCGCTTTCGTCTGCCGGCACGTCTTGCAACGCTTGATCCAGCTGCGCAAGCGTCATGCTGATACGTTCGATGTTGACGCTCACAGGTCACCCGCCAAATCGTCCTTGCGTTTCGTGGGCTTGTTCGCCGTGTAAACGATCTTGGTCTTGACGTAGAGCTTCGTTCCTGGAAGCTCAGTTTCGCCGTTCAGGAGACGCTCCTTGTTGAGCGCGTTGATCGTCGCCCATGGCGGCGCGAGATGACGAATCAAGTCCGCGTGATTCAAGAAGTGAGCGCGCAACACGTCGCGATCTTCTGTCGCGGTATACGGCTCGGGCTGAACGCGCAGCGAATCGCCGTCGATGAGTCGCAGCGTCGTCTCCGACGCGCCGTATTGTCCCCATCCCTCGGCGCCTTGCTCTTGTGACTCGACGAGCAGCTGAGAGACTGCCTCAAGCTCAAGATTCTTCTTGCTGACCTGCGCTTCAAGCTCGTCGATTTCAGCGCGTGTCGTGCGATAGCGATTTGCCATCGCTGCCGGCGGCTGTCCGTTGAACTCTTCGCGAAGCTCAGACTTGCGAAGCTCGACGCGCTCTTGATATGCGGGCGGTTCAGTGCTGACGATTCGCGTCAGTTTGTGAAGATGCCCGTCATACTTCCCTGGTTGCTTTTTCGCCATGTTGTCCCTACTCGTTGCAGTCGATGTAGACTTCCGAGTCTGGAGCATCTTCGCTCAGCGAGACGTCGAAAATCTCATGAACATCGTCGCCGTCATTGCGCGAGATGTATACGGTTGCGTCTTCAGGTTTGTCTTTCAGCTGCGCGATCAACTCCTTCACAGTCATAGCGGGTCCTCCGTCGTCAAGACAAGATCTGTCAGTGTTGCGTCTTCTGAGAACTTCATGCCGAAGATGACATCTCCGAATGGCTGAAAGCCCAGGATCGGATCGTTCTCAAGATTCTCCGCGATCCAGAACGTCAACTCCAGAAAGTCACCTGTCGGCATCTTCATGCGATTAGGCACAGTGCCTAACGACAGCGCGAGCTTTCGAGCGGCGATGATACGCTCGATAATCTTGCCGCGGCGCGCGTGTAGTGACGTCATCGACGTAGCGTCAACGCTTGTTCAGCGTAGTCGAATGCGAGCTTAGCGCACTCGTATGCCAGTTCTTCGTTGCCATCGCGTATGTAAGTGATCGCGTTCTGTCCCCAGCGACCGGCTTCCCATTCGTAATGTTGCGCCGCGGTAAACGGTTTGCTCTTGGGCTGAACGACGACTTCAGGTGCAAGCAACGCGTCACACGTGCGCAGGACGGGCGACAGTCTTTCAACTGTCGCCGCGTCGAGTGTGCGGACTTGATTGACGAGCGTCGTCAGAGCGTGATGAAGCGCAAGTTCTTTGGTCATTACTCTGCGTCCTTCGTCACGTAGACGAGACGCGACTTAGCGCGCGTGATCGCAACGTAATTGATGTTGCGCTCTTCGCTGTTCGAATCGCGCAGCGTGTCGACGAGAATGAACACGCGATCAGCTTCCAGCCCCTTCGACTTGTGGACCGACGAGCACGTAATCATCCCAGCTGCCCCGAGTCCGTCGTCAGTGAAGAGCGCAGTAATGCGCGATTCGACTTCGGTCACGCTCGGGGCGCCGTCAGTCAGCGAGACGAGCATTTCCGCTTGGTCGCGGATGCCGTCGAGACGAGCGGTATACGTCGAGTTATCGCGCTTGTTGGGCGGGAAGCGTGCGTCGAGTCGCGCAATCTCGCGTTCTTTCCACGACTCGATCTTTTCGAGCAGCTGAGGAACGCTGCGCGCTCGGAACTTGCGAAGCAGCGAGACAAGCCCGGCGCCGATGTCACGACCGGCAATGCGCGTGCGCTTGCCGTTGCGAAGAAGAGACATCGCGACAGACACGAGCGGCGCATTGATGCGCGACAGGATGAAGTCACCAGGTCCCGCAGTCGCAACGAGCTTCGACATGAAGAGATCTTCGACGACACCTTCAGCGTTCGCAGGACCCGCCGCGAAGTCGGGAACGTAACGCTGAGCTTCGCGGACGATGCTCTGTCCGCAACGGTACGTGATGTTGAGCGGCAACTCGTAAGCGTTCAGTTCAGCTTTCAGACGGTCGAGCGAGTCACTGTCAGCGCCGCGAAAGCCGTAGATCGCTTGCTTGTCGTCGCCAACGATCATGATGCGTCCGCCGTTCGCGTCACTCTTCACGATGCCTTGCGCGATCTCAAGCTGCGCAGGCGTCATGTCCTGAGCTTCGTCGACCACGACGTCATCACACATGGGATGCAACCAGCGATTACGCACAGGCAGGAAAATCATGTCGCTGCCGTCGATGCCAGTCTTGGTGGGTTTCTCTGACGCTGCAAACTCCATCGCGACAGCTGCCTTGTCGCAGACGTAATCGAGCCCGAATCCGTCGCGAGCCCAGGATTCTTCGGGTTCACACTCGAAACGAACCGCGATGTCCATCAGTTCAGCGCCAGTGCGCGCGTGAGGCGCGATCTCGCGTCCCTTCGTGTGCAACTTCGCGACGAGCTTCTTGATTGCGTCAGGAGCAGTGATGCCGCAGGCGCGCTGCGCGAGATCGTCAGCGCGTTCAGGTCCGAAGCTGACCTTGATGTCTTCCCAGAAACGCTTGACGCAGTTCAGTCCGATAGCGTGGAGCGTCTTGACGACGACGTTGAAGCCGCTGAACCGCTTGTTGAGTTCTTCGGCAATGTTCTTGTTGAACGCGCAGACGATGACGACGCGGTTGGGATGCGCCTTGAGGAGTCGCTTGACAGCTTCGACGATGGTTGTCGTCTTGCCGGTGCCGGCGCGAGCGCGGACGATGATGTGACGACTTCCCGTCACATACTCGACGAAGATTGCTTCTTGAAAATCAGACCAGACGCGTTCAGTGAAGGACGTTTCGACAGTCGCCATATCGTTGTGGCTCCCAGTGTGCGAATCGCGTACCGTTGCGCGAGTTCGACTCTCACGAAAGTATAGTGTTTCCAGCGTTTTCGATGCAAGGACATTCGTAAGTCATTGCAAATCAAGCACTTAGGTCAATTTGGTTTAGCGGGCTGTCTTCGTCGCGCAGTGCTCGCACCCAAGCTGCTGTCGTCCAATCGGAGATGTTCGCCTTGCCGCGTCGAGCAGTCAGAATGATGTCATCAATCGTGCGCTGTCCCTTCGGACCACGCGCGACGAGATCGAAGTAACTGACAGGATGCTTCTGTCCCGGTCCGTAGACGCGATCTCCTGCCTGCAAGAACTTTCTCAAGCTGTAGTCATACGAACAGTTGACGTTCGTATGTGACGCGCTGAAGTCGAGTCCAAAGCTCCCTGTGCCGAACGTGCCAGCGAAGAAGACGGGACCTTCAGGCGCCGTGTCAGGGTTCAGCAGTTCAAGCGCGTCTTTGCGCTCAGCTTTCTTCTGACCGCCGGAGATGCCGGCGACAATCATTTGTGGGAATTGTTTGCGCACAGCTGCGAGCATTCGATCAAGCTCGGGCTTGAAGCGCACCCAGACGACGATCTTCAGATTCGGATCCTTTTCAATCTGCGTGCGTGTCAGCCACAGCACCAAGTCGAGCTTTTCACGTCCGATCTCACGCACGTTCGCGACAGGGATAGCGTCGTCATCGCTCAGACCGGCGTCAGCGATGCCGCCGAGAAAGCCGCTCGTGATCTGCGCCAGTCGCATGATCTTAGTAATCTGCTGTTGAGCGATACTCGCGTTGCCGCCCTCAAGCATGACAACCATTTCATCGCGCATGTCGCAATACGCACGCCACGACGTCTGGGACATCGTGACAGGTATCGTGACCGGCTCCAGCTTCGGCGGGATATCAAGACAGTTTTTCTGCAGACGTCGAATCGTGTAGGGCGCGAATCGTCGCTGAAGATCTTCAAGGTTCGTCCACCCGATAATCTGCGTCGGTCGCCCGCCCTCGAATGACACGCTGCCGTCAGCGTGCTTCTTGCGGACCGCTCCGACTTTGAACCCGCCCATGATGGCGTGTCGCGCTTTGAAATGCGTGATGTAGGGACATTCCAGGATGCTTTCGTGCAACATGTTCCCTTGCGCGAACAGATGCAACGGCGTATCCATCGGCGTGCCATTCAGCAACACGACGCGACCGCACTTCTTCCGAATCTTGTAACACGACTTGTATTGCTCTGACTTGTGATTGGTGATCGCGCCTGACTCGTCGAGAACGAGCAGCGTTTTAGGCGTTGCATACGGCAGCAGCCCTTTCAGATTCGCGTCGATGACGTTCTGATTCTTGTCAGTGTAAGGGCGCAAGAACTCGTAATTCGTGACGACGAACTTCAGGACGTTCGTCCCTTCAGGCTCGGGACCCCAACGCCACTGACGCACGTCTGAATGATACTCAGTGACCCAGGCAGACGTCTCGCGCCATAGGTGCTTTTTCAGCTGACCTGTATTCGGATCGAACCAGACGCCGCGAACAGGTTCAGGACCAACGACGATGACGCGATTGATGAGCCCGAGCTTGAACAAGAACTGAGCAGCGTCGATGACGATCTTCGTCTTCCCGGTACGCATTTCCGACGTAATGAACAGAAATGGATGGTTCACCATTTCTAGCGTGTCTTCCCGCTGATGTTTATACGGCGGGATGCGCGACAGGGAGAAATCAAGCTCTGTGATCATCGTCTTCTCTATGCCCGTATGAGTCTAGCGCACGTCGTAGAACGTTCGTCAGCGTTTTGTGTTGACCAATCGCCGGATGTTCTTTCAGCGCACGTCGTAGCTCTGCAATCGCGTTGCTGATCTGGTAGCGATCAGCGCCAGGTTCTAAGCCTAGCATAGCGCATAGCTCAGCGCGTAACGGCGTAATCTGCTCGGAGGCCTCTGAACGAATCGCTTTCGCGGACTCGTGAGCAGCCTCAACAATGCGTGTCGCTTGGCGCTGACTTGCGTCTAGCTCGTATTCTGCAGCGTTCAAGTCGCTGAGCACCTTCGCAGCGTTCTTGCCGAACTTCTCCCGGAACCTTTCGAGTGCAAGCGACTCGCTCCAACGACGAGCGCGGTATATCGGTCCTTCACGCTCGACGCCATCAATCAGCAGCTTGATTAGCGCCTCTTGCGGGACTGTGACAGGGCGCAACGTGGCGCGCTTCGCAACGCGCCACGTCCCCGATTCGTGCCGAACGATGAGACCACAATGGTCCGGTACGAGTTCTTTCGACAGCAAGTCAGACGCGCTCGCGAAGTAAACGCCGGTCGCATACCGGAGATACGACTGCCATTTACCTGACGTGATGTCTCCGCGAAAGTCTGACGTCGAGACCTTGCATTCATAGGCCAACGGCATCGGACTGACATACGACTTGTTAATCGTGTAGACGTCAGGCCGGGGAGATCCTGACGGCCCAAGCTGTATGTCACACCACGTCATACGCTGTTCGCTGCGCAAATGGTCTGCGAGCGAACGCGCGAGCGCGTCATGAGAAAGTTCAGTCATGCGGCTTCATCTTCAACAGAGCGCCGAGCAAGTCAGGGAATAGAATCTTCCTGACCTCCGGAAGCTCGTGAAAGATGTTCGTCTTCGGACCGAGAAGAAGGATCGGGATGTTCAGCGCGAGCGCGTATCCCGTCTCGACATGTCGTCCGCCTGTCCCTGCGTTTCTGAACTCTTCAAAGCTCAGCAGAATCAGGACGTCACAGTCTTTCACGTCAACGAGATCACGCGCTGCAGCTGCCGCGTCGAGCGGGTCTGTCTTGTCAATCCATCGCGCGGTGTTCTTGAGGCCTTCGCGCTCCAGATACGAGCGCAGTAACTTCGCCTCTTCTTTCTTCTCGTATGGAGCAGCGACGTAGAACTTGATCACGAGCGTCCTTCCTTGTAAAGCGCCATTGTGTTTGGGAATAGGTCGGCAAGAATCTTCTCGACGGCAATAGCGTATTGCCTGATCTCCCACTGCGCCGCGCTGTCGTTGCGCAGCGTCAAGAACTGCAGCCAGTTTCGCAAGTTCGCCTTGGCCCACATTTGCGAATACTGCGCGACAGGGAGCACGGAGCGTGCAACGCCGCGTTCAACGCCGAGTGAGATCAGCCCGTCGTAGAACTCACGTGAGTTTTTGTAAGCGGCGCTCATCGCGCTTTGAATGACGACGATTTCAGCAGACGTCAAACCCTCGCCGCCGCCCTGTTTGTTCGTCGCTGACTGCTTCGCGATGCTCAGACGCTCGACGCTCGGCATGTAGTATTCATCCGGCAGCACGACATAGCGGCCGGACATTTCGTTGTAGCTCTGCGTCCGATGACGATGCCACTCACGAAAGACGAAGATCGGCGCCTTGATCTCAAAAGTCGCGTCGAGCATTTCAAACGGCGACATGTGATGATCTTTGTAGAGACGACGAAGGAGTCCTTCATCACCGGCGATTGTCCCTTCGCCCTTACAACGCTTGCAGACGTTGACGTATTCAGGCGCAGTCAGCGAGCCGGGACCCTGATACTCCTCTTTCGACGGCTTGCCTACCTCGACGCATTCAGGACACGGGAACGGGCCCCAGCCCTTGAACGCGCCGCTTGTGCTTTGACGCGCCGCCCTGATGATGTCTTCTTCGCTCCCGTCATGCTTGACGAGACGAACATGGCCTTGATCGAGAACTGGTATCACAGTGTTCCCTCCCGACGTCGAATCTCACGGTCGAGATACCAACGCGCTTTCTTCAAGTCTTCGATCGGTGCGCTCTTGGCTTTCTTGCCGTGACGACAGATGTATTTGACGACGCTGCCGAGACAAAAACCCAGGTCCCATGCTTCGATGACCTTGATTGCTTCATACGGATTGTCAGCGCCGCCGTAGTGTCGTGGATGATTGACAGCTTCACGCCTGTCAATGATGGGCGGGTTGATACGCAGCTGAATCTCCATGTTTTTCTTGATTCGCTTCTTCATGTCTTTCGCTGTCTCCTTCAGCGCATGTCGTAGAAACTCGCCGCCCGTGATCTGGAATTTCACGAGACTACTTCTCGTTGAATGACTTGACGCGTCCCTTCGCCGTGCCGAGGAACGGGATGCCGAGGTCGACGTTGCGTGACGCGTCGACATGCTGCAGCGTCGTCGCCTGCGCTGTCTCGATATTCGCAAGACGATTCTCAATCGCCTGAAGCCTCGTCAAGACCGCTGACAAGTCGACGACAGGCGCCGGCGTTGGCGTTGGGACCGGTGTCGGAGTCGGGACAGGCTCGGGAACAGGGACCGGCGTCGACACGCTGACAGGCGCCATCCAGCGATCAGCTGAGAAGACTTCAGACGGCTCGGGACCAATCGCGCCGACGACAGTTGACGCGCCGCCGGCGTCACCGAGCACGTCCCAGCCCTCGCCGCTCGGAGTGAACACGATGAAGTCAACAGACACGGGACCTGCGAGCCCGGGAATGATGCCGTTGTTGCCGCTCGGCTTCGACAGCAGACCGGCGCCGTTGCCGGTGCGAACAGCTGCGTTGTTCAACAGCTGAACACATTCAGCGTTCGTCATCGGCGTGCCGTAGTTTCGGCGCTCAGCGCGCAGATTGTTGAGCAGATTGGTACGAATGGTTTCTGAGATCACTGGGATACTCCTTCGTTGACTACACCTTGACAAGCTCGGCTTTGACGATTGTGCCGAGATACAGACGCTCTTTGAGATCTTGAATCTCTTGCTTGACGTCCTGCTGAGCACGGTCAGACAGTCCGTTAGGGAACTCGACGACGATTGTCAGACGCATCTTATCCATTACTTCTCCTTCGCGACTGTCTTCTCCAGCGACTCTTCGACAACGAGCGACAGCGACTTTTTGTTACGCTTCGCGTAGTTGTTGACACGTCGCTTGAGATCGTGCGTCACGTTCGCGCCAATGAACGCGTAACGGTCGCCGCGCGGCGCGTGCGGGCTGTCGTGAAACGAGACACCCTGCGACCGGAGAATCTGATTGATGCGCTGCTGTGTGACAGAGAACATGACGGCAAGCTCTTCTTGCGTCTTGCCTGTCTTATACAGCTGCGCAATCTTCAGGTCACGTGCGGACTTCGCCATGTGCTTCCTTCCCGAGACATGTCCAGCCGGCGCGCTGTCTACGTGCGAACAACTCGACGTAAGGTCCTGCGCTCAACGACTCGACAATTCGATAAAACTCTTCCGGCTTCTCTGAGTGACGTCCCACAGGCGCCTCGAATATCGAGCGCACGCTATGAGTCTTGATATCTGGTCGGCCGCTCGTCGCAATGAGACACGTCTCATGTTCAGCGCGCACGATACGGCCCATGCCGAACGCGCGCTTGCCGTTGCGCGTCGTCTTCTTCCAGACGATCTCGCTCTTGAGTTCAAAATCCCACGCGTCGAGCACGTCAAGCGCCTCTTGTTGCATCGACGCGACACGCCACAAGAACAGAATACTGTCGTTGAACATCGGCGGTAGCGGGAAGCTCCTGATGTCTCGCATCGTCATCAGGTCGTAATGCTTCACCGCGCCTCGACCTTCACCAGGCAGCGCGTCTCTAAACGGCCACGGGATATCGGCCGTCATCACTCGGTAACGCTCGCTCATGCTCGCATCGACATGGCGACTGTCAAGAAGTCAGCGCCATCGTTGAAGAGCACAGCTGCGTTAGGCCCGCCAATCGCGATGGTGATTGACGGGTTCCGAGCCGCTTCCAGAAAATCCGTGACGGCTGTCGCGTGCAACGTCACCTGTGTCGGCTCACCGGTATACGTGACGGCGAGATTCTCAGTCGCTTCGCCAAGCTCGACGCTGCGCGCTTGCATCGTCATGACTGTGCCGGCGACGTTGTAGGTGATGCCGCGTCCCTCGTTCGCGACGAGCGATACGCGCTTCAACGCAGCAAGAAACAAGTCGCGCTGAATCGTGACGATGTTCTTGTTGTCTTGCGGAATGATGCGCTGATAGTTTGGGAACTTGTCTTCACTGAGCATCCGCGATGACAAGATCGCTTGCTCCGAAGCGAAGAAGATATGGTTGTCGCTGACAGAGAACGAGTAATCCTCTGCGTCGTCTTGAATGAGCGTGTCAATCAAACGCGTTGGCAGGATGATTGACTGCTCAACTGCGCCGACTGCGGGCTGAGTCGAGATCGCGAGACGCTTGCCGTCAGTCGTGACGACAGCCGTCACTTTGTCTGACATGACGAGCAGCGCGCCTGCGATGTTGTACCGCTTCTCTGTCGCGCTGATACATGGACGCACGCGACGAATGAGGCTGCGAAACGTCGCGCCGTTCAGCAACACGCCCTTGTCAGCGTGCGTGACGATATTCGGGAACTCGTCAGCTGACATCGCTTGCATACGCAACTTGAACTGACCTGCAGCGATGCGCGCGGCGTTCTTCTCGACGATGATATGAACGTCAGGTTCAGTGATCTGCGAGACGATATCGAGCAGCGGCTTAGCAGGCAGCGCGACACGTCCGACCTTTTCGATCTGCGCATTCAGCGTGCGAGTCAAGCTCAGTTCCGTATCGGTACACGAAAGCGTAGCTTGACCGTCGCTGCCATCAATCAGCACGTGCGACAAGATCGGCAGCACCGCTTTTGCGGGCGTGACTTTCTCAAGCGAGCGCAGCGCGGCGGCAAGACCGGACGCGCTAATCGATATGTTCATGGAGCAGAGTCCTCATGTAATGCGCCAGTAACCCGTGGTTGTGATCGTCGACTCGGTAGTCAGCTTGAGATACGTCGATGTCTGCGAGCTTGCCGCCTTTCTCGAAAACAAGCTGAGGATGAAGCACGAGCGCGTATCGCTTGCCTGGTTCATCGACGTAAATCAAGTACCGACAGAAGCTCGTTCGCGCGAGTCGACAGCACTTGATCTCTTGCAGTTCATACGTCGTGAAATTCGGCGTACCGTGCTTCAACTCCCACCAGTGCGTCTTGCCGTGTCCGCTCAGCGTGAAGTCAGGCGTACCGGGCTTCCGCACGTCTTGAATCGACGTCACTTCAAGCGTCTTCCCGTAAAGACTGATCTCGTGAAACAGATGGAGCTTTAGCTGTGCTTCACGCTTCTGAACCCGCGTTATTCCCAACGCGTCACCTCCCGAACATCTTATGTGACAGCCAGCCGGCGAAAAACCCGATTGCGATGCCGACAATATACGCGTAGTGAATTGGTGTCATTACTTTGCCTCAGCCCAGTTCGCGCCTGTGCCGACTTCCCACAAGATCGGCACTTCAAGTCCTGACGTCTGCTCGTTCAGCAGCTTACTGACGCGCTCAGCTGCGTCTTTGTCGGGGACGTCGCCGCAGATTTCATCGTGGATGGTCATTCGCATCGTGAAGCCGACTTCTTTACGCTGCTTGTAAAGGTCGACTAATTTCGATTTCATGATGTCAGCTGCCGTACCTTGAATGACCGTGTTCAACGCCTTGTGAAGTTTGAATGTCGTCGGGAAACGGCTGCGACGTCCGAGCGCAGTCTTGACGTATCCGCGATGTTTGTATTTCTGGTGCAACTCGTCGCCAAGTCGGCAGAACTTGTCGCACTCGGGCGGGTGCCCAATGTGCATGGCACGCTTGAGCAGCGGCTTGACTTCGGGCATCTCACGCGCGTAAATCGCGTCGATCTCTCGCGCTTGCGTCAGCCGCGGGTCTGTGCGCTGCGACTCAGCTGCCGTGATCTCGTCGCCCTCTTCTTCTGTGATGAAGTTCATCATCACGGCGGTCTTGACGAGTCCGCCGCCATACATGCGCATGAAGTTGAAGTTCTTCATCCCGGTATAGAGCAAGTCAGGCTTGAATGGCGAGATGATGCCGAACATGAACTTGTGAAAGCTCATCGCCGGATCTTTTCGATACGCTTCTAACACGCGCGCATTCTTCGCCTTGTCAGCAAAGATGCGGTATTCGATTTGCATCGCATCGCCGGCGAGGAACAGACCGGACCCCGGGATGTAGAGTTCGCGCGGGAAATACTTCTCTCCGAAGATCTCAGCGTGGTTGTAGTGATTCGGCACCTGCTGAATGTAGGGCGCAGAGAAACGCCCTGACACAGTGCCGCGTTTGCCCTGATCGTCGTCGATGCGCAGCTGATGAAGCTGAAATCGAAGCACGCCGTTACGAATGAGCGACGGATACGGCTTGAATACTTTGCTGTTCAACGAGTCAAGCTGCGCGGCAAATCGCGCTTTCTTGATCGTCGGATGTTCGATGCGTGCGAGTATCGCGTCCTTGAACGAGATCTTGCCCTGCTCGCCGTTCTTGCCCTTCGTGCGAACGAGTGGCAGATTGAAGCGTTCGAAGAGTCGTTGCCAAGCGGCGTCCGTGTCATCGAAGTTGAAGCCGGCTTCGTGCGAGACTTCACGGATCAGCGACTCGTAATGCGCTTGCAAGTCGCGCGTCATCGTCGCTAGGAGTTCTTCGTTGATAGGCGCGCCGTTCTTCTCCATCTCGCAGACGACTGGAATAATCTCGTCTTCAAGTCTGCTGACAGCTTGGAGGCCTTCAGCTTCAATCTGAGGCCACATGACAGCGCGCAGTTCGCCAACAGAGTCGACGTCACCTTCAGCGCGTATCGCGACTTCATACGGCGTGTAATGCGCCATACGTCGCGGGTCGAGATCCATTCCCTCTTTCTCGCGATTGAGGAAGTCCTTACAGAGTTCGTTCAGCGCGAATCGCTTACGATGATCGTCGAGAAGAGCGGCGTAGTGCATGACGTCGCTGAACGTGTTACCACGCTCAACAAGATCGACACCCCATTCCCTCGCCATGTGAACTTCAAAACCCGTGTAAGCGTTTGTGATGCGCTTACCTTTGACTTGCTCTTCGAACCATCGACGCATGACATTCTCGTCGAGGTTGTCAGGAGACCCGATATGTCCCCAGGGAAAATACTTCGTGCGCGCAAACTGCGCGCCCGGTTCGCGCCAACGAAGCGCCACACCAATCGGACGATCACCTGCGGCCCAGTCTTTGCCGTCCGATTCGAAGTCCATTTCAATCTCATTGATGCCATCCAGGATTGGCGGTGCTTCGGGCTTCCATTCAGGTTCAGGACGTCGCTGCTCGCCTAAGAACTGAACGAGCGACTGTGCGGGCGTCGCCTCAGGTTCCGGGAACGGCGGCACGATGACGAGCAACGCGGGCTTGTGCTCTTTAATCAACTCGCGTTCTTCGTCAGTCAGTGTGCTGCCGTGCGTGACGACGAGCTTGCCGCGTCTATCGAACAGCAGATGATCGGTCGCGCGTAGACGCTCGACGACTTCATGAGGCGTCAGCTTGATTGCCGTCTGCTCGACGACAGGCGCCGCCTCGACGACAGGTGCGGGCGCAGTCTCGCTCAGCTGCTCAGCGAGCGAGCGCGGCGCCATGGCGAAGTCCATGGCTGACGGAATTGTAACCGCCGGTGTCGGTACCTTGACGGGCTCTTCTGACGGCTCAGTCTCGTCTAGGACGGGCGGGAAGTCGATGTCAGTCGACGAGTCGACTGCTTCTGTCTGCTCTTCAGCTGCGAGCGACTGAGCAGCCGGCATGTCAGCAGGGCCCGCCTCGCTCGTCTCTTCAGGGAGCACGTAGGTTCCCGACTTGCGCACTTCATAGAACGTTTCGCCCTCGCCCGTCTTGCCGAGACCGTTACTCGCGCTCAGTCTGCCTTGTTGTTTCTGAACGTGGTACTTGTCTTTGCAGATCGCGAACAGACGATCATTCAACGGGTAAAGACGACTGCCGATGTTGATTACGAAGACAGCGCCGGGCTTGAGCGCCGCCATCGTGCGATGAATCAGCGGCGCGTAAAAGCCCTCGCACCACGCCTCGAAAGTCGGATAGCGATTGCCGCTGCTCGTCTTCTCGCCAGGCGCGTACCACTCAGTATCGTAGTAAGGCGGACTGGTCATCGCGAAGTCGAATGCCTCTGACGGCAGCGTGACGTCTTCGAACGGCGCTTCATTGATCGTCGCGTGAAACGAACTGCGGAATGACCTGATGAAGTCGTGAATCTTGCGGAGCCCTGCAGCCGTCCGAGTGCTCGGCTCGCAACACGTGTAGTGATTGACGACCGCGCTGAATCCGAGCATACGTCCGCCCCAACCGGCGCACGGGTCCAAAACGTGGCAGTTCTTCGTCAGTCCGTATTCAAGCGCGAGATCGCGTGCGACGTGCGGCGGGAACTCTTGCACGTATGACGTGCCTTGCACTCCCATGCCGACAGACGCATACAGGAGATCTTTCGTGTTGCCTTTCTTCTTGTTCAGCAACACGACGCGCGCAAGCCCACGGACGAACTTCTCATCCTTCAACGCCTGATACAAGCTGATCGGGAATCGCTTCGTACCTGTGTCGAGTCGATGCGGATTGAACAGCAGCGAGATACGCTGTCCTGTCTTCTCGCCTGCAACAAGGTTCGCGTAATCGACGACGGCTTCAAAGCCGTTCGTGAAGTAAGACACGAACTCTTGCAGAGAAACGCCCTTCAGCTGCGCATAGAGCGCGGCCGCTAGAGGCTCCCTGTCGATGCTTGGCGCGTCTGTGATCTCGTCGCCAAACAGATTGACGTCAGTGTTGAGATTGATGATATCGGTCACAGCTTGACGATATCTCCGTTACAGAGTTCGTGGAGGTACGGCTGTTGATCGTGACTGAGGTATTCGGCGTCAGTCAACATCTTGTGTTCGCCGTAAGGCTTCTTGCACGTGTCGCAGATGACGTCTTGTGACGCTCGACGGATGAGATCTCCCAAGATCTCCCGGAACGGCACGAATAGCGTCAACTCGACGAACGCGCCATCCGTCATCGGATGGACGCTGGCGTGATTCTCGACGCTGACTTGTTCTTTCTGACCTTGCGCAAATCGCACGGCAGCTGCGCGGTAGAGTTCTGTCCGACGTTTATTCATCGTTATTTGTCCTGCGGGCATTTGATGACGAGAAAGGTTCTCTTCGCGTCGTTGTGCGTCGTCGTCTCTGCGAGTTCGTGACTACGCTTGTCGCCATTCGGATTGACGATGACGTGACAGCGATTGCAGACGACCGGGTCTGAGTCGAGCAGCAAGCTCGGCACGCGTCCTGTGCCTGAACACTTACCGCACAAGTGCGCGTTCATATGGTCGTGTTCGCCTGTGCGCTCGTCGACATACGAGATGCCGCGGCCGTTGCATTCAGGGCAGGTCATGACGGTTTCCATACCGTACCGATGACTGACGCATGTCTGTCAAACAGTTCAGCGTTAGCGCCGAAATACAGCAAGAAATATCCGTGACGCGGGCTCACGCCGTCCTTTTTGTTTTCAGGACGACCTGGCCATTCAACCTTCGCCCATATGACGCACATGCGGTCTACTCTACGCATAATGCGGTACATGTATTGAGCGTTGAACTTATCGACGTCGAGGAGAACGATCAATTCTTTGACGTTGCTGTCAAGTTGCAAGACAGCGTGATCTAGCATCTGCTCGTGGTTCGACGTTGGATACATCCAGACTTTGCCGTACCAAGGCATCTGCAGACAGCGCAATCCGCAATCGTAATAGTTCGTTGCTGCGATCTCTCGATTACGAGCAGCGAACGAGTCTGGGTCAAGATCGATTACTCCGAAAGTCTTCGTTGCGACTTCGATATATTGCGCAGGAGGAATCCATCCTTCTTTCGCCGGTCGTTTCGTAGGGGTAGGCAGTCCCCATACGTCATCACTCAACAGATCGCGATCAATGAAATACTCATGACTGCAGCGATCTGGAGTCGGTCCCCACTTCTCAAAACGCTCGACGTCAGGGACATCTGTGCCGGCCTGATCTCGTCGAGCGTGCCATTGTGATCTGAGCCACACGATGTAACGGAGTAATTCAGGATCGGCGCGGAACGTCTCTTTCAACTCAGGCACTCTGAGATGATCGAAGTACCGATGTATCGATTGCTCCTCTTTGAAGATTCCAGCGACGTGGCAAAGAGCCGTCGTCAGCTGAACGTGTATCGCGCCATTAGCGTCACCCTTTTTGCGATGCGACTTATAGCGCGACTGCGGCACGTTATCATCAGAATAACCAATCTTGATGAATCCTCCGCACGGGCTACCGATGAAATAGACGCACCCGATTTGATTGGACATCACGCACTCACATTCCAGAACAGCGCACCAGGTGTCGCGTGTTCTTTCACGAACTGCCATGCCTTGGCATCGAACTGAGGCATCGACGGGAACGGCGGCGGGAAACGCGCCGCCTTGTCAAACTTTTCTGGAGCAAAATGGAGTTCAGCAGTGCCCGCACCTGCGCCAGGATGATGACCGACGACGACGCCATGAAAGCGCGCGGACGGCCAGGCTCGCTGCAGCGCGCGAGTCAGCGTACCGCTACTCGTGATGCTCCAGACTTCTTCAGGCTCGATCTCCATCGCTCGCGCGACGTTCGCGAGTGCTTCGATGAACTCTTCAGCGTCGAGCCCGAACGGCAGGAGCTTCGCGCCGCTCTGCGCGCAGTAGTCGCGAGCGCGAGCCGTGACGTTGCTCAACATGCCGAAATCGACTTCAATAATCTTCGCGCCGGCGTCAGCTGCAGCGCGAGTCATCGGCGCCCATACGCTACGCTTCGCACAGAAGATCGTGGCGCGCTTGCCGTGTTCGCGCGCAGTATGGCCCAACGCGATCTGAGCGGCGCCGAAGACAGGACTTGCGTAGACGTATTCTTCATGCTCGTCGAAGAATACCGGTATCGCACGTCGCTTCGTACCGCCTGAGATCAAGTCGTCGCGGACGACGTATAGTCCTTCAATGTGTTCGATCACGGGAGCGGGGAGCATCAGGGTCCTTGTGATGTTTCGTCTCTACAACGAACGTGCTGCCGTCGAGCATCTTGAACCCGCCAGGCGGCATGGGCAATTCTTCGCCGCCTGAACGCACGTAGAAATCTGGTTCAGCGCACTTGCAACGCGCGTAATGCTTGTCGCAAAAGCGGCACCATTTAACCGCGACGTGTCGACTGTTTGAAGCGGCTTTTAGCTTCTCGTCGATGTCAGGACACGAGCAGTTGTCTACGCTCTTCGCGCAGACGGCGCAGTGAAACACGCTTATTCACCTTTGACGATGGCGATCTCGTCGATCTCGTCAGCGAGCGTGCCTAGCACGTTACGCGTGTCCTTCGACGCGTTCTCATCGTGGACGTCGCGCAGTGACTTGGCAGCCAGGTGCAATAGCGCCCGGTCAACGTCGTCGAGTTCTTCACCGAGCTTCTGACGCAGCTTTGATGCGGACATGAGGCCTCCTAGTTACGTTTCCCTTTTCACTGCTCTGTAGCGTGTCGAGTGCGGCGTTGGATGGTCCACGAGCAGATCGAAGCCGTTATCCGTCATGAGACAGATCGGATCGACCATGCCGTGAAGCTCGACGTCGAGCGGCGCGTCAACTAACTGCGTCAGCTTGAGCACTGGCAGATCGTCGACATGGCAGCGGAGACTAACCTCACGGACCTGCACCATCTCGACGCCGTTGACTTCCGTCTTGATCGCGCCGTATTGACCGTCGCCGCGCTGCTGAACGTAATGCGTCAGTCGAATCTTGTTGACGTTCATTCCGCACGCTGCGCTTTCGGCAACATATTCGCGCCGTTACGGACGTTGACGATTTCGATACTGCCGGCAGCTACTTCAACAGCACGTTCGTCAAAAGTGAAGAGCGTTCGCTGGCTTCCTGGCGACAACCTGACGAGCAGCGCGCCGAGATCTTCCATTTCTCGGCGCGCGTTCTGTTGTGCTTGATGTGCGTCAGCTTCGCGCCGCTGTTCTTCTTTCAGCTTCTCAGCAGCGCGAAGGTATCCGTAAGCGACGGACGTTGCGTTGTTTCTATCGACTGACATCACAGACGCTCCGGGAAGCCGTATTCGATTGACTTCAGATTGAACGCTTTGCGGATGCACTTCACGAGGTCGACGTTGACACGAGCGCAGAGCAGGACGCCGTAGATAAAGACGTCAGCTGTCTCCATGCCGATACCTTCGCGGTACGTCTCAAGAAGCTGTTCTTTCGGCACGTCGAGTCCGAACATGCGCTTGTCGTTGTTCGCGATCTCAGTTTCGATGCGCTTGAACTTCTTGGAGTAGTTCGCCGCTTCGCCAGCTGCTTTGCCGATGCGCAGCGCGATATACGCCAGCACTTCGCTACTGAGTTCTCCGACTTCGCCGCCCATGGCGCCTGACCATTCAAGCGGCGACCAGTCTGCGAGCGAGTGCCAACGCTCGACGCGACTCATGTTCGCTGCGATGATCTCTTGAATCGTGAGATCGTTGGCGACCTGTCTTAGCAGCGCAGCTGCAGGATAGCTGACCGTTTCAACGCTTGGCGCTTCTCTCGCCCAGCATTCGCGGTCACCGCATGGCGGACCGCCATGATTGCCGTCGCACTTCGTATCGAGCTTCGACAGCTTGATCGCCGCGACAGCGACCTTGATTCGATTCAGCGCGTCGTTCTCTGCGTCACCCAGGCGGGTGGCAAAGTGATCAGGATGAGGCGCGTCGAGCAGCGCGCAACACGCTTCGTAGAGTTCGCGTGTCATCGGCGCTTACCTCGCCCGCGTGTCTCTTTCGGCACGCTACCACGATGAACGGCGCCGGTGCCGAACTCCCACTTCGACTGTGTGCCGTTCGTCCAACCAGGCGGGACGCTCGACGTCTGCGGCTTGTTGGGAATGTCGTAGACCGCTTGCCACCGCTGCAGCGTTTCGATCATGCGTGAGCGCGCCTGAACGTCATAGCCCATATGGCTGAATGCGTCGTCAAGCTGCGCTGTTGTCATTTGAATCATCGGACCCTCCGTCGCTGGGAACGAAGCGAAGTGCCGACGACTAGCTGACCTGCTCGACGTGGACGCGCAGACCGGTGAGCTTCTCCAGGTGCTGCTCGACCTGGTGCACCGCTTCACCGAGATCGTTGACAGTGACGTCCTTCGTGTCGACTTCCTTGACGCCTTCGACTGTCGCGACTGTCTTCAGACCGTTCTTGAACGTGACGTTGAACTTGAGCTTCATAGCTGGGACTCCCTATTGAGTGATGAAGTAGAACACAACCGACATGTAAGCGAGTGCGCCGATCTCGCACGCTAACGCGACGAGCGTCAACCAACGACGACGCGGACGCTTACGAGACATGCAAACCCTGAGCAGCGTCGTTGCGCGTGTCAGTGTCGTAATTGCTGCAGAGATATGCCAGCTGCCGTGACAGCTGCGCTGCTCGTTCCTCGTCGCACTGGTACCGTAGGTCCTTCAGTGTTCGGCGCAGCCAGTACCACAGGTCGCGCGCTATCTCGCGCGGATACTCCCCGCGTAGGATACGGCGCTCGATATACAGACGGTCGGGTCGCCCTTCGTGTCGCGTTGTAATAGTCGATAAATCCTGTTGACGCTGGCTGAACGATGACGACTGTCGACGGTACGGGCGCATACGTTCTCCGTTCAACGACGACTGTTCGTGTGACGACTCGGGGCGGCGGTGGCGCCTGTCTGACGCTCACCATAGGCGGTGGCAACGAGCGCGCGAGTATCGCTGCAGCTTCGTTGGGAGATGGTGGCGCAGAGCATCCAAGAACTGTGACGACTGCGCCGATGATTGAGATTGAGCAAGGCATGAGCGTTACTCCGGTAGAGACGACAACGAGCACGCGCCACGATGACGCGTGCTCGTTGCAATGTGCTGACGTGAAGTGCTACGACGCGGGAGCGGACGCAGCGATCTTCGCGCGCAGCTTCGCGGCGCGCTCTTCGATCTTCGCGAGCTTCTCCGCGGGCGTGAGCTTCGGCGCCGCGGCGCGCGCTGCCTTGCGCTCTTCGGGCGTCATCTTGGCGCGCGGCTGACGCGCCGCGGCGAACGTCTCGCTGTCGAGCGTGAGCGACTCCGGGCCCGTCTTGTCAGCGAAAAACGACTTGCTGAACCGGACGGAGCCGTTGTAGCCGGCCGCCGTGTAGGTGACTGCGTTCGACTTGCGGGCCTTGTTGTCGCGCGTGAGGGAGATGACCATTGTCGTTGTGTCCTTTGCTGTCTGGGTTGAAGTCTCGACGCTCGACGAACTGTCAAGCGTCACTGATGTTTCCATCGACGCTGCTGACGATACGTCAGCAGTTGCGGGCGTGTCAACAACTTTCTTCGCGCGTTTCTCCGCGTTCTTTCTCGCTTTGCCGCTGTTCAGCATCTTCGCGACGGGAGCAGTTCGACCGATGGCGGGCTCTTTACGCTTCGTCATGATGTTCAATCTCCGTTAATGTTCTGACCAATCATGAGCGCAGCTGTCGCCACGTCATCATCGACATGAGAACGTCCGTTGTTGTAGTGAATCAGGTTTGAGAGTAGACGAACAGCGTCGTCGATGAGACGGTCAACGACTTCGACCGGCAGATCGGCACGCTGTTCCATGATACGACGACGCACGAAGTCTCTTGAGATCATGTCTTTTACCAGTATTTCTGAATGAAATGAAACACGACGCAAGCGAACGACGCCGCGCAGATCCAAGAGACGACGATGAGAAGCGGATGAGGTTTCACGACTTGGGCCCCAGTGCGCCGCGTGACGCGGCAGCTGTCATCGCTCGACGTCCCAACGTCATCGCGTTTGCGGCAGCGCGTCCGCGCTCGTGACCTGCGCTGTTCGTGCTACGACCGTTGCGCAGTGGTGACGCTGATCCGCGACGATGCCTGAACTTCTCATCGATGTAGGCAGTTACGCGCGTCAGCGCGCCGTCGAGTCGAATCATCGCTGTCGACTCGCTGCCGACAGGCAACGTCTCATCGACGAGCTTGACAGCGGCGGCGCGTGCTTCGTCGAAACGCTCTGCGATACGACGCGTAAACGAGTCAAGCCACGCTTCGCGAAATCCGTTGACGCCCTTCCAATGACCGTCGCGCTTGAAACACTCGGCACCGTACCGGTACTTCTCCTTGATGCTCATCTTGTTCGCAGCTGGGACAATCGTCCCATAGACGTATTCAGCGACGAGCGCATGACTGCGCGTGCCGACGAACCAGATCTTGTTACTGCCAGGACGCAGCAAGAACGAGCACAGGTGCGCTTTTGCGACGATGCGCGCCAGCGACTCTTGCCACGCAACACGGCACTTCTTCGTGTCGATAGCATACTTCGACAAGTCAACCGGCATCTCGATAATCGGATCGTCGTCAGCGCCTCGCGCGTAGTCGAGATCGCTGGGCTTGAGTTCGTTCTCAATCAACATGCGATTGATTGCAGCTGCGAACGCTTCCGCCGCTTCTGTGTTGCCGAGATCTGCCTCGCCTTGACGCGCTTTCTGCAGCTTGACGAGTTTGTCGATGATGCGTGCTTTGTGGTCGGGCTTGCGGTGGTTGTCGAGCGCAACTGTCAGTTCCGCGAAGAACTCATGAAACGCGGGACCGTGGTTCATGTGCTTGAGATGCGCAAGCTCATGAGCAGCTGTCTGCCAGACGCGTTCTGGGGACCGTGGCGCTTCGCAGAATTGACCGTCGACAGTCGCGCGCATGACAAGCTCTATGTCGCCTGAGACGAAGCAGCGACCTAGGAAGTCGTTCATGCCTTTTTCTGGCATGTGCGCCGCAGTGATGTTGCGCAACGGAAGCTGATACCTCTTCGCGACAGCGCGCATAGCGGCAACGACTTCGTTGAAGAAGAGCAAGTCGTCAGGATGAAGGTTGGGAATCAACGCGCGCCTCCAATCAAGATGAGACGCTTCTCAACGGCAGGAGCGGTCGTTGACGACTCGACGAACTGTGTCTGACGAAGCAGCGCGCAAACGCGCCGCTTCATCGCTGGAGACTGCTCGACACGTGCCCACAGATAGCGCATGTGCCGATTGAAGGTGCTGAACGCCATCATGCCGCGCATGTAGCGATCTGCTGTGCTGCGCAGTGCGGCGACGTGCTGCTTTGCAGTGAGCTTCTTGAACGCGTTCATGAGCACACCACCACGACGCCGGAGAAGTTCGGAACGTTCTTGAAGTGCTCACGCGCTGCGCGTTTCGCGTCAGCGAACGTGCCGGTCGACCACATGACGTGGTCGAGGTAGTCGGGCTTGTCGTAATGCTGCTCGTCGCAGAATCCCCACGCGCCGAAGCCGCGCGGGGATTTGTCGTGGGACGCTTCGTAACGACGTGTGTTGAATGTCATTGAAGTGTCCTCAGAACGAATGGTTGCGCTTGTCGACAACGCCGGAGACCATCGTCCAGGTTCCGTTGTTGAGCCACTGAGCAGAGTTGCCGCGACGGTAGAACACGATTCCTTGAACGGTCTCGACACGACGCATCGACGCTGAGACTTTCACGATCTTGCCGGCGGGGTAGTAATCGCCGTTGAACGCTCTGCTGACTTCTTCGCCAACGCGCGGCGCTTCGATGACGTCGTACCGCGGCGACACGTGCGCGCCTGCGTCAGTCGGGATGTAGACGACACCTGTCAGCGTCGTTGCGTCGTTCGCAATGCGCTGAGCGTCGTCGATGTTCGCGAAGTCGTTACGATTGATGCCGTGAGGCGCGTAATCGCTCGTGACTGCTGTCAACTTGCTACCGTCGTAAATGAAGCTCAACATGTGACGTCTCCTTGTCGTGAGTCTCGTTGCTCAGCGACATGTCAAATCTTATGGTGGCGCAAAACAGAATACAAGGGGAACTTTTAGCGTCTTTAAGTCGTTCAGAATCAACGACTTACAGCGACATGCGTTCTCGTTCAATGAACGAGAATCACGCGCTTACAGCGCAGCAAAGACGCTACAAGCGTCCCCAAAATAATGCTTGACAAGAGCACTCGACTTGGACTAGTCGCTCAGTGTTCAGAACCGCACACTTAGCCCTTGAACGACGTCTGACCGCGTGCTAGAGTCGCGCTCGCGCGTGGTGTGTCACTGTGATGCACCGCAAGAACTCGCTCCCCAGCGTGTCTGCCAGCTGCGACGAGTTGCCACGCCAACACTTAGGCAGACAGGCGGCACGTCATCAACCCAACATTCTTTGAGTGGTTGTCACGTCAAGTTACGCGTGACGACGACACCGGCATCTTTGCTCGCTTCGCAGTGCGCGACAAGATTTTCCCGCGCCGCGCGAAGCGTCTCCACATTTTCCTCCTGCGCTTCGACGGCATCCCAGACAAGAGGGCGGCCGCGAAGCGTGCCCACGCAGAGTATCGGCGCAGTCGACGGACCCCAGCATGACACCACGTGAGTTGGTAGAACGCTACCTTGCCGAAGGTTACCGGATAGTTACCTGGCCTCAGATCGGAGACGACAAGGGCCCGAAGCTGAAGAAGTGGCAAGAAAAGATCTATACCATCGCAGATTACAAAGACGGATATCGCGTTGGTCTCATCACTGGTCACGAGATCTCTGAAGGGAAGTTTCTTCACGACGTCGACATTGACTGGGCGCCGGGCTCCGTCGTCGCTCAGACGATGTTGCCGCCGACTGACTTCATATACGGTCGCCCAAGTAAGCGCGTCTCTCACTGTATTTACACGACGAACGAGGCGCTGACGTCGTACCGGTACGAAGACATCGACAAGACGTGTCTCATCGAACTGCGCGGCGCGAAGATCGATGGAACGCTCGGCAATCAGAGCATGGCGCCGCCGAGTGTCTGGAGCAAAGATCTCAAGACAGAACCGCTCGCGTTCGTGCGCGACGGCAAGCCCGCACATATCGAGCAGGCGAATACGCTCAAGCAGCGCGTCTGTCTCGCAGCAATCGCCATGTTGTTGGCGAAACACTTCGGCCGGCACGGCTTCGGACACGAAGCGCGACTTGCCTGGGCGGGTTTTCTGCTCCGCGCAGGGCTCAGCTTCGACGAGATGACGAGCATGGGCGAAGCGATCTCGACGTATTGCGAGAATCGCGAAGTGTCAGACGTGCGCCTCGTGCTCGACAGCACCGCGAAGAATCTCAACACGCATGACAAAGCGATCATCAAGAAAGTCAAGGGCGGTCCTGCGCTCGCGAAGCTGCTGGGCGAGAAAGGCAAGGCGGTTCTCAAGCGCATCAATGAATGGCTCGGCCGCGATAGCGACTTCATCCGCAATGCTGACGGCATCATTCTCAAAGACAATCAAGAGAACATCCGCCGCGCGCTGACGATGATGGGAATCGATCTCAGCTACAACGAGTTTAATGACAAGATGCTCGTCAATCGCTCGCGACCGCTAGAAGACCGGGAGTTAACCGATCTGTGGTTGCGCATCGACGAAGATTACCGCTTCCGACCCACGTTTCAATTCTTTGAGCGCGTCGTTAAGAAAGTCGCCTGGGATAACCCGTTCCACCCTGTTAAAGACTACTTTGCGACACTCACCTGGGACGGTACGCCGCGTATTGATGACTGGTTGATTACGTCAGCTGGAGCAGAGGCAAGCGCGTTCGTGCGCGCCGTCTCAGCTATCGTGATGATCGCTGCCGTGCGGCGCATCCGTGAGCCGGGCTGTAAGTATGACGAACTGCTCGTTCTAGAAAGCGGCCAGGGCCTGCAAAAGAGCACCGCGCTTCGTGCGCTCTGTCCTAATCCTGAGTGGTTCAGCGACGACCTTCAGCTGAATCTGAAGAGTCAGCAGCTAATCGAGTCGACGCTTGGCAAATGGATCATTGAAATCTCCGAGATGTCAGGCCTCAGGCAGTCGCAAGTCGAGCAGCTGAAGGGCACGTTGTCACGTCAAGTCGACGGGCCTGTTCGCATGGCGTATGGACACCTGCCAGTCGAGCGGGCGCGTCAGTTCATCGGCATCGGTACGACGAACACGATGGCGTCTTACCTCATTGACAGCACAGGCGCGCGTCGATTCTGGCCGATTGCGGTGAAGAAATTCGACGTCGCCTGGATACTTGAGAATCGCGATCAGCTGTGGGCTGAAGCGTGCGTCAGAGAAGCGAAAGGCGAAGCGATACGGCTGCCTGAGGCGCTATGGCCTGCCGCTGGTGAGCAGCAAGAGAAGCGTCGAGAGATCGACCCATGGGAATCTCAGCTGGTGCGCGCTCTGCAAGATACGGCTGAGTTTCACGACTACAGCGACGGCAAGACACGCGTCGTCACAGACCGCCTGTGGATGGCGCTGAACATCTTGCCTGAACGTCAAGACAGGCTAGGTCAACATCGCATCTCACAGATCATGCAACGGCTGGGATTCAAGCCTACAGCTGTGCGCGTGTCGAAAGAACGACTTGCGCGCGGTTACTGCAGCAACGAAGCAGGATGGCTAGAAGCCGCGTCGAAGATACACGGATTACTTGACGACGGCAGCGAACAGTCGACGAGACAGCCAGGCGACGAACCGCCTGACGATATCCCCTTCTGAAACGTCGAGTCATGGCGAATGCCGCTTCAAAAAGTGCGGTGTTACACTTGGCTTCGACGCGGGCGGGCGTCACTCGCGCTCAGAAGTGCTTGAGCCGTCACGAGTTATCGAGTGTGCGCGCTCGTGTTACAGCAGTTACGCTGTTACGCTTGTCGCCAGGGAGTTCCCTCGGAGCTATTCAGCTACTCAATCTCACAGAGTCTCAGAGAAGTGTAACAACTGTAACAGTGTAACTAGTCAGAGTTCGGTCAAGCCGGCACGCTCGGAGTTCAGTTACACTCGCTGTTACACTTCGACGGGTCAAGTGTAACTAGTTACGTTGTTACACTTGTTACAGTTAACTCCCGAGAAAGAAAGAAACGTTGAAGTGTGCCAGACATCGCGGTCTGTTCTTGCGTCGTAACTCGACGCGTGTTATCTATTTACGCCGTGTCTGAAACTCCCCAGACAGACGACGCCTGCCGTGAAGACGACGCGCTGAACACGCGTCAAGCTGCGTTCGTCGCTGAATACATCGTCGATTTCAACGGTGCCAAAGCAGCGATTCGAGCGGGCTACTCGCCTAACAGCGCAGCTGCTATCGCGTCTCGTTTGTTAACTCAAGTCAATATCGCCGCCGCTGTCGAGCGTGCGAAAGAGCAGCGCGCAGCGCGTGTCAACGTTCAGCAAGACGCCGTTCTTCACGAAATGAGTCTGCTTGCGAACGCTCGCATTGATCATTACTTCATCGACGACGATGGAAACGTGAAGACTGTCGACGGCGCGCCTGACGGCGCGATGGCGGCGATCAAGTCGAAGAAGAGCAAGAAGACGGTACGTGAAGACAAAGACGGCAACGTCACCATCACGTATGAAGTCGAAATTCAGCTGTGGGATAAGCCAGGCACGTTGAAGCTCATGGGCCGTCATGTTGGTCTGTTCCCTGACAAGGTCGAGTTGAGCGGACCTGGCGGCAAGCCTATCGACGTCGTAACGCGCGTCGAGAACGTCATCATCGACCCAAAGCCCAATGTCTGAAGATTACGCCACAGTTCGCGCGTCGAGAGATCGTCTGCTTGAACAGATTATCTTTGAGCGCGCAGGATTCTTGAGGCTCATCTCTGCTTTGCTGCGTCAGAGGCACACCATGAAAATCAAGCTGATCGTACCGAGCGGTGAATTGGTTCACGAAGCGACGATTCTTCCGTTCAACGAACCGCCTCAAGTCATCACGTGGGGAGTTCGTACCTTCGTGCGCTGCGCTGCTCGCGAAAAGGACAACGACGGCGACACGATTTACCTATATGAAGAGGCGTTCGCTTACGCCATCCCGAGCTAATGACTGGCGAGTATCGTTCAGGTTGCAACTGTATTGCGCCCGGCGAAATGGCCGAGGCGTGCGGACAGCTGCGTCAACTGGTTTCAGGTCGCTGCGCGTGCTCGTGTCATGACGGCATCGCATTCGACAAAGACGCGTTCAAGCGCGTGATGGACGCATTTGAGTTGACGCCGTGTCAGCGAGGCTTTCACTTCAACCCGAAGGGCGATAACTGGTGCGTGCGTTGCGGTGCTGAACTCGACGCAGACGGACGCGCGACAGGTCGCAGCGTGAAAGTCGGGACTATCCAGGTCAAGACGAGTGTGACTGAACTCAAGCGAGCAGACGTGCCAGGCGCGCCGCTCACGTGGGCCGTCGAGCGCGATTGCGTGATCGTGACGTGCCCGAACGGTCACGAGATGGGCGTCATCGGTCACACGTATACGCGTCACACTATCGACGCTGAAGGTAACGTCAGTCCAAGCGTGTTGTGTCCCGCTGCTGACTGCGACTTTTCGCAGCTGTGTAAGCTGCTCGATTACTAATGGCGGTTCACTTCTTCATCTGCCCGCGTTGTGGCTTCCGCGATCTCATCAATGTGCCTGATGAGAACACGAGACCGCGTCTCCACTGTCACGGCAAGTGTAGTCGTGTCAGCACGAAGATCAGCGACACGACGCCGACGCTCGTTGACCTCGACATGACTGAAGTATCGAGAGAACGGTACGACCATGCCACTGTTTGATTACAAGTGCCCTGACCCTGAATGCGGCGCAGTGCGTAAAGACGTGCTGGTACGTAACGCTGACGAGCAGGTCGAATGCTTGAATCATCGGTCACTTAACGTGCCAGTCATGGAGAGATTACCGGCAACGCCGTCATTCGTCGTCAAAGGGTTCAGCGCAAAGAACCTGTATGCCGGCGGCCAGACGAAAGAAGTCAAGGTCAAAGAGAAGAACATGCGCGTTACTGTCAAGTCGTGATGGCGCGCAAGAAGGACGACTTCGAACGTTGTCCGAAGTGTGGTGAAGTGCTCACACTCAAGGAGAAAGTCGACGGCGTTTGCTGTCTATGCAAGCGCAACGAAGCAGATCGCAACGAGGCCCAGTGGAAGCGTGAGGGCTCAGCAGACGTAGAGAATTGAATGGGAGTGCTACAGGTCGAAGTACCGCGCAAGCTCGCGCCGCTTCTTGCGAACGTCAGAAACAAGGGGCTGTATGGCGGGCGCGGCGGGATGAAGTCGCACTTCTTTGCCGAGCGCATGATCATTGCTCACTTGAATCCTGGTGAGCGTTCGCTCTGCGCTCGTGAGTTTCAGCGCACGCTTGATGAGTCGAGCAAGAAATTACTAGAAGACAAGATTCACAAGTTCGGATTGAAGGAACACGGGTTCATCATCCGAGACAATCAGATTAAGACACCGGGCGATGGCGTCATTCTGTTTGAGGGTTTGCGTAATCATACGGCGCACAGTCTCAAATCGCTTGAAGGCCTTCGACGTTGCTGGGTTGAAGAGGCGCAGACACTAAGCCAGCACTCACTAGAGATACTAACGCCCACGATTCGCTATGAAGAGAAAGACGCCGCAGGTAACGTCATATGGGAATCTGAACTGTGGTTCAGCTGGAACCCTGATGACCCAAACGATCCTGTTGACCAGTTGTTCAGAGGTCCCAACAGAGATCCGCGATCTGTCTGCGTCGAGGTTAACTGGCAAGATAACCCGTGGTTCCCTGGCGTCTTGCGCAAAGAGATGGAGTGGGCGCGACAGACAGACCCTGACAAGTATCAGCATGTCTGGGCCGGCGGCTACAACCGCAAGAGCAGCGCACGTGTCTTCAAGAACTTCAGCGTCCAAGACTTTGAAGCGCCTCCAGGTACGATCTTCATCGTTGGCGGTGACTGGGGATACAGCGTTGACCCTTCGTCGCTCGTGCGTGCGTTCATCAGTGAGCGCAACCCTGAAACCGGCGAGCCTTGGGCGCGTCGTCGTCTCTACATCGACCGTGACTTGTACCGCGTCGGCGTTGAGATCGACCATCTGCCGACATTCTTCGACGGTCTCGTGTGCGGTTGCGAGATGCAAGAAGACGGCTCGCCGTCTCCTCATCCGTGCCGCGATCAAGCGAATCACGGCTGGGCACGTAGCGCGCAGATCACAGCTGACAGCGCGCGACCTGAGACGATTTCATACATGCGTCGTCACGGCTACGGCGGCATGGAAGCTGCGAAGAAAGGTGCGAACAGCGTCAAAGAAGGTGTCATCTTCCTGCAAGGGTTTGACATCATCATTCATCCGCGCTGCAAGCACACGATTGACGAGTTCTCAGGCTACAAATACAAGGTCGACCCGCATACTCAAGTGATTAGTAATGTGCTTGAAGACAAGAAGAACCACATTATCGACCCGCTGAGGTATGCGACTGAACGAGTAAGGCACGCGATTAGACAACGTAAAGCCGTCTGGGCGTAAAAGACTGCGAGGTAATGTGCTCCCCTTACTAGCTGCTTTCGCTGCGGGTGTGCTTACTACGGTACTAACCATCGCGGTTATTGGATACTGGCAGGCGGTTAATACGCCTGAAGACCGATGAGATTACTTCGACGCGTTGACTGGGTTGTCGTCTTCTCGCTGCTCATGTGCGGCGCGTTCTGCTATTACGTCTGGCGGTTCATCTTCAGAGTCGCAGGCGGGATGATCTTCGCGCTCATGCTGACGACAGCTGCGCACGCACAAGAGCCGCGTCTTGCGCTGCCGACAGAGGCGCAGCGTCACGCTGCCGACGTCGCCAGCTGGGGCACCGTGCTTACAGTCGTCGCGCTCGACGCTCGGCACTCGTGGGAGTGCGCTGATCGCGCTCGCTGCTTCGTCGCTCAAGGCGCACGCGTCGGCGTCACGTATGGCGTTGTTTTCGCTGTCAAGAAGCTCATTCACCGTCAGCGTCCATGCGCGCCTGATTGCGGCTCAGACAATCCGAACTTCTCGTTCTACAGCGCGCATACCGCGCTCGCCTTTACGACAGTCGGCGGTCCGCGACTCGCGTTCGTGCTGCCGTTGTCAATCGGGACTGGCGGGCTGCGCGTGATGGCCGGTAAGCATTGGTTGACTGACACACTTGTCGGCGCCGGCGCCGGTCTGTTGACGTCGAAGATTCGGTAAGGAGACACAAGATGAAGGGAAGCATTGAAGTCGAAATCGCGCCGAAAGGCCTGACGGTGCAAGTCACGGCAGCAGGCTCAGACGCGTATCGCGTGATGAAAGCACTCGGTCACGTCGAGCAGCCGCACCCGAAACAGGTCCGCGTCGTCACGATGATTGTCGGCCCTGTCGTCGAGCAGAAACTTTAAGACGATGTACCTCTCGTCATTCGTCTTCCTCTCTTTGGGATTCGTCTTAGGCTGTTTGTATAGCCGCTTTCGACGTCCAGCCCCACCGCCTGCGAACGCGGCCCCGCAGGTAGTGACCATGATTGTTGGGCCCATTACGCAGCAGAGGTAGCCATGCAACTGAAAGACACGCAGCAGTTTCCGGTCAGTGTGACCGGTCGCGATTCGAAGGGCAACGTTGCGCCGTTCGAAAATCCCGTGTTCGCTGTCAGCGATCCGAATCTCGGCACGTTCGAAGTCGACCCGACGAATCCCGCCGCGGGCACGTTCAAGGCCGGCGCACCGGGCTCCGGTCAGCTGTCGTTCACCGCGGACGGCATCGTTGGCGAAGGCGAGTCGGTCGTTGCCGCTTCGCTCGACATCACGGTTCTCCCGGGTGACGCGGTCTCCGCTGTCATCGACACGGGCGCCGTCAGCGAGCAGAGCTAGTCGCGTCGTCGTTGTGAATCGCGTTGTGGCGCTGATGCCTGAGGGTATCAGCGCCACACTTGGGATGGGCTTTACATTACGTGGGGCTGCCGTGGACATCAGGGAAGTCCTAGATCACTTAGATCGGAGGTTCGATGACAGAGAACGTCACGACGCACTCCGTCATAGTGATCTTGTTCGTCGAATCGAGAACATGGACAACTCCGTGGCGAAAGCTCACGGTCGGATTTCTACACATGACGGCATCCTGAGCCGTCTTGAACGTCGTATCGAGCAAGTAGGCGAGCGGTATCACGCGCTGTCGAATCGTATGACGCGTGTCATTCAAGATCAGATTCAGGTGTATGTCGGCAAGTTGCCGGCAGCTGCCACAGGCGACAATCAATATCTGTCGCGCATTGATGCGAAGTGGATTATCACGCTGATTATCGGTAGCGTGGTCGGCACGCTCGCAGTTCTTCGATTCATAGGGAAACTGGGTTGAACGTCGTCACGCTTTCATGGTCCGCCCCACCGGACTGGATTGGGATGGAGCCAAACTAAATGCCTGTTCAAACACCGCGCAGCGATTTTGAGGCGATGCTCGTCAAGTGGAAGCGCGTTCGCGACTGTTCGAATGGTCGTGATGCTGTGCTCAAAGCTGGCAATAAATACGTGCCGGACTTGCCGGGCACTGACACAGCTGGCAACAACGAGTATCGTCAGCGCGGCAATTTCTACAATGCCGTGTCACGCACGATCAACGGCATGAACGGGTCAATCTTTCAGACAGCGCCGAAGGTCGACATTGGCGAGACGTTCAAGGCGCTGCTCGACGACCTGACGCTGACGAACGTCTCGTTCGAATCGTTCGCGACTGAAGTAGGAAAAGAAGTCTTCATCACGGCGCGATACGGCGTGCTCGTTGACATGCCGATTCAGCCGCCTGGCGAAGCACCGCGAACGGACGTCGACATGCGCCCTTACTGCGTAGGCTACTGCGCAGAGAACATTATCAACTGGCGCACTGAGCGACGAGGCGGCGACGAGATCTTGAGCATGGTCGTTCTTGAAGAGCAAGTCGAGATCGACAATCCGGCGGACATGTTCGTCGTCGAAAAAGAAACACATTACCGCGTGATGTTCCTCAAGGGCGGTGTCTGCGTTCGTCAGCTGTATAAGCCGAAGTCGAAGGGCTCAACTGAATACGTCATGAACGGCGATGAAGTCATTCTTCAGCGTCGAGGCGAGCCGCTTGACTTCGTGCCGTTCATCTTCATTGGCGCTGTCGCGCCGACGCCTGACCTTGAAAACCCGCCGCTGATCGATCTCGCTGACGTCAATCTGGCGCACTGGCGTAACTCAGTCGACCATGAATACGGGTTGCATCTCGTCGCGCTGCCAACGCCGTGGGTTTCAGGCTCGAAAGGCGGCGCAGACTCGGCGCCGATGAAGATCGGCCCGTCTGTCGTCTGGGAACTCGACTTGCAGGGTAGCGCCGGGATGCTTGAGTTCAGCGGCGAAGGACTCAAGGCGCTCGTCGAAGCGATGAGCGAGAAGAAAAAGCAGATGGCGACTCTCGGGGCCCGTCTGCTTGAAGATGCGCCTACGATTGACGAGACGGCGACGAGCGCGAAGATGCGTCACGGCGGCGAAGTCGCGTCGTTGAAGACGATTGCGCAGAGTCTTGAACAGGCGTTTACAGACGTGCTCCAGATTTGCGTCTGGTGGCAGGGCACTGACACAAGACCGAACGAAGCAAAGGTCAGTGTCGCGCTCAACAAGGAGTACCTGAACGTTCGTGCGACACCGCAGGAAATTCAAGTCGCGTTGACGGCGCTGCAGTCTGGCGAAATGTCATTCGAGACTTGGTACAACCTGCTCGTCACCGGCGGATGGGCGCGAGAAGGAGTCAACGCTGAGCAAGAGCGCAAAGACATCGATACGCGCAAGCCCGCGGGCACTGAAGACCCGCCACCGTTGACCGAATGAGATTGAAGCCGTTCGCGCGCTCGTTCGCTGATCGTCTGTATCGCGTTGATTACTTCGTCGTCTGCAGTCGGGAACAGGATTTTCATCCGACGCTGTTGAAGTTGATTAAGCGAACGTCGAAGATTGCGAAGCTCGCACCTAGCATCGTGCGCAACGTCGCTATGTCGCCAGTCGACGGCTGTAACGGTCGTTGCTGGCGACTCGCGATTAGCCCGAAGCTACACGTCATCATCATTTGGTTGCGTCCAGGTGCTGATGTCTCTGTCGTGACTCACGAGATCTGGCACGCTGCTTTCTGGGTTTTCCAAGAGCGCGGCGCAACGCTTGATTCAGGTGTGACGACGTGGCGCAACGGCGCAGATGAGCCGATGGCGTATTACTTACAGTGGTTAGTCCGTAGTGTTCTGAACTTGTAAAGGAGCATCCCAGTGCCAAACGTAGTTGCTGAGTTACGAATCATCATGAACGACGACAAAACAATCGGGATTCAGGGGCCGATTGATGAAACGATGCTGTGTGTCGGCATTCTTGAGATGGCGAAAGTCGCCGTCCTTGAGCACCGCAACACGGCGAAGAAGCTCATCCACGAACTGCCTCCAGGTACGCACCTGCGCCCGGTGAACTAGTGCGCTACGTCTGCCGTAATCCGCTGTGTGACGACGAGCTTGAGCGCAAGCGCGTTGTACCGCTCTGCCCGTCGTGTCGCTTCATCGGTAGCGTCGGGCTCGGTATCGGCAGCATTCTCGCCGGCGTCTTGATGAGGATATTTGGATGAGAGTCAAGGGCAAATTCTTCCCGTCGTTCGAACAGCATGACGGCTCGTCAAGTAAGCGACTCGTCCGCAACTACACGGGACGACCGCAGAGCGAAGCTCGTCAGCTGCGCAACATGCGACAGCTGGCGCGCCCAATCATCGACTCGAAAGACGTTCAGGTGATTTCTGTAGGCGACAAGGTGATTCGTCTGTGTCTCGACGAACCGAATCCCGAGTTCTCCGCATTGCACCTGATTTGTGCCGGCATTGCGATGTCCAAGGCGACCGGTGAGCCTTGGACCGCGTGTATGCTGACGATCATTCAGAAGTTCGAAGAGCGAAGCACAGTCACCGCTGAGCTTGACATCGCAGACAATCTGTCGACGCAGCCGCAAGCGACGTCAGCTGTCGAGTTACCGCCTGTCGTGTCGAAGCTGCGTCAGTGGTTTCAGTCGCTTGTGCCGCGCTCACTGCGAGTGACGAAGGAGCGTGATGCCTAGAACGCCGAAAGAACTGGCGCGAATCCGCCGAACGTCAGACCATTACGAACGTCTCTTCCGCGCTCGCTTCGTGCGTGCGATGAAAGACTTTCAGCGACGTCTGAGCCGCGAACGCGTTGCAGCTGCGATGAGTAACCGGAAGCTCGCAGAGCAAGTCATCACCGCTGAACTCGACGCGGCGCTTGCGCCTCTTGCTGACATCTTCGTTCGCGCGTATATGAGCGGCGGCGAGATCGGCGCAGAACACGTGCGGGAGATTGTGCGTGGCTAAACGTCCCATTCAGTTTCGATTCGACAGCGAGGCTGAAGCCGCGCAGAAAGAGGCGCAGCGCACAGCTGCGAAGCGTATTGTCGAAGTCTCGAAAGAGACGAAGAAGAACGTTCGCAACCTCATCGTTAAAGCGGTCAGGGACGGCGCTGCGCCGTCTGACGTCGCCAAAGAGATCATCCCACTCGTCGGGCTGACGAGTGCTCAGGGGCAAGCGGTAAGCTCGTACCGAGACGAGCTAGAAGAGTCTGGGCTTGTCCCCAGTCGAGTCGACGAGCTTGTTGAGAAATACGCAGACAAGCTGCTGAGCGCGCGAGGCGAGAGTATCGCGCGCACTGAGATTCTTGACGCGTTGAACGACGGTCAAGATGCCTCATGGCTGCAGGCGCAAGAACAGGGCCTGTTGTCAGAAGACGCGACGAAAGAAATCTTGCTGACGCCGAACGCGTGTGAAGTGTGCGTCGGCATTGCGAACGACAGCGGCGCGGTACCGATCGGAGAAGACTTCAGCGAAGAAGGTCCGCCGTTTCACCCTCATTGCGGATGCACCATCGTAATCAGTCGACCATGAGCCGCAGAAAAGGAGCACCGAAAAAGAACGACGTCGATAAGCTCAGTGCGCTGCTGACGTTTGCCGTCACAGAGCATGATGCCGCATTCGTCTACACAGAAGCGCGCAAGCGACGTCAGTCAGTGAGCACTTACATCCGCTTGCGTCTGAAGGACTTAGAGTTTTTCTCTAGAAAAAATACACAATCCCAGCAACCCGTCTAGACTCTCAGGAGCTTCCCATGCCCGCACTTGTCCCGGTCGTTGACAAAATCGAAGACGTTCCAGAAGCCGCGCGTCAGTTCTACACGCAGCGCGACGGCAAATTCCATGTCGATCTCTCAGCTGCGCCCGCTGGCTTCGTGCCTGCCGCTGAGTTGAACGCGGCGAACGCCAAGGTAATCGAGTTCAGGGACACGAACGTCAATCTGAACAAGAAGGTCAGCGAGCTTGAGCCCATCGCGAAGAAGTTTGAGGGCATCGACCCTGACGCGGCGAAAGCTGCGCTTGCGAAGGTGACCGAGCTTGCGGCCGGCGGCGTGAAGGACCCGAAAGACGTCCAGGCGCTTGTCACCGCTGCTGTCGAAGCGGCAGTCAAGCCTCTTCAGTCGCAGCTGTCCACCATCACGTCAACCGCCGAACAGGAGCGCAAGCGCGCGGAGACGCTCACGCTGCGCGGTACGATCAGCGACGTGTTCGCCAAGGCAGGCGGGCAGTCTGACGCACTCGACTACATCGTCAGCAAGACTGCGGGCGTGTTCGTCGTCGAGAACGGCACTGTCAAGGCAGCCGCCGGTCAATACAGCGCCGACCGTCCTGGCGAGCCGTTGACCATCGAAGAGTGGATGACGCGTCAGACGCGTGAATCGTCTTTCGCGTTCAAGCCGTCTGGTGGCGGCGGCGGGCTTGGCAACGGCAAGCCCGGCGACAAGACGCCGACTCGTGCGGGCGTCACGATCTTGAAGGACCCGACACCTGCGCAGCTGGGAGAAGCGTCGAAAGACATCCTGGCAGGCAAGGTGAAGGTTGAATACTCCGCCGATCAGGCGGCAGCAACACGGTAGATCGTTGCGACTCAAGCGCGAGCACGTCCGGCGGGCGTGCTCGCGCATCTCGGTGAGATAGTCGCAGTCTCGTTCTATCGTAGAGAACAGTTTCCCGGAGGGTGACTGTTCTGGCCCACCTCGGAGAGGATGCGGCCCGGCTTCGGTGAAGTCGCTTGGTGACAACAGCTTTTCTGTTTCCAAGGGAGACTTCCAAATGGCCGGAGCACTCGTCACAACCGCACTCCTCGGGACGACAGTCGCAATGGGTCTGGCGACCCTGCGCGAACGTCTCGCACTCGTTCACATTGCCAACAAGGATTACGAGCAGGAAATCACTGCGGCGAAGAAGTTCGCCACGGTGAACGTCGCCGTACCGGCAGCTGTCGCGACTCGCGCAGTGACGCCGGACGTCGTGCCGCCGTCCGTTACTGCTGTCACGCCGACGTCGGTTCCCGTCACGCTCGACACCTGGCGTGAAGCGCCCTTCGCGATGGACGACAAGGGCCTTGCACAGGTCGACCGCGGGATTCTCCCGATGCAAGCGAACGAGGCCGTCAAGGGCCTTGCGAATTACATCGAAGACTTCCTGTGGACGAAGCTCACTGCGAAGATCTACGGCTGGGCCGGCACTGCTGGCGTGACGCCGTTCGCAACTGACTTGACGGCGTATCTCGACGCGCGCAAGGTCGCGAACAACCAGCTGATGGACATGGAGCCGCGCTACGTCGTCCTGAACACGGACGCTGAAGCGAACGCGCTCGGTCTTCGCGCATTCCAGGACGCGTCCTTCGGTGGCGGCGATGGCGTCATTCTGAACGGTCAGATCGGGCGCAAGCTCGGCGCACTGTGGCTCATGTCGCAGCGCGTGCCAACCCGCACGAGCGGCACGTATACGACCGGCACGACCGTGACGGGCGTCAACGCTGTTGGCGCGACGACGATTGCGCTGTCTGGCGGTGCAACCGGCACGATGATCGCCGGGGACATCATCGGAATCGGCAACTACACATACAACGTCGTTTCGAGCGTCGGCGGTTCTACGCCGTCGAGCGTCACGATCACGCCTGGTCTCTTCGCTGCGACCGCGGGCGGTGAAGCCATCGTCAAGAAGTCGAGCGCAGCTGCCACGCACGCTCAGAACATCTTGATTCAGCGTGACGCGCTCGCGTTCGCTATGGCCCCGCTGCTCGACACTCAGCAGATTCCTGGTGCCACGCTGCAGGCAATCGCCATCGACGAGGTCAGCGGGCTTTCGCTGCGCCTTGAAGTGTCGCGTCAATACAAGCAGACCATGTGGGCGTATGACGCGCTCTTCGGCGGGTCTGTTGTGCGCGACAACGCCGGCGTCTGGATCGCTGGCTAGACGTCTCTTGCGCTCATCGGGGAGGACCTTCGGGTCCTCCCCTTTGAAACGCTTGATTGGAAATCCCAACAGCAGTTTCAGAGGAGAAGTGCAATGGACGACAGACTGTATCCGCAAGGCCGTGGCGGCGTAAAAACCCGCTACAATTCCGCAGGCGCACTCGTCATTTACGACGCTTCAGGCAACGAGCTTTACCGCATCGACCCCAACGTCACCGGCGGGCTTGTCGTGCCAGGCACGGTCCGTAACATTCGTCGACGTTGCACAATCGCTGAAGTCAACGCCGGCGTCACGCTGCTTGCTGCTCTGACGGGCTTCAAGTACCGCATGATCACTGCGTCTGCCATCGCAATCGGCGGCGCGGTCGGCGCACTCGACACGGTTGACATCCTCGGGACGCAGAGCGCGTCAGGTGTCAAGCTCGTTGCGTTCGCGCAGGCGTCACTCCTGCAGAACGCAGAGTTGAAGTCGGGCGGTTCTGGTGCGGCGATTCTCGCCGGCGGCGTCAGCTACGTTGCGAACGACGTCAGCACTGCCATTACCGTCGGCAAGACCGGCGCGACCGGCACGACCGCAACGCACGTCGACATCAACTTCACTTACGCAATCGAGCCGTAAGGAAGAGGAACACTCATCATGCCTGTCTCTACCCTGGTCACGACGGCCGGCGCTGCTAACGCAAATGCGTATTGCGATCTCGCGTTTGCTGAACAGTATCAGCTTGACCGGCCAGCGGTAGGGACGACATGGACCGCGGCGTCAACCGATCAGAAAAATCAGAGCATTCTGTGGGCGACGAAGCTCATGGATGCTCTGTGGGAATGGAACGGATTCGCCACAGACTCGATTCAAGCACTGCTGTGGCCGCGTCAGGGAATGGTCAAGCTCAACGGGTGGGAACTCGTCGACCTTCACACGATACCCGTCGAGCTTCAACGTGCGACAGCTGAATACGCTCGTCAGCTGCTCGCCAGCGATCTAACGGGCAATTCGGATATCGAGACCTTCGGAGTTACCTCCTTGAGGGCCGGTCCAGTTGCTTTCACGTTCAAGGACGCGGTGTATGCAAAGCCCGTCCCTGACATCGTAGTGAACTTGATTCCGTGTGCGTGGGGATACCCGCGGAGTCGTAATCGTGGCGTCCGTCAGCTGCAGAGGGCATAATGATCAGAACTTCAATCGCTCGGAGAACTTCTGACGGCACGACAGGTGCTGCAGCACTCGAAATCATCGCCGGCACGAAGGGCGCGTTCTTGCGTGAAGTGCAAGTCATTCTTGCCGCTGCGACTGCGAGCACTTACGGACTCGGCCGGCCAGCTGCGAAGGGCATCACGCCGACAACGCCTGTCACGAACTTGAACGAAGGTGCGAGCGATGTACCGCCGCTCGTCAAGACGGCGATTGCGTGGGGTACCGGACCGACAGTGCCGGCAGACTTCTTTCGACGCGTCGGGTTCCCTGCGACGATCTCGTCCAACGTCAAGTGGGAGTTCATCGCGCCTGGGCTTTACATCCCGCCGGCAACGACTGTCGTTCTGTGGAATCTCGCAGCGAACGGCGTTGTCGACGTCAACGTGGTAGTCGACGAGCAGTAAATGAGTCTGCTTGGCAATCTCGTCGCGCTCGCTGACAGCTTGACCCAGAATTTCGGGTTACAAGCTGACGTTCTTTACTACGCCTTTCTGAGTCAGGACGGCGCGGGAAAGAGATCTTACGCGCCAGCTGTCGCGCGTAAGGCGATCTATGTGCGCAAGATGAAGCAAGTTCGCACGTTCAGCGGCGAGATGGCTGTCAGCAATGCTCAAGTCACGTTTCTGACGCCGGCTGTGATCAACGAGTTTGACCGGATCGTGACGCCAGTGGGCGGCACGCTCGACGGCAGCGAAGAAGCACGAGACTCCGCTCAGCCGATTCTTGGGACTGACGGATTCGTTGACGCAAGTAACGGCGTGGTACTGACTGAGATCTATCTAGGCGATCTGCGCGTTTGAGATAGCAATGCCGAGCATCTTCGCAGGCGCGAATAACGCGCTGAGAGATCTCAAGAAGTTGAAGTTGTTCGCGCCTGACGAGTTCGCGCGAGCACTGTACCAGGAAGCCTTGGTTGAACTGAAAGAGATCAAGGCGGTTACCCCGTTCAAGACTGGCGCGCTGCGAGCGAGCATCGCGATTACTGAGCCGCAACGGGAGGGACGCAGAATTTTCGTAGTGGTTTCAGCCAGTATGGATTACGCGTTTTACGTCCATGAAGATCTGGAAGCGTACCATCCGCACGGGCAAGCGAAGTATATCGAGCAGCCGCTTACTGAGAGTGCGCCGCATATGGCAGACCGTATCGCTGCTCGGATCGAATTGAACAAGGCGTTGTGAGATGCCGTCGACATTCTTCCCGGATCTCATCTCGTTCTTAGAGACGTCGCCGCTGGCGCTGCAGTATGGGACGAACTTGTTCAAGGGGCCGAAAGCCGTCATACCGGACGGCAAGGGGCCTTACGTTTCGCTGATTCGCACAGGAGGACTTGGGTCTGAAGACACCCATAACTCCGCAGACGAGCCAGCATACGAGCGTCCGACGGCACAGATTGTCGTCAGGGCGCAGGATTATGATGTAGCTGAATCGATGGCCCAGCGTCTTTACGATCTGCTGTGGCCAGTCGCGAATCAGTTCATCAATGGAACCTGGTGGAGGGAGTTGAACGTGCGTTCAGAGCCTTTCGACCTACCGCCAGATGAAAAGGGCAGACCAAGAATCGCGTTCAACATCGACTGTGTGAAACGTCCTTCACCAGCCTCTAGCTAGGAGAAACGTAAATGGCCGCAACGCTGACATCGAAGATCACTGTTCTTCTCAATTCACTGCTCCAGAACACCGTCGGCGTTGCCGCAGCTGATGGTAAGGTCGACGTGAGCTTCCTCTTTCCGCTGCTGACTGGCACCGGCGCCAACCAGGCGGACAAGCTCTATACGACGCAGATCACGCGGACGCACGGCTCGCCGGCCGGTGACATCGATCTCGCCGGGACAGTGACGGACCCACTCGGGCAGACCATCACGATGGCGCGCATCAAGGCGATCATCATCTCGGCTGCGTCAACGAACGTGAACTCCGTTGTCGTCGGCGGCGGTGACCCCGCATCAGCGATCTCGACGATCTTCTTCGACTACGCAGCGACGGCGCTTGCTCAGCCCGCGATGAAGGTTCGACCGGGCGGGTTGCTCGTGCTCGTGGCTCCCGCTGCAACGGCATACGTCGTCACTGCGACGACGGCCGACAAGCTCCAGATCGCGAACGGCGACGAAGACGCGACGACGAGCGTCACCGCTGACGTCTACATCATCGGAGCGAGCGCGTAGAGGCAGGCGCGTAGTCAGAGATCCTTTCGCAATTTTCTGAGGAGAAACTCATGTCGAACGCAGTCACAGCAACGGGGATCTTGGTCAAGCGGGCGCCTTTCGCTACCCCATTGGCTTTGGTCACCATCGGTGAGATCACCGAAGTCGGCCCCGGCGGCAAGAGCCGGAACAAGATCGAGACGTCAACGCACAACGACGGGTCCGAAAGTCACCTGCTCGGGATCCTGCGTCAGAAGGATCCGACGTTCAAGATCAATTACGTGGCAGGCGATGCGACGCACATTGACCTGAACAACGACATCGACAACAACGTCAAGAACTACTGGCAGATCCTGTTCCCGTCCGGCCGTAGCCGGTACGGCGCAGCGTATCTGCAGATGTTCGATTTCGACGTTGCCCCCGTCGATGCGAAGCAGGGTGCGTCCTGCGCGATCACGTGGGCGTCCATCGTCACGGAGTCGTAAACATCACGTAGCACGCTCGTTCATTCGTTCAGCATAGGAGCTTAGAAAACAATGACCCAGACATTGCTTTCTAGGTCGCAGATTCTTGAAGCTGTCGACCTAGATCATGAAGACGTAGATTGCCCCGAGTGGGGCGGCCCCGTGCGGATTCAGCAGATGAACGCCGAAGAGTCCACCGCCTTTACGAAAGCACTGGCGGAACATCCGGACTGCGGCATGTATCTGATGACGATTCACTCGGCGCGAGACACAGAGGGTAATCTACTCTTCACGATTGAGGACCTTCCTGCGCTCAAGAAAAAGAACATCGACGTCCTGAACCGGCTGCAGCTGGTCGCGCTTCGTCTGAACAAGATGGGCGTTGCGGGAAGAGAGGCCCTAAAAAAGGACTTGAGCGAGGCAGTGACCGCCGCCTCGCCTACGCCCTAGCTCGCAGAATCGGATGGCTGGACGTGGACGCTATGTTGAGGTCCATTCCAGCCTGGAAGTTCGAAGAGTGGAAGGTATTCGAAGAACTCGATCCTGACTTGTCGTATCGTCTGGATTGGGGCCTTGCGCATATCGTCCAGGTCATCATGCGTGATGGCAAGTTGCTGAGGGATTTCATACTGCCCTTTGGTGACGCGCCGGCGTCAGTGCCTCTCAAGCAGAGCCTGAAAACGCAAGAGATGGCGATTGACGCGTGGATCAGTGGTAGTAACGCGCGAGCGCGGGAACGCATGGCACGTGGGCTGAACGTCGATCCGAAGCTGTAACAATGGCTGACATCGCACCGATCAAAGGACTCATCGAGCTTCAAGACGACTTCACGAGTCGTCTTGGGCTCGCTGAGGCGGCGCTTGCTCAGTTCTCCAAAAAGAACCAAGAGAGTCTGACTGCCGTTGCCGGCGTTGCTGGCATCCTGACCGCTGCGTTAGGCGCAACAGCTTACGCAGTCATCGAACTTGGCAAGCGTGGGTCTGATGTCAACGACCTGCGTAGCACAATCGAAGAGTTCGCGGGCGGTGTTGACCAAGCGAACAACATCATGGCGTCCTTGCAGAAAGGGACGCTTGGCACAGTTACTAACTTCAATCTCGCTGAGAACGCCGCTCACCTGCTGAGTGCTGGCGTCAAGCTGACAGCTGATCAATTCGGGCTTCTCGGTGAAGCCGCTGTTGTGCTGAACAACCGCGGTCTTGGTAGCACCAAAGAGAACCTGGATCTTGTCTCTGACGCGTTGGTTACAGGGCGCACACGTGCCCTGGCCATGAAGCTCGGCGTCATCGAAAACGCTGACGCTGAAGAGCAGTTCGCGAAGAAGCTCGGTATCAGCGCCGATCAGCTGAGCGAGTCAGGTAAGGCAGAGGCGCACCGCATCGAAGTCATGCGGCTGCTGAAGACTGCTGTCACAGACGCAGGCGAAGCGGAGAAGTCTTTCGGCAACTACGTCGAAGCCGCTGGCGTCAAGATATCGAATTGGGTTGACGATCTTGGTAGTTCAATCGCGTCGTCAAAAGTCTTAGAAGAAGGGTTCAAAGGCGTCGAGGCCGCCGTATCAAACGCGTTCGGTGAGAAGCAGCAAGACTCGATCAACGCTGTCACCAAAGCTGTTGAGCAAGGTGCGATTACCGCTATCGGATTCGTTCAGGCTGTTGTGCCTGCGCTCAAGCTCGTCGAAAGCACGTGGTATGTCATCAAGACTGCTGTGCTTGGCGTCGAGGGTGCGATTGTCAAAGTTCTTGAAGAAGTCGTTACCGCAATCGGGTCTGTCGCTGACGCAGCTGCGAAGCTCAAAATCATATCGCCGGAGACTGCGCAAGGTGTTGAGGACCTGCGAATCAACATCGAAGGAATGCGCAAGTCGTTCGAGGATCAGACTGCTGAGGCTGCGCGAAGCGTCGTCGAGCACACTGAACTTGACGGCGTTCTTGACTCGCTGAGCGCGACGTTAGGCAAAATCAAAGCTGGCATGATCGGCGCGCAGACTGCGACTGACGATCATGTCAAAGTCAGCGCCGATCTTGCGAAGACGGAAAAGGATCTGGCCGCCGCTCAAGATCTGCTGAACAAGAAGTTCATCGACGGCGCAGCTGTCACGAAAGCTCTTGAGAAGAGCACGAAAGAGCTTAACGATATCCAGGCTGAGTATCACGCGATGGTCGTCCGGAACTCGGGCACGTCGCGCGATGCGCAGATCGCTGACATCAATGCGACATTCCAGAAGCAGGTCGACGCGCTTGACAAGCTCGACCCACTTTACAAGCAGAAATACGACACGTACCAGAAGATCGCGCATGAGAGTCTAGGCGCTGTCGAGATCGATTGGGATAGCGTCAAAGACAAGTCCACGACCGGTCTGCAGGAAATGGCCGATAAGGCATTGGCGACGTATAACGCCATGCTGACAAGTAGCTTGGGATTTAGCCGTGGCGCGCTCGACGAGCAATACAAGAAGTACCAGGATCTTCAAGACCAGGTTCGCAACTACGGTAAGAGCGTCACAGATACCGTGACGGACGCTGCGAACTCGATTCAGCTGCTCGATCACGCGTGGGTTACTGACGCCGATATCGCCGCTGAGACTTTGAACAAAACGACCGTCATGGTCAAGACGCTATCAGGCGAAGTCATCTCGCTTGCTGAGGCGCAGAAACGACAACAGCAGGGATTCTCCTACACGGTCGGCGCTGTCGACCAGTATGAGATCGACAAGACACCTGGAGGCGCTGACGCACTGCTTGAGGAGCTTAGAACGCTTGGCGGCACGCTTGAAGAGAAGAAAAAGACGATCCGTGATGCGAAGGATCAGAACGATTACTTCGCCGCGTTAGCACGGTACAACTCGCTTCGCGACTCTTACAATCTGCTGATCTCTCAGTCGAAGAAATACCCGAAAGGGTTTGCTGAGGGCGGCACTGTCATGGTTGGCGAGCAGGGTCCGGAGATCGTCAGAGTGCCGATCGGCTCGACAGTCTACCCGACAGGCATGATGCCGATCACGCGCGGTGCGGCGGGCGGGACCGTAGAGGTTCACAACACCTGGCACGTTAACGGCACAGGTGCTCAAGTCGCTCAGCAGGTGAGCGAAATCATCATGAGACAGTTGAAGCAGGCTCGTCAGTTCGGCGCGGCCTAAGGAGTCAGTCATGAGTCTTCAGACTTGGCAGGAAACACTCATCACCGCGCAGGTCGACGGCGGAGCGATCACAGCTGCGTCAGCGACGTCGATGCTGCCGGCAGCTGCGAAATACACGCTGCCTGCGAACTACTTTCAGGTAGGCAGAAAGCTGCAAATCAAGGCCGCGGGACGAATCTCGTCTGTCATCACGACGCCAGGTACTGCGCGCTTTGACGTGCGCTTCGGTGCGACCGTCGTATTTGACGGGCTTGCCGTTCTGCTCGATTCTGTCGCCGCTCACACGAACGTCGGCTGGATACTCGATATCGAATTGACATGTCGAGCAATCGGCTCGTCAGCGAACCTGATGGGTGCCGGCTTGTGGCACTGTGAGGACATCCTCGGCGTTCCGGCGTCCGCCCCGAAGGGCGTTCTTGCTGCGTTGCTCCCGTGGAACAGCGCGCCAGCTGTCGGCAACAACTTCGATTCGACGGCGACACAGCAAGTCGACT
>Ga0164241_10000678_pt1 | contig 54547 bp, 49 predicted proteins | sample OricomyardsoilBY_FD_108780 | JGI IMG/M metagenome (GOLD analysis project Ga0164241, IMG submission 108780) | Backyard soil microbial communities from Emeryville, California, USA - Original compost - Back yard soil (BY) | ecosystem: Environmental > Terrestrial > Soil > Unclassified | place: USA... | reverse complement strand
TCGGCGCGGCGCAAGCGCGCGCGGAAGCGCTCTCGCTGGCCTCGCTGCGCGCTGAGCTCGGCCCCGCTGCCGACGAGACGCCGGAGCCGTCGGGTGACGGAGATCGCGGGTGAGCATCCTCGTGCTCGGGGGCGGCTTCGCCGGCGTCGCCGCGGCTTTTGCCGCGCGCCAGGCCGGTGTCCCCGTCACCGTCGTCCAGTATCGCCCCGGGGCGAGCGCTCTCTACGCCGGCGTCGTCGACGGCGAGCTCGAGCCACACGACTCGCTGGCGGGGCTGGCGACCGCGCTCGGCTTGCGGCTACGACCGACGGTGGTGGCGACCCGCGAGGGCGTCGTCCGCGGCGCGCACGGCAGCGACAGCGCCGTGCTCGACCTGAAGCCGCTGGCGGGCAAGCTGATCGGCGTCGTCGACGTCCCTCGCGACGACTGGGATGGGCCATTGCTGGCGCGCTCCTATCGTGAGAGCGACTGGGCCCGCTCGACCAGGACGCGCTTCGAGGTGGTGCCGCTCGAGCTGCTCGAAAAGAGCCATCAGCGCCGGGTCTCGTCCTTCGATTTCGCGATCAGCTTCGAGCGCCCCGAGCGCCCGGCTTGGCTCAACGAAGTGCTCAAGGCGCACGCCGGGCCCGATGCCTGGCTGTTCGGGCCCTGGCTCGGTGTGAAGCGGCCGCTCGCGAGTGAGCTCACTCAGAGCGTGGGCGTGCCGATCGGCGAGGTCACGTCTCCGCCGGGCGGGGTCGCCGGCGCTCGGTTCGAGGCCCGGCGAGACGCCCTGCTGGCCTCGCTCGGCGTCGAGGTGGTCCTGGCGCGGGCGCTGGAAGCGCGCCCGACCGATACCGGCGTCGCGCTGCGGCTCGAGGACGGTCGCGAGCTCTGGGCCGACCTGCTCGTGGTCGCGGCCGGCGGCTTCGTTTCCGGCGCGCTCGAGCTGTCCGGCGCGCTGTCGGGCGCGGTGCCGGCCGGATTTCAGTTAGGTCTTCAGGGCCTGGAGCCGGTGCAACTGCTAGGTGAGCCGGCGCGTCCGGTTTCCTCACTCTACGGCGTCGATTTGGCCGCACGCGGCCGGCGGCTGCTGGAGCGCGTGGGCGTGCCCGTTTCCGCGGAGGGCCGCGCGTTGGGAGCGGCGCGAGTGTTCGCGGCTGGCGACTTGCTCGGAGCACCGCCGCCGAGCGTCGGGCAGGCGCTGACGAGCGGGCTCCGGGCAGGCTCGAGCGCAGCTTCTGCGTGCAAATCACCGCGCTAGCTCCGGGAGCCGCGCGGCGGCGGCGGGCGGGTGCACTGTTCGCTACCGAAACCGCTCGCACTGCCATTGCGCGGCAACCACCATTGGAGTAGGCCCGTTTTCATAGCCATGGCCGACCGCTCTCGCGATTCCTTTCAGACGCGCTCCGAGCTTCTCGTAGGTAGCAGCAAGTACACGTACTTCAGCCTGCCCAAATTCGCTGCCAAGAGCGGGAAGGACCTCGCGAAGCTGCCGTACTCGCTGCGAATCTTGCTCGAGAATCTGCTGCGCTGCGAAGACGGCGTCGCGGTCGAGGCCAAAGACGTCGAGGCGCTGGCGGCTTGGGACGCCAAGCGAGAGCCCGACACCGAGATCGCCTTTCACCCCGCGCGCGTGGTGCTTCAAGATTTCACGGGCGTGCCCTGCGTCGTCGATTTGGCGGCGATGCGCGACGCGATGGCGGCGATGGGCGGTGACCCCGCCAAGATCAACCCGCTGTTCCCGGCCGAGCTCGTCATCGACCACTCGGTGCAGGTCGACCACTACGGCAGCGCCGACTCACTGGCTCGCAATACGGCCAATGAGTACGAGCGCAATCAGGAACGGTACGCGCTCCTTCGCTGGGCCCAAGGCGCCTTCGCCAACTTCGCCGTCGTGCCGCCTTCGACCGGCATCGTCCATCAGGTGAACCTGGAGTACCTGGCGCGCGTCGTGTTCGACAAAGACGGCGTCGCCTACCCCGACACCTTGGTCGGCACCGATAGCCACACCACGATGATCAACGGCGCGGGTGTGCTCGGCTGGGGCGTGGGCGGTATCGAGGCGGAAGCGGCGATGCTGGGGCAGCCGATCAATCTGCTGATTCCGCAGGTGATCGGCGTCAAGCTGTACGGCACGCTGCCCGAGGGCGCGACCGCCACCGATCTGGTGCTGACGATCACCCGGCTTTTGCGCGACAAGGGCGTGGTCGGCAAATTCGTGGAGTTCTTCGGGGACGGCCTCGATCATCTGCCGCTGGCCGATCGCGCCACCATCGGCAACATGGCGCCCGAGTTCGGCTCCACGTGCGGCATCTTCCCGATCGACGACGAGACTCTCAACTACCTGCGCTTGTCGGGTCGCAGCGCCGAGCGCGTGGCGCTCGTCGAAGCCTACGCCAAGGCTCAGGGTCTGTTCCGCACCAAGGGGCAGGCGGATCCGGTCTACACCGACACGCTCTCGCTCGATCTCGGCACCGTCGTCCCCACGCTGGCCGGCCCGCGTCGTCCCCATGACAAGGTCGCGCTGACCGACGTGGGAGCGGGCTTCAAGAAGATCCTGCCGGAGCTGGTCGCGCAGGCGAAGAAGAAGGCCAAAGGCGCCACCGTGACGCCAGAGGAGCTCGCCTCGCGGGTTCCGACCTCGCTCGACGGCGCTTCGTTCGACCTCGGCAACGGCTCGGTCGTGATCGCGGCCATCACCAGTTGCACCAATACTTCGAACCCTTACGTCATGCTCGGGGCCGGCCTGTTGGCCCGAAATGCCGTCGCCAAGGGGCTGTCGGTCAAGCCGTGGGTCAAGACGAGCCTCGCCCCGGGCTCCAAAGTGGTGACCCAATACCTCACCCAGGCAGGCGTGCTTCCGAGCCTGGAGCAGCTCCGCTTCAACGTCGTCGGTTACGGCTGCACGACGTGCATCGGCAATAGCGGACCGCTGCCAGACACCATCAGCAAGGCGATCGGCGACGGCGAGCTGGTGGCGGTCAGCGTGCTCAGCGGAAACCGCAACTTCGAGGGCCGTGTATCTCCCGATGTGCGAGCCAACTACCTCGCCAGCCCACCACTGGTGGTCGCCTACGCTCTGGCCGGTCGCATCGACATCGACTTTGCCAGCGAGCCGCTCGGCAAAGATGGCGAAGGCAACGACGTCTTCTTGAAGGACATATGGCCGTCTCCGAAAGAGGTTGCCAGTGTCGTGAGGCAGAACGTCACCTCCGAGATGTTCCAGCAAGAGTACGCGCAGGTCTTCCAGGGCGACGAGCGCTGGCGCGCCCTACCGGTGCCGGCCGGCGATCGGTTCGCGTGGGACGCCGCCAGCACCTACGTGCGGAAGCCCACCTTCTTCGAGAACCTCAGCGCGACGCCCACCCCGCTCGTCGACATCAAGGGTGCGCGTGTGCTCGCCACACTCGGCGACTCGGTCACCACCGACCACATCTCGCCTGCCGGCAACATCGCAAGGACCTCGCCGGCCGCCAAATACCTGACCGATCACGGGGTTTTGCCCAGAGATTTCAATCAGTACGGCGCGCGACGCGGCAACCACGAGGTGATGATGCGCGGCACGTTCGCCAACGTGCGCCTGCGCAACGGCTTGGTCCCCGGCGTCGAAGGCAGCTTTACCCGGTACCTGCCGACCAACGAGCAGACCACCATCTTCGAGGCATCCGAGAAGTACCAGGCCACCAAGACGCCGCTGCTGGTTTTGGCGGGCAAAGAGTACGGTTCCGGCTCGTCACGCGACTGGGCGGCCAAGGGAACGTACATGCTCGGTATCCGCGCCGTGCTCGCCGAGAGCTACGAGCGCATTCACCGCTCGAACTTGATCGGCATGGGCGTGCTCCCGCTACAATTCCTGGAAGGCGAGTCGAAAGAGTCGCTCGGATTGACGGGCGAAGAGACCTACTCCGTGCTAGGCATCGCCAACGGCCTGGCGCCGGGCAAGCTGCTGTCCGTCGAAGCGACTGGCGCGGACGGCTCGGTCAAACGCTTCCAAGCGCGCGCGCGGATCGATACCGCCGTCGAGCTCTCGTACTACCAGCACGGCGGCATCTTGCAGTTCGTGCTCCGCCAGCTGTTGAAGAGCTGAACGGCGCTCGAGCGCAGATTGGGCTCAGGACGATTGATGGCTACAGCTACGACGCAGAAGACGCTCACGTTCGGCGGCACGACCATCGGCAAGAAGGCAGTGCTCGCCGTGAGCGGCGTGATCCTCTTCGGGTTCGTCATCGTGCACATGCTCGGGAACCTCCAGGTTTTCCTGGGCCCCCAGGCGTACAATCACTACGCCGAGGCGGCCAAGGGCAACGCGGTAGTGCTGTGGGGGGCGCGCATCGTGCTGCTCGTCGCCCTGATCACTCACGTCGTGCTGGTGGTGCAGCTGTACGCTCGCTCGCTCAGCGCACGGCCGGTCGCTTATCGCCTCAAAAAGAACATCGCGACGAGCTACGCGGGCGCCACGATGAAGTACAGCGGCCCGGCGCTCCTTCTCTACATCCTGTTTCACCTGGCGCACTTCACCGCCCCCGGTCTGTCCCTCGGCGGTCGCGAGTTCAGCTCGGTCGACGTCTACGGCAATTTCGTCGCAAGCTTCCAGGTGCCGTGGGTGACATTGCTCTACGTCGTAGCCAACCTGCTGCTCGGCATGCACCTGTACCACGGCGGCTACAGCCTGCTGCAGTCACTCGGCTTGAACCACCCGCGCTACAACGCCCGGGCTCGCCGCGGCGCACGCGCGTTCGCGTTCCTGGTGACCGCCGGTAACGTCATCATGCCGCTCAGCGTGCTCTTCGGCATCATTCACTGAGATTTTCGGACGAACACCATGGAACTCAATGCTCGCGCTCCCGCGGGACCGATAGAGAACCGCTGGAGCGATCATCGCTTCCACAGCAAGCTCGTAAACCCGGCCAATCGCCGAAAATACCACGTGATCGTGGTCGGGTCCGGCCTGGCCGGCGGCGCCGCCGCCGCGACGTTCGGCGAGATGGGCTACAACGTCTCGTGCTTTTGCTACCAAGATAGTCCGCGCCGCGCCCACTCGATCGCGGCTCAGGGCGGCATCAACGCCGCCAAAAACTATCAAAACGACGGCGATAGCACCTACCGCCTGTTTTACGACACCGTCAAGGGCGGGGATTTCCGCGCGCGCGAGTCGAACGTCTATCGCCTGGCGGAGCTGTCGGTGAACATCATCGACCAGTGCGTCGCGCAGGGCGTGCCGTTCGCGCGCGAGTACAGCGGCTTGCTCGCCAATCGCTCGTTCGGCGGCGCGCAGGTGGCGCGCACGTTCTACGCGCGCGGGCAGACCGGGCAGCAGCTGTTGCTCGGCGCCTATCAGGCGCTCGAGCGCCAGATCGACGCCGGCACCGTCAAGATGCACCCGCGCACCGAGATGCTCGACCTGATCGTGATCGACGGTCGGGCCCGCGGCATCGTGACGCGCGACATGGTGACGGGCCGGGTGTCGGCGCACGTGGGCGACGTCGTGGTGCTGGCTTCGGGCGGCTACGGCAACGTCTTCTACCTGTCGACGAACGCCAAGGGATGCAACACCACCGCCACCTGGCGCTCGCACCGCCGGGGAGCGCTGTTCGCCAACCCTTGCTACACGCAGATTCATCCCACCTGTATCCCGCAGAGCGGCGACTACCAGTCCAAGCTGACGTTGATGAGCGAGTCGCTGCGCAACGACGGCCGAGTTTGGGTGCCGAAAAACGTCGCCGACTGCACCAAGGATCCCGCGTCGATTCCCGAGGCGGATCGCGACTATTACCTCGAGCGGCTCTACCCGAGCTTCGGTAACTTGGTGCCGCGCGACATCGCCTCGCGTCGCGCCAAGGACATGTGTGACCAGGGCCGCGGGGTAGGGCCCGAGGTGGCCGGTGTGCGGCGTGGCGTCTATCTCGACTTCAGCGACTCGATCAGGCGGCTCGGTCGCAACGTCGTGGCCGAGCGCTACGACAACTTGTTTCAGATGTACGAGCGCATCACCGGCGAAAACCCGTACGACGTGCCGATGCGCATGTATCCGGCCATCCACTATACGATGGGCGGTTTGTGGGTCGACTACGATCTGCAGAGCACGATTCCTGGCCTCTTCGTCGGAGGCGAAGCGAACTTCTCCGACCACGGTGCCAACCGGCTCGGCGCGAGCGCGCTGATGCAGGGCCTCGCCGATGGCTATTTCATCTTGCCGGTCACGGTCAGCAATTTCCTCGCGTCGCAAAAGGCGGGCGGCGTCGACGAGAGTCATGCGGCCGTGCGTCAGACGGTCGCGGAGGTAGAAGAGCGCGTGAACCGCCTGCTCGCGATCAACGGCCGCCGCACGCCCGACTCGTTCCATCGCGAGCTCGGCGCTCTGGTGTGGGATCAATGCGGCATGGCCCGCACCGAGTCGGGCCTGAAGCTCGCGCTCCAGAAGATTCCGGCGCTGCGCGACGAGTTCTGGAGCAACCTGTCCGTTCCGGGGACGGGCTCCGAGCTCAATCAGTCGCTAGAAAAGGCGGGCCGCGTCGCCGACTTCCTCGAGTTCGCGGAGCTGATGTGCAAGGACGCCCTGCACCGCAACGAGTCGGCGGGCGGCCATTTCAGGGAAGAGTTTCAGACCGAGGACGGTGAAGCCAAGCGCAACGACGACGAATTTTCGTACGTCGCAGCCTGGCAGTACACGGGCGACGTCTCGAGCCCGAAGCTGGTCAAAGAGCCGCTCAGCTTCGAGTACGTGCACCCCAGCCAGAGGAGCTACAAGTAATGTCTCGCACGATGAACCTGGTGCTCAACGTCTGGCGCCAGAAGAGCCCCTCGGTTCCTGGACAATTCGTGCGCTACGAGGCCAAGAACGTGAACGACCACATGTCGTTCCTCGAAATGCTCGACGTCGTCAACGAAGAGCTTTCGGCCAAGGGCGAGGAGCCGATCGCGTTCGATCACGACTGCCGGGAAGGCATTTGTGGCGCATGCGGCGTGGTGATCGACGGCGTACCGCACGGGCCGCTCGGTGGCACGACCACCTGCCAGCTCCACATGCGCACGTTCAAAGACGGCGATGAGCTGACGATCGAGCCGTGGCGCGCGGGGGCATTTCCCGTTCTACGCGACCTGATCGTCAATCGCAGCGCCCTAGACCGCATCATCCAAGCCGGCGGCTACATCTCGCTGCGCACCGGCAGCGCCCCCGAGGCCAACTCGCTCCCGGTCGCCAAGATCGACTCGGATTCGGCTTTCGACGCCGCTACCTGCATCGCGTGCGGCGCGTGCGTGGCGGCGTGCCCGAACGCCTCGGCGGCGCTGTTCACGGCGGCCAAGGTCTCGCACCTCGCGCTCTTGCCGCAAGGCGCCCCGGAGCGAGCCGATCGCGTACGCAAGATGGTCTCGCAGATGGACGCCGAGGGCTTCGGTCATTGCACCAGCCACGGCGAGTGCGAGGCGGTTTGCCCGAAGGGCATCTCGATCGGCTTCATCGCCAAGATGAACCGGGAGATGCTCTCGGCCATGGCGAGCGCGCCCAACGAGCTGCCGACGCGCGAGAAATAGCGGCGGGGCGGCCGCGGTTTTGGCTTGCGATCGGCTCACGCTTCGCGAGCTACCGAGCGGTTACGCGGAAGCCTGAGTCAGGGTCGCTCATACAGCCCGACCAGCTCGCCGCGCGCGATCACGTGACCTTTCAGCGCGCTCAGGAGCCGATCGTATCCGAGCCCCGACGGGAGAGTCAGCTCCGTGTCGAGGGCGAACAGCTGGAAGTAGTAGCGATGACGGCCGTGGCCTCGCGGCGGCGACGCGGGCGCGAAGCCTACTTCGCCGTTGTCGTTCAGCCCTTCCTTGAACTCGGCCAGGTTGCTGTCGATCGAGCGGGCGTGGCCACCAATTCCGTACACCAACCAGTGCACGAACGGCGTCGCGCGCGGGGCGTCCGGATCCTCGCAGATGAGCGCGTACGCTGCCGGTAGGGGGCTGGTCGCGTCCCACGAAATCGGCGGCGGCGAGCCGTCGCCGTCGCTGGTGGACCGCGTCGGCAGCAGCTCGCCGTCGCGAAAGTCCTGACTGTACAGCTGGATGCGCGGCACTTCGACCGCGCTCAGCCGACGCGAAGCCAGCGCCAGATCGCCGAGCGTCACCGAGCGCGTGGTCGGGACGCGTGTGCTTTGGCTCGCGGTCATGCTCGCTCCCCACGCGCCATCGCTACATGGTCGTTTCGATGGCGGCCGATGCTGATTGTCATGCGCGACGGGCAGCAATTAGTGTGCCCGATGGCGCTTGGACGCCCTCTGGCAAGAGCCTCGGGACCGCGCGGCAGCCGACGCGAACAGCGTGGTGATCGGTCTCACCATGGCGGAAACGCCGCAGCCAGTTTGTTCCGGCGGCCGCGCAGCGCGTACCGAACAGGGCGAAAAGATCGTGCCCTTCGAGCCGACGGCTCACGGCTTGGCCGCCTCGTCCGGCGGCTTGAGCGGCGTTTTGCTGTAGGTGCCGGTCACGACGCGGTAGCCAATCTTCAGCGCATCGTCGACGCCGGTCTCGGGGTCCGTCGGCACGTCGCGTGACATGCCGAGGTCGAGCTCCTCGGCGGCAGCGCTCGTGCTCGTCGGCTTGGCGCCGTCTGGCGCGCCGGGGGGGCTCACGAGCGGGGCGCGGCCACCTTCGACCGGCGGCAAGTAACCTTCGAGATTTTGCTCCTTGAGCACGCCGTAACCCAGCGCGACGCTGGCGCCGCCCACGAGAATATCGGGCTTGACGCCTTGGGCTTGAATGGGGCGACCACTCGGCGTGTAGTAGCGCAGCGTCGTCAAGCGTAGCCCGGCGCCGCCAGGCAGATCGACGATGGTTTGAACCGAGCCCTTGCCGAACGTCGGTGCGCCCACGACTGGTGCGCGCTTGTTGTCTTGGAGCGCGCCTGCGACGAGCTCCGCCGCGCTCGCGCTGTACTCGTTGACGAGCACGACCACCGGGCCCCGCCGCAGCGCCCCCGTGCCGTCGGCCCGTAGATCGTCGACGATTTGCCCGCGCCGCCTGGTCGTGAAGATCACGCCGCTCGGCAAGAACTCGTCCGCCACCGCCGTGGCCTCGTTCACCAAGCCGCCGGGGTTGTTGCGCATGTCGAGCACGACGCCGTTCAGCTTTCCGTGCGCCGCTTCGCGCAGCTTCTTGATGTGATCGAGCAGCTCGCTGTGGGTGCCGGTCTGAAACGTCTTGATGCGGAGATAGCCCACGCCGCCCTTGAGCGATTTGCTGGCGACGCTGGCGACGTTGATGATCTGGCGCGTGAGGCGAAAGTACAGCAGCTTGTCTTGCGCTTTGCGGCGCACCGTGAGCAGCACCTGAGTGTTGGGCTCACCGCGCATCATTCGCACGAGATCGGCCGCGCTCTTACCGCGCACCGCCTGGTTGTCGATGGCGAGGATACGGTCGCCCGGCATGACGCCGCCGAGCGCCGCCGGTGAGCCCTCGATCGGAGCGATGATCGTGATGTACTCGTCGCCGAAGTCGACCTCGACGCCGATGCCGCCGAAGTGACCTTCGGTGTCCGCTTGAAAGATGCCGTAGTCCTCCGCCGGCAAGTACGACGAGTGCGGATCGAGCTCGGCCACCATGCCTTTGATGGCGCCCTCGACGAGCCGCTTTCGCTCCACCGGATCGACGTACTCGTTTTCGACCCAAGCCAGCACGCGCCCGAGTTGCTCGAAGGGAAAGTAAGGGTTGTCCCACTCGCTCTTGGCGTGCGCTTCGCGGGCGTGCGTGGCTCCGAACGTCACGACCCCGCCGACCAACGCGGCGAGCCCGAGCTCGAAGGGGCGACGCAGGTGGCGAGCGCGATGGGAGCGGTCGAAAATCTGCATGCGCCGGAGTGTCTCGGGAAGGCCGGCAGCGGTGCAAGCCGAGACCCTAAAACCGCGAACAAACCCGCACAAATGCCCGGGCCTCGCCGCCGTGGGTGACGACATCGAGCGGCGCGGCCGAGCGGCCCGGCGAGGTTCGTCAATAGACGGCGGGCGTTAACCTGTTGATCCGAAAGCTAAGTGGGTGGTAGTGATGAGGTTCGAGTTTTTGACGGTGTTTTAAGACACCTCACTACATACCGAGGGTATGCGTGGCCGACAACGAATCCAACAAGACCGCCGGTAGCGATAAGCGCAAGCAAAGCTTGTATTTCCCTGAGGCCATGCTCCAGGAAATCAAGGACGAGGCAGCGCGGCTCGACCGCTCACTGTCTTGGGTCGTGCAGCGTGCCTGGAAGATGGCCCGCCTCGAGATCAAGAAAATCCCGAGCGTGAACGACATCAGTGACGACGAGGAAGAGGCCGCCACCTGATGCGGCGCTCGAGTCGCCTGCGTCCTTTGCGTTAGGGCGCGACGGCACTCGTCTTTACGTTCGGCAGCACTCCGGCGGAGCACGCTTCGCTGGTGCGGCCACAGCGTTGCTGTGTGACGGCTTGGTTTGCGACGGGTACATCTATCGGTACCTGTGGGACGACCTGGCCGCGCTCATGCCGGTCGCGCATTTTCACTATCGCGGGCATGGCCGTAGCGGCTTGCCCGTCGATCGCGAGCAGCTCGGCGTAGCCGCCCACGCGTCGGACATGAACGCGGTGCGTGAGCACCTCGGCGACCCGCCGGTGGTGCTCATCGGGCATTCGCTCGGCACGCAAGTCTGTCTCGAAGCATACCGGGCGCGCCCCGAGCGGGTGCGTGCGTTGGTGCTGCTGTGCGGCAGCTTCGGCCGCATCACCCACACGTTCAAGGGCTCGGACGTGCTGTCGACGGTGCTGCCCAACGTCCAAGATTTTGCGACGCGGCACCCTCGCTTGCTGCGCGCGCTGTGGGCGCGGGTACCGGTGCGCGTGGCGCTCAAGCTCGGGGTCATGACGGGCGACATCGATCCCCACCGGGTGCGGGTGGAGGACGTGGAACCCTATTTCCGGCACGCGCTACACGTCGATTTCACCCTGTTCGTGCGCATGCTGCGCGAAGCCGGTGAGCACTCGGCTGAGGACCTGTTGCCGCAAATTTCCGTGCCTACGCTCGTAGTAGCAGGCTCGAAAGACACCTTCACGCCCCCCGAGGTGTCGGTGGCGATGGCCGAGAGCATCCCGCGGGCGCGATTGGTGCTGATTCCGGGTGGCTCGCACATCTTGCCGCTCGAAGAGCGCGAGCAGCTGCGCGATGTGCTGCGCGATTTCCTCGGCTCGTTGTGAGATAGTTACGTCTCTCGAAGTGGGGCGACTCACGCCCTTTCGAGCGACCGATGAAGGAAGAGCTGACCCCCGATCTGGTGAGCGCCCTGCTGGGGCTGTTCGCCCACGACCTGCGCAATCCGCTGTCAGCGTTGCACAGCAACGTGAGCTTCCTCGGCTCGGTCGTGTCGGCCTCCGACACGGAGGCGCACGAAGCGCTCGAAGACGTGGCCGCCTCCAGCGACGCGCTCGGGCACATCACCGACAACCTCGAGCTGTTCGCGCTCGCGCTCGACGGCGCGAAGCCGCGTGAGCCGCACGAGTTTCCGCTACGCGACTTACTGAGAGAAGCGGCGCAAAAGTCGCGCCGCTTCGCCGACAGCTACCGGGTGGTGCTCGAGGTCGACGCGGAGTCGGCCGGCGATCTCCGCGGCTTCGCCAATCGCGACATGTTGCTGCGCGCGTTGTCGAATCTGATCCGCAACGCCATTCAGCACGCCGGGGAGACGGGCAAGGTCAGCGTGCGCGCCGCGCGCGTCGGCAGCGGGTTGGTAGTCGGGGTAGACGACAGCGGCGCACCGCTCGCCAAAGACATGGGCGACGCCGCGTTCACCGCCCTCGGTCAGCTTTCGACGAAGAACGTCTCGGGGGGCCGCTACAGTCGCGGTCTCGGCCTCTACGCCGCGCGCATCGCCGCCGGCATCGCGGGTGCCAGCGTGCGCTCGGGCGCGGGCGGCTCGCGCTTCGAGCTTTGCATCATTGCGCGTTGAGCTCGACGCGCGGCCTGTCCGCCGAGAACACGAACCAACGCGACAGCGGGTAGTTCCAGCAGAGGTAAACTGCGGCCCGCACGGCGAGCCACGCCGCCGCGAACGACGGAGCCCACTCGAGCAGGGTCGGCACCCCGGTGGAGTTCAGCAGTGCGCTGGTCGCCCAGACCAGCACGAAGCGGACGATTTGGGGCAGGGGTCGCGACGCGCCGGCCTGAAAGGTCCAGCTGCGGCTCAGGCGAAACGCCACCGCGCCGCCCGCCACACAACCGATGAGCGTCGCGGTGGCAGGTCCGACGCCGGCGGAATGGAGCGAGCCCGCGAGCGCAAAATCGGTGGCCGTCGCCAGCGCGCTCGTGGCGGCGTAGCGACCGAAGGCCGCATCGAAGAACCGACGCCAAGCTCGCATGCGGCGTAGCATGTGGAGCCGCTCGGGCCCGGCGTAAAGGGGGGAATGACGGTGACTAGGCGAACTCGGCCGCCGACAGCGCGCCGAGCGGCGGGGAGGCGGCCGAGTCGCTCCGGAGGACGGCGAGACGGCGCCGTTCGCCCTGCGCGATCTCCGCCACCAGCTCCGCGCAGCCGCCGCAGCCGGTGCTGGCCCCACAATGCTCCGCGATTTCCGCGGTCGTGCACGCGCCGTTGCGGATACAGGCTCGAATTTCTCGGTCGGTGACACCGTGGCAGTGGCAGACGATCATGAGCGGCTAGGGGAGAATAGCTTGTTGAAAGTGATTGTCAAAGTCGTGTTCTAACCATCGGAAGTTCCAAGACTTTGTCGCTTTAGACGCGCGGGGCAGGTGTGTTACCCTCCGCCCACCATGCGAGGCGATGCCGAAGTAGTCGATGCGCTGAACGAGATCCTCACCTCGGAGCTCACCGCCATCAACCAGTACTTCATTCACTACAAGATGTGTGAAAACTGGGGCTACAAGCGGCTCGCCAAGAAGAAGCGTGAAGAGTCCATCGAAGAGATGAAGCACGCGGACCGGGTGATCGAGCGTATTTTGTACCTCGGCGGCGTCCCCAACATGCAGCGGCTCTCGCCGGTGCGTGTGGGCGAGGAGCCGATCGAGATGCACAAGCTCGATCTCACGCTCGAGGTCGAAGCCGTCGCGCGCCTGAACCGCGCGATCGTGCTGTGCCTCTCCAAGAACGACGCCGGCACGCGCGATCTCGTCGAGAAGATCTTGTCCGAAGAAGAGGAAGCGATCGACTGGCTCGAGGCGCAGCTGCACCAGCTCGCGGATATCGGTCGCGAGAACTACCTGGCCCAGCAGCTCGAAGAGGACTGAGCCGCGACGGGCGAGTCGCCGTTCGCGCCGCTCAAGGTTGAACGATGACGACGGTCTCGGGCCGTCGAAAGAGCGCCTTGCCCGTCTCGCCTGGACAGCCCCAGCAGGTCGAGAAGTGCACACGGGGCTTGATGTCGGGGCTGTAAGCGAGCGCGACGGGGCCCGGCTCGTTCAGCAGCGTGAAGGTCGACGCGAGCCGGTACTTGCCGCCCGGCAGCACGTGAAAGGCAGCGATGAACGACGTCGTGTCGCCCGAGCGCGCGGCCACGAGCAAGATCTCGGCACCAGCGGTCGGATTCCACAGCAGCGGCGCGACCGTGAAGTCGAAGCCCTTCTTTTCGCCAGGGCCACGTGAGATGACGGTGCTCGCGCCCTCCGGCTCACGAAAAAATTTGATGTCGTGAGCGAGCGCCTTGCCCGCCGGATCGGCGGCCAGCGCTTGCTCCAGCTCTTCCGCCGTCAGCTTGACCTTGGTGAAGACGGGGCCCTGCTTGGGCTCGGCGATGACGGCAGCGTTGGGCGCGCCCTGGCAGCAACGGAAGCCGATATCCTGGCTCTGGGTAGTGGCTTCGGTGGGGTGCCGAGCCGCGCAGCGGTGGTCGGTGACGGGCGCGCTGCCCGGCGCGCCGCGCACGAGCGCGCGACGTTTGTCGTCGGTCGTGACGTCGTTGGCCACCCATTCGCCGGCGAGCGTGCCGAGCCCCAACACGTCGAAACCGGTCGCACACGCCTTGACACCGGCGGTGCAGCTCGGGTCCCAGATCACCCCCGACGGATACTCGTCTTGCCGCGGGCCCTTGCAAGCGCGCTCCCACTCCACCTCCGAGCAGAGCCGCGCGCTGCGCTCGGCGCACAGGCGTCGAGCCTCGTCGCGGCTCTTGCCGAGCAGCGGCGGCAGCGCTGGATCGTTGGGGTAGGGCAAGCGATCGATTCCGAAAGGCCCGAGCTCGATCTCCTGATTTTTGGGCTCGAGCTCCGGCACCCGACCCGCGTCGCCGGGTGTGCTGCCCGCGCGCAGGGTGCCGCCCGGAATCTGCAGTGTCTGTCGAAGTAGTGGCTCGCTTTTGGGGTGGCGGGCGGCCGACGCGCTCGGACGCGGGTCGGGGGCGCCGCTGCTCGCGCCAAAACCCGAGGTTTTTTTGCCGTGACAGGCCGACAGCGCGACGGTGAGGCCGAGCCCGAGCAAAGCGCATTTCCTGGGCGGCGAAGACACGGCTTTCGGCATACTCTTCGGCCATGTCGGTTGTCGAGGCTCAGCGTTGAGCGGCGGTTTTTCTCTGACCGGACGCGTCCTGGTGCTTTGCCAGAGTCGGGACGTGCTGCGGGCCCAGCTCGAGGGCGACGGACGCGCGGTTGATCTCGCCGTGGCCGGGCCACTCCGCGATCGCGTGTCGACCGATGAGATAACGCCGGCCTGGGCCTGCTACTACTTCGACGCGACCCTCGCCCGTTACTGCCTCGTCGGCCTGGGGGGCGGAGCGATCGAAGCCGGCGAGGTGCAACGGGGAGGCTTTCAGGTCTTGATCGCGGGCGAGAGCTTCGGTTACGGCTCGTCACGCGAGACGGCGCCGTTTTCTCTGCGCGAGGCCGGAATCCGGCTGATCATCGCCAAGAGCGTCGAGAAGATCTTCCTGCAAAATTGCCAGAACCTCGGCATCTTCGTCACGACCGACTTTGGGCTGCTGCCGCGTCTGCTGCGCGGGGAAAATATCGCGCAAAGCGAGCTCTTACGCGGGCTGCAGGGCCTTTCTCGCGACGTGGTCGAGGCAGGGGGCCTGTTCGCCTACAACGCATCGCGGCTCGCGGGCGGGCAGCCTGGCGTCACCGTGAGCACGAGCCGTCGCCCCATGACGCTGGTCGAAAAGATCATCGCCGCCCACGTGGTGCGCGCCCAGGGCCAGCTGGGCGTGCCCAGCGTCACGCCTGGGCAATCTTACTTCATTCGCGCCGACCTACGCTTTTCCCACGACTATGTCACGGCGATGGCAGATTCGCTGTTCCGCGCCGGCTTCGGCGAGGACGCGCAGGTCGCCGACCCGGCCAGCGTGGTGCTGTTCCGCGATCACCTGACCTTGCTCGAGCAAGCGCTGACGCCGCGTCACCGCGAGCTCAAGCTCTACGACCATGCCCTCGAGCTCAAGCGAGCCCAGGAGCGGTTCGCGGTACGTCATGGCGTACGGTTGTTCGATGAGGCGCCGAGCGAGCACGGCCCTCGCAGCTACGGCATCTGCCACAACGTCGTGCTCGACGAGCTCGGTCTGCCGAACAGCGTCGTGGTCGGCACCGATTCTCACACCTGCACCGCGGGCGCGCTCGGGGCGCTGGCGTTCGGTGTTGGCAGCACCGACATGGCCAACGCATTTTACACCCGTGACGTGCGGCTCACCGTGCCTCAAACCGTCAAAATCGAGCTGCGGGGCGCGCTCCGTCCCGGCGTCTGCGCCAAAGACGTGATGCTCGGCTTGCTGGCCTCCGACGAGCAGCGCGCCGGCGTTTTCAGCGGGCGAGTGCTCGAGTTCAGCGGCGCCGGCCTCGCCACCCTGAACCTCGACGAGCGAGCCACGCTCACGAACATGGCGGTCGAGGCCTCGGCGTTCACCGGCATCGTCGCCTGTGACGAGCGTGTGCGGCACGAGCTCGCGGAGCGCCGCGGTGGCGAGCCGCTGCCGCCGCCGCTCGCCGCCGATGCCGACGCCGAATACGCCGAGCGCGTGGTGGTGGAGCTCTCCACGCTCGAGCCGATGGTGGCGTTGCCCGGAGATCCGCGGAACGGTCGAACGCTGCGCGAGGTGCTCGGCGCCGGCAGCGTGCGCATCGACATCGCTTACGGCGGCTCTTGCACCGGCTCCAAGACGACGGACATCGACGCGTATGCGGCCGTGCTCGGCGCGGGCTTGCGCCGCGGCCAGAAGGTCGCGTCGGGCGTACGCCTGTTCATTCAGCTCGGTTCGCTCGGGATTCGTCGCTACGCCGAGGAGCGCGGCTACCTGGAGCTGTTCGAGCGTGCGGGCGCGACGGTGCTCGAGCCTGCTTGCGGCGCCTGCATCGGTTCGGGTCCGGGTATTTCGATAGACGCCGACGAGGTCACGGTCAGCGCGGTGAATCGAAATTTCCCCGGGCGCAGTGGGCCGGGCCAGGTGTATCTCGCGAGCCCATGGGTCGTCGCCGCCAGCGCCCTGAGCGGCGCGCTCTCCGCCCCCAGCGCCGGCGTCGCCTCTGGAGTCGGCGGTGAATAGGCGAGCATCGGCGGGCTTCCAGGTCGGGCCCGAGATGTGGGTGCGAATCAGGGTGTTGATTCGCGACGCCGAAGGGGAGCCGGTGCAAAGCGAGGCGACCGAGACGAGCTTCGTCTTCGGGTTCGGGGTGCTGATGCCGGCGCTCGAGGCAGGGATCGAAGGCCTGCCTCAGGGCGGGAAGAAATCGCTCACCATCAAGCCCGAAGATGCGTTCGGAGTTCGCGATCCCCAGGCCATCCTGGAAGTTCTGCGCGACGAGTTCCCGGACGACGTGGCGGCCGGCGACGTGTTCGACGCCGAGGAGGAAGACGGCGGACCCGCCGCTCCGGGAGGCATGGTTTTGCTTCGGGTCCTCGAGGTAACACCGGACAGCGTCATTTTGGACCGGAACCACCCCCTGGCCGGACAGAAGGTGCGCTTCGACGTGGAGGTTCTCGAGGTCAGGCCCGCCGACGAGGCCGAGATTTCGGCGGCCGAGCAGGCGGTTTTGGCCGAGGAGTCGCCTCCGACGTCGTTAATTCCTGCTGCGAGCTTGCTTCGAGGGGGGACCCGGCGCTACGAGAAGGACCCTTCCGGCGCCTAGGCCGGGCTCACGACGGTAAAACGATGCCCATCTCTGAAATCCTGAAGAACGACATCCGAGTCCGCGATCGACTCCTGCGCAAGAACCAGCTCACGGAGGATGAGGTCGAGCGTCAAGACGCCGCCTTGCTCGACGTGGAAGACAAAGCCGTCGTGCTCGAGCTCAAGCAGCCTGCGTTACAGAAAGAATCCGAGCGCGCGATCGACGGCCCGCGCATCTCGCGTCCGGCGCCCGCCGCGCGCCCGGCGCCGATTCGTCCGTTCGAAGAAGAGGACGACGACGAAGAGGTTCTCGATCCCAAAGCCAAGGTCAAGCCGGCCGTCGTTGCCGCCGACGAGGACGAGGACGAGGACGAGGATGACGACGAGGACGAGGACGAGGATGACGACGAGGATGAGGCCGAGGCCGAGGGCGAAGAGAAGCCCGAAGCGGACAAGGGAGAGAAGGCGTGAGCGAAGGCGGGGAGCACGACGCGGCGGAGCGCGCCTACTCGGAGCATCCACACGCTAAAGAGCTCCCCGCCGTCGACTTTCTCAACTTGGTGGTGTCGATGAGTCACTCTGCGTTGTTGCACCTCGGTGACGCTCCGGACCCCACCACCGGCAGTCGCGAGACGAATCTGCCGCTCGCGCGCCAGACCATCGACCTCTTGGCGATGCTACAGGACAAGACGCGCGGCAATCTCAGCGGCGACGAGGAGCGCGTCCTTTCGCAAGCCGTCTACGACCTGCGGATGCGTTTCGTCGAGGTCGCACAGGGCAAGTGACGTCTCGTCTTTTCTTGATTCCGGCCGTGCTGTGGCTTTCGGCGGGCGCCGGCTGCAAAAGGCCCGCGCCTCCGCCCGGCAGCGGCGTGCCTGCTCTACCGTCGGGCGCCGTGCTCGTGACTCCCGCGCCGGTTCTCCCGCCGCCGGCAAGGGCGGCGGCGCCGCCAGGCGTCCAGGCGCCGGCAAGCTTCGCCGATTTGGCGGCGAAAGCCGACCCTGCCGTCGTGTTCGTCAAGACCTTGCAAGAGCGGCGGGGCGTTACGGGCCGCCGTCAAGTCGTCGGCGAGGGTGTGGGTAGCGCGTTCGTCTACGACCCGAACGGCCTCATCATCACGAACAACCACGTGATCGACGGCGCGAGCGAGATCTTCGTGGTCTTCGGGCGCAAGAAGCAGGTGAAGGCCACCATCGTCGGCCGCGATCCGCGCACCGACGTCGCGGTGATCCGCGTCGAAGAGAAGAACCTGCCGTTCTTGCCGCTGGGCGACTCGGAGGCGGTGCGGGTGGGCGACTGGGTGGTGGCGATCGGCAACCCGTTCGCGCTCTCGCACACGGTGTCGGCCGGTATCATCTCCGCCCGCGGCCGCACGATTCAGGACGTGAAGGGCCTCGACGAGTCGGGCTACTACGATTTTCTGCAGACTGACGCGAGCATCAACCCCGGTAACTCGGGAGGGCCGCTGATCGATCTGGCCGGTCGCGTGGTGGGGATGAACACCGCGATTCGTCGCAGCGCCAACAACATCGGCTTTGCGATCCCGGTCAACATGATCAAGGAGCTCTTGCCGCGCTTGCTCGCCGACGGCGGCATCAAGCGCAGCGCGATCGGCGTCGTCGTAGCGCCGTTGATGCCGGAAGATCGCGAGCGCTTGAAGCTGCCCGACGAGTCGGGCGTGCTGATCAGCGTCGTCGTCCCCGGCGGGCCCGCCGAAAAGGCCGGCTTGACGGTCGACGACGTGATCCTATCCTTTCAGGGGGAGCCGTTGCCGAGCCCCGATCGCCTGCGCTGGATCGCCAGCTTGGCTGGTGTAGGTAAAACGGTGACGTTGCGGGTCGCGCGCGGCGGTCGCGTCTTCGACCTGCAGGTGAAGCTCGAGGCGTTGCCGGAGCGCCCCGCCACGGCGCCGCTCGAGCCGCCCGACGAAGACTTTCCCTGATTCGCGAGGCCGGTCCGGCCTCCAAGGGAGATTGGCGACGCCGGCCCCGTACCACGACGGGAGATGTCGCAAAGTATTCTTGCTCCCCCGCTGATTTTTGGGGAATCGGAGCCTGCCTCTAGCACCGAGCTGGCACGTGATCGGGATGTCAGGGGGGTGAATAGGGGGGAGCAGCCCGCGTCCAACCGGCTGCAGCGTGACACCGAATCCGAACAAGATCGGCGGCTCATCTTGCGCGCCCAAGCCGGCGACGCGGGTGCCTTCCGGCTGCTCATCGAGCGCCATCAACGACGTGTGTTCGCGATCGCGCTCGGACTGGTCCGCGACGAGCAAGACGCGCGCGAGATTGCTCAGGAAGCCTTTCTGCGCGTGCACAAGGGGCTGCCGCAGTTTCACGGCGGTTCCACCTTCTTCACCTGGCTTTACCGCATCGTCACCAATCTCTCGATTGACCTCATGCGAAAGCCCTCGCGGCGCGAGGCCGACCTCCATTTCGCGCTCGAGGTCGATGACGCCGACTCCACGCTCCTACCCGCGGTCGACGCCGACCCTTACGACGTCGTGCGGCGCGGCGAGCTGTCCGAGCGCATTTCGCGAGCGCTCGAGCAGCTGCCGCCCTACCATCGCGGGGTCATTCTGATGCGCGAGGTGGAAGGCATGAGCTACGAAGAGATGGCCGAAGCCATGCAGGTGTCGAAGGGCACGATCATGAGCCGGCTGTTTCACGCCCGAAAGAAGCTGCAGCGCGCCTTGCTCGACTGTCATGAAGAAGAATGTCAGGGGGTCGAGAGCGCGTGAAAGACGAGACGAAGCTCCTGCTTCGCTATCTCGACGGAGAGCTGCCCCCGGCCGAGGCCGAGCGCTTTCGCGCGCGCCTCGCCGCCAGCCCCGAGCTCTACCGCGAGCTCCAACGGATGCAGCAGGTGGGGGCGCTGCTGCGGGCGTGGTCCAAAACCGCAGAAGCGCGCGGCGCCGAGCTGCTCGAGCCCACGCTACGCCGCGTGGAGGCTGAACATGACGCCGGTCGCCGACGCTCGGTGTACGGAACATTGGCTTGCGGCCTGGCGTTGAGCTTGTTGTTCGTTCTACGTGGCTCGTCGGGCTCGCTCGCAGCGACGCCAGCCGTCGAGCACCTGCAGGCGGCGCACTTCTTGGGGGGAGCCGCCATCGAGCGCGTCGAAGCGTCGGACCAGCAAGCGCAGGTCTTCGTCGTCGGCCGCGCCAGCACGCCGGTGGTTTGGTTGGCGGACGACGCTCAAGACGACGACGGGCCGCCCAATCAGGATCCCGGCTGAAGATGCGCCCATCGTCGCTCGCGCTCGCGCTCGTGGCGTCGAGCTTGATCGCGCTCGGCGGTCAGGCGCGCGCGGAGCCGGCGGAGCCAGCCGCGAAGGGCCAGCCGCTGGCCGACGCCGCCGAGAAGCGTGAGACCGTCGTCGAGGTCAGCGTGCTGCACGGGACGCGCGAGCAGCGCGACAATGATCCCCGGATCGGGCCGATGCCGGAGCTGCAGGAAGGGCCGTTCGCGAACTATTCGAGCTACGCATTGCTGTCGCGCGTCAGCCTGACGTTGCCACGCGGCGGCAAACGCCAGCTGAAGCTCCCGAATGGGCGCGTGCTCGAGACCAGGCTCAAGGAGGTTCTCGCCGACGGTAGCTTACGGCTCATCGCGAGCATCAATCGTCCCGGGGGCAAGGACTTCTTGCCGATGCTGGAGGTCAAAGCGCGACCGGGCCAATCTTTCATCGTCGCGGGTCAGAGCTACAAGCGCGGTATTCTGGTGCTCGTCATCAAGGTCGTGCGCTGAGCTTCACGCGACGGGCAGGGTGAGGGTGAAGCTCGTGCCCTGGCCGGCGGCGCTGCTGACCTGAATCGTCCCGCCGTGGGCGTCCAGGATACCGCGCACGATCGACAGGCCGAGCCCGGTGCCGCGGCCGTCGGTCTTGGTGGTGAAGAACGGCTCGAAGATCTGAGGCATGGCGTCGACGGGAATACCGCCCCCGGTATCGCTCACGTCGACCCGCAGGCTCGCGCCGGCGTCGGCCGTCCGAGCTGTGATCCGCAGCACGCCGCCGCGCTCGCCGATGGCGTGGGCGGCGTTGGTGAACAGGTTCACGAATACCTGCGTCAACTGCCCGGGAATGCCGGCGATCAGCGGGAGGCCTTCCGCGAAATCTTGCTCGACCTCGACCCGGCCGTCCATGAACTCGTGCTCGCAGAACAGCAAGGCGCGCTCGATCACCTCTGCGATGCACACCGGACCGCGCTCGTCTCCCGTCGGGCGCGCGTACGCCACCAGGTCGCGCGTGAACTTGAGGATGCGCTCGGCCGCCTCGCCGATGCGACGCACCCGCTCCGCGTCCTCGCTCAGGTCCAAGCTGGCATCTTTGCCCAGCTTCTTCGTCAGGTAGTCCGAGTAAGCGATGATCGACGTGAGCGGGTTGTTCAGCTCGTGGACCACGCCCGCCACGATCTGACCGAGCGACGCGAGCTTCTCGGTTTGGATGACCTGGGCTTGGAGGCGGTGGAAATTACGTACCGATTCTTCGGCGCGCGCGTAGGTGCGCACGCGCCCGAGAGCGGCGCCCAGCACCGTCGCCGCCTGCCCCGCTATCTCGCGGCGCAGCGGGCTGAGCGGCTCGTGCGCGCCGTCACGCGCGACGTGAAATGTCGATCCCGACGTGCCGCTACCGTCGTCGAGCTCGTAGATCCGCTCTTCGGAGTAAGTCGGGAACAGGCGTGACGGATCGCGCTCGGGTCCGCGGTGTACGCCCGCACCCAACCGGTAAAGCACTACCGGCTCCGCCCGACCCGCTTCGACCAGGCAGATGCCGAGCACGGCGCCAGGAAAGAGCAGCGCCACACCGTCGAGGAACATGCGGCCCAGGTCGTCACACCCGATGTCGATCGGGAGCGCGGTCGATAGCCGCAGCAGTACGTCGCGCCACGGCTCGGCGATCGGCGCGTCCGAAGCGCGGCGCGGGCCGGAGGGCGCCGGCCGCGTGTCGCGCTCGTCGGCCATGCGAACGCTATCGGGAGCAGGCGTGAGCAGATCTTCGCGCTGCCTCATGGTCAGAGATCCTTGGGGCCCGGCTCGGTGCCGCTGGCCTTCTCCAGATCGAGAATTTTGGCGCCGCCGACGTAGCTCTTCGTCTCGTATTTCGTGATCTTTCCGACCTTGCGTACGATTTCTGCCATGCGCTCCGACTCGCGGATGATGACGGCGGCCGCGCTCGAGAGCTGCGGGTCGTGCTCGAGCTTGCGACGCAGTAGCTCGGCATAGCCGATCACGCTCGTCAGCGGTTGGTTGAGCTCGTGTGCGGCCGCCCCCGCCAGCTCGGCGACGATCGCCATGCGTTCGCGGCCGCGCAGCTCTTCTTGCGCGCGCTCCAGCCGCTCTTGCATGCGCAGTCGCTCCCGAATGTCGGTGAAGATGCCGACGCTGCCGATCGGTCGGCCGTTGTCGAGCACCAGCGACGCCGAGAGCGTGACGGGGATCTGGCCTCCGTCGGAGCCGAGCATGTCGACGCGGTAGTCTTCGAGCCGCCCGTAGCCGCTCACCTCCGGATCGCGGATCTTGCGCATGATGTCGCGGGCGACTCCGTGCGGGTACAGGCGCTCGACGCGCATTTTGCCGACGACGTCGCTCGGCGAATAGCCGAAAATGCGGGCTGCCGCGCGGTTGAACAGCAACACGGTGCCCTTCAGGTTGGCGGAGACGATGCCGTCGACGGAGCTGTCGATCACCCGCTCCAAAAACTCCTTCGTCTGTTTGAGCTCGATCGCGGTTTGGCGGCCCTGCGTCACGTCGCGGAACGTGCACAGCACCGCGTCTTCCTCGTGCAGCACGGAGCTGAAGCTGATGTTCAGAATCAGGGCCTCCCCCGCCTTGTTGCTGACCGGCAAGTCGACGCCGCGCGGATAGATGCCGTCGGAGAAGCCGCGCAGCATTCGATCGCCGCGCTCGCGCTCGACGGCCGAGACGAGATCGGTGAGGCAGAGCGCCGTCAGCTCCGTCTCGCTATAGCCGATGATCTCTCGCGCCCGCGGGTTGGCGAACAAGATTTGACCGCGGCGACCGATGACGATCATGCCGTCAGCGGCGCTCTCGAAGAAGTCGGCGTAGCGCCGGAACAGCTGAACGCGGCGCTCCGCCTCCTGGCGCGCGGTCGTGATCTTCTCCGTCTCGGCGCGCAACGACTGCAAAATGCGCGCGTTGCGGAGCGCGATCGCCATCGCATTGGCGACGGTCGTCACCAGCGAAAGGTCGTAAGCGTGGAACGCTGCGCGACCTTTGGAGCGCAAAAACAACACGCCCATCGGGCCGTGGTCGTGCAAAATCGGCAAGAGCGCGAGGGAGTTGAAGCCGGGCGCGGCTTCTCGCTGCCGCACCACCTCGAATAGGGGATGACGAGCGGCGTCGCGAATGACGAGCGCCCGACCGGTGCGAAAGACCTCGCGAATCTCCGGGTACTTGCCGAGATCGATCGGCAGATCGCGCAGCTGCTCGTCGTCGCTGGTGGCCAGCACGTAGCCGAGATCGCCGGACTCGGCGAACAACACGATGCTACAGCGGTCGACGTGCGCTACCTGCGCCACCCGTTGCACGACGGTAAATAGGATGTCTCTTATGTCTAGAGTGGAAGCTAGCTTCTGGGTGAGCTCCAGCACGGTCTGCTGGTGGCGCTCGCGCTGACTGATGCGCTCGACGTACTCACGCACACGCAGTTGGCCGCGCAGGCGCGCGATCAGCTCGGCGGGGCGGAACGGCTTGTGCACGTAGTCGTCGGCGCCAGACGCAAAAACGCGCTCGATTTCTTCGTCCGACTCGAGCGCGGTCAGCACCACGACCGGCACCTCGGCGAGCCGCGGCGTCTGGCGAATGTGCTCGAGAATCGCGTAACCATCCGGCGGTGGCATCACCAGATCCAGCAACACTACCTGCGGGATATGCTCGGCCAGGTAGGCAAGCGCCCGGGCGCCCGACTCACAGGCGACGTTGCTGAGACCTGCGTCCGTGAGCGTCTGGCAAAGCACGTGCCGACTCACGGCGTCGTCATCGACGACCAGGATGGTCTCTTCGAAAGCCACGAAGTTGCCGAGGCTAACACGGCCTCGGGCGCGCCGCCTGGGCGAGCTTTGCCTTCCTCATGGCTTCTCGGTATATACGGCCGCGTGAGTCGGGTCCCACCGAACGCCTCAGAATCCACGTCTGGGGTCGAAAACGAGCTGGAGAAGCTGGAGGAGCTAGGCGACGACGCGATCGTTGCTCACCAGCAGGGCGCGCACGTGCCCAAGCCGCGCGCCCAGGTCACGGAAGAAGCGCGTTCCATCGTTATTTCCGACCACTCGTCGCCCACCTCGTCTCCGCCTGCCCAAGAGCGACGCAGTCGTCGCCGCTCCGAGCGCACCGAAAAGACAGTCGTCATTCGCAGCCGCCGCCAGATGGACGAGCTGCGCCGCGCCATGGCGAAGCACAAGCCGGGGTCGGCCGCTGCGCCCAAAAGCGGCCTATTGTTGTGGGTGCTTGTGGGCTTGGCGGCCTTTCTGGCGGGCGGCTTGGTGGCGCTGTTCGCCACCCCCGGCAAGCAGACTACCGCGAAATCGGTGCCGATCCCGGCGGCGACCGAGAGCGTCCCGGCTCCGATCGTTCCCAGCGTGTCGGCCGAGCCGCCATCGGTGAGCATCGATGAGCTGCCGATCGAGGGCCAGAAGAAGAAGTGACTACCTGGTTACTCGGTTAGCTCGGCCGGCGCCGGCACCACTCGATACCCCAAGCCTTGCAGTGGCTTCTCGATCGCGGCGCGGTCGCCGACGACGACGATCACGAGCTGATCGACGTCGGTGGTGGCGGCGGCCTGGCTCAGCGACGCCGGCGTTTCCGCCGCGAGCAAGCCTTCGTACTTTTGAAAGTAGTCTACCGGCAGCGCGTGCAACCAAAGCTCGGACAGCGAGCTCGCGATCCGGGCTCCGTATTCCAGTCGCGCGCCGAGCGACTGAACAAGATCCGCGCGTGCGCGAGCCACCTCCTCGGCGTTGATGGGTTTGCCGAGCTTCGGATCCTTGAGCCGTCTCAGCTCTTTGAGAGCCTCATCGAGCGCCTCCGCCGTCACGTCGGTGCGCACGCTGCTGGCGATGAACAGCGCGCCCCAGTTACGCGTGGCGACGTTCTGGGCGTGGGCGCCGTAGGTATAGGCGTGCTCTTCTCGCAGGTTGAGGTTGAGGCGGGACGTGAACAGACCACCGAACAGCGTCGTCAAGAGCTCGCGCCGTTCGTAGCCCGGCTCGCTTCGCTTGGGCCGGAGCTCGGCGAGCATCAACGCGGACTGGACGGAGCCTGGCCGATCGATGAGCAAGATACGCTTGGCGGGTGGGGGGCCAGAGGGCACGAACGGCTGCTCGAGCGGGCTCTTGCCCTTGGCCAACCGTGCGAAGGCCCGCTCCGCGCTTTGCTGCACCGTCGCTAGATCGACGTCGCCGACGACGATCAACGTGGCGTCGCCGGCGACGTAAGCCTTGCGATGAAAGTCGACGATGTCCTTGATGCTGAGCTTCTGAACGTCGACGAGGCTCCCGTTGACGGGGCTTCCGTGTGGCTTACCGAGCAACGCGCTGAGCGCGGCCATCGACGCCAGCCGCTCCGGGGCCTGACGCTCCGCCCGCAGTCCGTCGAGCCATTCGGCCTGGACGCGCTCGAAGTCGCTGGGGGCGAACGCGGGCTCCGCCACGACCTCACCGAGTAGCTCGATGGCTCGGCTCACGTCGGCGCTCAGCGCCGACAGCGACAGCGAGGAGGTATCACGCCCCGCGTCGTCGTCGAGCGTGGTGCCGAGCTGCTCGACGGCCTCCGCGAGCTTGACGCCGGGGTGCGGGCGCGTGCCTTCGGTCAGCATGCGCGCCGTCAGCGCCGCAAGCCCACTCTTGCCGGCCGGGCAGGCGGCGCCGCCGTGACGGAATACGAGGGACAGCGCCGTGACGGGCACGGCCCTGCGCACCACCAGCAGGGTGAGCCCATTTTTGAGCGTCGCCCTTTCCGGCACCGGGAAATCGAGCTGCGACGCCTGCCCGGCAGGGGGCCGCGCCATACGCCAGGGCTCGGGATCGGGTGTCGCCGGTGCGGCGCTCGCCGTCGCTGCCGGCCGAGCACCGCCCGACGGTGGTTGGGACGGCGGCGGCGCTCCGCAGCCGACGAGCAGCAGCAGCGCGGCGAGCTTCAGCGCTTTCATCACTTTCGCTCCTGGGGGCCGGCGGCCGCGGCCGGCCTCGGTTTCGGCTGCGTCACGACGGTGACGCGCTTGGCGGCGCCTAGGTGCTCGCGCACGACGCGCTGCACGTCGGCGGCGGTGACCTTTTGGATCTGTTCGATCCACTTCGGCAGGTAGCCGGGATCACCGGTGTAGTGGGCGAAGCGCTGCAGCAGGCCGGCGCGGCCACTCTCACCACCGGAGCCGTTCAAAAGCTCGAGGCTCTTCAACGTCGACAGCAAGATGCCGCGCTTGGCGCGCTCGAGCTCGAGCGTCGTGGGGCCGGTCTTTTCGAGGTTGGTCAGCGCCGCCGTCAACGCGCTCTCCAGCTCGGGCACTGTCTTGCCGGTGGCGGCGGTGGCGCCGATAGTGACGATCCCGGACAGCTGATTGGAGTCTTGGCTCGCGCTCACCTCGGAGGCGAGCTTCTTGTCGACGACGAGCGTTTGGTACAAGCGAGTCGCCTTGCCGCCGGCGAGCAGCGCCATCGTCACGTCGACGATCGGATCGTCGGGGGTGTAAGCCGGTGGCGTGCGGTAGCCGAACGTCACCTGCGCCAGCTCGACCGGTTCCTCGACGACGTAGCGCCCAAAGCGGGCGGGGGGAAGCGGCGGCTCGGACGTCGGCTTCTTCGGGCGGTCGGGCAAGCTGCCGAAATACTTCTTCATCGACGCCTTGACCTTGTCGGTGTCGAAATCGCCGGCGATCGCGACAGTGGCGTTGCTGGGGGTGTAGTAGTCGCGGAAGAAACCCTTCACGTCGTCGAGGGTGGCGGCGGAAAGATCTGCCATCGAGCCGATGATTGCGCCGTTGTAGGGGTGCCCGGCGGGGAACAGCGCGTCGAGCAACGCCAGGTAGCTGGGGCCGTACGGCGCATTGTCGAAGCTCTGGCGGCGCTCGTTCTTGACGACGTCGCGCTGCACGTCGAGCAGGCCCTGGTCGAGGACGTCCAGCAGGTAGCCCATGCGATCGCTCTCGATCCACAGCACCATGTCGAGCTGTTCGCGCGGGACAGTCTCGAAGTAGTTGGTGCGGTCGTAGCTCGTCGTGCCATTGACGTTGGTGGCGCCGACGCTCTCGAGCAGCACGTCGAAGTCACGGCCGACATGCCGCGAGCCGGAGAACATCAAGTGCTCGAACAAATGCGCGAAGCCGGAGCGGCCGGGAGCCTCGTTGCGCGGCCCCACGTGGTACCAGATGTTGACCGCTACCAGCGGTAACGACGGATCGCGCTGGAGCAGCACGTTCAAGCCGTTTTCGAGGGTTAGCTTTTCGAAGGCGATTTCCGGCGCCTTGGCCAAGGCGGGAGCCGTTTTCGGCGCGACGTCTGCCGCCGCCTTGGATCGGGGCAGCGGCGCCGGGGGAGCCGACGGCGCCAGCGGTGCCGGCGCGCTTCGGAGCGGGGACGGCTGCGCCGAGAGCGGCATCGCGATGAGACCGACGGCGGCGGCGAGCAGAGCTTGTCGCATGGCGCCTTGGTCGTAGCGTGACCCCGGGGCCAAGCGCTAGCAGTTCCGCCGCGAAGCACGTGGTGGTACGGATCATCGCCATGTCGCAACACGGCTCGGGCTACGGCGGCTACGGCGGTCCTTCCGGCGGCGGCGCGCCTCCTGGCTATCCGCCGGGCGGCGGCGCGCCTCCTGGCTACCCACCGGGTGGCGGCGCGCCTCCTGGCTATCCACCGGGTGGCGGCGCGCCTCCTGGCTACCCGCCGGGCTACGGTTCGCCTGGCGCGGGACCGGTTTATCCACCGGGTGGGGCCGGTTATCCAGCCCCGCCGGCCCCCCCCAAGAAATCGAGCCCATTGCTCTGGGTGGGGCTCGGTTGCGGCGGGTTGCTGTTGCTGTCGTTGATCGGAGGCGGCATTGCCGTGTACTTGACGAAGCGCGCCGCCGAATCCGGGTTGGCGGCGTTGAGCGCGGCGGCGGCACCCCTCGCGCCGCCCGCCACACCCGGCGCGGCGCCTCCCGCAGGCGCGAACGACGCGTCTGGTGCTCCCGTCGATGGGGCTTGCGCGAAGGCGGCCGCGTGCTGTCGCAAGATCATGCAGAAGAGCAGCGCGGGGGCGCAGGCAGAGGCCGGCTGTCTGGCGATGAAGCAGCTGCGCGAATCCGACTGCCAGCAACCGTTTCAGGCCTACCAGCAATCTGCTCGACTGCTTGGCGTCAGCTGCGAATGAAGGGCGGCCGCGCCGGCGTCAATTAGACGGCCCATCGAGCGGCAGCTCGAAGCGGAACTGCGCGCCCGCCCCCGGCGTCGACTCGACGCGAAGCGAGCCGCCGTGCGCAGCGGCGATCCGCTCCGCCAGGTACAAGCCCAGCCCGATGCCGTGCGAGGGCCGCGACGAGACGAAGCGTTTGAACAAATGGGGCAAGAGCTCGGGAGCGATGCCCGGGCCCTCGTCGCGGACCGTCACCCGCACCGAGCGGTTCGCTTCCGCCGGCTCCACCACGATCTGCAGCGCGCGGCCGAGTGGTGAATGTCGCACGCCATTGGCGACCACGTTCTCGAAGGCTTGTCGCAGCCGCTCGGCGTCTCCGACGACGATCAGCTCCGGTGGGCCGACGACGTTGACGTCCGTCGTCGTCGTGCTTAGCGATGCGGCTACCTCGCGTAGCAGCAGGCAGAGGTTGCAGGGTGCGAGCTGAATCTCGAACAGCCCCTGATCCAAGCGGGCAAGATCGAGCCAGGTGCTCGTGATGCGCGTCATACGGCCGACGCTGGCGAGGGCGGGGGACAACGCCGTGGGCTCGATCGCCTCGCCTCGCTGCAGCTTCAGCGCGAGCAGGTGCAGCCGCGCCGTGAGCGGATTGAGAAAATTGCGGATGTCGTGCGAGAGCACGGTGATGATTTGCTCCGCGGCGGCGGTTCGGGCCCGTGCTGCCTCTTCTGCGCGCAGCTGCTGCACGAGCTCGGCTCGGTGAGCGAGCGCCCCGACCCAATTGGCGATGATCTCGAGCAGCTGGACGTCTTGCTCCGTGAAGTAGTCTGGCTTCTGCGAGACGAGCCCCAGGACGCCACGCCTGGCGCCGGCGATGTCCAGCACGACGTTGATCTCCGAGCGTGCTCCCAGCTCGCGCACGATGCCGACGAGCTCTTGCTCGTCGAGGTCGGCGCGGCCGGTGATGAAGCTCTTGCCAGTGCGATAGGTTTCGACGAGTCGCCCGCCGTTGGCGAGCGGCAGCACGTCCAAACCGAGCGCGCGTTGTCGCTTGCCGAGCGGCGTGTCGCTAGTACCGACGGCGACCAAGGCCGCCCGCGTCGTATCGACCAGAAACGCGTCGACCTTTTCACAACCGAACCACGCCGCCACGAGTGAGGCGCTCGGGGTGAGCACGCCTTCGAGCTCGAGGGCGGGCAGCTTCGTCAGGCTCTGCAGTAAGCTCAGCAGGTTCTTGTCGGACGCGGGCGCCATTCAGCCATCTTCGGGCGCGGCGTCTACGACGATCGGCGGCGGCGGTCGCAGCTCGTCTTCGATTCCCAGTATCGCTCGTTGCAGCTCTTCGAGCGGCAACTTGGGCGTGCGATCCGCGTAGAGCAGGCCGTTGGCTTCCTGGTAAGTGTCGGCAAATTGCGTGTAACAGAAGCCAGAAAGGGCCTCCATCTTGCGCACCGTCTTGAGCAGCTTGAGTAAGGAGATCCGGAAGGCCTCCACGTTCTCGGCGCGTGTGTAGCCCCACACGGCGCCCTCACTGCTCAGCGCGATGCCGCCGAACTCGGACAGCACGATCGGGTGCTCGCGTCGCGAATGGCCCTCCAGCACCAGTGCCCGGCCGGCAGGGCGCTCGCGCTTGAACAGCTTCGGAACGACGTCGTGGGCAAAGTAGCGCCGCCCCATGCGCTCGTAGTTGGGATCGTAGTCGTGGATGCCGATGATGTCGGTCGCGACGCTCTCCCAGCCGTCGTTGCCGACGACGGGTCGGGACGGGTCGTGGGTCTTGGTCAGGTAGTACAGCGCGCGCACGTAGTTCCGCTCGGGAGCGCTGTCGGGCAGGTTGGGCACGCCCCACGACTCGTTGAACGGCACCCAAGCCATGATGCAAGGGTGGCTCACGTCCCGATGCAGAATCTCCATCCACTGCTCGGTCAGGCGCTCGACGGAGCGCTTCGAGAAGCGATACGCGCTCGGCATCTCTTCCCACACCAGGAGCCCGAGGCGGTCGGCCCAGTACAAGAAGCGCGGTGACTCGATTTTTTGGTGCTTGCGCACGCCGTTGAAGCCCATGGCTTTGACGAGCTGAACGTCCTTGCGGAAGGCTTCGTCGTCGGGGGCGGTGAGCCCGCTCTCGGGCCAGTAGCCCTGGTCGAGCACCATGCGCAGCGTGTACGGACGGCCGTTGAGCAGCAGCCGATCGCGATGCACCGCGATCGTGCGTAGCGCGGTGTAGCTACGCACGCTGTCGATGCGGTTGCCGGCCATGTCGGTCAGCTCGATTTCAGCTTCGATCAAGCGGGGAGTCGCGGGGCTCCACAGCAGCTCGTTGCGGAAGTCGTCGATACCTGGATCCGAGAGGGCGATGCGCCGGTGCACCTCGCCCGCGACGATCAAATATTGGTCCTGGGCGAGAATCAAGTCGTCGACCCAGAGCTTGACCCCCAAGCGTAGCTTCTTGTGGTGCGGCGCCATGACCGTCGCGTCGAGCCCGATTTCCCAGCGCTCGACGTTGGCGGTCCACGTCAGCTGCTGGATGCGCATGGTGGGCACGCGCTCGAGCCAGACCGTCTGCCAGATGCCGGTCGTGCGCGGATACCAGATCGAGTGCGGATTGAGCTGCCAGTCTTGCTTGCCGCGCGGCTTTTCGAGATCGGTCGGATCGTCTTCGACGCGCACGACGACTTCTTGCTCCGCCGCCGCCGCGTCGAGGTACTCGGTGACGTCGAACGCGAATGGCGAGTAGCCACCTTCGTGCTCGCCCAGTCGCGTACCGTTCACCCAAACCGTGGCGTGGTAGTCGACAGCACCGAAATGCAGGTAGAGCCGCTGCCCCTCTCCGAGCTCGGGCGCGCTGAAACGTCGACGGTACCAGCACGATCGGTAAAGGCCGGTGTCTTTGACGCCGCTGCGCTCCGTTTCGGGAGAAAACGGCACGACGATCTTGCGCGACCAAGCGACCTGCTTGGGCAACGCGAGCTCGGCTTCGGGATCGATGTCGAACTCCCAAATACCGTTGAGTGAAAACCACTCGTTTCGCCGCAGTTGCGGACGTGGATACCCCATCGGATCTTGCTCTGCGCCGTCTGGCGACAGGGCAGGTGGGGGTGACGACTCGAGCAGCCCAATGCGCGATTGATAGCGGCGCGACACGATGAGCTCAGCTTAGTTCGCAGGCTCGAGCTCGTCGATACCTTCCATCATGGATCGATTCGATTCAGTTGTCTCGACATTCACGCCTCAGCGCAACAAAGACGTCGCAGCATCCGCCGACGCAGAACGCGACAGTATCTAAAATCGAGCGGGAAGAGTGCTTAGCCTTACTGGCACGCGACGTGCTGTAGGCAAACCACCATGAGCACGCCCCCCAGAGAAGATTCCTCTTCCTATGATCTGATCTGCTTCTCTCATCTGCGCTGGCACTTCGTGTTTCAGCGCCCCCAGCACTTGATGAGTCGTTGTGCGCGGAGTCGACGGGTGTTCTACGTGGAGGAACCCATGATGGGCGACGGGCCGGCCCGACTCGAGGTCAAACAAGACCCGAGCACGCTCGTCAACGTGGTCATCCCCATCTTGCCCGAGCACCTGACGGACCGCGAGCGCGAAGCCGAGCAAGCGCGGTTGATCGGTGAGCTTGCCATCGCCCACGCCATCGAAAACCCGGTGGTCTGGTTCTACACGCCGATGGCGCTGCCTTTGGCGGAGCGCTTGACGCCGCGCGCGTGCATCTACGACTGCATGGATGAGCTGTCGGCGTTCAAGAACGCTCCCAAAGAGCTGCTGGCACGGGAGGCCGAGCTGCTCGACGTCGCCGACGTCGTCTATACCGGTGGTCAGGCGCTCTTCGAAGCCAAGAAGCACCTCCACCGAAACATTCACGCATTCCCGAGCAGCGTCGACTGCGCCCATTTCGGTCAGGCGCGGTTTCCGCAGCCGGATCCGGAGGACCAGTCGTCGATCCCGGGCCCGCGCCTCGGCTTCTTCGGCGTGATCGACGAGCGCATGGATCTGGAGCTTCTCGAGGCGGTCGCTCGACAGCGGCCGGACTGGCACTTGGTGCTCCTCGGCCCCGTTTGCAAGGTCGATCAGGCCGATCTACCGCGCCTACCGAACATTCACTACCTGGGCTCCAAGGCCTACGCCGATCTTCCCAAGTACGTGGCGGGGTGGGACGTCGCGCTGCTGCCGTTCGCGAAGAACGAATCGACGCGCTTCATCAGCCCGACCAAGACTCCCGAGTATCTAGCCGCGGGCAAGCCGGTCGTCTCGACCTCGATTCGCGACGTCGTTCGACCCTACTCGTTCCTCGACCTCGCGCGGATCGCCGACACCCCTGACGCGTTCGTCGCCGCCTGTGAGGCCGCGCTCGAGGAGCCCAACGCAAGACTGCTGCGCCGCGCCGATCCCTACCTGGCAAAGCTTTCGTGGGACCTGACGTGGAGCCGCATGCAATCACTCATGGACCGCGCCGCCGCTGCGCAGCGTGACAGCGGCGAGACCGCTTACGGGGAGTTCGTGGGCACCGAGCGCGAGGTTGGTTGATGTTCGACTACATGATCGTCGGCGCGGGCTTCGCCGGCAGCGTGATCGCGGAGCGCCTCGCGACGGGCTTGGGTAAGAAAGTGTTGTTGGTCGAAAGGCGCAGCCACATCGGCGGCAACGCTTATGACCACTACGATGACAACGGCATCTTGGTGCACCGCTACGGTCCCCACATTTTCCACACCAACAGCGCCGACATCTTCGCCTACCTCTCGCGCTTCACGGAGTGGCGCCCGTACGAGCACCGCGTGCTCGCCAGCGTCGATGGGCAGCTCGTACCGCTGCCCATCAACCTCGATACGGTGAACAAGCTCTACGGTACGTCGATGACCTCGCTGGACCTGCCGAAGTTTTTCGCGGGCCTCGCCGAAAAGCGCACGATCAAGACCTCGGAAGACGTGGTCGTCTCGGCGGTCGGGCGCGACCTGTACGAGAAATTCTTCCGCGGCTACACCCGAAAAATGTGGGGAATGGATCCGTCGGAGCTCGACGCGTCGGTGACGGCGCGCATCCCGACGCGGTGCAACCGCGACGACCGCTACTTCACCGACACGTACCAGGCGATGCCCAAGCTCGGCTACACGCGCATGTTCGAGCGGATGCTGGCCCACCCCAACATCAAGGTCTTGCTCAACGCCGACTACCGCGAAGTGCAGCAGTCGGTCGACTTCGAGCAGATGATCTACACTGGCCCCGTCGACGAATTCTTCGAGTGCAAGCTAGGCAAGCTACCTTATCGGTCGCTGGAATTTCGGCACGAGACCAGGAACACCTCGCAGTTTCAAGCGGTGGGCACCGTCAACTACCCGAACGAGCATCCGTACACGCGAATCACCGAGTTCAAACACCTGACCGGTCAAGAGCACGAAAAGACCAGCATCGTTTACGAGATTCCGAAGGCCGAGGGCGACCCGTACTACCCCGTGCCGCGTCCAGAGAACGCCGCCCTGTACGCCAAATACAAGGACATGGCCGCCGGCGTGAGCAACGTGCATTTCGTGGGACGGCTCGCAACCTACAAATATTACAACATGGATCAGGTCGTGGCCCAGGCGCTCACCCTGTACTCGCGCCTGCGCGAGCAGGAGCGCCCGACCGTCAGTGGTGCAGGAGAGGAAGCGAATGAACCAGTCGTCGCTCGAGCTGTGGGGGGGAATTGAGTGCACCGTCAACCGGGTCGGTGACTGCTATCACGATCAACTGCGCTTCTCGGGGCACCTCGAGCGCAGCACCGACCTGCATGCCCTCGGCTCGCTTGGCATCAAAGCGCTGAGGTACCCGGTGCTTTGGGAGCACGCCGCTCCCGAAGCACCTGATCGCGTCGATCTCTCGTGGTCCGACTCGAGGCTCGCTACCTTGCGCGAGCTCGGAATAAGGCCAATCGTCGGCCTGCTCCACCACGGCAGCGGGCCCAAGTACACCTCGCTCTTGGATCAGAGCTTTCCGCAGAAGCTGGCCGACTACGCGGCACAGGTCGCCCGGCGTTACCCGTTCGTCGCCGACTATACCCCCGTCAACGAGCCGCTGACGACGGCGCGCTTTTCCGGGCTCTATGGGCACTGGTATCCCCACGAGCGAAGCGCCCGCGCTTTCGTGCGTGCGCTCCTCAACCAGGCGTGGGGGACGGCGTTGGCGATGCGGGCGATCCGCCGCGAGCGACCCGACGCGCGGCTCGTGCACACCGAAGACCTGGGCCACGTGCGCAGCACTCCCGATCTGGCGTATCAGGCCGACTTCGAGAATGCTCGTCGCTTCCTGGGTCTGGACCTGCTCTACGGTCATGTCGACAGCAAACACCCCCTGTACGGTTTTCTCCGGCGATCCGGGGCGACCGATCGCGAGCTCGGGTTGTTCAGAGACTACCCGTGTCAGCCCGACGTGCTCGGCTTCAACTACTACGTCACCGGCGAGCGCTTCTTGGACAGCCGCATCGACCAGTACCCGGCGCGGGTGATCGGCGGCAATGGACGCCACACCTACGCCGATGTCGAGGCGGTGCGGGTGTGCCGACGAGGCCTGCTAGGGCCGGTCGCGTTGCTGTCGGAGGCGCATGCGCGCTTTCGCACACCGCTCGCCATCACCGAAGTGCATCTGGCTGGTCACGCCGATGAGCAAGCGCGTTGGTTTTCGTACCTCTGGCAGGCAGCCGTCAAGCTGCGCAGCGCGGGCGTCCCCGTGGAAGCGGTCACGGCCTGGGCGCTGTGCGGCTCGTATGGCTGGGACCAGCTGGTCACGCAGGGCGCCTCGTCTTACGAGAACGGCGCGTTCGCGGTGATCGACGGCGAGCTGTTCGAGACGCCGTATGCGGACTTCCTGCGGGCGGTCGCCCAGGGTACACCTCGCGTCGTCGACGGCGGCTGGTGGCTCCGGAGCGAGCGGCTGCTCTACGCCGAAGACGACGCTGGTGCATCCGAGGGTCTGATCGAAGCGAACGACTGAGGAACATGGATCCGAGCGCGCCAGCAGCCCGAGAGGCAGAGCTCCGTCGACGCTACGCGCGAGGGGCGGCGATGCACGAGAGAGCAGCGCGGCTCATCCCGGGGGGGCACCACCTGTCCGGTCGCCCGCTGGTCGACTCCGACACGACGCCCATGTATTTCGAGCAGGGTCGGGGTTGCCGTATTCGCGACGTCGATGGTCACGAATACGTCGACTACTTGATGGCGTTCGGAGCGTACTTGCTCGGTTACTCGCGGCCGGAGGTTGACGCCGCAGCGGCGCAGCAAGCTCGGCGTGGCGCGCTAGTATCACTCAATCATCCGCTCCACCTCGAGCTGGTCGAGACGCTCTTGCCTCGTCTGCCGGGGGCGGAGATGGCCGCCTTCTTCAAGACCGGATCCGAGGCGACGACGGCCGCGCTGCGCATCGCGCGGGCGCACACAGGTCGCCGCGCCGTCGTGCGCGCCGGCTATCATGGCTGGCACGACTGGTGTCTGCCCCTGGAGCGCTTCGTGCCTTCGGGTCTGGATCAGCAAGTCTTCGAGTTTCGCGCGTCCGATCCGGAGAGCCTGGCGGCGGTGCTACGCGATTACGGCGAGGAGGTGGCGGCGGTGATCGTTGCGCCGGAGATGGTCTTGCCGTTCCAAGCGGAGGTGTTCCACGAGCTCGCGCGGCTCACGCGCGCGGCGGGGGCCCTCTTCGTCATGGACGAGGTGAAGACGGGGCTCCGCATAGCGCCCGGCTCGATCTGCCAGCGCATCGACTTGGTGCCTGATTTGTTGACGGTCAGCAAAGCGCTCGCCAACGGCTACGCGCTGGCGTTGACGGCAGGCTCGCGGGGGGTGATGAGCTCGGCGGCTGGCATGCACTACTCGGCCACGTATCACGGCGATACGGTGGCAATGGCCGCTTGCTTGGAGACTCTGCGGCTCGTGGGGGCAGAGGGTACTCTCGACCATGTGGAGCGGCTCGGCCAGCAGCTGATTGACGGGTTGAACTCCCTGAGCCAAGAGCTCGGGGTCAGCGCCGAGGCGTACCCGGAGCCGCTGACGGCGATGCCATTCTTCCGCTTCACCGATCCCGATCTCGAGCGGCGCACCGCGCTCACCCGCTGGTTCTATCGCGAAGCCCTGGCGCGCGGTCAGCTGCTGCACCCGCGCCACCTGTGGTTCATCTCCGGCGCTCACACCGAAAGCGACATCCGAGATACGCTGCTCACCTGTGGCAGCGCCTTGCGCGCAGCCCTGGAGTTGGCGGACTGACGGGCACGATTGCTGCATCCGCCGCCGGCCATGAAGTTACAGGTAAATCATTGGCTAGCTGGAGTGGTGTTGTGCGGCGCGATCGTGGGAGCATGTGCCTCCGACCAGAAGCGCGCTCCTTCGAGTGAGGACGTCGCAAACGGTGAAGCTCTGCCGGTCCCGCCCCCGGTTCCGGCGCAACCCGCATCGACCGATTCACCGGCAACGGCCCCGGCGTCGGTCGTCAATGCCGCCGCCGCCGCTCCCACGGGCTCGAGCTCGACTCCGAGCGCCGCGGCTTCGCCCGACAAGGAGCTCTTGACGGAGGCTCAGGCGGCGATGTTCGCCGATCTGGCCAACGACTCCGAGGTCGAGCAGGGCAAGATCGCCCAGGGCAAGGCCAAGGCGCCCGCCGTCAAAAGCTTCGCGGCCATGATGGTGAAGCACCACACGGAGGCCCGACAAGAGCAGGGCAAGCTGTTCAAAAAGCTGAATCTGGTACCGCAGGACAGCGCCAGCGCGAGCGCGCTGAAGGCGGACGCCCAGAAGACGACGGCGTCGCTCAAAGAAGCCGGCGCCTCCGACTTCGATCGCGCTTACATCAGTGCTCAAGTCGACGAGCATCAAAAAGTGCTCGACGCGATCGACTCGAAGCTGCTGCCCGCCTCTCATGACGCTGAGCTGCAGGCCGGATTTCGCAAGATGCGCACCACCGTCGAGGCACATCTGAGTCAAGCCAAGACGCTGCAGGCCCAAGCCGCCAAGTGAGCGAGGGGTGAGGGAAGGGTGCGGCACGGCACTTGCTGAGGCGCGGTGCGACGTGAAACGGCCAGTCCACGGACGGGGAAATACGGACTCCGAATAGTGGCACTTTGGTCACTGCGTGGCGACCGTGTCGCCCCACCCAATCCTTCGAACCTTAGAGCTCCATGCCTATCAAGAAGACCGCTGCCAAACCTGCTTCGCGTTCCATCAAGTCCGGGGCAGCTAGCACCAGCTCCAAGTCGACGGTCAGCGGCCCCGCTCGGCGAGACCGTCGACCCGATCCGGCCGATTTAGCGGATCAAAAAGCGGCCGGCACCCAGGAACTGGCGGCCGCCATGCCGTTCAATCCCAACAAGCCGTCGGAGCACGGCAAAGGCGCGCTCAAGCCGGCGGCAGGCGCGACCGCGGAGCCACTCGATTCGAACGTGACGGGCAGCACCCTCACGGAGCGTGAGTCTTCGCCGAAGGTGGGGCAAGGCAAGCCGCAATTGGGCTTCAACCCCGGTACGCTGCCGCTCGATCGCGTGCGCGTCGACTCGGCGGGTCGCGTGCTCACGACCAACCAGGCCGTGCCGGTGGCGGACAATCAAAATTCGCTCAAAGGCGGGCTCCGTGGCCCGGCCTTGCTCGAAGATTTCATCTTACGCGAAAAGATTACCCACTTCGACCATGAGCGCATTCCCGAGCGCGTCGTGCATGCGCGGGGCTCCGCCGCCCACGGGTACTTCGAGTGCTACAAGCCGCTGACCAACGTCACGCGCGCCTCCGTGTTCTCGGAGGCGGGTAAGCGCACGCCGACCTTCGTCCGCTTTTCGACGGTGCTGGGGGAGCGCGGGTCGGCCGACACTCCGCGCGACGTGCGCGGCTTCGCCGTCAAGTTCTATACGGACGAAGGCAATTGGGATTTGGTGGGCAACAACATTCCCGTCTTCTTCATTCAAGACGCGATGAAGTTCCCCGATTTGGTCCATGCCGCGAAGCCGGAGCCCCACTTCGCGATTCCCCAAGCCGCCACCGCTCACGACACGTTTTGGGACTTCATCTCCCTGATGCCGGAGTCGGCTCACATGATGATGTGGGCGATGTCGGACCGCACGCTCCCGCGTAGTTACCGCATGATGCAGGGCTTCGGAGTGCACACTTTTCGATTGGTCAACGCGCAGGGAAAGTCCACCTTCGTCAAGTTTCATTGGACGCCGGTGCTCGGCACTCATTCGCTCGACTGGGACGAGTCGGTGAAGATCATGGGTGCCGATCCCGACTTTCATCGCCGTGATCTGTGGGAGGCGATCGAAGCGGGAGCGTTTCCGGAGTGGGAGCTCAGCTTCCAGATGTTCTCGGAAAAACAGGCGGAAAGTTTCAGCTTCGACGTGCTCGACGCGACCAAAATCGTGCCCGAAGAGCTCGTTCCTCTGACCCCCGTCGGCAAGCTCGTGCTCAACCGCAACCCCGACAATTTCTTCGCCGAGACGGAGCAGGTTGCGTTCTGCGCCGCGCATGTCGTCCCCGGTATCGACTTCACGAACGACCCGCTACTGGCCGGTCGTATTCATTCCTACGTGGACACTCAGATCTCGCGGCTGGGGGGGCCCAACTTCCACGAGATCCCGATCAACGCGCCGGTCGCGCAGGTGCACAACAATCAACGTGAGGGCATGCACCGCCAGGCCATTCATCGCGGCCGCGTTGCTTACGAGCCGAACTCGCTCGCCGGTGGTTGTCCGTTTCAAGCGGGCGCGGCCGGCTTTACCTCCTTTCGCGAGCACATCGAAGACGACAAGGTGCGCGGAAAGCCGGAGAAGTTCGCCGATCACTACAGCCAGGCGGCGCTCTTTTACAACAGCCAGAGCCCTGTGGAAAGGGCCCACATCTTGCGCGGCTTTCGCTTCGAGCTGACCAAGGTCCAGGTGCCGGCGATCCGTCAGCGCATGGTCTCGATGCTCTTGAACGTGGACGTCGGCCTCGCGAAGGCGCTCGCAGCCGAGCTCGGCATGGCCCTGCCCAAGCCGATGCCCAAGGCGCTCAAGAGCGTGGCGGCACCGGAAGTATCGGTATCGGCGGCGCTGTCGTTGTTCGCGCGCCCTGGCGACGGCAGCATCAAAACGCGTCGCATCGCGATCTTGGTCGCGGACGGCGTCGACGGTGAAGCGGCGGAGGCGTTGCACGAAGGCTTGGCCGAGCGCGGCGCGGTTCCGCGCTACGTTGGCGTCCGCCTCGGCAGCGTGCGCACCGCGGACGGAGGCAGCCTGGAGGTGGAGGTCAGCCTCGAGACGATGCCGTCGGTGCTGTTCGACGCTGTCGCCGTTTTGGGCGGCAAGGAAGCGGTCGTCAAGCTCGGCAACGTCGGCCACGCCCTCGAGTTCATCAAGGACCAGTATCGCCACGCCAAGCCGATCCTGGCCCTGGCTGAAGGCGCTGATCTCGTCGAGAACGCCGGGGCGCCCGCGAACCTGCCGTCGGGTGAGCCCGACCCCGGCATGCTCATCGCCAAACACGGCCGTGCCCGCGAAGCCCTCCCTGGTTTCGTCGCCGCCATCGCGCGGCATCGGCACCACGAGCGTGAGATGGACCCACCGGCGGTCTGAACAGAAACCGAGAACTCGCATGAACAGCAAGCAAGTCACGGCGCTCATCCTACAATCACTCGAGCACGAGCGCGGCGGCGTGAATATCTACGCCACTGCTCTCGACTGCGCGCTCAACTCGGACCTGAAGGCGGAGTGGCAAGAGTATCTCGAACAGACCAGAGAGCATGTCAGCGCTCTGGAAGGCGCTTGTCGCGCGCTGGGGCTCGACCCGGAGCAAGAAACGCCTGGCCGAAACGTGGTGCGACACGTGGGCGCCGCGCTCGTCCAAGCCATGAAGCTCGCCCTCGAAGGCGGTGAGCCGGCGGCGGCGGAGCTCGTCGCTTGTGAATGCGTGGTGTTGGCCGAAACCAAAGACCACGCCGATTGGCAGCTGCTCGGCAAATGTGCGGAGCACCTCGAGGGTGACGCGGCGACGGTGCTCGGGCAGGCCTACGCCAAGATCGAGGACGAGGAAGACGAGCACCTGTATCACACCAAGGGTTGGTGCCGAGAGCTCTGGGTGCAGTCGCTCGGTCTACCGGCGGTGCTACCACCGCCCGAAGAGCAACAGAACGTGAAGACGGCGATCGGAGCCGCGCGTGCTGAACAACTTGGGGAAAAGCTGCGACTAGAAAGTAGCCGCTGAACCGCTTGGCACGAGCCGTGCTTGAGGAGTCGACATGAACGCTATCGATCTGTTGAAAGAACATCACCGCGACGTCCAGGCCCTGTTCAAGAAAATCGAAGACGCAGAGGGAGTCGACGAAAAGAAGACCCTATTTCAGGAGCTAGCCGCGAAGCTCGTGGGACACGACGGGATCGAGCGCGAGATCTTCTATCCTGCCTGCGAGGAGGCGCTCGGCTTGACCGACGACCTCGGCGAAGCCTTGGTCGAGCACGGCGTGGTCGAATTCAGCCTCTATCAAGCGGACCAAGCGCTCGGCGGGCCGGACTTCGACTTCAAGGTCACGGTGCTACAAGAGCTCTTGGAACACCATATCAAGGAAGAAGAGAGCGAATTCTTCCCCAAGGTCAAGAAGGCTATGGGCGACGAAAAGCTCGATTCGCTGGGCGAGGAGCTGAGCGAAGCCTTCGAGGACGCGCTCGAAGAAGACTACCACGTGGCGCTGTTCGAGAATCTGCGCCAGGTGCTGATCGGAGCGCTCAAACCCTCGGTCGCCGACAGCGACGACAAGCGAGCCAAGCGCACGCCGTCTGGCACGCGCAAATCTGCCTGAGCGTCTCCGAACTTGACGGCGCTGCTAGGTGCGCGAGCTCGGCTCGCCATCGTCACGCAGCGCTGTCAAGTCCAGCTCGTCCGAGGCGTCGGTACGAGCGTTGGCCGCGACGCGTAGCTGGGCAAGCGCTTGTTCGACAAGGGCGGGGGAGTTGGCGGCGGTGCAGTCGGCCGGTACGGCGACCTCGTAGCCGCGCATGTAGGCGTCGTTGGCGCTGAAAAGCAGGCAAATGTTGGCGGCGAACCCCGCCAGCACCAAGCGCCGCGCCCCGAAGCTCTGCAGCAGCGGCTCGAGGGCGGTGCAGTAGAAGGCGGAATGGCGTGGCTTCAATATGAAATAGTCGCGCTCGGTCGGCACGAGCATGCGCGTGATGTCTCGGCCGGGTTGATCGGCGGCGGTGCAGGCGGCGATGATGGCGCGGAGGTCCGAGCGCCACTGGCCGAAGTTGTCGTTGACGTAGACCACCGGGACACCCGCTCGGTGAGCGCGCTCACGCAACGCGCAGATCTTGGGCGCCGCCAGCGTCGCCGCTTGGACGATGCCTTCAGAGCCTTCGAAGCTCAGGCCATTGATCACATCGACCAAGACCAGCGCCGTCGATGAGGTGTCGTGCTCGAACATGGCCTCTTTAGCAAGTTGGTGTCGGCGCTTCGGCGAGGTCGGCGCCCCACCCTGGTGCGGGGCGCCTGCATTCGATGGCGGCTCAGCTACGCGAGGCGGTGCCGGGCTCGGCCATCTTGCGGTGCTGCTCGGCTAGCATCTGGTTGGGGGTGACGTTGGCGATGGCGGCGCGAAGCTTGTTGCTCCAGCCGGCGACGACATCACCGTCACCCTTCATCATCGCTTCGTAGCCGACCTTGGCGACTTCGTCGGCGGGCTGCTTCTTCTCGACACCGACCTTGGTGTCCATCAAGTCCGCGCGCTCGAAGAATTCGGTCTCCGTCGCGCCAGGCATGAGACAAGTCACGGTGACGCCGCTGTCTTTGAGCTCGGCGCGAAGCGCGAACGAGAACGAGTCGAGGAGGGCCTTGGTCCCGTTGTAGACGGCTTGATACGTGCCGGGCATGAAGCCGGCGATCGAGCCCGTGATCAGAATGCGGCCCTGGCCGCGGCTGCGCATGTCGCGACCCACCCGATGAATCAGGTACAGCGTACCCGTTACATTCGTGTGAATGACCCGCGAGATATCCTCGAAATTCTGGTCCAGAAACGCCCGCCCCAGGCCGCGACCGGCGTTTGCCAGCAGCGCCGCTACCGGCCGGCCTTGGATCGCCTCGTACAGCTGGTCGACGCCCTCCAAAGTCGCGAGGTCGGCTTGCACGGTCTCCACGCGCCGGCTCGACGCCTCGAGTAGCTTGCCCGCTTCGTGGATCGACGGCTCATCGGCCGCGATCAGCAAGTCGAATCCGCCGTCTGCGCAACACTTCGCGAGCTCGAAGCCAATGCCCGACGACGCGCCCGTCACGATTGCCAAAGGACGTGATGCTGTTCCCATTTGATGGTTCTCCGGTGGTAGGGAGCCCAGCGCGGTGCAACGCACGTGCCGGTGGGCTCGCCTCGAACATCGCGTGCGGGACTTTACGGACGTGGCCCTAGTCGGCTTCAACGCGGTAGACGATGCCGTTGGTGTCGTCGGTGAAGAGGAGCGCCCCGTCCGGCGCGACGGCCAGGCCCGCGGGGCGCCCGAACGTCGAAGCACCGTCGTCGCTCAAGAACCCGCTCACGAAGTCCTCGATGGCTTGGGGCTCGCCGTCGCTGTATGGCACGAACGCCACGCGGTAGCCTGTCGCTGGCTTTCGGTTCCAAGAGCCACGGAACGCGATGAACGCGCCGTCTTGATAGCGCTCGGGGAAAGCGTCGGCGGTATAGAACGCAAAACCGATCGGCGACTGGTGAGCCTGATTGAGCAACACTGGCGGCGTCGTCTCCACGCAGTAGGCGGCCTTGCTCCCGCTCGGAGGATCCTGGATGACCGGGTCGATTTGGCGGTTACCGTAGCAATAGGGCCAGCCGTAGTCCCTCCCGCTGACGATGGAGTTCAGCTCTTCCGGCGGCAGATCGTCGCCGCGCCAATCGGACCCCTGATCCATGCCCCAGAGCGCTTCCGTCTCTGGATGCCACGCAAAGCCTATCGTGTTGCGCAGGCCTCGGGCGAAGATGTTGCGCGTGCCTGCGGGCTGCCCCGAGAGCGTGCTTCGCAGCATGGTCGCGTGCTCCGGGTTGGATTCGTCACACGCGTCGCAGTCACTGCCGACCGAGATATAGAGCAGCTCGTCTGGTCCCACCCCGAGCGTGCGGTACTGGTGTTGTCCGCCGTCGGGCAGATCGTCGATGATCTCGGTCAGGGCGCTGAAGCTACCGTCAGCGGCGACGGTGCCGTGGTAGACGCTGTGCACGTTGGCGAGGAAAACGTCGTCGTCATGGAACGCGATGCCGTGAACTAGCGGCAGGTCGGACGCGACGACTCGAGTAGCTTCCGCAACCCCGTCCGCGTCTTCGTCGACCAGCTGGGTGACAGTGCCCTGCATCGGCTGAGTCACGTAGACATGCTCGCCATGAACGCCCAGCATCCGCGCTTGTCCGAGGCCAGTGCGGTACACGTTGATCGAAAAGCCGGCCGGTAGCGTCAAGTCTTCGAAGGCGGCTTCGTCGAACGGCAGCTCCTCTGGTCGAAATGCGTCGCGATCGACGCCGTCGGCGGCGCCGGCGGCGCCAGCGGTCGCTTCGCCAGCGGCGCCTGCGTTGTCCGCACCACCGGGGACCGAGGGCTCGCCACCCACACCTCCCACGCCCCCCGACGTCGACCCGGAGCTGCCGGCAATCCCGCCCGTCGTGCCGCCGGTGCTGGGCTCTCCGCCTTCGTCGTCACCGCCTTGAGCCGAGTGGCCGGCGCGCGCGCCCGTACTGACGTCATCGTCGTCGTCATCGTCCGAGCACGCGGCTACGAGTGAGGAGATAGCGAGGGTCGTCAGCAAGAGGTAGCGGGGCTTGAGCCATCGCGCGGCATTCGGTCGGAGCATTGGTTCGTATTCCTTGGTGAAGCGCCGAGTGGGCGCGGCGCCGGCTCTGCAGATTGCGCGCCAATCGGTCTTCGGACGTCGCCCTCGAATCAGGGCTTCGTCGTGTCACCGCGACCCCGAAAATTTCGGCGATTGATGACGGCTCACGCGCGTACCCTCGGGATTGGCACCCCAGTTGCGTGGGGCGACGACCATGAAAGCACTATGCTGGCATGGTCACGGCGACGTTCGGGTCGATAGCGTTCCAGATCCGACGCTCCAAGATCCGACCGACGTCATCGTTCAAATTACCTCGACCGCCATCTGCGGCTCCGATCTGCACCTGTTGGACGGCTACATGCCCACCATGGAAAAGGGCGACGTGCTCGGCCATGAGCCGATGGGTATCGTCGTCGAGGTCGGCAGCGCGGTAACGAAGCTGAAGAAGGGCGACCGCGTGGTCGTACCCTTCACCATCTCGTGCGGCGATTGCTTCTTTTGCAAGAAGCAGCTCTTCTCGTTGTGCGACCGCTCGAACCCCAACGCCGAGCTGGCGCGGAAAGCGATGGGCCATTCGCCCGCCGGTTTGTTGGGCTTCTCGCACATGTTGGGCGGATTTGCGGGCGGTCAAGCCGAGTACTTACGCGTGCCGTTTGCGGACGTGGGGCCGCTGAAGCTGGAGACGGACCTGGCCGACGAAAAAGTGCTATTTTTGTCGGATATTTTCCCGACCGGCTACATGGCGGCCGAAAACTGCGACATGGAACCGGGCGACACCGTCGCAGTCTGGGGCTGTGGTCCGGTCGGGCAATTCGCCATCCAAAGCGCGTGGCTCCTGGGGGCAGGCCGAGTCATCGCCATCGACCGCGTCCCCGAGCGGCTGGAGATGGCAAGAACGTACGGCAAGGCGGAGACCATCAACTTCCAGAACGAGGACGTCTACGACCGACTTCAGGAGCTGACTGGCGGTCGCGGACCGGACCGTTGCATCGACGCTGTCGGCTGCGAGGCGGATTTCCACGGTGGTGTGGACGCGTTGCTGGACAAGGCTAAGGCGGCCGTCATGTTGACGACCGATCGCGCCCACGTGCTGCGCCAAGCCATTCGGTGCTGCCGAAAGGGCGGGCAGATCTCGGTTCCGGGGGCGTACGTCGGTGCTCCTGACAAGATTCCGCTCGGCGCCTTCATGAACAAGGGGCTGACCATGAAGGCCGGGCAAACTCATATGCAGCGCTACATGAGACCATTGCTGGCAAAGATCGAGGCCGGTCAAATCGACCCGTCCTTCGTCGTCACCCACCGCGTTCCGCTTTCGGAGGCTCCTGCCGCCTACAAGGCCTTTCGCGAGAAGACGGACGGCTGCATCAAGGTCGTGCTCAAACCCTGACTCGTGACCCCGAGTCGCGGCGCTCGACGCACGAGCGCCGCGGCCCAACGATCACAGCATCTCAAAGCTGCCCCGGTGTATCCGGCGTTTGGCGTGCCGTCTCCACGCCCCACCAGCGCCGGCTACGGGCACGACCCGTGCAGATGCCGGCGCGTGATTCGTTCAAACGGCTCGATTTGGAAACGTCCCGATTCGCTTCGCTCGGTTTTACGGCTGGACGCTGATCAGCACGTGCAGGTTGCCGTCGTCGGCGGCGGCATCACCGGCCTGACGACGGCGCTCTTTCTGACTCGAGCGGGCAAGCAGGTGGCCGTGTTGGAGGCGAGGCAGCTGGGCGCCGGCGTTACCAGCGGAACTACCGCTCATCTGACCGAGGCGCTCGATACTCGGTACCACGAGCTAGAATCGAAATTCGGTGCCGAGGGAGCGCGCCTGGCTCGACAATCGAGTCGCTGGGCGATCGACGCCATGGCGGAGCTCGCGGCCGGCGCCGATTGCGGTTTCGAGCGCGTACCCGGGTACCTGTTTACCGATTCCGACCGAGATCTGGCCGAGCTCGACGCGGAAGCATCGGCGGCGGAGCGCGCGGGGGCGCGGGTGGCGCGCCTGACGAAGGTGCCACTGCCGTTCCCGGTGCTCGGAGGCCTGTTGTTCGAGGACCAGGCGCAGCTGCGGCCGCTCGACTACCTGGCGCAGCTGCTGCGCCACCTGCAGGCCACGCCGGCGCGGGTCTACGAGGGCGTCGGCGTGCTCGACGTCGAGACCCAGGGGTCGCTACGCCTCCAAACCAGCGCCGGCTACTCGATCACCGCCGACGCGGTGGTGCTCGCCACCCACGCCCCTTTCCAAAGCCTGAAGCAGCAGCTGAACCTGGCCCAATACCGCTCCTACGTGGTGGCCGGGCCCACGACCGCCGCTCTGCCCGGGCTCTTCTGGGACATGGCCGATCCCTATCACTACCTACGAACCGTCGAGGTCGACGGCTCCGTTCATCTGGTCGTGGGCGGAGGAGATCACCGTACCGGCACTCACGCCGAGGCTGACGCCGACGCGCCGTTTCGTGAGCTTCAGGCGTATGCCGCCCGCTTGGGCACGGAGCCAACCCGGCGTTGGTCGGCGCAGGTGGCAGAGCCGGCCGACGGCCTGCCGTTCATCGGCAAGCCGGATCCGAGCTCGGAGATCTACGTAGCCCAGGGCTTCTCCGGCAACGGTACGACGTTCGGCACGCTTGCCGCGCGCATCATCACCGATCAGCTGGTGGGGCGGCCGAATCTCTACTCGGAGCTGTATCGGGCCGATCGCATCAAGCCTCTGGCGGCAGCGGCGGCCATCGTGACCGAAAACGCGGAGACAGCGGTGCATCTGGCCGCCGGCCATCTCAAGCCGGTCGAGGAGCTACAGCTCAGCGAGCTACCGGTCGGCGTCGGGCGCATCATCAAGCACGACGGCAAGAAGCTGGCCGTGTACCGCGACGACGGCGGTCGCATCCACGCCGTGTCGGCGATTTGTACCCACCAGGGCTGTCAAGTTGCATTCAACCCCATCGAATGCTCGTGGGACTGCCCGTGCCACGGCTCGCGGTTCGACGTCGACGGGCAAGTATTGGACGGCCCCGCCAAGAAGCCACTCGCGCCTGCTTCCGTGCAATAGGTTCAAAAGTTGGTGAGTTTTTCTACCTGTTGCAGGGCACCTGGGAGATCGGGGTCGGGCTGAGCAAAGGCCTGCTGGAGCTTGGAGCGTTGCTGACGGGTGAGCTCGGGCGGAAGCGGAGGTACGTTGGGATCCGTCACCGCCTCGATCAGCAGCGGGCGCTCGGCGCGGAACGCTCGCTCACACACTTGCGGCAGCGCGTTCGGCTCCGCCACCCGTACCGCTTCGAGCCCGAGCAGCTCCGCGTAGCGAGCGAACGGAAAATCCATCAGATCTTGGGACGGCGCGAACTTCGGGTCGCCTTCCATGGCTCGCTGTTCCCACGTGACGTAGCTCAGCTGGCGATTGTTGAGCACGACGATCACCAACCGCGGATCGGCCCACGACTTCCAATGTTGGGCGACCGTGATGAGCGCGTTGATCCCGTTCATCTGCATCGCGCCGTCTCCCACCAACGCCAGCACCGGTCGATCGGAGTAGCACGTCTTCGACGCCAGCGCGTAGGGAAGCGCCGAGCCCATCGTGGCCAGTGTGCCCGAGAGCGACGCCGACATGCCAGATCGTAGGCTCAGGTATTTGGCATACCAGAACGTGGCCGTCCCGCAGTCCCCCGCCACCACCAGGTTATCGGGCAGGTGACGATTGAGCTCCAGGAACACGCGCGCCGGGTTGAGCGGGTGGGCGTCGGTCATCGCCAGCTCTTCCTGCTCGCGGCTCGATTCGGCGATCAGGGCCCGGACCCGCTCCTGAAATCGGCCGGTGCTCTTGGCTTGTAGTAGCGGCAGCAAGTCGCGCAACGTCTCCGCCGCGTCGCCGACGAGGTTTACCTCCGTCGGGTAGCGCCCGCCCAGCGCCTTGCCGTCGAGGTCGATTTGGACCCCGCGCGCTTGGCCTGGTTTCGGCAGAAACTCCGTGTAGGGGAACTGCGAGCCGACGATCAGCAGCGTGTCGCACTGCTTCATCATTTCGTTGCTGGCGCGGGTGCCTAGCCACCCGACGGAGCCCGTGACGTACGGCAGATCGTCGGGAACCGCCGCTTTGCCGAGCAGCGCCTTCGCCACGCCGGCATCCAGTCTCTCCGCCACGCGCATCACCTCGTCTCCCGCGCCGAGCGCCCCCGCTCCCACCAGCAGCGCGACCTTGGTGCCGGCGTTGAGGACCTCGGCCGCGCGCAAAAGCTCGCTCTCGCGAGGCACCACGCGCGGGGCCACGTAGCCAATCGCGGCCGCCACGTTGCCATGCTCCTGCGCGGGGGGCGCGGGAGCGTCCTGCTCCTGAACGTCGTGCGGCACGATCAATGCGGTGACGGTGCGTTCGGCGAGGGCAGTGCGAAAAGCACGATCGATGAGGTGGTGCGCTTGCTCCGGCGTAGACAGCACATGCACGTGCTCGTGGGCCACGTCTTTGAACAGGGAGACGAGGTCGATCTCTTGCTGGTAGTACGAGCCTGCCGCGCTTTGCGACACCTGACCCAAAATCGCTACCACCGGTTGATGGTCGAGCTTGGCGTCATACAGACCGTTGAGCGCGTGCACGGCGCCCGGACCTTGAGTCACCAGGCACACCCCCACCTTGCCGGAGTATTTGGCATGGCCCGTCGCCATCAATGCGCAGAGCTCCTCGTGCGGCGGCTGAATCAGTCGCGGGCGATTCTGGGCGCGGCCGAGCGCGCCGAGGATGCCATTGATACCGTCGCCGGAGTAGCCATACACGACCTCCACACCCCACGCTGTCAGGCGCTGGACCAGAAAATCACTGACTTTATCGGTTGTCATCGGCTTGGAGGCAGCGCGACGTGCAACGCGCGTGCCCTTGACGCTGATCGAGACGACGCTCGTTAGCGGGGGGGCACGGCGGTTGCAGCTTTCGGCGACATGGCCATCTCTCTCAAACCCATCTCTGAACAGGTCGTCGTGGTCACGGGCGCGTCGAGCGGTATTGGGCTTGCGACAGCTTTCGAGGCTGCCAAGCGCGGCGCGAAGGTCGTCCTCGCCGCGCGCAGCCAGGGCGCGCTCAACGATGCCGTCACGGCGATTCGCCAGGCCGGCGGGGTGGCGGTGGCCGCGATCGCCGACGTGTCGCGTCGCGAAGACGTCGAGCGGATCGCGGAAGTGGCGCTCCGCGAGCTCGGCCGTGTCGATACGTGGGTCAACAACGCCGGGCTCTCCACCTACGGCCGCCTGGAGCAGGTGCAAGACGGCGATGCGCGGCGCGTCTTCGACGTCAACTTCTGGGGAGCCGTCAACGGAATGCTGGTCGCTCTTCCGATCTTGCGGCAGCAAGGGGCGGGCGCTTTGATCAACGTCGGCAGCGAGGTGTCGGAGGCGGTGGCGCCGCTTCAGGGCATCTACACCGCCTCCAAGCACGCCCTGAAAGCCTACACGGACGTGCTGCGCATCGAGCTGATGGAAGCTGGTGATGAGCGTGTGAGCATCACCTTGATCCAGCCGACCGCCGTCGATACTCCCTTCGCGCAGCATGCGCGCAACTACATGACGGTGGAGCCCAAGCTACCCGATCCTCAGATCGATCCCGAACACGTCGCGGAAGCGATCTTGAAGGCCGCGCAGCAACCGGAGCGCGACGTCAAGGTGGGCGGCACGGCCGTGCTCAAGACGACGATGGCCAAGGTTGCGCCCTCGCTATCGGACAAGATGGCGACCAAGGTGGTGGACCAGCAACAGAGCGATGAGCCACCTCGCGATCCGGAAGGCACGCTCTACAAGCCGGGCGAGGCCGGTCAGAAGCGCGGCAGTGTGCTGCGCGGCGAAGCCCCCGCTGGGCACTGAAAGCCGGCTACGAGCGCCGCGCGGTTGCCTAACCGCCCGACAGCGTGCTTCTCGCCGCACGGCGCTCTGCTTCTCCGAGCCAGGCCGCAAATAGGGCCAGCGCGCAAATCAAGAAGAGGATGCCGCTCGGCACCCACATGATAAGGCCGGCCAGCTCTTGGTCGGCCAGGGCGTCCCAACCGTAGGCTGCAACCCGGCTTTCGTAGATGTGGTACACGACGCGCGGGGCGACGCCGATCAACACACCGAGAATGCTGGTGTGCAGCGCCGTCGCGAACACGAACAGTACGCCCAGGCCGTAGCCGGCCTTGCCGTACCGACCGTGCACGAGCGCCCACCAAAATAGCGCCGCCGTCGTGAAGAACGAAAAGTGCTGCACCGCATGCAGCGCTTCGTGGCGCATCGCCGCTTCGAACAGGGTGGGGACGTGCCACACCCAGCGCACCACTGCGTGCAGCACGAGCACGAACAGCGGCGCCGACCAGAACTGCCAGGTCGCTTTCACGGCCGGCCGGCGCAGCCAGGCGCCGATCCGGCGGCGAGCGCCCACCGGGAGCGCCCACAGGTAGGCGGTGAGCGGCCGTCCTAAAACGACGAGCGGCGCGGCCACCACCATCAATAGCTCGTGCTGCGACATATGAGCTGCGAACAAGGTGTCGCTCCAGGCGTCGAGCGGGGAGACGAGCGCAATCAGCACCGTGACCAGCCCCACCGCGGCGCAAATCAGGTTTCGGTACCGCAAGCCGCGGCCCTTGCCTGCAACCTGCCACAGCCGAGCCGTGCCCCACACGTAGGCGCAGCTGGCCACCGCTACCGTCGTCAACGGCAAGGGATCCCAAGTCCACGGTAGCGACACGCTCGTTCCGGGATGAAAGCTCATCGCCAACGCCGTCATGGCCGCCCGCTCAAGCTATGCATGAACGAGGGGACGGCTTGGGCCAAGGTGGCGACGAAGAAGAAGACACCTAGCGCGCACGCGCAGAGCGCGAGGAAGCGGCTTCGCTCGCGTTCCGCCGCCGGCGCCCCGGGAGGTGGACGCAGGCTGCTCCAGCCGAGCATCACCCCCGCCGCCGACAAGATCGCGCTGCCGAGCGACACCGCATGAATCGCGGTCTTGCTGTTCGAGTCCAGCGCTGGGTAAACGAGACCGTAGCTCAACGCGAAGTGCACGGACCACGCTATCGGCGGTAGCAGGACCGCGACGCCGAGGCGCCAGGCGTGTCGGTCCAGCGGCTGGGGCAAGGCTTGACGTAGCTCGGAAAAGTCGAGCCCTGGCGGCCGGTGCTTCACCATCCGATCACCCCATCGAGGTACAGGACAAGGTACAGCGGCACCCAGGACAGCACCACGAAGTACCAGTAGATGCTGTTCACCTCGAGATCGACCAGGTGCTTCTTCTCGATCGGTCCGCGGCGGAGTGGCACCAAGAACAGCATATTTTCGACGTTCCCGGCGATCAGGTGCATCGTGTGCAGGCAAAGCACGCCCCAGAATACCGATCCGTAGACGTTCGAATCCCAGCGAAACGGCAAGTGACTGAGCTCTAGCCCGCGCAGCAGCAAAGCCAGCAAGCTGAGGCACGTGCAGAGCGTCAACCACCGCTTGGCTCGCGCCAAGTCGGCGCTGTAAACCGCGCGGTTGACGAGGTGAGCTGGGACCACGCTGGCGAGGAGAACGAGGGCGATCGCGCCGCCGAAGAGCAGCTCGCGCGTGCCCGGGCTCGTCGGCGGCCAAACCTCCAAGCGCGTGCGCACGTAGAAGTACGTGAACAGCATCAAGCCGAAGACGCTGCCTTCGATCGCCATCAGCAAGATGACGGCGGCCCAGCGCGGGTCACGCCGGCCGAAGGCGTAGGTCGGCAGGTGGCTGACGTCCAAGGTGGCGGAGTCGGTCATGGGCTGGGGTCCAGCAGATCTTTGATGGGTGGGGCGGGCCAAAACCAGCCGCACAGCGCCGCGGTGGCGAGCACCGCCCCCGCGACCAACCCCCACGGCGAGAAAATGACGCCCACGAACGCGACCGCGGTCGCGAGCGCCAGCGCCGCCGGCCAGGGTGAAGGGTGAGGGACCGTGAATCGATGATCGGGAACGGCGTCGAGCACCGAGGTCACGAGCAGCTCGCGACGATCGGGATGCAGACCCGTCACCACCCGCGGGCTCGGCTCCCAGCGCGGGTAGCGAGAGCGCACCGTGGGTAGTTGTTCGAAGCAAAACGGCTCGGGCGGAGACGCGGCGCTCCACTCGAGCGTCGGAGCTTGCCACGGATCTTCCGGCGCGCGCTGCTTCCGCCGCACGCTGCGCAGCACGTTGAGCAGGAACGCGGCCACGCCTAGGCCCAGCACGACGGCGCCGATGCTGGCGACGAGGTTGAGCTGGCCGAAGCCGGTGTGGGCGCCGTACGTGTAGATGCGCCGGGTCATCCCGTGGAGGCCGAGCACGTGCATCGGAAAGAACGTCAGGTTGAAGCCCACGAACAACAACCCGAACGTCCAGTAGCCGAGCTTCTCGGACAGTAGCTTGCCCGTGAATTTGGAGAACCAATGATGTAAGCCGCCAAACAGCGGGAACACGGCGCCCCCGATCAGCACGTAGTGCAAATGGGCGACGACGAAATACGTGTCGTGCACTTGAAGGTCGATCGGTACGGACGCCAGCATCACTCCCGTCAAGCCGCCGAGCACGAAGATGGTGATGAACCCGAGGATGAACAGCGCGGCGGGGGTGACGCGCAGCTTGCCGGTGGCAAGGGTCGCGATCCAGCAAAAGAGCTGCACGCCCGACGGGATGGCGATCACGATGCTGGCAGCAGTGAAGAAGCTCTGACCGATTTGGGGAAGGCCAGTGGCGAACATGTGGTGCACCCACAACCCGAAGCCCATGAAGGCCGTCGCGATCAACGACAGCACCATCGCCGTGTAGGCGAAGATCGGCCGCCGCGCGCTGCTGACGACGATGCTGGAGACCATCCCGAGCGCCGGAATGAAGATCATGTAGACCTCGGGGTGCCCGAAGAACCAGAACAGGTGCTGCCACAGCAGCGGATCTCCGCCTTCGACGGGGTTGAAGAAATGAGTGCCGACCAAGCGATCCATGGCCAGGCAGCTGCTCGCCACCATGACGGCCGGCATCGCGAAGATCACCATGAAAGCGGTGACCAGCATCGCCCACACGAACAGCGGCAGTCGCTGGAGCCCCATGCCCGGCGCGCGTAGCTTGAAGATTGTCACGATCAGGTTGACGGCGTTGGCCAGGGCCGCAAGCTCGGTGAACGTTACCACCTGTGCCCACACGTCGACGCGCTTGCCGGGCGCAAATTCGGAGCTCGATAGCGGCACGTACGCGAACCAGCCCGTGTCCGGTCCCGTGTTGACGAGCAGGGCCGCGTACAGCAGCACGCCGCCCGTCAGGTAGACGTAATACGAATATGCATTCAAGCGCGGAAACGCCAGGCTGCGCGTCCCGATCATCAGCGGCACCAGGTAAAGTCCCATGCCTTGCATCACCGGCACGGCGAACAAGAACATCATGGTGGTGCCGTGGGTGGTGAAGAGCTGATTGTACAGGTCGGGGCCAATGAGCTGCGAGCTCGGTCGCGCCAACTGCCAGCGCATCAGCAGCGCTTCCAGACCCGCGAGCAAGAAGAACACGAAGGTGGTGATGATCACGCGGCGCGCGATCACGAGGTGGCTTACCTCCGTGAACCAACCCCACACCCCGCTGGCGAGCTTCCAGGTCTCCTCGAGCGTGGCCCGTGACTCGATGCGAGGCGCTCCACTCCGAGCCGCCGCCGTCATCGCAAGCTCTCCAGGTAGTCGAGCAGAGCCTCACGCTCGGGGTCCCTGAACGCGATCGCCGGCATCTTGGTGCCCGGCTTCAACAGCTGCGGATTTTGCAACCACACGCGCAGCGCGGCCCGATCGAGCGCCGCGGCGCCCGCCGCCAACGTGCGCCGGCTCGCCAGGTGGCTGAGATCCGGACCCACGCCGCCGAGGGCCTTGGTTCCGGCGACGCTGTGGCAGAGGCGGCAAGCGCTCTGCTCGAGCAGCTCGCGCCCCCGCTGTTCAGACGCCGTTTGCGGCTCGTGCCCAGGCTGGCGCTGGGCGGCGAGCCAAGCCTCGAACTCGGTGGGCGTCTGGGCCACCAGCAACAAGTCCATGTGCGCGTGCTGGTAGCCGCAAAACTCGGCGCACCGGCCCGCATATTCACCGACGCGGTCGGCCTGGATCACGGTTTTGATCGTGTGACTCGGTATCAAGTCGTGCTTCCCGTCCAAGTTAGGTAGCCAAAAGCTGTGGATCACGTCGCCGGAGACGAGCTCGAGCTCGATCGGGCGACCGGCGGGCACATGCAGCTCGTTCGCCGTCACCGTCCAATCCTGGGGGCTGTTGCCCGGATACTCGATCTTCCACCACCACTGATACGCCGTGACTTTGATGCGCAACGGTTTGGGGGGCGAGAAATCCGCAAGCCCCTGGCCTGTCGCGACGCTGGCGTTTATTAACAGCGCGAGCGGCACCACCGAGACCAAGGTCGAGGCCCCGACCGCGCGCGTCGACCGCCGCTCGGTGGCGGCGTTCG